>ERZ1034569.892-NODE-892-length-10374-cov-5.950770_pt1 | contig 10374 bp, 11 predicted proteins | sample MGYA00520706_ERZ1034569 | MGnify/ENA primary metagenome ERZ1034569 (study PRJEB33760, sample SAMEA4777722) | hypersaline lake metagenome | biome: hypersaline environment; feature: brines | place: Spain | collected 2014-08 | depth 0 m ...
CCCACCGCCCGTACCGACGGGCGGTGGGTGTGTCCGTAGCAGTAAACCGCTGTCTCTGGATTGGCCTCGAACGTCCTGCGAGCCGCCTCCTCGTAGGGGTCTGCGTCGTCGGCAGCAACCCCCGTCTCGAAGACACCGAAGCGCTCGATCGTCTGTCTGATATCCCGCCGAAAGAAGTACAGCGGAACCGCTAACAGCAGGAGTAGCCCGGCGATCGCTACATTGATCGCGAGGAAGAACCAGAGCATCGTCCCCGCGGTGTCAAACTGGCTGAGGTACGCCGTAATCCACTCGACGGGCGCCGACCAGACTCCGACCAGGTCGAGCCCCGCGAATATCGCGAGAGTGGCGCTGACGTTGAACAGAAACAGGAACGGAACCAGCCAGTAGCGAAGCCACGGGTTCATCTCACGGTAGAAGTACTTCGAGAACACCCACGCCGGTATCCGCTCGGTCGGCGTCACCGCCTGCAGTCCCTTCAGCCAGTCGAACGGGCCACGCTTGGAAAGTGGCCCCGCTCCGGTAAGCACCCGTGTGTTCAGGTAGTATCCAAGCGGCGTCGCGTACGGGTTCCCCCAATCTTCAATTCGGTTGTTGGGGTCGTGTTGCTGACCGTGTTCGAAGTGGATCTCACAGTCGCCAACCGGGCGCGTGACCGTCCCTGACCGGACGAGGTCGACATTGTACTCGGCAAAGCGCTCCACGTACCCGTCATACGCTGCCAGTTCGTGGTCGTGATTGCCGGGCAACAGCGTGACCGAGATGTTCTCACCAGTCGCGTGTAGTTGCTCAAACAGCTCGGGATAGCTCTCCACCAGGACATCGAACTTCTCGATACCCTCGTGTGTCGTGATCTCCCAGAGCCCAAAGGCGTCCCCGTTGATCACCAGTTCGGCGTCCTCCTCAGTCTCCTCCAGGCGCTCGAGAAAGTCGAGCAACTCCTCGAGAAAATCGACCTTCCCCAGCTGTTCGTCGCCCCCAATGTGAAGGTCGCTGATCAGGTAATACGTTCGACCGGTCTCGCTACTGTTCACTGAAACAGAATGGTGTATCGGGTTTTAAATGCGTTGTCCTCATCCCGCACAAGCCACGGGAATCCGACTACCGTCGTGTGACACAGTCACGAATTTCGTTTGCTGACTTTAAGCCATATCGAGAGTGACAACCGAACGGAGGGGTGGCTGTCTTATTCAGAGGCGGGGCAGTCACCTCGGCGACACTTACTTCTGTGGGAACGAGGAACGCGACTGAGGTCGGGTGTCCCCTCCCCGACTCACCCCTCCGCCTATATGTTCGCACACGTGAATGTAGTCATGGACCGTGACGAACGTGACCGCGACACGGAGGACCCGGCGGTAGTATCTCTCCAGGGTGAGGCGGAGGCCGACTGGTTGGCTGAGGGCCGACGTGACCGGTTTGCCGCCTACGAGACCGGTGCTGTTGTCCGCACACCCGACGGAACGGGCACCATCATCGCCCGGTTCGTCCACGACCAGCCGCTCGACGGCCGGGAGGTGACCGCCGGTCCGGACTCTCCGACCTACCTCGTACAGCGGCCGGACACCGAGGAACCACACCCCACCTACGACGAGGCGGCCCTCACGCCGGTCGAGGACTGACCCTTGCCACCGGCGACTCCGGGCGACCGACGAGGGTGACGACGGCGAGGATGACCGCTTCGAGCCCCGAGACACCTCCCGGGCTCGCACAGCTGTGGCAGGGGGTCAGATTTTTGTGTATGTCACACATACACACGCCTGGACCCACTGACACACCATGGGGAGGGTACCCACCGTCAAAGGGTCCAGTAGGCCGCTGCCGGGGCTCCTGGTCATCCGTCGACCCAGCTTCACCCCTGCCTGAGCTTGCCTCGGCAGCAGTCTATTTGTCTGACCGCGGTGAGTAGGGGGCCGAGACACCGCGACCTGTCACCCACCGACACGTGTCGCCCTGTCATCGACGACGACCAGCTGTGTGAGCGCGGTGGTCGACACTCTCGTCGCAACCGGCGCGTGGGTGTGCACTGTGTGCCCTCGACGGTCGAACGACGCGCGTGACTCGTCGGCGGCTCGGCTGGCAGTCCTGAGGGGGCCGCCCGTCCGACGGGTCACAGCACTGTTGCTGATGACGGTGACAGCGAGGACGGGAGTTCGGCTCGCGCCGAGTTAGATTTTTTAGATACCAAACAAAGGTATGAGTGGGCGCGTGGAAGTTCAAATAGTCCTGTGAACGCTACGAAGTCCTGCACTTTCACCGCCCTCTTATTTCTGAGCCAGTAGCCAGGGGGGTACCGGCGAGTCGGAGCGCATATTCAGCCGGAACCACAACTAAGAGTACAATCTCTATGCTCGGTTACGCCTGTATGAACAACACCCTCCGGGACCGCGAGCCGCCGTTGCGCTGCAATCGCGACATGCAACAGGCCACGTTCGAGGAGCGTGGCCTGTCCTACGTGTCCGAGCTCGCACGACAGAATATGCAGGACCTCCACGCAATCCTCGCGTGGAACGTCGAACACGACATCTACTTCTATCGCTGTACCTCGACGCTGGTGCCGTGGAACTCCCAGTTCGACCTCCCAGAGCTACCCGACTACGAACGGCTGCGGACGCTCGCCAAGCGTTGTGGGGCCATCATCAGAGACAACGACATGCGGTTCACCTTCCACCCCGACTACTGGTGTCGGCTGGGTAGCGATACCCGGGAGACGCGCGAGAACTCGGTCGACGCCGTCGAGTACCACGCCGACTGGCTCGACCTGCTGGGCTTGGACCGCTCACCGTACTACGGGATCAACGTACACATCGGCGCGACGTACGGCGACAAGGACGCCACTGCCCGGCGGTTTCGGGACGCAGTCCGGGCGCTGTCACCGGGGGCCCGGAGCCGGCTGACCGTCGAAAACGACGACAAGGAGAGCCTCTGGAGCGTGCCGGAACTCGTCGAGGCAGTCGACGACACCGGCGTCCCGGTCGTCTTCGACTACCACCACCACTCGTTCACCGACCGTGGGCTCACGTACCGCGAGGGGTTCGAACAGGCGGCAACGACCTGGGGTGACATCCGTCCGGCCACACACTACTCCGAGCCGGCACGACTGGCCGGCGAGGACGCCCGACCGCAGGCCCACGCCGCGTCCGTCTCCGCGGTCCCTCGGTGGCTCGCCGAGCGCTCCGACGTCATGATTGAGGCCGACGGAAAGGAGCAGGCGGTGTTTCAGGCCCGGCAGGCACGCACCTGACGGCGCTGTCCCACAGCCACCCTGCCTGGTGCGGCCCGTTCACGGGGTGTCACAGGGGCTCAGTCCTGTGCGTCCGCTTCGACCGGGAGGTCGGGGTCGGCGGTCCACTCACTGAGTGAGCCATCGTAGACGGCAGCATCCGTAATACCAGCCTGGTACAGCGCCAGTGCGTCGCTGCTGGCGGCGATACCGCCGCCACAGTAGGTGATGACGTCCTCGGCGTCGGTGGCACCCACCGCCTCGAACTGTCGGTGCAGCGCACCCTCTGACCGGTAGGTCCCGTCGGCGTCGATGACACCCTGGTCCCCGACAGCGGGCACGTTGACACTACCCGGGATCCGCTCTGTTGCGTGGTCGTCTTGGCGCAGGGCGTTGATGACACAGGCGTCGCTGTCGTCCATCTGCGCGCGGACGTCGGCCTTGTCGGCGACGAGTTCCGACCGGTACTCGGGGGTGAAGTCCGCCGACTCAGGCGTGGCCACCGTCGAGGATACCGGCCGGTCCTCGGCGGTCCACCGCGTCCAGCCGCCGTCGAGCACCCCAACCTGGTCGTGGCCAAACACCCGGAACATCCACCACAGGCGGGCCGCCCACTCGTTGTTGTTGCGCTGGTCGACGGTATCGTAGAGCACGACGCGGGAGTCGTTGCTCACCCCCAACTCCCCGACCGCCCCGGCAAAGGCCTCCGGGGTCGGTAGCTGGAACGGGTAGTCCGGGTCGTCCGTCTCCGAGAGGTCCCCGATGAGGTCGGCAAACTGACTGCCCGGAACGTGTGCCGCCGCCCAGTCCTCGTACCCGGACTCGAGTTCGTAGCTGTCACCGTTCTCGGCAGCCTGGAGATAGACCGTACAGTCGAGGACGCGAACGTCGGGCTCGTCGAGTCGCTCCTCGAGCCAGGCCGGCGTCACGAGCGTCGGAACCGCACCATCTGACATAGTTTGATTGGGCACTGCGGGTCAATAATATCCACGCTCCCGACCACACTTACCGCGCTCGGCACGGTCGCCAAGCAGTCACCGGACGACCCCGGCCCTGTCTCGCCGCAACCGGCGCGAGCCACCCGGCTCACCCGGCGCTGTCGTCCGGGAGTGTCGCCTGAAACCGCTCCGCCGAGCGCGCGATGTACGCGCTGTCGTCGGTGAACACCTCGACCGTCGCCGTCGCATCAGGCGCGACAGCAGCAACCGCGGGGCCGAGCCGTTCGTAGTCGACATCGCCGCTGCCGACCGGGATGTGTGTATCCCCGCGGTGCCGGGCACCGTGGACGTGGAGGTGTGTGACCAGGTCGCCGTACGAGTCGAGAAACGCCTCGACACCGGCGGCCCCGGCCTCCAGGTACGCGTACCCGATATCCAGACAGACGGCCGCGTCAGCCCGGTCGGCGAGTTCACCCACCTCCGCCAGCTCCGGCCCCCCGGCGTACCCGGTCGTCTCGAAACAGACAGTCACGTCGTGGGTGTGGCCACAGGCGGCCAGCTCGGCGACCCGTGTCGCAAGCTGGTCGAACTCGTGTCCGGCCCCACGGGCGCTTGGGTGTGCAACGGCCGTGTGGACGCCGGCCGTGGCTGCCTGGGAAAGGACCGCATCGAGATAGGCCCTGGTCGCTGTGTCGAGTTGGTCGACCGGCGTCGACAGCGGCTGTCGGTACGGGAGGTGGACGGTGCCACCGAACCCACACTCGGCGAGCTCCGTGGCCGTGGCCTCGGGGTCGAACTCCGCCAGTGGCAGCTCCCCCTCCCCCAGCGCGAACTCAACAAAGGACAGTCCGGACGGGACGGTTCCAAGCCGGTCGAGGTAGGGGCCAACAGAGGCGCCAATCTCCATACGGTACCTTTCCACAGCGGCTAATAATCCCGGCGACTGCGCCCGGCACACGGCAACTCCAAACGGCGGCCTCCATCGGAGCACAGGCTCACTCACCTCCCGGCAGCCGCCGGCCTTGCTGGGGCTGACTGCGGGCGCGTCCATCACGCCACCTCCCCAGCGCTGTCGGGTTACTCGACCGCGTCGACCGTCTCCACCACGCGCTTCCCGAGTGAGCGGGTGGAGCCGTCCTCCAACTCGAAGATGTACATACTCCCGACGTCCTCGTAGTCGGCAACCGTGACCGAGGTGCCCCCGTCGGCGATACCGTGTGGCTCGCTCAGCTCGACCTGATACGCTGCGGTCATCAAACAGTTGTTGGGGTTGCGCACGGTTAGGTGTGGCTGCCTGGCCCGGATGCGGACCGTCGGCGCTGTTTGGCGCCGAACGACCCTGGAGTCCCGGCTGTGTCGTGGCGCTACTGGTCGGTGTCGAACGCCTCCCACTCCGCTCCAGTCCCCAGGATTTCGGCAAGCGAGGTGACCGTCGAGCGCAACTCGTCGATCTGCCGCTGCTGCTGTCTGATAACCTCCTGTAGCTCCGCAACGTCCGCTTGGGCCCCGTCGTACTGCTGATTGACCTCGGTGAGGTCCTCGGACAGCCCCTCGATGGCCTCCGAGAGGTGTGTGATCTCCTGGTCGGTCGCCAGCCCGTGTTCCTCGGGCGTGCGGAGCATCTCCCTGTGTGCGAGGATCGCATCGGAGACACTCTGACTCCCCTCCGGAAGGGCGATCGTCAGCGGTTGCGACGACGCACTCTCCGGGACGACCGTCTCCGAGTCCTGGGACCCGCCCTGCTCCGCGTCTGTGCTTGACTCCGCTGCATCACTGCTCATACCCCGTACACCGCCCCACAGGCGTATAAGTCATCGTCAGACAATTTGCTGTGATCTGAGAGGTCTGTGGTGCCCTCTCGCCGGCTGAGTCCGGCTTGTGGCCGCCCGGGTCCGGGCATCTCGTGACGCAGTCGAACCGAGCCGCTAGTCGTCCTCGGACGCGGCCTCCGGCTCCGAGACACCGAGGCTGCCGGTCGTCGCCCCGGTCCAGTCGAGGCGACGCTGGAAGTACAGCGCAACGTTGACCAGCGCGAGCAGTACGGGCACCTCGATCAGCGGGCCGACCACCGTCGCGAAGGCCACGCCGGAGCCGACGCCGAAGACGGCGACCGCGACGGCGATGGCCAGCTCGAAGTTGTTGGAGGCGGCGGTGAAGCCAATCGCCGTCGTCGTCGAGTAGTCGGCGCCGACCCCCTTGCCCATCCCGAAGCTCACGAGGAACATCACGACGAAGTAAATCGTCAGCGGGACGGCGATCAGGAGCACGTCACCGGGTGCGGCGACGATGCTCTCGCCCTGGGTGGCGAACATCACGACGGCGGTAAACAGCAGGGCCGCGAGTGTCAGCGGGTCGATTTTCGGAACGAGCACCTCGTCGTACCACTCCTCACCCTTCGCCCGGGTCCCGACGTAGCGGGTGAGAAAGCCGCCGAGGAAGGGGACCCCGAGGAAGACCACGATCGCCTCGAAGACCTGGGTCGGGCTGACACCGAAGGTCTCGATGCCGGCGACCAGCGTCTCCATGCCCAGCAGTGGCGGCAGGAAGAGCCCGAAAAACCAGACGTAGACGCCGTAGGTGAGGATCTGAAACAGGCTATTAAAAGCGACCAGGCCGGTCACGTACTCCGTCGAGCCCTCGGCGAGTTCGTTCCAGACCAGCACCATCGCGATGCACCGGGCCATCCCGATGAACACGAGCCCGAGGAAGTACTCCGGACGGGCCGGCAGCCCGGGCACGAGCCCGCTGAAGAAGACGACGGCGAGCCCGAACATCAGCGTCGGCCCGATGAGCCAGTTCTGGACGAGGCTCAGGCCGAGCACACGCCAGTTCGAGAAGACGGCCCGGAGCTGTCCGTAGTTCGCCTTCGCCAGCGGGGGGTACATCATCAACACGAGCCCGACCTCGACGAGATAAAAGTCCTGAATGGGCTGGGTCACGGAGGGCGCGACGAATCCGAGCCCGACGCCGAGGGCCATCGCCCCGAAGATCCAGACGGTGAGATACTTGTCGAGGAGGTCCATCGACCGGGGGTCGCCACAGCTCTCACACCCACAGTCAGGGCCGTGCTCGTGGGTTGCGTTACTCATCCTCGACGACCCCGTCGAGCAGCGTCAGCAACGCAACAGCACCGTTCGAGGCCCGGTACTTTCGCCACCGGCCGTCCTTGTGCCGGTCCGCCAGCCCCGCCTCGGTCAGGTCCGAGAGGGCGTGACTGACCGCGCTCTCGCTGACACTCACCATCGCGTTCAGCTCGCAGACACAGAGGTCCCCCTCGGCGGCCACGAGCAGTCGGAGGAGCTTGTACCGTGTCTCGTTTGCGAGCGCGGCCAACACGTCCAGGTCTGTCTGTATTCGGTCCGCCGAGAGCACCGTCTCGAGCGTGTCGAGGTCCTCGATGCGGTCCTCCACGTCCTCTGGCCGGCAGTCCTCGAGTTCGTCCTCGAGATACCGGTGGAGACGCCGGGTCGCTGTTGACATCGTGTTCAATTAAGGCAGCGCTCAATTAACCCTTGCGGGCCGCGACGGGTCTCCGAAGTGCGCACCAAACGGCGCGCTCCGCCGGTCTGTGGCCTCACCGGCCCGCTCGGTAGACCACGCCATCTGAGAAGTCGAACAACTATTTTCCACAGACACGACGCCTCTCGGTCACGCGACACGCACCCACCTCTGTGTCGCTATCGTCCGGACACCTGGCTCGAGTGTGGCGCTCGCGAGTGACCCGACACCGGCCCGTCGGGCTGAGCCCTGTCGCCCGCGCTCGGGAGTCAGCTACCCCCGGTCCCTCTCCGCCTCCACCTCGTCGAACAGCCCGCGGACGCGCTCCTGGACCGTCTCACGGACCTCACGCACCCGCTCGAGGTCCATGCCGCCCGGGTCCTCGAGCGCCCAGTCCCGGACGTCGACGGCCTCCTCGTCGGCATCGAGCTCGAGCGTCGAACAGCCCATCGTCGCGACGTAGTCACACGACTCGAGGTCCGCGGTGGTGACCTCCCGGGGCTGTCGGTCGGAGAGGTCGGCCCCCACCTCGGCCATCGCGTCCCGGACAACCGCATGAATCTCGTCGGCGGGGTCGGTCCCGCCGGTGAGGAGTTCCACCTCGTCTGTCAGCCCCCGCCGCTCGCGCTCGTGCTCGGCGAACGCGGTGGCCATCTGGCTGCGGCCGGCGTTCCGGACACACACGAACGCGACGCGTACACCGGCGCTCACTGTGTCCCCTCCCGGGTCCTGTCGAGGGCATCGAGTAGCGCGGTCGCCCGCTCGGTCGCCTCGTAGTAGCGCCAGGTGCCGTCCTTCCGGCGGGTGACCAACCCCGCCTCGGTGAGGTCCGAGAGGGCGTGACTCACCGCACTGTCGCTGACGTCGACCACCGGGGTGACCTCACAGACACAGAGTTCTTTGCCGGCCGTCACCAGGAGGCGGACAATCGTGTAACGGGTGTCGTTGCCGAGCACGTTGAGCGCGGTCCGGTCGGCCTCGGTGTCGGCCGGAAACGCCGAGACGTGGCGTTCGAGGGTTTCGACCCGTTCGTCGATATCCTCCGCGCAGCACTCGCCTTCCTGCTGGACAATGAGGCGTTCGAGGCGTTCTGACCGCTGAGTCATACCTGGATATCTGAACAGCTATTCAGGTAACTGTTTGGGTGCTCGGTGACTGGCGGGGGGCGCTCAGACCGACCCGACAAACTCGCGCAGCTCCCGGTTGAACCGCTCCGGGGCCTCCCAGAACGGCGAGTGACCCACCCCCGGGTAGGTGGAGCGTTCGGCCGACTCGATGAGGCTGGCGTGTTCCTCGGCGGCTGCGGGCAGGACGACCCCGTCGGCCTCGCCGTGGGTGACCAGCACCGGCACCTCGACCGCCCGGAGGTCGTCGTCGTGTGTCACCGTCCGGGAGTGGAGGCTGGTCCGGACGTGTGGCGGCACGAGGGCGTTGTACCCGAGCATGAACGCCAGGTCCGCCGGCGAGGGCTCCTCGTGTGTGCAGTCCCGGAGGAACCGCTCCAGCGCGGCGACGCTCTCCTGGGCGTCGGTGCTCTCGAAGCCGGGGACCCGGTCGGTGAAGTCCTCGCCGATGACGGCCAGTGCGTCCTCGGTGCCGTTCTTCGAGATGGCCCCGACGAGGTTGACTCCGGCAATGTGTTCGTCACCGTACGCTTCGAGATAGTCGGCGATGATGAGCCCGCCGTATGACCAGCCGACGAGTACGGGCCGGTCCAGGCCGAGCCCCTCGATGACCGACTGGACGTCCTCGGCCCACAGCGTCGAATCGGCGTAGGCTCCCTCGGGCTTGTCGGACCGGCCGTGGCCACGGTTGTCGACCGCGACGAGCCGGAACTCCTCCGCCAGGGCCGACTCCAGTTGCCGGGTCCAGCACAGCCGGGACTGGGAGTAGCCGTGGATGAACAGCACCGCCTGTCCGTCCGGGTCCCCTGTCTCGTCGACACGGAGGTCGACACCGCCGCCACCGGTGATGGTGTGTGTCTCCATATCCGGTCTTCAGTGGGCCGGGGTATAGGTGTCGAGACTAACGGCCCGTTCCCGCGGGCGGACCCGACGGGCCGGCAACTGAACCGCGGGACAGAACCCACTTGCTCGTCGGGCACGAACCGCAGCTATGGACCTCACCGACGGGAGCGTCCCGCGACGGGACGTGCTGAAGACGGCGGTTGCGCTCGGCGGCGCGGGCGCACTTGCGGCCTGTCTCGGCGAGGCCGACCGGAACCGTGAGCCGGCCCCGACGGGTGACCCCGGGGCAAAACCCGCCCGCCAGCACGCCTGGAACGCCTCCCTCCGGACAGACGATCACGGCAACACGCTGCTCCCGAACCACCAGGTCCTGCTCTACGTGAGTCTCGACAGCGACGGCCCGCCGACGGCCGAGGACCGCCGAGCCGTCGAGGAGGCGCTGTCGACGCTGGACCGGGCCTACGAGTGGAGCAACGAGGGGCTGGTCCACTCGGTGGCCTACTCTCGCTCCTATTTCGACCGATTCGACGCCACCCTCCCCGACAACGTCGACCTGCCACAGCCGCGCGCCCTCTCCTCCTTCGAGACCCCGACCTTCGACACTCAGGACGCCGTCGTCCACCTCGCTAGCGACCGCGCGGACGTGGTACTCGAGGCCGAAGCGGCGCTGACCGGGGACCGGGGGACCGCGAACGGCGAGGAGGTCGCCGCGCGGCTCACCGACGCGTTGACTGTGGACTCCCGACGGACC
>ERZ1034569.893-NODE-893-length-10368-cov-4.687385_pt1 | contig 10368 bp, 12 predicted proteins | sample MGYA00520706_ERZ1034569 | MGnify/ENA primary metagenome ERZ1034569 (study PRJEB33760, sample SAMEA4777722) | hypersaline lake metagenome | biome: hypersaline environment; feature: brines | place: Spain | collected 2014-08 | depth 0 m ...
TGGAAACCGACTTAATACCGTTTTTCGCGTGTCGGCGCATAAACTATCCTAACAGGCCGTGATCATAAATTTGATTATTCCAAACAGCAGTCAATATCTCAGCAATGGTGAGTCAAGCGGATTGGAGCTACAGCAATTTCAATCGCGTATGTCGGTAATTCAACTAATGAAATAACAAGTGTACGTATATTATTTGGTAGGGTGAGCAACTTTAGAATCCTCCGTCGCTGGAAAGTGAAGTAGAATTTTGATTCTGTTTTTTCTGGATGCCGATCGAAGTGTATTCTCAAAGTTACGGTACACTCACTGGTATAGCTGTCAGCCTGCTTTAGGTTAACGCCGTAATGGATGTATCCAGATTAATAATACAGGATTTCTACCTCAGTTACTTATTATCAAACGTGCACCTGTTCGTTTGCTGTGATAGTGTGGGTGAGTAACACGTGATGAAATAACATTCCTCAGGACGATTTGATCAAAACAACTCTATAAGTCGCTATTGCATCTACAAAATGATCTTCTTCGTCAGTATGATGACCGCCCGAGAACTTGCCGTGGTGAGCTCCTCGCACCTCCCGTCGTGACAATTGCGTTCTTATCCAAACAGTGTCCGTCGAATCGTTTAGAATAATCAAACGCTCCATAGCACCAATGCCGACTCCACGAGAAGACCGTTAGGAGTGGGTCCCATTTTTACGGTATACGATGGTCAATCTTTTAGTTAATATGCGTCCGTATACGAGATATGGCTGAGCTAATTCAGCCCTTTAGTCCGGACTTGACACAACAAGTTCGACAGGGGGCTCAGAACTGGTTTGGTAGTGATGGCCGGAGCTTTGAGAACACCGAAATGAGGGTGTTCGTATGACTGACGACGCTGCTGAAGTCGCTGTCGTCGGAAGTTATAATGTGGGCCTCACGATGATGGTTCCCCGGTTCCCCACAGGGGGTGAAACGGTGATTGGCCGCGATTTTGCAGAGGGCCCGGGAGGAAAAGGATCTAACCAAGCAATTGCCGCGTCACGACTCGGAGCTGAGTCATCGTTCATCGGGAACATCGGCACTGATCGGTACGGTGACGAGGCAGTCGATCTCTGGGAGTCAGAGCAGGTCGACGTAACCAACGTTCGCCGGTCCGACGATTCGCACACCGGGGTCGGGTTCGTTATTGTCAACGAGGAGGGAGAGAACGAAATTACAGTGGCTCCGGGCGCAAATAACGCACTCAACTCGAATGTAATCAGGTCCGCCCGTCCGACCATCGAAGGCAGTAACTGCCTCCTGGCACAACTGGAGGTCCCCACCGAACCATTGGAGACAGCCGCGGACGTCGCTGCCGACGCCAATGTTCCGGTCATCTTGAATCCCGCACCAGCACGCGAACTTCCGGCATCGTTGCTCGAGAGCGTCACGTATCTGACTCCGAACGAGAGCGAGGCGCTGATACTGACGGGAAGAGACCCCGATGCCGATATGGACCACAAGGATCTCATACAGGAACTCTTGGATCTAGGCGTCGGCACGGTTGTGATGACTCGTGGGTCGTCCGGAGCATTGTTGGCGGCCGATGAGGAGTTGATGGCTATCGATACGCCTGAGGTTCCAGTCACGGACACGACAGGTGCCGGTGACGCATTCAATGGGGCGTTTGCGGTCGCCCTTGGTGAGGGGATGGCCATCGCAGACGCAGTTCGCTTCGCCTGCCGGGCTGGTGCCCTCGCCGTAACGGAGGCAGAAGTAATACCGGGCCTGCCATCCCGTGAGGCGGTAGAGAAAATGGAAGAGGGATCCTCGTGAACCGATCAGTAAGTCTATTCCACACCTCCCTAACGGGTGGCGTTCGAGCCACAGGTGACAAGCAGTGACGTCTCAGTCTGATTGGGGCGACTGGCTCCCGAAAGCTGTCGCCGAGGCTACGGTTGAGGGCGTCACGCTTTGGTACCTCGGCTGTAACGGGTTCGTAGTGAAGGCTGGTGACGGGTCGACGTTGTTCATCGACCCATACTTCGGTCTGGGTACACCTCCGCGAACGATTCGTATGATCCCCGTCCCGATGAATCCATCTGATGTTAGAGATGCGGACGCCATCCTCGTGACACACGAGCACTCCGATCACGTCAACGGGCCCAGCCAGGCTCCGATACTTGCCGAAACGGGTGCGACAATGTATGGACCTGATGACAGCATTGCACGGACGACTGAGGAGAGCTGGGTGGACCGTTGGGATTGCCGCGGAGAACAGTTCAGGACCATCACTGAGGGAGACCATCTGGATGTAGGGTCGTTATCAGTCTCCGTCGAGGCGGCCCACGACCCGCTGGCGACACACCCAGTTTCGTACGTGATCGAATATAACGAGACGACGTTGTTCCACGGGGGAGACACCCGGCATAACCCCGATATTCTATCCGACGTCGGCAGCCGGTACGATATCGACCTCGGCATCCTCGCGTATGGGTCGAACGGGATGATCGCCGACAAGGAGACCGGTGAGTTACGCTACCGAGACTGGTATGCCGACGGCAACGAGGCCGTTGCCGCGGCCGAGTCGCTCCGGCTGGATCGATTGTTGCCAACCCATTGGGATATGTGGAAGAGACTCCGAGCGGATCCCAAAGCGCTGTTCGACCACGCGAAAGGTATGGAGTACCCTCGGGACATCGAAATAGCTGAGATCGGCGATCGAATCGACATCTAAGAACGGGGGAGCACTCTCGCTACGTCTGGTTCGGATCTGGGTTTAATGTTCAGTCCGAGCGCCAGCACTTCTTGCTCGTCCACCGGTTCGTTGACGGCCTCCGACGAGCTGGCCGCCTGTGACTGCCCAGGTCGGCGGCCGTCAGTGGCCACCTGCGACATAACCCCCATCTACGACGAGTTCGGCCCCGGTGATCCACTCGGCCGCTTCACTTGCGAAGAATGCGACTGCGTTACCGACGTCACGTGGTTCACCCAACCGAGAGAGCGGCGTCTCCTCGCGGCGCCGATCGATGGTCTCCTCACCGTCGACGTCTTGCAGTGGGGTCTTAATCACACCCGGCAACACCACGTTGGCCGTGACGCCTGCATCGGCCAACTCGACGGCGAAGTCACGAGTCATATTGATAATGCCCGCTTTCGAGGCGGCGTATCCGGCTCCGCCGCCGCCATAGTAAGCGTTGACCGAACTGACGTTGACGATGCGACCCTGTTCGGCACGCCGTAGGAAGGGTACAGCGGACTTGGCGGTGTGGAAGTATCCGTTCAAATTGACCGCGATTATCTGTTCGTACTCCTCCGTGGATACCTCCTGGCTTGTTCCGGGTACTAGGATGCCAGCGTTGTTGACGAGTATATCGATCCCTCCGTAAGAGTCGACAGTGCGTTCCATCAGTGCATCGACATCATCCGAATCACTGGTGTCGACATCGATGTATGATGACTGGACATCAAATCGGTCAGCCACGAGTTCGTCCGTTGGCGTCGTTACGTTAGTCTGGAAGTGGGCGCCTTGGTTGGGCTCCCGCTGGAGGTCGGCGATGACGATTGTCGCTCCGGCCTCAGCCAATCGGACTGCGATCCCGCGACCGATGCCGGAACTACCGCCTGTAACAATCGCTACCCGGTCTTCGAAATCGTACGATGGCATACCGATTATCTCACTAAGATATACTTGAGTGTATCGCAACTGAGCCCCTCAGTCTATTATACGCCCGCTCCTGAGTAGTAAAAAGTATTATGTTGGTGCAGCAGGACTTCGGTTTATGGAGCAGGTACTAGACGGGATAGTCATTGCTGATTTCACGCAGATGATGCAGGGTGGCTGGGCGTCACAAAAACTCGGAGATATGGGTGCGGATGTAATAAAAATCGAACCACCTCAAGGCGAACTCGAACGGGAGGTCCGGTTCAACGGCGAAATGTACGACGACTGGTCGTACGGCTTCCTCGCGAAAGACCGAAACAAGCGGAGCGTCGCTCTTGATCTGAAGTCCGAAGAGGGACACGAGGCGGCACTGGACATCGTCCAAGAGGCCGACGTTATGATGGAGAACTTCCGCCCAAATGTTATGGAGCGGCTTGGCCTGGACTATGAGACGGTCAAGAAGACCAATTCCGACATAATCTACGTCTCCGGATCGGCCTACGGCTCCAGCGGTCCCTACGCGGATCGCCCCGGACAAGACCTACTATACCAGGCGATGACAGGACTCGCGTCAAATACCGGGAGATCCGGGGATCCACCTATGGGTTCGGGGTCCGTCGTCGTCGATGCCCACTCTGCGACGCTCATCGCACTCTACACGATGTACGCGCTGTTCCACCGGGAGATGACAGGAGAGGGGCAGAAGATTGAGGCGAGTTTGCTCAACTCGGCGCTGGACTTCCAGTGCAACGAGCTGACATACGTCCTCAATTCAGGTAAGGATCTTTCACGGAGCGAGCGGAACCTTGGTCATCCGATGTTCTGGCCGCCGTACGGGATCTACGAAACGAGTTCGTCCCACATCGCCATCGGAATGTCTTCACTCACTGCCGTCGGAGAGACGTTCGGGATCGATGAGCTGACTGCCTACGATGACAACATCGAGGCGATTTTCGAGGACCGCGACCGAGTTCACAGCCTGATCGAATCACACACCCGAGAGCAGAGCGCAGAGACCTTGGTTGAGCAGCTCTCGGAGATGGACGTTCAGGCTGTTGAACTGGCGGATCTTTCCGAAGTTGAAAATAATCCCCAGATCCAGCACAATAATATGATCATCGAAGTCGATCACCCGGAGGTAGGGAGCTTCAAAACAGTCGGCTTCCCGGTCGAGATGTCGGAAACGGAAGAGACGGTCCGTTACCCGCCGCCATCGGTTGGCGCGCACACAGATGAGGTACTCGAGGAGGTGGGCTACTCCGCTGACGACATCAACGCCGTCACAGAATCGACCGACGACTGAGCCGGTCATACACACAAACTTATATTATTACTCTCTCAAGAATACTCTCGATGAGTCGCGATCGCTACTTCGAGGAGATCGAACTGGGGGATAACTGGACGACCGATGGCCGGACTATAACAGAAGCCGACGTGGTCAATTACGCCGGAGTCTCCGGTGACTTCCACCCCTACCACGTCGACGCGGAGTTCGCTAGCGACTCGGACTTCGGCGGCCGCATCGCACACGGGCTGTTGGTCTTGAGCGTGACCGCTGCGCTTGAAAGCACTGAGAACGAACACTCGTTCATGTACGGATTCGAGTCGATGCGGTTCGTCAATCCGACGGCACTGGGCGACACGATCCACGTCGACGTGGAGGTGGCGGACAAGTCGGTCAAATCAGACGACCACGGTGTGGTGACCAAGCACTTCGAGGTGCGAAACCAGGACGACGAGACACTACTCGTCTGCGACAAACTGGAGCTCTTCGAGCGAGCGGATCAAAAAGGGGAGTAGGGCCGACATCGTCCCGTCGAGACTGGTAACGAGGTAGCACCGGAGCCGTCTCTGTTCGACTGTTTGGGTTCGCCACACCCGTCAGCACCGTCGCCGGCGCAACCATCGCAGGTGGGACTTCGTCAGCCGACCGGGCAGCGCCGTCAGCCGAGTCGCGCCTCGGGTCCCCCAGTCGTCCGTCCGGGAACCGTGTGCCCCCAGAATCACAAGAGTAAATTAATCTCGATAGTTCCTGATTCGTGTGCAGAGTAATTTTGGCCGAGGCAGTGACACTTGGACGTACCGCAGAGCCGCTACCGGATCCGTCGTGCGGGACTGTCCCTTTTTACGAACTGATCTCGCCAAACTGGCGCCAAGTAGCCCCAGGACGCGGTCAGTGACCGGGCTGGAGACGTGCGAACAGACGGATGCGTCAGTCCTATTGTCTCAAGATCCCGACATCGACGCCCCGCTTATATCAAGCGGCGACGATACTGGACAAAGATGCTCGTAGACGAATACGACGCGTTCCTCATCGACCTCGACGGCGTCGTATATGTGGGCGACGAACCGGTGCGAGGTGCCCTTGAGGCCCTCGAACGGCTACGCGACCGGGGCGTCACGTTCCGGTTCGTCACCAACAATTCATCACAGACTCGCGCTGAGATCCAGTCCAAACTCGAGGGTATGGATACCGACGTGGACCGCAACACGATCGTGAGTGCTGCTTGGGCGACACTCCAGTACCTCCACGATCGGGGATTGGACACAGTATACGTCGTCGGTACCGATTCACTCCGGGCAGAACTCAAAGACGGTGGTATCGCAATCGACGCTGAGGACGCCCGGGCCGTCGTCGTCGGCCACGATTCGACCACGAACTATCGGGACCTCACAAAGGTCACGCGGCTCGTGCGTGACCACGACCTCCCGATCATCGCGGTCAACTCCGATGCAACCGTGCCAAAACCGGACGGACTGATCCCGGGCGTCGGGGCCATTGTCAGCGCCATCGAAACCGCGACGGGCCGAACGGCGACCGTGATCGGGAAACCCGAGACGCGTCTGTTCGAGTATGCACTCAGGTCGCTGAACGCTGATGCAACAGCAATGATCGGGGACAATCAGATGGTCGACGTATTAGGAGCCGACCGCGCCGGCATCGATTCAATCCTGGTGACAGCCCACGCCATTCGCTCGGCAGACGGACCGGCACCCGACGTCACCATTCCCGACCTACGGGGCCTGTTCGCAACATCTGGGTGAGAGAAGAGCACGCTCTCCGGATACTTCACTACCCGTACCGGCTGGTACTTTCACTACCCGCACCGGCTGGTACTGCCTTTGTGGGGAACGACGCCCATAGCCAGCCCAGACGTGATAGTACCGGGGCTACTCCCGGCGTCGGTCACGGCGGTGCCGAATGTCACTCCGTCCGGCCGAACTGATGCTAGGTGAGCAGGGGCGAGGTCCATCTTTGTCGACGCCTTCAGCGACGTTCGTCCTCGCGGCCTGGTTTGCTGTGCTCCGTGAACCGCCTTGGGGTCAAGCCCCGAGGCATTCGGTCTACTCCGCCTGTAGACTCACCCCTCCGAGCCTTGACTGAGACTGTCACGTCGGGCCGTATTGACGAGACGATCTGAAGAAGACGCGTCAGATACTCAGCTGGGAATCCTCCCGGGCGAAATCAGTGTTCGGTCCGATACCGATCGAGCGTCTCCCGGTTCAGCGTGACGCCCAGCCCGGGGTCGTCGGGGACGGATACGACGCCGTCCTTGACCGGGAAATCCTCTGTCACGACGTCCCACCGGAGAGGTGAATCCTCGATGCAATACTCCAAGAGCGGCGCGTTCCGGTTCGCTGCGATGAGATGGAGGTTCGCCGCGATGATGATATCGGTACTGTAGCCGTGTGGGTACAGCGGAATTCCCCGCTCTGCGGCAAGCGTAGCGATCTTGTTCATATGCGTCACGCCCCCGGACCGAGCGACGTCCGGTTGGACGCCGTCAACCTCACCGTGTTCAATGAAGTCGCGGAAGCCATACGTGGCGTACTCCTCTTCGCCGCCGACGATTCGTGTTTCGCACGCACGGCTGAACCGGCGGTAGCCGTCGGTGTTATCAGCGAACACCGGCTCCTCGACCCAGAAGACATCGTGGGCCCTGTCAATAGCGTTCGCCGTCTTGATACCTCCTTTTAGATCGTCCTGCCAGGCCATGCCCGCGTCGATCATAATATCGAAGTCACGCCCGAGTTCGTCACGTGCAGCCCCTACCAGTTCGACATCCGAGTGCCGGTCCTCCCCGAATCCACCCCATCCGAACTTGATGGCCGTGAAGCCATCCTCCTGGGCACGCCGGGCTTCTCGACGCATATGGTCCGTGTTCGAGGGGTCCGCTGGGAACAACGTTGATGCGTACGCGCGGACCTCGTCACGATGCTTGCCACCGAGGAGCTCATAGAGCGGCCGGCCAGTCGCTTTCCCCATTATGTCCCAGAGTGCGATGTCGATGCCGCTCATCGCGTTGAGTGCTGCCCCCTTCCGCCCGTAGAAGTACGACGCCTCGTACATATCGTTCCAGATCGCCTCGACATCGAAGGGGTTCCGACCGACAACGGTGTGTTTCAGGCCCTTGCTCTTGTCGTGGGAAATCGGTGCGTTCACCACTGCACGCACGACGGCCGGCGAGGAGTCGGCCTCCCCGATGCCGGTGATGCCCTCGTCGGTCTCCACCTCGATGATGCAAGCGTCTTGGGAGCCGTCCGCCTTCTCCCCTTCGACCTCGTCGAGGGAGAGTGTGTGTACGACGATGTTTGTCACTTCCATACTTGGTACCCACACGGGGAGCGAGTTTGTAATCGTTCGGATGTCGGGCATGCGTACGCGGCGCGAGGCGGTCGCTCCTGGGACGGAGCGCGGGGGGTTCACGACGGCAACTCGCGGCGATAGCCGACCCGTCCGGGTGACCGACCGCCTACTCGTCGCCGTACATCTCGGTGTAACGCTCCTCGTACGCCGGTGGCATTGACACCTCGGCGTCGTCAAACCACGTCTTGGGGTCGGTCCCGCACTCAATGACAATGTTCCCCCACGGGTTGAAATCGCCCGTCCGGACGATGGCCTTCGCTTCATCGCCGTGAGCCAAGATGTCCTCGTGTGAGATGGTCTTGACCTCCGTTCCCGACCCTTCGCCGTAGGTCTCTTCTATCAGACGGTTCAGTGGTGGGTTCATCTCCGGGACATCGTCGGCGTACAGCACCCGCTCAGCGATGAGTTCCTCGTCAACTGCGGTCAACACGTCCTCAATCGTCGGAATCCCGCGCGTGAGCGCGAGGTCAATTCGGGTAGCGCCCTCGGGGATTGGAAAGCCCGCGTCAACGATCATCAACACGTCAGTGTGACCCATCGCGGCGATTGCACCGGCCAGTTCGGCGTTCAGGATCGAAGTATCGTCGCGCTTCATACAGTCAAATATAATAGAGGATGATTAAGAAGGTATCCCCCTATCGGTGCGGCAGCGGCCGCCAATTAAAACCTGACGAGCTGGCTCGTCTCGGCCGATTTGTAGATGGGCTCGATGGCTCAGATGTCGACGAGGCCATGACGGCCGGTCGCCGCAGGGTCAGTGTCAGTCCGCGGACACACCGCGAGGTGATGGAAATACTCGATTATCTGGTTCGCCTGCTCGAAGGAGATGTCGCCGCTCGCTCCGTGACCGCGGAATGTTATATCGCGGTCGTCCCGGGCGTAGAATATCGTGTTGAGGATGGTTTCGCCCGCCGTCCCCAGAATCCGGAGGTGGCTCGACATCTACGAGTTGTGACTCGCTGTACAGAGAGTGTCGACATCGTTGAGGAATTCTATGTGGAATCCGATGTGTTCGTCGACCTCCCCAAGGACGGGGTGGGTCGTCCGTGTCACGCCGTAGACCACCTCGGGGTCGGAGCTGAGTAGAAAGAGAGCCGTATTCAGCGGATAGATCCCGAGACCAATCATCTCACACCCACCAGCCAAATCAGGATCGAGTCGCCACTGGTCCGTGTCCGGGACGAAGTTGACGAGCGGATCGGACATACCGCCGTGGACTTAGACCGGATCGCTGGTGAACCCATCTTCAATGAGTTCCTTCGCCCGCCGTACCGCTGGCTCGTTGTGCATCCGGTAAGCCACGCACAGCAGGATGTCGGCCTCGTCGCAAGCCGCGAGGAGGCGTTCGGCCCGCTCGCCCGAGGCTTCTCACAGGGAACTGCCTTCCCCTGGGTCGGGGCACTCTCGACATACTCGAGATGTATCGCGTTGGGTGTACAGACGTGTACCGTGTCGTAGCTGTCAGCTTACGCACCGGTGTGGTAGAAATCCGCGGATACGGTATAGACGGCGTCATGATCGCTAGCGGCCTACTCGACTTTGTCCGTCGACCAGTTTGCGAGGACGCTCATCTCGTAGAATCCGCTGTCCTCAATAGCGGGCCTGCTCCTGTACCCACTATCCGAGGTCAACGAGAGCGAATCGCGCTGGCTTCGTCTCGTCGATCCGGCTCCAGTCACAATCGGTGAACAATCGAAGTAGAATTCGAGTAACGTCGGGTGGCGCTGCTGACCGTAGTATAATATGTATTGGGACGCGGCACCACGCCGTCGAATGTGGGGGACGTACTGCCGGCAACTAGTGGCCTAAGAGCAGCGTCAAGTGACTGTGTTCCCGTGGGCCGCTATCCGGATGATTCGTGGACGACACTAATAATAACTGTAGTTCACGGAAGTCTACACTCCCCACAGACCTGCGGTGCGCGGGTTCAGCGGTATATCGTGGTCGATGTTGAACTATTCCGAACATTTATGTGCTTTCCAGAGAAGCACATCTTATGCCACACGATAATGATGTCGTAGACATCAAGGCCGGCGCTGGTGTGTCACGACGGGGTGTGATAAAACAGATTACGGCCGCATTAGGGACTGGGGCC
>ERZ1034569.894-NODE-894-length-10363-cov-23.570043_pt1 | contig 10363 bp, 16 predicted proteins | sample MGYA00520706_ERZ1034569 | MGnify/ENA primary metagenome ERZ1034569 (study PRJEB33760, sample SAMEA4777722) | hypersaline lake metagenome | biome: hypersaline environment; feature: brines | place: Spain | collected 2014-08 | depth 0 m ...
AATACTCCATGAGTTTCAGTTTCAAATATTTTATCTATCGTTAATTCCACACCGTGTGGAGTAACTCTTTCTTCATCAACTGTACTTCCATCTGGATTTTTTATGTGATTGCTTACGAATTTTCCTGATTTAAACATTTATTGCTCTTTTGGCGGCAAGTGAGCTTTAATGTCTGGACCATCTGCTACTTTGTTCATGTGAACATTACATAGTGGACAATTTACCTTTGCAGACGACATACATCTATAATTGCATCTTATACATTCAAACCACCGCAAGTCATATTCAGTTTTTTCTACGTTTTCTTCTTCCATAGTTGTTTTATACTCCTAATACCCCATCCAAAGAATCGAACTTTGATTAAACCATTATGGGGCGTTAAATCAAGCTATCTATACGTTTTCAAACACAGCTCTTCTTTGTCCCATACGTTCATTTTTTATTCCATCTTCTTTTAACTCGTTTTTCCGAGTTTCACTTCTGGACAAAGGTTTTATATCAGTATCGTGTTCACATTTCCCTCTTACGTGATATGACACTTTAGTTGCCATTCCATCTAGAGTTATTTTCATATAATCTAAGCCATTATCAGACGCATAAATCTCATCATCACATTTCCTGAAGCTTCTGGCTATATCTCTTATTGTCTCACCCATTTCCGCTTGGGTTCTCATAAAGTTACATTCGTTTTGTGTTATGTGTAGATTTCTGCTATGCTCACATTCGTCATTAACATGTCTCCATACAGTTGTCATGTGTATATGTAGCGACTGAGCAATTTCTTTATATGTAACATCTTCATTTTCATATCTGTTCGTCATTTCTTCACATAAATTAGGGGATACTTTATTTGGTCTTTTCTTAGTTTTGTCATTATCACCACGCGATTTCTTTATTTCCTTTTTGAGTATGCTTCTTTGTTCTCCTGTAATTCCATTATTAACTATACCTTGTATATCACCGCTTTCGTCGTGTTTGCTTGCCATGTCAGTCTTTTTCTAATCGTGGAGCAATAATATAAATAATCTGTGCATTAGAGTTAGTGTCTAAGTCCACATCAAATCTTATTGGGTGGTCATCTTTAACATGGATAGTTACTGATTCAGCTTGACTGAATACGCTTTTTATATCTTCAAGATACTGTATGCTGATGAACGTTTGATGTTCTTCAAATGCATCATCCACAGATGGGTCATTATTGTAGAATTGTTTAGCGAAGTTTCCTGCAGTTTTATCAGTTGACCTTACTTGAAGCATATCACTTTTTGTTTCAAATGATATACCAATATCGTCTTGGTCTACCATTTTATTTGCATGGTTTATTGTTTTCTTCAACTCTGACCCATCAACTACAATTTGGTTCTTATGGCTAAGTTTATCCATATTCCGTATATCTTGAACTACATCAGGGTCTAGTGTAGTAATTTCAAACTGTAAGTCGTCATCTACAATATCCATTCTCATCATATTTGAGCCACCTGATGTAACCGGCCATGTTACTTTTAGGTCACTTGTAGATGATACACCAGATAAACAGTCACGTATTCTAGTAAAGTTCAATCCTATTTCGATTTGGTCTGTACCTTCAAGCGATAATCCATTCAATGCTTCATCTTCAATCTTCGATATGCAAATTCCGACGTTTGCTGGGTCAGCTACTTCAGTAAATATTCTGTCATCTGTTAATAACAACTTACCCTCATCACGAAATGACTGCACTGACTCAATAAATGTATCGAAGTATCCAACAGTACATGAGAACTTTACGTTCACATCCGCTACTTCTGATTCACTCAGTCGTGGCATTGTTATATATCAAATCATCATGTGGGTCTTTTATTTTAGTCACTGTTCTTCCTATTTCTTTGTATTGTCTGCCGCAATTATTACATTCTTTCATATCTGAAAACGTCATTCGATTGTTACACACACATTCAATCTCGGTCTTGTTTTCCGACTTCCATCTTTCATCTAACTGCATTGATGGTTTAAAGTCTGGAAACTTTGTTTGTCTTACAGCAAGAACACGCTCTTTATTGGTCATATTGAGCCATACATCTGTATCAATACCTAAAATGGTATCATCAGAATCGTTAGAACCAACATTTAATACATCACACCCATCAGTGTCATGATAAATGCCAAGTTCTAACTCGCTACCTTCATTTTTGTAATGTTCTTCTGGGCTATCATCCGACGAATCATCTGTTTTAAATGCGTCTAGTCCCATTCTGGTTCGTGGTAAGCATAAGCATCTTCGTCTCCATCCCAATTCTCGTGTGGTTCTACACTTTCAATTCCAGGACACTTGCCTTGGTCATACCATCTGCAAAACTTCTTACACATGTATTCACCATCTGGCGTTTTAGGCGCTGGAGTACCTGTATTAACGGATTCAAGTACTGTAGTTAAATTGTTTTGAGCTTCTTGGAATAAGTCACTGTCAAATTGAACCCAATATTCCTCAAGATGGTCATTTCTTTTTGAGAAATACAACAAACAACCATATGAAGCATCTAGTATGCCCATATAACCGTTAAGTTGCATTAAATTACCTTCTTTTGGAATGGTTCTTGCATGACCATTTTTGCTGTAGTTGTAATATTTGAACTCACTTTTCGTCTTTATATCAATTACAAATGGGTCTGGAAAACCACTAACGTTGCCTGTGTCAAGTTTTACTCCATTAGGTAATGCGTCATTTAATTCTTCAGCACTGTTCAGTCCACGTATTACAATGTCTGCATGACCATAGATGTAATATTCTTCATCCATGTCATATGACACTGTTTCTTCTATACTTACATGCTCTTTACCAAGTTTTTCAACGAGCATATCCTGTATTAGCTCATGTATTTCATCTCCATGACTAAATGTCCAGTTAGCATTATCACCAACTGCTGGAACATCAAGGTCATCGTCTAGTTTGTGGACATACTTCAAGTAGTCTCTACGCCCACAACCGTCTGCACTGGATAAATGACCCCGATTAGGGTCTGTATTGTGGTATGAAGACCCCTTTTCTTCCCGCATTAGATGATTCAGTAATTCTACAAGCGGGCCTTCACGTTCTTCATTAGGTTTATGAACATTCTGAAGGTCGTCTAATGGGTCTTCAACTATGTCCTTATCGAATTCTACCACTCGTAACTCACCTCCTTTTTAAGCATATTATATTTGCTTCTCAATTCATATTCCCATTTGTATTTGAAGCCTTTAATTGGTTTGCCTATAAATCTGAAGAATTTTTCAGTGTCGTGTTGACTTACTCTAACTCTGTTTGTCAAAACAGTAGATTTAATGCCTATGTTGTCTAGAATACTTTTCATTCTTGTAAGGTCGAATGTTCGTGAGCATAATTGAACTGATGCTTCATCATTTGCCCAATCTAATCCTCCATCTTGGACAAACCAGTGTTTTATGACTGTGGAGTTTATTTTAAGGTCTTTTGGTATAAAAGACTTAGGTCGTGGAGCCCATTTTAGACTGTCTAAGTCTGGATGAGGGGTTGTAGCAATTTGAAAGCAATTTACATTCCGATTTACACCTGCAGTTAAAGGTTGGAATATGCTTTCAATATACTCTAAGTACTTTCTGTTTCTCATTCCAATAGTCAATTGAGGGTAGGTCATCATACTATTATGTTGGATTGAGCCATCTCCTAGTATAGAGCCATTAATCACATCGTATTGAAATTCAGTTATATCTGGATAGTCACAACCATTACCCCAATGATTTCCTATTATCTTATATGAGTTGCCACATGAAGAACAGACTCTTTCTTTTGCCTTAGACTCTTTTGATTGATTCTGGCTTTCCGTCTCAGATTCCATAAAGTCTTGTAAACTCATTTGTATTCCCTTTCAGAAATAGCATCAGCACCAGACAACAATACACCTTTCCAAGTCATTCCATAATTCTTTTTTACTTCTTTCAGTTCTTGATGTTCACTATCATCAAGTCGGATTTGAACTCGTTTTACCATACATGTACACTGCAATCCCACTCCATATAAATTCAGGGGGTGTTAAGCACTGAACTTACTTTAGCTAAGGAAAGCTTCAGCTTCGTCTTCGGCTGTTTCGTTATATTTCGGTTCTATGTTTGTTCCGCTGTCCTGAACTTCAAGTTTAAATAGTTCTTTACCTTTTCCGGCTTGTCTTGAACGATGTGCATTAATCATACATGTTGTTCGTATTTCACTACTGCTTTTTGTTTCGGTTTTCCACAGTTCTTTAAATGCAAATAGACTCTTTTCACCGAATGGTTCTGCTCCATTATTTGCAGCTAACTCAGACTTTGGCTGATTAGTAACTATAACTAGCGCATCGTTGCGTTGTGCGTATGTCTTCAGTTGACCACTCATAAACTGAAGCATTTGGAATACTTCAAATTGGTCTGAGTTGTCTTGTATGCTGTATTCATCGTATTGCATAAGTGCTGGAAGCCCAACTGAATCAAGTATAACAACATCATATCCAGGTTTAAGTGTTCGACCTTTGGATGTGTTTTCTCCAAATGGGTTATCTGACAATCTAGATGTTTTACCACCTATATATGCATATAAATCATTCCATTCTGGGATGTATGCATAATCTACATCAGCCACACGTTCGTTATTACTCAAGTTGCGTTCTGTGTCTATGAACAATACATCTTTGTTTTCTTCTTGTGATGCAGATTCTATCACTTTAACGCAAAATTCAGTCTTACCGCTGCCAGTAGGTCCAAACATTTGTACTAAGTCAGGACCACCACAAAAGTCTATTACTTGCCGTATCAAGTTCAAGTCTTCGTTTGCAGCTTGCTGTTCGTCACTGTCAATATCGCCTATGTCGAAATCGTTTCCGCTCATATTGGTTGTGCTTCTGTTTTGTTTGTATGCCTGTACACTGCAAAGTGCTCCATTGGGGCTTGACTCCCATATACCTATATGGAGCAAATAATTATGATACTATGCTATTACAGTTTGTTGTGTTTATTTATTAGAACCAGTCTTCTGGACTTCCAGTATCATCATCATCAGTACTATCTTCATTACCACCACGACCACCGCCATCAGTCGTGGGCGATGCTGAAACTACTTCTGTATCATCTTCAGATGATGAATCATCTCCACCAATACCACCAAGGTCAATACCATCATCATCTTCTTCGTCTTCACCGCGACCATCTATTTCTTCAACTTCTTCTTCAAACACATCAAGTACACGTTCTTTATCTGGGTTTTCATCCACGTTATCTTGTGTAATACCAACAAGATTATCTATTGCATCCGAATCCCCATTCGAGACACCTTCAAGTATTGAAGATTGTTGTTCTCCAACTGCTGAGAATATTGGAAGTATGCTTTCTTTGCTTACTTCATCGTTGTCACTATCTCCAATACCAATATCTGGAGTATCATCTGAATCAGTGCTTGTTGATTCTTCAGTTTGGTCTGATTCCGTTGAATCCGATGAAGTGCTTTGTGCTTGGGATTGTTCTTCGATACTTGTACCTCCCATTTGCTGTTCGTATTTATCTGCAAGACTTTTTGCAGCTTTCAACGGGACAATCCCACGAACTGGATTGATGTTGTAATATGTGTCTGTATTCCCATCATCATCAGTCTGGGTGACTTCCTCATATTCTCCAACTATAACATAGTATGTGTCAAGCTCAACTTTATCCAACATATCTAACATGTTCTCTTGGAACCCACAAGAGAACAAGTCCCCCATATGAAACATACCTTGACTCATACCTGTATCTCCAAGTTCAAATCTGAATGTTTGGAGGTCATTTTCAGGTGAGTTCATAAGCAATACATCAACCTCTCCTGAACTTGTTGGATATGAAAACCGAGGTTCGTCCTTTTCAAAGCCATCATCGTTAATAGCTTTGTAACATATCTCCATCATTTCTTTATCCTGGACTTTGCTTGCTTGTCTTGAACCCCGTGCAGATTGTTTTTCGTACTCTTCTTCAAAGTCGTCGCCAAGTATATCGCCTAGTTCTGACATTGTATTATCTTATTGTATTTCGCTTTGTCGCTTTTCAAGAAACTGTTCTACTGATTCATCAACAATGGCTCGTTTTGATACATCTAGTCTGTATGTATCCATACACTGTTCTATTTTATCCATTGTATCTTCTGTAACATTTACCACTGGCATAATTCACCGTATATTACCACATTCACAATAATGTTATACATTGTTATAAATGTTATCATATATATTCGTTGTTCTATACACTTATCTTGGTGGTGGCTTACCACCTAAGCGTATGTTTAATCTAGAACTCATTTTACTTGATTTAGTTTAGTTATTCAATCTTTGTGTGTAATACTCTGAACCTCATTGAGACAGTCCTCACATATTTGATTATTCTTATGGTCTTCCATAGCGTGTGGAATAAATATATGATGATATTCTACATCATGTGAAATATTTACTCTGTTACAAATCTCACAAGATTTAATTACATTGCTTAACCGTGTATCAAGTGTTTTGATACACTTTTTACATGGTCTTTTATTTTCTAGCTTTTCGTCATCAATCTCTAGCTCTTTTTTCTTACTTGGTCCAGATTTTGGGTCTCTGACTGCACATGCTATGTGCTTTTCATCCATAAACACTGAATTTGTTTCGAGTTGGAAGTGATATATATTTGTTCTACTAGACGTTACTACTTTGTCTTGTAATGTATTTATGTCTTTAATGTTCATTGAAATGCATCTAATGTTGAATTGTTTGCACCAGTTCTGTTCTTGATTAAGTCTACAAAGTCAGGTGTATCATCACTTTCAGCATCCATGTTTTCATACCCAACACCTTTTCTGTTCAATGCTTGAGCGCGCTCGATTGTTGTTGCACTGCCCAAGAATGGGTCACAGACTATTTCTCGTTCAAGCGAGTACAGCTTTATCGCTACTTGTGCTAACTTTTTTGGGAAAGGGGCTGGATGCTCTGATTGTGTCTCAGGTTGTATATCCCACACATTCTGTAAGTATGGTCTCATTTGTTCAACATCCGTTGATGCCCATTGTTCAAACTTATCATACGTTCTAAAGTTTAAGTCTGAGTATGCATCACTGTTTCGCTTTTCTTTCCATATTTTTTCATAGTCTTTTCTGCCTTTTTGAAACACCAGAATACGTTCTGTCACTTCTTCAGGAGCAAATTTTAATGGATTTCCACTATCCACAAAAGTTCCAGCACGCTGGCTTGTTGAACCGCTCTTTCTCCATATGATAGTATCTCTGTACCTTAACTCATAATGGTCAGCATACTGTTTATTTAATTTGTACAGTAGATAACTGAAGTGTGACGGACAATCGTATTTTTCGCCAAGGTTAATATCTGTTCCTTTGATTATTTCCTCATCAAGCTTTGCGGATACCTGATAGTCGCTGAGATTAATCAACACCTCTCGTCCAGGCTTGAGTGTACGATACATTTCTTTCAGTATTGTGTACATCGTATTTAGATAGTCCCCATAAGAATCATATGCTACGGTGCCTCGCATAAGGAAGTAAGGTGGACTACAGAAATGAAGATGTACGTTGTTGTCGGGTATTTCACTCATATCCTCACATGAGGTAAAAAAGACTTTGAACTCGTCTCTATCAATATTTTCTGATTTATACTCTTTGCTGTCTACTTCTTGAATATCATCAAATCTTGGTTCCATTCACTTTTTCTCCATATTTTATCAGTTGTTATTATAAATACTTTATTTTTATTCGCTTTATTCTTCTTCAACTATATCTTCATGCAATTCTTCTACAGATTTTTCTATCACGTCCTTTATATTGGGATTACCAATGCCTGAGTATTCTTCAATAATTTCTTTAACCATACTATGATGCTCGTCCGATATTCGTGTAGTCTTGCTCATAATACGATGTTACATTTTTGTGTACGGTTTTTACACATATAAAACATTCGGGTATTCATTGTGCTTACGCAAAGAAACACTTATGTAATTGTATGCATTAATTGTAACTGACGACAAAGATACGGACAAAAGAAGTGCTTGGCAGCAACTTCTTATACACACGGTTGTCATATAAATGTTGTGATAGCCGTGTATCTCCGTAGTCGTCTAGTAAAATGACTAATCCAACAGATACTACAGTGAGAATGACAGATAGATTGTCAATAGCTGTAGACGAAATTTCGAGTACGGAGAAGTATAGCTCAAAAAAGACCTTTGTACAGTCAGCATTAAGTGAAAATGTTTTTTCTGTACACTCAAAAATTGAGGGGTACAAACCCTTAAAACATTTCACTGTCAGACTAAATTCTGACGTTACATGGTTTAATCTAGATGTCAAAGACACTGGTTTAACAGCTAAATTAGATATAAGCTCAAAGCTTACATCAGCTGTAAGGTTTAGCATAAATGATTCTATACAGAGCATTATAAACAGTATAGTAAGTTCATCCGATTTATCTCAATCTAGTGTCATCAGAATTTGCATCATCAAGCATTGCTATAACTGTAAAAATGAACTTAATAGTGCTACTCAAATGGAGATAACAGATAGATGGTTTAGTATTAAGAATAAACTAACCAATATGGTAGAACGGTTGATTGTTAATCTCCACTTTGAGCTACAATCCGAACGTATCATGATGAAGACAGATTGTGGGTATGAAAATCGCAACATTCACCATATAGAGTGCCACTATAAGCAGCTAAGAGAGTCTAAAGCATATGATGTAATAAAGCAAACACATCATGGAAAGAAGGTCATAAATACACTTAAAAACACAATTAAGTAACCTCTGATTGTCTGAATATACATAGTACAAAAATAGCGAGAAATGTATATTCAATTTATCTACAAATTACGGATATTTTGTTATTTGTAGATACAGTCCACACCCACATGTGGAAATCTGCGTGTTCTCTCACAACTCACCACGGGTGTCCGTTTGATTCTTCTGCTCTTTGCTTCACTGTACGCCCATATTTGTTCCATTTTATATCTCCAAAGTACACATGTTTTGGTCTTACTCCATTGTGGAAGCAATCAGCACAAATCCACATTGTTTCTCCTTGTGTTCCTGCTGATGATACATCTTGTAATCCAAACTTCTGTGAAAATGGTGTTTCATCTTCAACTTTAAGCAATGCAGCTGCTTCAGCTGGAGCTTCTTGAGTGCAACAAGTACACTCAATATCAGGCTCCCACAGCTTAGTCCAATCAAATAAGTTTGGAGAGTTGAATTTTAGATGGTCTTTGTAATTTTGTACACTTTGCCAGTCTGGTCTGTGTGATATTTGTACGATGTTTCCTCTTCCCATAGTTTATCTTAATTTTTATTTCGTGTATGTTCGCGTTATTCGTTTGTGACGGTTTCGATTCTGAGACTGTTGTTTTCGGGTGTTTCAGGGTCTGTACTTACCGTTTAAATTCGTTATTTTTTGTTCATCCATATGGTGGGGGTTTTGTATTGTATTGCCACATCTAGGATATAGTTCAACCATTACCAGCTGTCTTCCCAGCTCATCTCATCTGAGTCATTAAGTTCAACATTTTCCATGTCACTTTCTACCGTCTTATGTATATGCGGAAGCCAATCTGCATTTTCATTGAACCACTTTCTTGTTGATTCTAGCATTTCAGTATCTGATATGAGCTCAACCCACTCATAACCATCACCCTTGTCCAACCAATCTCTCCATTCTTCGAGTGCAACTTTTGGGCTTCTGTTGTCTACAATGGCTTTCCACTGTACAACATCTGAAACAAAGTCATCTACGATGTTAATTCTTATGTTCTCATAATCTTTATCCCACGGTGGGAGTGGTAAATACCATACTGATATGTCATTAAATACTATCTCTGCGACTTCGATGAATCGTTCAGTATCGTGTGGAAACCAGTATTCAGCTACAGATTTTACAAGCTGCTTGTCTTCTCGTATTTGTATATCTGCAGCTAACTTAGCATCTACGTCAATAAGCGGTGGTTTGTGTGGTGAATCTTCATCAAAGAACCTATCGTCTACATTTGTAGTATATCCGTATGGCTCTATGTCCCACTTATCAGTCCAACTTTGATACGTTGGATTAGCATTATTTTTATTTGTAGATGCAACAGTTTCCACTGACATAATATTTATCTGACTTCTATGTTTACACTAGAAATCTCAGTATCTCGCAATCCAACAGTTGACATTACTTCTTCTTGTAATATCTCTTTTTTATTTCGAGGTAGCTCATCCCACCAACCTTGTGTTTTGAACAACGTTATGTGTGGACTCACTGGTTCTCTCATCCTTGTTTTGGATAATGGCTTTAGCCGAGATATGAGATTCTTAATCTTTTCGTCTATGTCGTATTCGATATTTATTTGAACTACATA
>ERZ1034569.895-NODE-895-length-10361-cov-6.208616_pt1 | contig 10361 bp, 8 predicted proteins | sample MGYA00520706_ERZ1034569 | MGnify/ENA primary metagenome ERZ1034569 (study PRJEB33760, sample SAMEA4777722) | hypersaline lake metagenome | biome: hypersaline environment; feature: brines | place: Spain | collected 2014-08 | depth 0 m ...
CGAGATACGAGGTGACGATGTTGAACGCGACCCGGCCGTCGGTGAGGTGGTCGAGTGTCGAGAACTCACGCGCCAACTGGTATGGGTGGTTGTAGGAGGTGGACTTCGTGACCGCGAACCCCAGGTCGTCGGTTACCTCGGCCATCGCCGGGACCAGGTACGCGGGGTCGTTCGAGGGTGTCTGCACCGCACGCTCGATTGCGGGGTCGCGGGAGTCGTCGTAGACGTCGTAGATACCACGCACGTCGGCAAAGAACACCGCGTCGAAACCGCCACGCTCGGCGGTCCGGGCCACGTCGGTCCAGTACGACCGGTCGCGGTAGCGGGTCGACTGGTCGCCCGGGTAGCGCCAGGACCCGATCGTAACGTGCTCGACGGCACTCATCGTGAAGAGGTTCAGACGCAACCGTCCGTCCATGTCCGAGGGTAGGCGGCCACGTGCAAATACCCCCCGAAGGGCGTTCGTGTGGTCAGTCGGCGGTCCGCTCGATATCGAGTGTCTCGTAGACGAGCGCCCACCTCCCGAGTGTGTGGTGGACACGACTGTCACCGGCGGCCGTGGCGAACAGCGCAGGGTACGACCGTCGCTCGACGTGCTGGTCGAGAGTACGACCGGAACCACTCGACCTCGACGGCGTCTCAGCAGGCACAGTAGTACTCACGAACACCCAGCGCCGTCTGGAGCACCTGGTACGCCGGCTCCGGGTCCGAGGGACGGTAGACACCGGTCGTCAGCGCCGGGTCGTCCTCGAAGGCACCGCTCACCAGGGCGTGCCAGTCGGCCGGTTCGAGTCGGTCGCGACCCCCCGTGGCGAGTGCGTCGAGATAGTCCGGGAGGAACAGCCACCGGGCGTCGTGAACGCCGTCGGACTCGTAGCTCGCATCGGTTACCGCCGCGTAGGCGGCCATCGGGAGGTTCACACCGGCGGTGACGGGCAGGTCGATCCACTTCCACGGTCGGGTGTTTATATCCAGCAGGAGATACTCCTCGCGGTCCGGACAGTAGACGAACTCGGCCTCGCTGATGCCGTGGTAGCCGGTCTCGGCCAGCACGGCACGGGCACGCTCCTCGATAACCGGTTCTGTGGCCCGCTCGACCAGACAGGAGGTACCAAACGCCGGTGGGTTCCGGAGGCGGGCGTTGCCGACGACCGAGAGCACCGCACCGTCGGGTCCCCGGTAGGACGCGAGCGAGTGGTCCGCCCCGGGAACCGCGTCGATCTTCTGCTGTGCCATCACCTCGACCCCCGCCGTCTCGGCGGTCGTGACGATCTCCCGCAGTTCGGTGACGCTGTCCACCTCGACGACGTTCGTGCCGACGGCCTCCTCGAACTCGCGTTTGAGTGCCGGTTTCACCACGAGCGGTAGACCGAGTCGGTCGACCGCGTCCTCGACTGTCGTCCCGTCGAGCGGGACCGTCTCGGGGTAGGGCACCCCGAGGTCGTCGGCGATCCGGTACAGCGAGGACTTATCGAGCACGGCATCGACGGTCTCTTGCCCCGAAAAGGGGAGCCGAACCCCGTCGGGGTCGGTGTCGGCGAGGGCGTGGACCCACTCGTCCATACAGCCAAAGGCGACCAGGTCACGGCCCGCCGCTGTGGCGAGCGCTTCGAGGTCCGCACGGAACCCCGCCCGGTCGTCGAGCGGGTAGGTGACCTGCCCGGCAACGTCGACGTGTTTCGACGGCGGCGCGGCGCCGTCCCCGACACGGTCGACGGCGACGACCGGGACGTCGTGTGCCGAGAGCGCGCGGGCGACACCGAGACCGGTGATGTGGGCGTTCGCGACCAGTGCCGGCGGACGGTCGAACGTTCGCTCCCGGAGCACGTCGAGCACCCCCTCGAGTAAACGAAACGCTGTCATCGTGGGCTGTTCCGGCCGGAGCGGCAAAACCGGCCCGGTCCGGCCCGGTGCTCGACAGGGCCGTTCACAGGCCGGACACCTGGCCGTCCTTGCGGGGTTCGGTCGCCCCGGAGAGGGTGCCGTCCTGCCAGCGGGCGGCCTGTGCACCCCCGAACTGCGACGGCGGCAGCACCCGCACGTCGTGCCCGCGACGGGCGAGTTTCGCGGCGTTCGGGAGCCGTTCCTCGACGGCCAGCGTCCCGTCGGCGCGGTACCGCCAGCGCGGCGCGTCGAGGGCGGCCTGGAGCCCGGTGTCGTAGTCCAGCAGGTTCGCGAGCACCTGGAGGTGTCCCTGTGGCTGCATGTACCCGCCCATCACACCGAAAGCGAGCCAATCGTCCGGTCCCAGGCGGGCGAGCGCCGGAACGAGCGTGTGGAACGGTCGCTTGCCGGGGGCTAGCCGGTTCGGGTGGTCCGGAGAGAGCGAGAACGAGGCCCCGCGGTTCTGGAGGGCGATACCGGTCTCGCCGGCGACCAGACCGCTGCCGAACCCGGCGAACCGGGAGTTGATAAACGACACCACGTTCCCTGCCTCGTCTGCGACACACAGCAAGATGGTGTCGGCATCTTCCCCGGGTGCCGACGGGGTCCCGACCTGAACATCGGTCAGCGGTGTCTCGCCGATTTCGGCCGCCCGCTCGCGGGCGTACGCCCGCGAGTGCAGCGGTGGCACGGTCTCGTACTCGGGGTCGGTCACGTGGTAGTGGCCGTCGTGGAAGGCGAGTTTCATCGACTCGACGAACCGGTGGACCCGCTCGGGGTCGTCGTACGGCTGTGTGCCGGCGTCGACCTCCGCGGCGATGTTCAACGCCTCCAGGGCGATCTGACCCTGGTTGTTCGGCCCGAGTTCGAACACCTCACAGCCGTCGTAACTGGTCGAGAGGGGGTCCGGCCACTCCACCTCGAACCCGGTCAGGTCCTCGACAGTCATGAACCCGCCTTTCGACTGCACCGTCTCGGCGATGGCGTCGGCGATCTCACCCTCGTAGACCACGTCGGCACCGTGCTCCGCAATCTGTTCGAGACTGTCGGCGAGCCGCGGCAGACGCACGGTCTGTCCCGGGTCCGGGCTCCGCCCGTCGAACAGGAACGCCTCGCGGGCGTTGTCGTCGGTGAACAGCTGTTCGGCGTGTTGCCACTGTGCGGCGACAACCTCGGTGACGGGGTAGCCCTCGCGGGCGTAGCGAACTGCGGGGGCGAGCACTGTCGCCAGTGACCGGCGGCCGAACCGCTCGACCGTGGCCTCCCAGCCCCGTGCCGTCCCGGGGACTGTGACCGTGTGTGGTCCGTGGTCGGGCATACTCACGCCGTCGCGGTCTCTGTCGGCCCCGTAGCTGACGTCGCCGTTTCGGCCACCGTCGGCGACTGCCTCGCGAACGCGCTCGCGGGTGGCGTCTCCCGGCGCACCGCCGCTGGCGCGCATCCCCCCGACGTCGCCGTCGGCGGTCCGGTAGCAGGCGAACACGTCACCGCCGAGACCGGTACTCGTCGGCTCGACCACGTTCAGTGCCGCCGCCGTCGCCACCGCCGCGTCGAACGCGTTTCCACCGTCCCGGAGCACCGCGGCCCCGGCCTCGGCGGCGAGTGGCTGGCTGGTGGCAACGACACCGCGGGGAGCGTAGACTGTCGACCGGCGCGAGTTGAACCTGTCTAGGTCGGGTTTCATACCGACGGTTGTACGGCCGTCAGTAAAACCCGTGCGGGTCGTGTCGCCCTCGAGGTGGTGTTTAGGTGGCTGGGCTGCAAACAGTACTCAATGACCCGTCGACGGTACGTCCTCCTCACAGTCACCGTCGTCCTCGGGGCGGCCGGGGGACTCGCCCGTGTGTTCACCCCCGAACGGACCGAGACCGCCGTCGACAGGGCCGGCGGGGTCGTGGGGACGACACCGGACCCGGTCGTACTCGGACTCTCACTGGTCGTCGGCACCCTCCTGGGGATGGTGCTGCTCTACTACCTGGTGCGGTTCTACTACTGGCTCTGGCGTAGCGTCGAGGGGCCGGTGACCCGGCTCTGGAACGTGTTGCTCCCGGAGTCGCCCGCTGTCCGGTTCGGTGTCGGGACGGTGGTGATGGTGTTGTTGTTTCTCGTCGGCCCGCTGGTGGTGTTACAGGCACTCGACGTCTTCGACGAGAGTGACGACCCGGTAGAGAGCATAGACGCAGAGAACACCGGGAACGTGACCGACGACGAGGAGCAAAACCGAACGGTCGACGCAGTCGCCGGGAGCAGCCCTCGCGGTCGGGACCGGCCGCCCGACGACAACACCGACGGACGACGGTCGGACCACCTGCAGGCTGCCCGCCCGTCGACGGTCGCTGTCGCGGTCTCTGAGCGTGACTGTCCGGTCGGGTCGGCACCCGTTCAAGGAAGCTGCTCGTGGCGGTCGAGCATCGTGTCGAGGTCGGTCTGACAGAGCGCGAGCGAGACACCGTCCCGCCGGGCGAGCGCCGGGGCGTACTCCCAGAGCTCGTCCTCGTCGATACCGTGAAGCACGACGGCGTGGGGTGTCGGTGTGACGACACGGAGCGCGACCAGCGGTGACTCACCCCTGGTGACGCTGGTGAACACGAGCGCCCGGTTCGTGCTCCGGCCGTAGAGGTCGTAGAACTCCTCGCCCGAGAGCTGCTGGATTGCGGCGATACTGTCGATGACGGTGTGACCGGCGATCGTCTCGCGTTCGCCCGCGACGATTTCGGTTGCCCCGACCGTGTCGTAGTACCGGTCGAGTCCGACCGTCGACGGGTACTCCCGGAGGTCGTGAACGGCCTCGCGGTCGAACCCCGCCGAGAGGACCCTGGCGTACCGTCGGATGTGCTCGCCGCCGCGGTGCTCGTCGATGTCGAGCAGCGCCGCCACGGTCCGCCGGACGACCCCGATACCGGGGTTGGCCCGCCGGCCGCCCTCGTAGTCCGAGACCACCGACGGCGAGACCTCGAGTGCGGCGGCCAGGTCGGACTGGGCGATCTCGAACTCGGTCCGCCACTTCTGCATCGTCGCACCGGGGTCCTCGCTGAGTGCGATCTCCCCGGCCATCCGCTCGGCGAGCTCCTCCCGCATCCCGCTGCTGTGTCTCCCGTGGCTTCCGGACTCCTCCCAACCGGTCATACGCCGATACGAGGCGGGCCCGGCGAAAAACTCTGTCGAACTGCTGTTCGACAACCGACGGACCCGCCGACACGGCACCCGTCGGCGGGGAGACCGGCCGCCGAGGTGGTCGGGACCGACGGTCTTATTCCCGCGTGTCGCCCACCCGCAGACATGAACGGCGGTAGCACCGACATGACGCTCGCGTTCGAGCTAGAGGCGCTGAAGGCGCTCGCGGACCCACAGGCGGTGTTCACCGACGCCCGCCAGTGGACGAACTACGTCGGTGTCATCTCGGCCGAGCCGACGTACGTCGTGACCAACTTCACCCGGAAACACCGGGTCCGACAGGACTTCTTCTCCGGCCCGCGGAGCCGCGAGGAGAGTTTACTCAACGTGAAGTCCCAGTTCGACAGCGAGCGGTACGTCCTCGTCGGCACCGACGACGAGGCCGACCAGGCTCTCGCCGAGGAAACCGGTTGGGAGTACGTCGACATCGAGACGGCCGCCGACGCCGCCGACTGGCAGGTCGAGACCGCCACCACCTCCGTCGAACCACAGGAGGACAGCCACGACGACTGGCCCTGACCCCCCGAACCGGGGAGGAGACCGTCGGCCCAACCCGTCGTCCGTGTGGTCCCCCACGCCGTCGTTCAGCAGTTTCTCTCTATGAGACCCCACGGTATCACCGACGACGCTACTGTAGTGTAACGTGTTTACGTCTGCGACCAGGAGATGCGCTATGAGCAGCGACGAGTTGAGCGAACCGGAACTGCGACCGGATGACGTGCTCGTTCTGGACGACGAGCGGTTCACGACCGACAACGTGGCACTCGTGACCGGGGCTGCGTCGGGTATCGGCCAGGCAACGGCGGTAGCGCTCGCGGTGAACGGGCTCACTGTTGTCGGGGCAGACATCGACACAGCGGGGCTCGAGGAGACACAGACCGTGGTCGACGGGTTCGACACGACCGGCCGGTTCCACCCGGTCGAGACCGACCTGACCGACAACACCGACGTCGAGTCGGTCGTCGAGGCCGCCGCGTCGGCGGGTGACCTGCGGTACGTCGCCAACATCGCCGGGATACAACAGATCGACAGTATCGCCGAGTTCCCGATGGAGCAGTACGACCTGTTGACCGACATCATGCTGCGTGCGCCGTTCTACGTCGCCAAGCGTGCTATCCCGCACATCGAGGCAACCGACGACGGGGTCGGAGCGATCGGAAACATGTCGTCGGTCCACGGCCACTACGCGACACAGGCGAAACCGGCCTACATCACCGCCAAACACGGTCTCGAGGGGCTGACCCGTTCCATCGCCGCGGAGGGTGGAGGAACACTCCGCGGGTTCTCCGTCTCCGTTGGGTACGTGTTGACGCCGCTGATGCTCGACCAGATTCAGGACCAGGCCGCCGAGCGCGGAATAACGGAACGGGCGGTGGTCGAGGACGTGATGCTCGGTCAGGCCCGCACGAAGGAGATGATGACACCGACCGAGGTGGCGAACCTCTTTGTCTTCGGGTTCTCGGGGCACGCCCGCCACCTCAACGGCGGTGATCTGCTGTTCGACGGCGGTTACACCCACACCTACGAGTGATGGTCGAGCAGACAAACGCCGCCATCGCCTGTCAGGACGGTGGGATATCTCCCTCGGGCGGCGCGTTCGACGCCCTCGCAACCTGGTCGGACTGGTCGCCGGCGACACGGACACCGCCACGACACTCAGGCCTGACTGCGGTCGGGGACCGTCATCTCCACCGTTGTTCCGTTCGCGGTATCGAAAGAGAGCTGCCCGCCGAGCGTGGTGACAGCCCACTTCAGCTGCCAGAGCCCCAGCCCGGTCCCGTGACTGAGCGGTGTCTCGACACCGTCGTCGAGTGAGTCGAGTTCACTCGACGGGATACCCGGCCCGTCGTCGACAATCAGCACCCGCCAGTCCGTGCCGTCACGCTCGACGGTGACCTCCGCCGCGGTTTCGGCGTACGTGACCGCGTTCTCAAGAGCGCTCCGGAGTGCCGCCGTCAGCGCACGCCTGTTCGTCTCGACCGGGGCCGAGACCGGCGCGTCGACGGTGATATCGACGTCCGTGTCGTCGGTGTCGACGGCTGTCAGCGTCTCCTCGATGGCACTCACGATGTCGACAGCCGTCGCGCCGCTGTCCGAGGCGACAAACTGGTCGATACGGCGGGCGTTGCGGCCCAGATCGGCGATATCGTCGGTGGTCTCGGCGAGTGTCTCCGTGTGGGTCTCGTACTCGCCGTCGAGCTCCTCGTGGATGATCTCGGTGTGTGTCTTGACGACCTCGAGTTTGTTCCGGAGGTTGTGCCGGAGAACGCGGTTGAGTACGGAGAGGCGCTGTTCGCGGAGCTCGCGGGCAGTCACGTCACGCAGGCTCAACAGCGCACCGAGCTCGCGCCCCCGTCGTGAGAGCACCGCCACCTGCGGGTCGTAGCGCCGGGTCCCATCAGTCGTGTCGAGCGACACGGTCTCCTTGCTCTGGAGTGTCTCGGTGCCGTGCCCGATGAGCGAGGAGAGGGGTCGCTCGAACGCCGCCGGACGGCCCACACCCAGCGTCTCTACGGCCGCCTCGTTGAGGCTGACCAGTTGGTCCCGGTCGTCGACGACCAGCACCACGTCGTCGGTCTCGCGGAGCACCGTACGCTCACCGAGAGTCCCGACCGCCGGGGACGACTCGAACACGTCCTGTCGTGACACCGCGACCGTGAGCGCCACCAGAACGACGCTGAGTATGCCGACGAACAGCACGAGCGCGAGCTGTTCCGACTCGGGATAGATGATGCTCACCGAGTTCAACGCCACCAAGGTGCCAAGCGGTGCGACCGACATCGTCACACCCTGCCAGGCAGAGAACCCCCCGTACCGGTAGGTTGCCCGTATCAGCAGGTAGACGCCGACGAGTATCAGCGCGAGCGAGTAGACGAGCACCAGCGACGTCATCACTGTCGAGAGCACGATGCTCCCGGAGCCGGACACGAGGAGCCAGAACCCGACCACCAGTCCGAGGTACGGAGCCGCGAGGAGCCCGACCGTGCGTCGCCCGACCTGCACGTACCGCCCGGAGTACTGTGCCGCGAACACCGCCCACGGGAGCGCCGCAACCCCCCACAGCATCGTGGCGAGTCGCGGCCAGAGCGGGATATCGGTGGGGCCCTCTACGCCAACGAGACCGGTCCCACTCCCCAGCACCGCGCTGAGTCCGAGCACGAACGCGAACGCGGCAAACGCCGTGACCCCGAGTTCGTCACACTCCCGGTAGCTGTAGTACCCGAGCCCACACAGCCCGACACCGACGAGAATCCCGGTACCGAAACCGACATCGACGGGAGTAATCATCAGATGTGTTTCGTATTCGCTCGTCAAAAAATGCCGCGGCTCCGGACATCGAGGAAACTGTCACACGTACCGGAACCAGTGGTCGTAGCGCTCCGGAACCGTCTCGACCATATCGAAGAACGTCGACTGGAGCGCGTCGGTGACCGGGCCTTTCCCGCCCCCGCCGATCTGTTTGTCGTCGACCGAGCGAATCGGTGTCACCTCCGCGGCGGTGCCGCTGAAAAAGAGCTCGTCGGCGGTGTAGAGCTCGCCTCGCGAGATAGTCGCGTCGGTGTGGACCGTGTAGTCGAGGTCTCGGGCGAGTTCGACGACCGTCTCCCGGGTGATACCGCCGAGAATCGACTCGGCCAGCCCCGGCGTGTACAGTTCGCCGTCCCGGACCAGGAAGATGTTCTCGCCGGGCCCTTCAGCGACGTTCCCCTCCTGGTTCAGCAGGATACCCTCGACGTAGCCGTTGTTCGTGGCCTCCTGTGAGGCCAGCACGCTGTTGACGTACGTGCCGGTTGTCTTTGCGTTTGTCGGGATCATGTCGGAGCTGTACTTGCGCCAGGAGACGACCTTCACGTCGACCCCCCGCTCCAGGGCCTCCTCCCCGAGGTACGCACCCCAGGGCCAGGCCCCGACGGCAACCTGCACCGGGACCCCGTCCGGGTTCACACCGAGCCTGTCGTACCCGTAGAACGCGATGGGACGGATGTAACACGAGGAGAGCCCCTGGCGGTCGATCAGCTCTACCGCCGCCTCGGTGAGCTCTGCCCGACTGTACGGGATCTCCATCTCGTAGAACTTCGCGGAGTTGTAGAGCCTGTCGAGGTGCTCTTCCCACCGGAAAATCGCCGGTCCGGCGTCGGTGTCGTAACAGCGGACCCCCTCGAAAACCCCGGTGCCGTAGTGGAGCCCGTGTGTGAGTACGTGTACCTGTGCGTCCTCCCAGTCGACGAACTCGCCGTCCATCCAGATCGTGTCGACGTCCATCTCGTCGAAACTCATACCACGACGTTCGGCCGCCCTGATAATAACTCTTGCAGTAGACCGGGACCCGTCGTCGGGCCGCCGACCCCTCCCGACAGGGGCCACCGCGGTGCACCGCAGAACCTAAACACCACTCTCCCGAAAAACGAGTGATGACCGATTGGACGGAGAAGTACCGTCCGTCCTCGCTCTCGGAGCTCCGGGGCAACAACACGGCCCGTGACGAGTTGCGCGAGTGGGCGGACAGCTGGGAGGATCACGGTGAGGCCGTCGTGTTGCACGGCCCACCCGGCGTCGGCAAGACGTCGGCGGCACACGCGCTGGCGGCCGACCGCGACTGGCCCACCATCGAGATGAACGCGTCGGACTCACGAAAAAAGGATGTAATAAAACGGGTCGCCGGCGAGGCCGCCCGGAGCGGCACGCTGGCCGCCGGCGGTGCCGGCCGCCGGCTGCTCGTGATGGACGAGGCCGACAACATCCACGGCAACGTCGACCGTGGTGGCGCACGCGCCACGACCGACCTGGTCAAAGACGCGGGCCAGCCGGTGGTGCTCGTCGCGAACGACTACTACGACATGTCGAGGGGGCTGCGCAACGCCTGTCAGGACATCGAGTTCCGCCCGGTGTCGAAGCGGTCTATCCTGCCGGTGTTGCGCGATATCTGCCGTAAGGAGGGGATCGAGTTCGAGACCGAGGCCCTGGAGCACATCGCGGAACAAAACAGCGGCGACCTCCGCGGCGCGGTAAACGATCTGCAGGCGCTCGCCGAGGGCGGCGACCGGCTCGCCCCCGAGGACATCGTCACCGGTGAGCGCGACCAGACAGAGGGTATCTTCGACTTTCTCGACGAGGTGCTCAAAGAGGCCGACCCACGGGCGGCGCTCCAGTCCAGCTACGACGTCGACGAGACACCGGACGATCTTATCAACTGGATCGAGGACAACATGCCGAAAGACTACCAGGGGGCGGAGCTCGCGGCGGCATACGGCTTTCTCTCGAACGCCGACCGCTGGCTCGGCCGGGTGCGTGCGACACAGAAC
>ERZ1034569.900-NODE-900-length-10299-cov-10.358649_pt1 | contig 10299 bp, 10 predicted proteins | sample MGYA00520706_ERZ1034569 | MGnify/ENA primary metagenome ERZ1034569 (study PRJEB33760, sample SAMEA4777722) | hypersaline lake metagenome | biome: hypersaline environment; feature: brines | place: Spain | collected 2014-08 | depth 0 m ...
CAAAATCAGTCCCAGATAGCGGAAGAAGGAATACACAGAATATCTATTAAAAAGCTCCCCAATGGTATAAACGTATCCACAATATCATGAAAATAGGCCAGTCCAGTATAGAGTTTATGATAATCCTAACATTGGTCCTTCTAGCATCATCTATCCTATTATCAGAGCTAAATCAGAGAACTGCTTCTTTGAACGAGGTTGAGAAAAATATCGAGGCTCAATCAATGGCTCTTCTTACAGCCCACAAATTTGAGGCAGTTTCATCGAATCAGAACCTGAGCCTAGAGTTAAATTATCCTTCAAATCTAGATGACATCTATTTCATAGATATAGGTGGTAACACTGTAAACGTGTCCAATGGGATAAGAAACGCTACTTTCTACACAGGATACAGCGGCGATAACTTCTCCCTAAACACCTCAAAATCCTATACAATCAACTTCAACGATAGTGTTCAAGTTGGATAAAGGTCAAGTGTTTACGGCAGATTTGGTGGCCAGCATCGCCGTTTTCTCCATTTTCTTGGGGGCGTTTGGCCTGATTTGGAATATCTCTATAGATAAGTTTGACAACACTAATAATCCCGAGAACATAGGGGGCTATACATTCTCAAGCCTAACCTCAAGTGGCTTTCCGGAAAACTGGAAGGCTTCAAACGTAGAGATCCTAGGGCTGTACTCAGACGGACTTTTAAATACAACCAAAGTTTCGGATATCAGAAATATACCTCGGTCAGATCTCAAAAGACTACTGAGGTCACAGGAGTTTCTGTTAAAGCTGGAATACCTGAACGAATCTGTGGTAACAAGAGGAGGTAGCCCCTTGAGATACAACACTTCTCCAATACCTTCCAAAAAATCTGTATACGTTTATAGAGATATAGGTGTAACAGCCCAAACCCAAAAAAGAGTCATCTTGGAATTTATGAGGTGGAAAGGATGAAAGGATTCTATTTTTCTCTGGATTCTCTTTTGGCTTCGTCTATAATGCTGGCTGTAATTGGTTTGCTAATTTCGTATCCTGCAGAGAATGCAGATTCCAATAAACCATATCAACTGGATAAAATCGAAAACTCTTTGATGCAGCCTATTGAACAATGGAACTCATCTTACAATAGCTCTGATACTGTACTTGGATATGTGAAGTCAAAATTCTTCAACGGCAGTAGACAGGAAGCAGAGAATATATGTGAGATGTATTTCAAGGTCGACGATGAATATGCAGTTTATTTGACCAATTCGTCTTTCAACCAGAAAATCTGCGGCGACTACAGCATAGCTTCAGAAGATGAATTAGATACTAAACAAGTCTTATCACCTTCAGTAATCTCCAACAATACTATAATAGAGCCTAAGTCAGCAGTCATGGTGATCAAGAATTAAAGGAATGGGATACACACCCTTCGCTATATTTGCATCACTTACCATTCTTACACTTGCCTTCTCAGGAATAGGAGTCGAGATTCAGGGCCAAGTCACACATGATCTCCCTCACAGCACCGAACGATCAGTGGAAGCAACTCAAGCGGTATATACCCAAGATTCTATTTCTGAACTTGCCGAGATTTCCAAGACTGAAGATATTCAGAGCTTCAAACAATCTGTGAAAAACCTTACTTTACGCGGCAAGTTTAGAGGATCCGAAGAGAAAGAATCAGACCTAAGCAGACTTTCTTCAAACATAGCACAGCTCTTAGGCAAAGTCGACAAAACGGAAATCAAGAACTTTAGTTTCAACCTTCAGAACTTCTCCTTATCGACCTCTACCGAAGCGAGACTAATCTTGGAAGATAAAAATTTCTCGCTAAAGTCGGAAGAAACATCTAAAGTAAGCAACGTGACAGACCCTCTACTGGACAGCGCAGGATTTAGCAGGAGAATACAAACCTGCAGCTATCAATCCCTGATAAAAGAAATAGAGGGAGCATCAACATCGTCAGGAACAGCCAGAGGAAAACCACTGAACGCCAGTGATATATCTCCGAGCTCTGATAGAGACAAGGTAATTTACTCATCTGATATAACAAGGTTCAATAATGATACGATATCGAATTTTGCCGGGTATCTTTCAACTGCTACTCCTTCTAACCCTTCTAACTATAATGATAACTATGCCGTCGGTTTAGAAATTCCAGAATTTGCTCTAGGTCAGAGAATAATTATTCATCAAGGTGCGTGGAAGTCCAATGTGAATAGAACTATTTCAAACGAATGCTATCTAGATACGCCGAATATTCCTACGCCGTCGATCGGAGAGAGAATAGAGAATAAATCGATAGGTGAAACTGCTCAAGGAGTCTTTTCATTGCTTAATGTTCAAGGAGATTCCTCGAAGTCAAACGTTGTATATGAGAGAATCTCAGGGTCTGGTGACTTAGTTGAACTGGAGGGAATCAACAGAGGTGACGGAGAATCAAGTTCTTCCTTTAGGATAAACAGATCACTGGCTGAATCGGAGGATCTTCAGCCACTCATATATTAAGAGAATAGAAAAAGTAAAAAGAGATTGGAACTTAGATTCAGGTCTAGCTTGTATCCAGAATCTGGAAGTTACCTGTCACTGATCCACTCGCTTGTAGATCAGTAAGATCTCCTACGTTGTAAGTAACTGTGCTTGTGTAGGTTTGAGACGATATCGATTCATTAATCACACCGTTACCACCAGCTCCCGCTACAGTATTTACCACTACCTCTCTAGAATCTCCGAGAGGAATCTGACCTGTGTTTGGTGAGCTTGGATAGGCTGTAGGGCTATCTTCATTCGTAATGGTAAGATTGGTTACTTCTACTGGATCTGACCCTTGAGAAACAACTTGGACACCAAGGCCGTTGCTTGTCAACCCAAAGTTCTCTATACCTACGTCTGCACCTGCATAACCTGTTACTGACTGGAGTTGACTCTGACCCTGTACGGTCGTGAAAATTGCTCCTCCAACGATTGCCACAACCAAGAGCATCCATCCATAGGTCGTTAGATACTCGATTGCCGATTGACCTTTCCTCTTATCTATCTGTAATGTCATAGTAGTGTTGTAATGTTATTTTTTCTTCATTATAAATGTTACATTACGGCATTCAGTGCAGTACTTATTACCAAAAATAGACCGACCGACACGCTTACAGTAATAGGTACAAGCTTCGCACCCCCCCTCAAGTTACCCTTTCCTATCTGAGATATCATAAGAGACGCAAAAAAGTTTGAAATACTGAGAGCCAATATAGAGAATGTCCCCAAAAACTCAGTATCAATGTCGGGTTTTGAGAAGCTCATTCCTGATCCTCCTCCACCAGAAGCAAAACTTGATCCCTCCTGGCCAAGGTTAACGTTACTCCACATGCTGGTCGTTGTCTCAGCCATATGGACTGTGATTCCAAATAAAGCAGGGGCTGCAACTACTGCAGCAATAAAAATAAATACTGTATACATCCGTACACTAGACCTCACTTCATCTCTCAGCTCCAGAGAGCTTCTGATATCTTCGGCGCTTGACTCAAGAAGATCCGCAGTATTTCCCCCGGCTTCAATAGCATTTGTTAGGACGTTAAGTGTATCCTTGAACAACTCTGACTTTATTCTACCTCTCATATTATCCAAAGCATCCTCTACAGGAACACCTCCTGAAATTTGTACTGCTGTTGTGTTGAACTCATATTGTAAAGGGCCAAATTCCTCTCTTGCACTTGCTAGGAATGCTCTATTGATACTTGAACCTGACTTAAGGTTAGTGCTTACTAACAGCAGTGCATCTGGTAACATTCTTTCCATCTCTGACTTCCTCTTATCTGCTGTCACAGAGAATACCATATAGGGAAGAACAAAATATACTGGCGCTGAGAGCAAAGTAAATAGAATCAATTTAATTCTGTAGGACGCGGGCACGAAAAACATAATGACTCCTAAAATCGCCACACCCAGACTCCCAATCGCTAACGTGGCACTTTCGTATCCATCTAGGTTTGCATAGGATGCTTCCTTTTCGACAGCTTGCCTATATCTATTCGGATGTAACCTGTACAAACGTTTGGTTAGACTCATGATCTCACCTCAGGTCTTTTAGACTTAATCAAGTTTAGGAAGAACACTTGGATAACAACAAGCCCAAATAGAATACCAACATATAATTGAAAGTTAACGGCGGTCCCTGTGAAGCTGGATATTACAATTAATCCTGTGATGCCTAGAGCCGGACCTATTACCGCTACTAAGAGATAAACCAAAATATACGGGTTTAATTCTTCTCCGTACTTCTCGATTTCTATCTTTTGCTCCTTAATTATTGCATCAACAACCGAACTTAATGTTCCAGATATATCAGTTCCAGATCTGATTGAGTTGCTTAATTGCCACATAGCTCTTCTATATCTTTCACTAGGGTTTCTCACAATAGACTCCTCTAGAGCAACAACCATTGATTTACCGCCGTCGACATCTCTTACTATCCTGTTGAGCTCTTTGGATGCTTCTCCGTATCCTTCGGTTGCTGTGACCATCGCTTGATAAAGGGGAATACCAGAATCAATTTGTATAAGAATGTCTCTTAATGCATAAGGAAGATTTTTTTCTAACTTTCGAGTCCTCCTCTTCGTACGTATATTTGGAATACTTACAAAAGTGAAGAACCCCATTAGTAGCACTACTGGAAAGCTTACTGCAGCTATTAGCTGAAACAGAGAGTCATTTAAATTAAGGGCTATTACGAATAGGCCCGATGAAACAGGAACACTCAGCTTTAGGGAATTTTTAGCGCAACTTGAAAGATATTCTTCGGCTCCCTTATCCATCTGCGCTGACTCAAGCTGTCTTTCGAGCTTGGGAAAGAAATTATGTGCCTTTTGACCGATAAATAGAAATAAGTTTTCCGCTATCTTCACTTTTGAGGCACTACTTGTTCTGGATCTTGATCATTTCTGATTTTTTCGAGAACCTCGTCTGAATCAGAATAATACTCTGCTATTACTCTACCCACATCTTCAAGTTCATCTACATCATGCTCAACCATCCAGAGAAGTATTTCCTTCTTCTCGCTTATATTTTCCTCTATCTCGTCATCTGTCATACCTGTAACTCTTCGAAGCTTCTCCATTATCTCATTAGAAGTATCTTCCTTGTAGAACTTATCTTCCTGTGAGTTCCAGTGATATATTGTGTGTGGATCAACCCCGCCCTCATCCTGATCTATTACTTCAGCGATTTCCAGAACTCTTCTGAAGTTTCGCCTTCTATCTCTAAACATCACTACATTTAGATCCACCGCACCAACTACTGTCTCTGAAACATCGATTGGTGGGTTCACCATTCTTTTGACAGTAGTTTCCGCTGTATCAGCATGTAAGGTGGAGTAAACTGAGTGTCCTGTTTGCATCGCCTCAAACAGAACTTCCGCTTGACGCTTCTTACGTATCTCTCCGACAAGAATCCTGTCGGGTCTCATACGAAGCGAGTTAACCAATAAATCCTGCATAGATACTTCTCCTTCTCCATCAGGGTTTGCCTCTCTTGTTGTCATTGGAACCCAATGCAGAAACTCTGGGAGTGACAGCTCTCTTGTATCCTCTATCGATAATATCCTTTGACTTGGAGGTATGAAAGGTGTCATCACTCCAAGCAATGATGTTTTACCTGATCCTGTTCCGCCTGAGACTATTATGTTGAGCTCATATTGCATACAAAGCCAAAGAAATGCGGCCATTTCAGCGCTAATTGATCCAATTTCGATGAAGTCGGTAATGGTCCAAGGATCACGGGCAAATTTTCTTATAGTTATCGTATTTCCTTTTGTTGTAATAGGATTCAACGTGGCATTTGTTCTGTCTCCCGAAGGAAGATGTGCATCCAATAAGGGATGCAAGCTCGAGATGTTCTTCCCTACGCCTCGACCTACTTCTGAAGCATAGTTGTAGATTTGAGATTCGCTTTCAAACTCTATGTCTGTGTGCAGCCATCCGTACTCCTTGTGGTAGACCCATGCTGGGTCATCAGCATTATTGATTACTATCTCTTCTAGGTTGTTATCAGACAGCAATATTTCGACGTCACCAAGACCAAGCATCTGGTGTATTAAATTTCCTATAAGGGCGTTTCGATCTGATTCACCTAGATTTGGCATTTGATCCATGAGAATATCTTCTGCTGTTGAACGAAATATTCTTCTGGACTCCTCCATTTGGTTGCTGTCTTTGAAGTTATCTCTCGAAATGTCCGCACGTTCTATAGTTTTATTTCTTACATCCTCGAGAATTGCTTCTGTCGCAGCACTAGGCTGAGGTCTCTTTAATCTGTAGCGTTCTACGTAATCATCTTCATCTCTTATTTCGATTTTGGCTGGGACTTTATCTGCTTCTACAGTGTATTCTTCAATTAACTCTTCATTTTCAGGCACTTTGATCACTTTTGCTGGTTAGAAATCTCAAAAACCTTGATTTGATCGATTGAATTTTTGAATAGAACTTCTTGATGCTTTTTCTATCCTCAGGTTGTTGTTCATTCTCAATATAGCTTTCGGTTTTGTCCATTATCTCAGCTATCTCTCTTCTCTGATGTTCATCGATGTCCTCCTTAATTAAATACTCTTCTAGTTCCGATATTTCACGATTTAACTGAGGATACAAATCTTCATTTTTCCTCTGAGGATCTACAAATTTCCTCCCTATTTCAAGTATTTTCTCTCCATGTCCACCTAAATCTTTAGACGCGTGTATCTTTCCAGTGTCCGACCCCGATTTTGACCTTGGCTTATCTTTGTGTTCTTCTGCGGTGCCTTTGCCTGAGCTTCCGCTGTTCTGAACCCTTTTTCGCACCTGTGTAGATTTCTTTTTAATTTTTGCTTTTTCAGCGTGGACGTTGGCAGATTTTTCCTTTTCGTGGCTTTTGCCACTGTTTGAAAGCTTTTTTAGCTCTTGTTTAAGTTTCCTTTTTCCTTCCTCTGAACTTAATTCGTTCTCCTCAGTACCTTCCTTTCCTTGATTCACATCTCCCTTTACTCCCTGTTGCCCAGATTCTTCCGGTGGATTTGTCTCAGAATCCAAATCTTTCGTCTGTGATTCCTTAGAACTTGAAGGTTCTCCGGTCTCCTCAACCTCGTCTCTTTCTTCATTATTGCTTGCCGCTTCCTCCTGTGATGAATCCTTCCTAGGCGATTGACCCATAACCTCGACATTTTCATCCGGTTTATTGTTCTTTTCCTCTGTTTGGGTATGCTTTGTCGATTCCGATTCTGTTTTTTCTATGTCTTCTGTGTCTTCTGTTTTTTCTATGTCTTCTGTGTCTTCTGTTTTTTCTATGTCTTCTATGTCTTCTGTGTCTTCTGTGTCTTCTGTTTCCTCTTGCCTTTCTTCTTTGTGTCCTGTTTCCGTGAGCTCAGTTTTCTCTTCTTCTACTATATCGGTCTCGTCTACATCTATCTTTATCTCGTCCATGTCAGTAGGCAATTCGGATCTGTCGACATTGAGTTCTTCATATGGTGAGCCTGCATCATACTCTAGCACCATTCCCTTTATAGCGGAGTAAGATATCTTGATGTATCCGCCTTGCTCAAGAGCCTTTCCCCAAACCTTAACTGTTTTCTCAGGAACACCCAAGTCTTCTGCGATATCTTTAACAGGAAACTTTGTTTTTTCCTCCAAAAACCCTAGCAGGGTATCTGCACCTGTTTCTATGTCTGCACCATATCCCTCTTCAGGATTGTTAAACTCTTCGGAACTGGATTCGGTATTATCCTCAGGTTTAGGCTCAGTATCTTCTGAGCCATCTTCTTTTTCAATAAACTTCATCCTATAATACATTTTAGTAAGCACCCAATTTAAACATGCTGCATGCCGAGTTAACCTGAAATTTTATCCTGCATAGCTTGAAGGTTTAAGGTTTTGTTGTACATGAATTGAAGGAATTCAGTAGGAGCCCACATTTCTTTTACAATTTCCCAATTCCAAGCTTCTAGAGTTTTGTACAACGAATTACGATAACATTATATTTGCTCAATGTAGATCTTATTCCATGTATGCACTTCAACATGAAGCTGAGAGTTTTTGTAATAATTTAAATGCTCACGGAGATCATTTAGATAAGGAAAGATAGGCTTACTTAATCAGAGGAGTTATGACATATCTTTAGACGAAAGTCCTTAAGGGTCTAACTGATAATGTTTGTCCTTCATTCGAATAACTCTCTAGAGAACACACTCTCGTTTATCATTCACTGCAAATAATTACTTTTCCCCCTAGATAATAGACAGTTCATCGAGATATCTGATGTACTTGTTCATATCGATTTGATCGTTCGGGAAGTATTGACATTGAATGCTTTAGTTCCTGTTATTGCGTATGATAATCGATAGAAGTCATTCTGAAGCTCGGTTGCGGCAAAAGATGTCTGTCTCAGATCGTCTACATAAGTTAGCATACGAGAAATCTGGGTGGTCTAACGACAACATCTAGTCTCTTAATCCATTTGAAATAAACATTTACAACCCAATCATAATGACAATATTATTCTAGAAGTGTTGTTTTGTAAATTTTACGCACATCTTCATACTATGAATATTCGTAGCCTCTCCAAAGAGAAGTATCGAATACCCGAGAAAGCAGGTATGGAAGCATGCGTGACGATTTACACCAATGAAAAATTGTTGGAAAAGATAGGGGCGGATGATACATTGGATCAAATAAAAAATGTTGCCACTCTCCCAGGCGTACAGAAGCATGCCATTGTGATGCCTGATGGCCATCAGGGGTATGGCTTTCCTATTGGAGGGGTTGCCGCGATAGACGCAGAGAACGGAGTTATAAGCCCCGGCGGAATCGGCTACGATATAAACTGCGGCGTACGCGTCCTAAAAACAGGTTTAAGCTATGAAGACGTCAGAGGAAGAGAGGAACAGCTCGCGAATATAATGTTCAGCAAAATTCCGTGTGGTCTAGGCAAAGGTGGTTACATTGACACTGATGAGGATGATCTTGAGGAGATACTTGAGAGAGGCGCTGAATGGATGCTGGAAAACGGCTACGCCAAGGAATCGGATTTGAAGAGATGCGAAGAGAATGGGAGGCTGCCTGGTAATCCTGAGAAAGTGCCAGAGAAAGCCATAAAGCGTGGATTAAATCAGGTCGGAAGTCTTGGCTCAGGAAACCATTTCTTGGAGATTCAGAGGGTGGGAGAGATCTTTGACCAAGAGAAGGCAAACGCCTACGACCTTGAAGAGGATCAAGTTGTAGTTATGATTCACTCTGGTTCCCGGGGGCTCGGCCATCAGACCTGTACGGAGTACCTGAGGAAATTTGAGAAGAACTACCCAAAGATTGTTGAAGAAATTCCCGATAAAGAACTGATTTATGCGCCAATTCAGGATGATCTTGGTCAGGATTACAAGGAGGCGATGTATGCCGCGGCAAACTACGCATGGGCAAACCGTCAGGCAATCACTCAGGGTATACGTGAGTGTCTGGATACTATTTTTGAGGACGGAGTTGAGACTGAGCTTCTGTATGATGTGTGTCATAATATTGCGAAGGAGGAGACTCACAAGGTAGACGGCGAAGATAAAGACGTGATTGTACACAGGAAGGGGGCTACCCGGGCGATGCCTGCCGGACGTCCAGAAGTTCCGGAGGTTTACTCCGAGGTTGGTCAGCCGGTGTTAATTCCTGGTAGTATGGGTACTTCTAGCTATGTTCTTTCCGGCGGTGAGAAGTCTCTTGATCTGTCGTTTGGTTCTGCCGCTCATGGTGCTGGCCGTCTTAAGTCGCGTACACAGTCCAAGCAAGATTACTATGGTAGAGATGTTCAGGATGATCTTGAGAGAGAAGGAATATATGTTAAGGCCGCTTCCGGCTCTACTATTGCTGAGGAGGCTCCGGGCAGCTACAAAGACGTGGATGAGGTCATCAAGGTTACTGATGAGCTAGGTATCGCGAATAAGGTTGCTAGACTCCGACCTATCGTAAACATTAAGGGATAAATTTTGTGAAGAATTGCCGCCTAGAATATCTTAGAGAGTAGTCTTTGCTTCGGTAGATGGTTAAGTGTTGTAGTTCTAGTGTGAGTGTATGTCGTTGCTGGAGACTATTCATAGGGAGATCAGTCGGTGGATGATGAGGTATACTCAGGCAGGTGTGCCCCTAAAGCAGATTGCATGGACTATTACAGCCGGCTCTACCCTGGTGACGGCTTTGAAGGCTGTCGGGTTTCAAGGTGATGTAGTTCTAGTTATTGCTGGATATCTTATCTTCCAGGTGGTTTTTATGTGGGCATATGACAGGTTTAAGGTCTTAAACAGGCAGATGAAGCTGGATGCTGATCGGAGCA
>ERZ1034569.901-NODE-901-length-10297-cov-5.494239_pt1 | contig 10297 bp, 10 predicted proteins | sample MGYA00520706_ERZ1034569 | MGnify/ENA primary metagenome ERZ1034569 (study PRJEB33760, sample SAMEA4777722) | hypersaline lake metagenome | biome: hypersaline environment; feature: brines | place: Spain | collected 2014-08 | depth 0 m ...
CCGAGCCGTAAAACCGGGTTTTCTCCGGACCGCTGGCAGAGGAGACCCTGAGTCCTGGGAGGAAGACGCAGAGGAATGGATAGAAGCTGATCCGATTGAACCGCCTGAAAGCTTCAGTCAGAATCCTGTCTCGGGCTCCGTGACGCTTGATGAGATAGAAGATAAACATGACGTAGATGCGAAAAAGAACGGGCTTGGAACCGGAGGTCGGACCGAGGCAGAAAAAAGGCTGGAAAGCTTCCTCGGCCGGATGCACAGGTATATGAACAGCATATCCTCTCCTTCCAAAGCTGAGAGAAACACCTCCCATCTCTCCCCGTACATCAGGTATGGATGTCTATCGGTCAGAGAGGTCTACGGGGAGGTGAAAGAAAACGGACCTGAGAGCTTTCTTGACAGGCTTTTCTGGAACCTGCATTTCACACAGAAGATAGAGGACAACCCGGATCTCCTGAATGAGGCTATAAACCCGGTCTACAGGGATCTTTACCGTGGGGATGGAGACCCTGAACTCGTCAAGGCGTGGAAGTCGGGTGAAACCGGTTTTCCCCTGGTAGATGCCTCGATGAGGGCTCTGGTTGAGACCGGCTGGATGAACTTCCGGATGCGTGCTATGTGTGTTTCTTTTTACTCATACATCCTGAAGCAGTGGTGGAAGGAAGGTGCAGACTTCTTCCACAGGCATCTGATTGACTCCGATCCCGCCATAAACTACTACCAGTGGCAGATGCAGTCCGGACTTATCGGGGTACACGCAAACCGTATCTACGACCCTACCAAGCAGGCGGAGGAAAACGATCCTGAAGGAAGATATATCAGAAAGTATGTTCCCGAGCTCCGGAACGTTCCGGATGAGTATATTCATGAGCCATGGAAGATGCCGGAACGGGTACAGCAGGAAACCGGCGTAGAGGTAGGTTCAGACTATCCCGAGCCTAAACTAGACTACGAGAGAGAGGCCGAGAAGGCTAGAAGCTTCTTCGAGAGGAAGGCTCCAGAAGCCTATGCTGCATTCAGGGACGACGAAACTTGGAGGAAGGCATCTCTCGGCTCAAGCCATGACAGGGATAAGATACTTGAGAGAACCGGTTCCGCACAGTCCGACCTCTCCGGGTTCTGAGTATTTAAGCACAAATAAGTATGATTATGTATGGACAAGCTCGGAATGATAGAGGGGACCTTGAGCTCCGAGTTTGGCGACCTTGTTGCGTACGAGTTTTTCAAGAATCTTGCCCTCAGCGCATTAGGAATCTTCATACCTATTATCATCTATGATGCCTCAGGAAACTTCTTCGTTCCGGCCTTATACCTTGTAGTGAAGTCAGGCGTCTCTACAGTTTCTGCGGTTCCTATTATGCGTTTTCTGGCCAGTAAAGGATTTGAGAAAGGTCTTTACCTATCCTATCTTTTCATACTACCTTCTATACTTTTACTCAGGTTTCTGGATTACAGCCTGTCTATGGTTCTGGCCGTGGCTGTCATGTACTCCATCGGTAAAACTCTTCACGGGGAGGCAAAGAGACTTGAGTTTACCGAGGATACTACGGAAGAGGAAAGAGACAAGAGATCGGCTGATATCACGTCAATACCGAATATGGGCAGGTTTCTGGGTCCTCTGATCGCGGGCTCTCTGTCAGTCTCTTTTGGCTTCGGAGCGATGCTTACGTTTGCGTTCAGTATGGTGGCACTTTCCCTTATTCCTCTCACGCGACTGGACAAGTCCATCGAGAAGAAATCTGTAAGCTTCTCGGGAATATTCAGGAGGGAGTACTGGAAGTACATGCCGGTCCTGGCAGCAAGAGGTGCACAGGGCATCGTTTCGGTAGCTTTCTACGGACTGTTCACCTATGAGTTTGTTTCAGGTTCTTTCGGCTCTGGACTCGTCAGATCCCTGGATACGCTGGGCTTTGTCCTGGTGGCTTATGCATCCGCATGGATTACAGGTAGGGTCTCGAGAAACACGATAATTATCGCAGGCTCTACAGCAGCTGCAATCACCTACGGAGCCAGAACCTTAGTACAGACATCCTTTCAGGGGTTCCTGGTGGCATTCCTGGGAGGTATAGCCTTCAAGCTCTATCACATACCTCTTTTCTCTCAGCTGGCGGATGAGGCAGAAAGCACATCGAAGACTGACTTCTTCGCTCTCTCAAGAGTATGTTCCTCTCTGGGAATGGCTGTAGCCTCCCTCATCTTCCTGATCTTACAGCCTGTGGACGTGTTACTGGCTTTCCAGACGGTATTCGTCTTTGCTGCTGCCATGACGCTTACACTGCCGTTAATTGAATCAAGGCTCTGAACCACCGGTTTCGATCTGATAAAGACTGTGTAAAAAACCGACACATGGAAAAGAATGAGCTAAGGTTCGAGGCACCGGCTTATACCGGAGAAGTTGAGAGATACAGCTTTGACGCGGAAGGAACCACGGTAGTAGCTTTTTTCCCGGGAGCATTCACCGAGGTATGCACGGAGGAAATGTGTATGTTGAGGGATTCAATGCAGGAGCTTGGCTCTCTCGGTGCAGACGTGCTGGGGATCAGCGTAGATACTCCTTTCGCCCTCAGAGAGTTCGCCCGGCAAAATGACCTTAGCTTTCCGCTGATCAGTGATCATTCTGCCGAGATATCGAAGCAGTACGGGGTCGATACCGAGATGCCAGGCCTCGGATACAGGGTTGCTACGAGAGCAGTCTTTCTGATAGAGGACGGAGAAGTCCTCTATAGAGAGGTACTTGATGATCCCACCAAGCTTCCTGATCTCGGAATACTCAAGAAACATCTGAACGACTCCTAGCCGTCCCGGGTCTCTGACTTGGCCGACTTGGGGAAACTCTACATCCGTAAAAATTTTTCCGAGGAATCTGTTATCATGAAGGTCACAGAAGATGTGTATGCGTTGCCCCAGAAGCTTGAACTTGGTGAAAACTCGGAAACTATCTATCCGGTCGCAATCGATACCGGTGAAGGCCTAGTTCTCGTCGATGCCGGCTTACCCGGTGAACTCGAGACGGTAAGAGAGAATCTTTCAGACCACGGTTTCTCACTGGATGAAGTCGAGATGCTAATCCTTACACATCAGGACTTCGATCACTGTGGCTGTGCGGCATCACTTCTGCAGGAAACAGAGGCTACGGTGCTCGCTCATACAAAAGATGCTCCCGCGATAGACGGCCGTGAGAAACCTCTGAAAGGGGAGGAAAGATATGAGGCGGTAGACGTAGATATCGAGATTTCGGGAGGCGAAACCATAACTCGAGGCGGTAAAGAACTTGGGGTCATGCATACTCCGGGAAACACCCCGGGTCATGTGTCCCTGATACTGGACGATCTACTTATCTCCGGTGACATACTCAACGTCGAAGAAACCGGCTTTGCCGGCCCTCGGGAAAGGTTTACTCCGGACATGGAAAGCTGTGTGGAGGGGCTGAACCGTCTTTCCTTCCAGGAGTTTTCCAAGGTCCACTGTTTCCACGGCGGAACCGCAGAAAAAGACTCCGGAGACGTCAGAAAAATATCGGAGAGTCTTGGCTCAGAGTTCAAAGGGTTTCAGAAGACGGCTACGGCAGGCCCTGCGAGATTCCTGAGAGGGGATCTTGAAAACCAGGAGGTCGGCCTATCAGTCTTCGAGATTCCCCAAGGCGAGACCCACGGAGCAAAACAGGATCCGGAGATGGGACACCGGCATGAGACCGAGACAGAGATATACTACTTCCGTGAAGGCTCAGGAACCTTCAGAATCGGCTCGAAAGAGGAAAGCTATACGGAAGGCGATGCCTTTCTTGTGAAGCCTTACAAGCTACGCAGAATAGATGCGGAGGCAGAGACCGAGGTACTTGTTGCCGGAGCGCCGGTAGGGGACGGAGTCCATGAAGGTGAGCTGGACTGATAGAGAAGTATCTGCCTGTACCCCTGATACCTGCTGCATGGATCCTGGCCGGTTTCTCCAGTCTCTACAGTATCCCGGATCAATTCATAATCAATATGCATTACGTGATGCTGGCGGTCCTGATAGGGTTCGCAACCCTCTTCTGGCAGGAACTTTCAGACGGCCCGGTACTGAATGTATGGAAGAAGGTGATAGCTCTTGGAATCCCCTTCACCGAGATCAGCCTGATAGGGTTTTACATACCGGAGTACTCTTCCATCCTCTATCTAACCGGTGTCCTTTACTGGGTGATCGCCCCGGCGGCTGCCATGTATCTCTCAGCCAGAGAGCTTGAGCAGTCTCTGCTTTACAGATATTCATCGGCAGCATCCGGTTTAGCTGCTCTCTTGGTTGTGCTCTCATATCTAAATGGATCAGCGGGGCTCGAGGTTCTTGGATACCTCTTGGCCGGTGCAGTACAGACCGCCGTGATACTGGATGCGGCCAGGATGAACTCTACGTAGCTACGGAGAAACCATCTTGACCTGGTTTACCGTATCAAGGCTCTGGAGCCTTCCGTAGAAATTCTGGACCTCTTCTGCCTCGCCGTGGACCACGAAAACCTCCAGACAGGTCCCGCCCTCTAGATGGTTATGTAGCTGGGTTGTCACGATCTCCTGATGTCTGTGCTGAACCGTATCAACCTTCCCGGACTCTCCGCCGGCAACTGTAACCATCAGGACGGCATCTAAAACACCTTCAAGCCTCGATACACGCCTCCTGTCACTCATGAGACTCCTCAGAGCGGTCCGAAAGACTTCGCTTCTGCCTGAAAATCCCTGTTCCTCTACAAAGCCATCAACCTCTTCGAGAAGCTCATCGTCAAGAGATACGCTTACAATGCTCATGGAAATCAGATGTATCTCAAACTATTAAGCCTCGGCTAAGGTTGACCGCAATGCTTTTGAATCCTTTACGACTATATAATAATATGAAAGCACAGAGACTGAAAAACAGGCTGGATGAATGTGGAGAGTTAATGGCAGTTTTAGAGAGTGGAGAGGAGTATGACCTGCACACACATACATCGGAGATAGATGTGGAATCAGGGATAGCTCGCACTGAAGGCATGAAGGACGGTGAGTACGTGGTTGTGGAGTTCCCTGCCGAGAGAGTGGAACATACCTACTACCACAGAGAAGCTTAAACTCCCTCCCCGTTCCTCCTTTATTTCTTCGACGTATCAGAAGTTAAATATCTTCTATGTCCATACATTACAGATGCCAAGCTTTCTGCAGGACAGAGACGATCTGAGGCTCCTGATTGCGTACGAGACCCTGAAGAATCTCTCCCTCAGCATGCTGACCGTGTTTATACCTATAGCTATATACTCGGGAAGTGAGAGCATCGTCCTTACAGGTCTTTACCTGCTGATAAGAGCCTCCACAGGATTCCTGTCCTCCTACCCGGTAATGCTTGTTATAGGTAAGAGAGGCTTCAGGATGGGTCTGTACACCTCCTATCTCTTTCTGATTCCCGCGGTTGTTTCCGCCTATCTTCTGCCGTACAACCCGGTATACGTGGCCCTGATAGGTATTCTGTACGGCCTTGGTAAAAGCTTTCACAAACAGAGCCGGGACCTGGAGTTTGCGGTAGGTTCAGATGCCTCTGACAGGGATATGCAGGCTGCCTACCTTATGTCTCTGCCGAACCTTGGCCGCTTCACGGGACCTGTACTTGGAGGCATAATCTCTGGAAGTCTGGGCTTTGGCCTGATGTTTCTCGTGGCTCTTGCCTCCGCAGCCGTCTCCATAGCTCCGGTACTTGGCATGGATCTGAAGAAGAAACAGGAGGGCCTTGACCCGGGAACCATTCTTACCGCAGAGAACCTGAAGACCTCACCTATCTTCGTCTCGAGAGGTATACAGGCATATGCATCTGTGGGCCTTTTCTCCCTGTTTACCTATATTACTGTTGCGGGCAGCCTGTCCTCTGGACTGGTGAGATCCCTTGATACCGTCGGATTTATGGTGATGGCTTATCTGTCAGGCAGAATATCACGTAGATACTCCCGGACATCAATCGTTGTCACAGGCAGCCTGCTTGCAGGGGTAGTTTTCCTCCTGAGGATTCCGGTCTCTACGCCTTTACAGGCGTTTGCAGTATCTCTTGCCGGAGGACTTGCGTACAAGCTCTATGACATACCTCTTTTCTCAAGCTTCGCTGACCAGGCGGAAAAAACTGAGAAACGAGGCTTCTACGCAGCAAAAAAGACCTTCAACTCTCTGGGCAAGGTGCTGACCGCGGCAACGTTCTTATACTTCACCCTGGCCTTCAGTGTACAGGCTGCCTTTACCTCGGTCTTTGTACTGGCAGCCGCCAGCACAGTAGTTATGGCCTTAACCCAGAAGATGAACACCAGATACGAGATGGAAAAATGAATATATTTGTACACAGGGACGATCTCCGAATACACGATAACAGAGGCCTGACTGCGGCCTCAAACTCTGATAAAACAGTGCCGGTATACGTAGATGACCCCAGAGTCAGGGGCGTCACCGGAAGAAACAAAAGAGCCTTCAGGGAGGAAGGCTTACAGAAACTCAGACAGAAGTACGAGGACAGAGGATCGGGGCTCATCGTAGAGAAGGGTAAGACACGGGAGGTGCTTCCAGAGCTTGTAGATGAGTTCAACGCCGAAGAAGTGTTTTACGCACGCAGCTACACCCCTACGAGGAGGGAGATCGGCCGTGAGATACAGTCTCTAGACGTTGATACGAAAAGCATCGGAGACCGCCTGCTGGTTGAGCCGGCGAAGCTAAGTCAGGAGTACGATACGTTCTCACCCTTCTACAGGGAGTGGAAAAAGACGAAGAAGGCAGCTCCTGCGGAAGGACCGGGAAAACTCGCCGACGTCGACTCAAGAACGCCGGAGATGAATACGGAGCCGACGGCAGACATCCCGGAGGCAGGAGAGGATGCTGCGTTGAACCGCTGGGTGAAGTTCCGCAGAAAAAAGATGTCGAACTACAAGGACAAGAGAGATGACGTAGCAAACCCGGAGTACGTCTCGAAGCTTTCCTTCTACTACAGCTCGGGAATGATCGGCAGGAGAAAAGTCCTAAGAGACGTTAAAGACATGATGAACTCCGAGAGTGACTCCCATGCCAGGAAAAACTACGCCAAGTACAGAAACGAGATTGCATGGGGTGAGTTCTTCTACCAGGTCCTCTGGCACGACCCTGAAGCCGTCACAGAAAACTACAAGGATATACCAAACGAGATAGAATGGAGAGATGACGACGAGGAGTTTGAGGCCTGGAAAAACGGAGAGACCGGTGTACCTTTCGTCGATGCCGGAATGCGACAGCTGGTGGAGGCCGGATACATGCACAACAGGCTGCGCCAGAACGTCGCCTCCTTCCTGACCAAGCACCTGATGACGGACTGGCGGAGAGGAGCCAGGTTCTTCCAAAGACACCTTGCGGATCACAACGTGCCGTCGAACAACGGCGGCTGGCAGTGGAGCGCATCAACAGGAACGGACTCTGTACCTGTCAGAATCTTCAACCCCGTTACACAGGGCAGAAAGTACGACGGCGAGGCCGAATACATCAAGCGGTGGATACCGGAGCTGAGAGAGCTTTCCGCATCAGATATACATAACTGGGTGGAGATGAGCCAGGAGGAAAGAGACTCAAAGGACACCGGGTACCCGGACCCGATCATAAACTTCAACCAGAGATACCATCAGGGCAAACAGATGTTTGAAAAAGCTCTGAACAGGTGAACAACCCCTCCTTCGACAAACTATGTCCGAAACCAGAGAGATCTCAGATCTCATAAGGAAAAAGGCCTTGCAATCAGATATATCCCTCACCCGTGAGAGAAAGATATACCTGGCGCTGCTTGGGTTTTCAGGAATTTCCTTATACATCTTCAGTGTCTCGGCAACCGTTGTAGTAGCCCTGCTTTTTGTTGATCTCGTGATAGCAAGATGGATGGCCAGATCAGGTCCGGCCGGAATAGGAATAGAAACAGCCAGCGTAGCAACGATACTTGCAGGGTTCAGTATATCGCCTCTAGCAGGAGCCCTTACAGGTGTACTTGCAATAATGCTGAGAATGGGTGTCGGCCTATCAGGAGCATTTATACTGTGGAAAACACCAGGATTTGCCGCACTAGGCTTCCTATCAGGGACATTAATCAACTCGATGATACCTCAAGGAATAATCCTTCTTCTGCTAATAAGAGTATTTTTCATACTTTCAAGTAAGTTTCTCAAGAACTCAGGTATAGGATCGAAAATAAGTTTTACAGTCACAAACATACCGCTGGCATACTATATATCACTGGAGCTTGTGACAACAGGTATAGTCTGACACAGAAAAGAAAACAGTAGAATCAAAAAGATAATCACTAAGTATGAAAGGAATAGACGGAACCAGAGACGGCTGGATAGCAGCCGAGTACCTAGGAGACGGATGGAGCCTGGAGTACGGCGAAAGCCTGGAGAAAATAGAGTTTGACTCCGCCCTGGTGGATATACCTGTAGGTCTTCCAGAAAACTCGACCAGACTATGTGACTCAGCCGCAATAAAGTATCTTTCCCCGGAGAGACATTACTCTGTGTTTAACTGTCCTGTCCGTGAGGCCGTCTACGCCGAAACATACGAACAAGCCTGTGAGATAAACGAGTCCAGGACAGGTAAACGCATCTCCAGACAGGCATGGAACATCGTACCGAAGGTTCGTGAAGCAGATGAGACAGCACAGAAACACAAAATCAACGAAGCACATCCTGAAGTCTTCTTCAAGTCCATCAGAAAGGAATCGGTAAAGCACTCGAAAAACTCACAGGAAGGTCTTGAAGCAAGGCTGGAGGTTCTGAAACAGTTTGGCAAAGCAGACTCTCCGGGCTCCGATCTCCCATGCACGGAAGATGATGCGGTAGATGCCATGGTGCTTTCTCTCGGAAAAATCTTTAAGCTGAAGAAACTTCCAGAGGCTCCCGATACCGACGCTGAAGGCATAGAGATGAAGATCATGAAGCCCGAGACCGGAGACTTATCAGATTGAGCGATGACAGAAAATATATGGCAACGTTAATTCTTCCTAACCAGCTTTTCCCGGAGCCTGTAGAGTCCGGGGAGAAGTACCTTGTAGAACACTCCAGATACTTTACAGACATGGATTTTCACGTCCAGAAGCTTGTACTGCACAGGGCCTCCATGAAGGCCTACCAGGAGAGACACGGAACCCGGTACCTGGAGTACGATGAGGACATCGCCCGAATCTTCCGTGAACACGACGAGATCAGGATGTACGATCCGGTGGATCACAAGGTTATGAACCAGCTTGATGCTCTTGCTGAAAAACACGGAGTCGACCTTGTGGTTGAGGAAACACCGGGGTTCATGGCCTCGATGGAGTTCAACGAGGAGTACTTTGATTCACATGAGTACTACCAGCTCAGTTACTACAAACGTATGAGAAAGAAGATGAACGTCCTGGTGGAGGAAGACGGAAGTCCTGTCGGCGGGAAATGGAGCTTTGATCCGGAAAACAGGAAGAAGATGCCACAGGACATGGAAACACCTGAAATACCGAGATTCTCCTCGGAGTACGTCCAGGAGGCAAAAAAATACGTCAGAGAAAACTTCCCGGAGAATCCGGGAGAGATGGAAGGGTTTTTCTGGCCGGTTACCCGGGAACAGGCACTGGAGAACCTTGAGGACTTCCTGGAGAACCGGCTGCATGACTTCGGAGACTACCAGGACGCGATAGACCCCGAGCTAAAGTTCGGTTTTCACGCACTGATGTCTTCCAGCATAAACGCAGGACTCGTAACCTCTGAGGAGGTAGTCGAGAGGACGCTTGAGGCCCATCAAAAACACGATTACCCGATGAACTCTCTGGAAGGCTTCCTGAGACAGCTTATCGGCTGGCGTGAGTTCATCCGTGCAATGTACATGCTGGAGCCAGAGATGAGAGAAGCAAACTTCTGGTCAGCAGACAACGAGTTGCCGGAGGAGTTTTACACGGCCGAGACAGGGCTGCCCCCGGTCGATGACTCCATAAGACACGCAAACGAAAACGCTTACTGCCATCACATCGAAAGACTGATGGTTCTCGGAAACGTCATGCTTCTGCTGGAAACAGATCCAGACGATGTCTACCGTTGGTTCATGGAGATGTTCATCGACTCCTACGACTGGGTGATGGTGCCAAACGTATACGGCATGAGCCAGTACAGCTACGAAAACATGATGACCAAGCCATACATCTCCTCCTCAAACTACATAGGCAAGATGTCACACTACGACGGCGGAGACTGGCAAGATTACTGGGACGGCCTCTACTGGAACTTCATAAACGAGTTCGAAGACAAGATCTCAGACATCCAGAGAATGAGCTTCATGACATCAACGCT
>ERZ1034569.902-NODE-902-length-10292-cov-20.139103_pt1 | contig 10292 bp, 9 predicted proteins | sample MGYA00520706_ERZ1034569 | MGnify/ENA primary metagenome ERZ1034569 (study PRJEB33760, sample SAMEA4777722) | hypersaline lake metagenome | biome: hypersaline environment; feature: brines | place: Spain | collected 2014-08 | depth 0 m ...
GCGGCGAGCGGAGCGCGCTTTTGACCGAGTCCTGTGCTTTTGACTCCGAATCGGACTCGCCGAGGCCGATCATGGCGACGCCGCCTTTCTCCATGACCGTCCGCACGTCGGCGAAGTCGAGGTTGACGAGGCCGGGTTTGGTGATGAGTTCGGTGATCCCCTTGACCGAGCGCATGAGCACCTCGTCGCTGACCTGGAAGGCCTGCCGGACGGGGAGTTTGCCGACCGCATCGAGCAGCCGGTCGTTGGGGACGACGATGACCGTATCGCTCACGTCACGCAGGCGTTCGAGGCCGGCTTCGGCGTTGGTGCGCCGAACCTCACCCTCCGCGGTGAACGGTGTCGTGACGATCGAGATCGTGAGCGCGCCGGAATCACGGGCGGCCTTGGCGACAACGGGGGCCGCACCAGTTCCGGTACCGCCGCCGAGGCCGGCGGTGACAAAGACCATATCGGAGCCCTCGATAGCATCGTAGATCTCCTCTTGGCTTTCGAGGGCGGCCTCCTCGCCGACCTGCGGCAGCGAGCCCGCGCCACGGCCCTCGGTTTTCTGTTGGCCCATCAGGATCTTGCTGTCGGCCTCGATGTCGACGAGGTGTTGGACATCGGTGTTGGCGGCGACCAGCTTTGCACCTTCGATGCCCTCCTCAGCCATGCGGTTGACCGTGTTACCGCCGCCCCCACCACAGCCGACGACGGTGATATCGGTCTGAAGATCTTCGAGAACGTCCTGGAGTTCCTCGTCGGTCATCGAGCCCGACTGGGGGCTGCTGGGCGGGCCAGTCTCTGTTTGCTCGTCGGCCGCGGAGTCTTCGGCCTCGTCGATAGCGTCGTCAACGATAGAGTCCATTACTGTCCGTGGCTTGCGAACCAAGCCTATTTATCTTTCCCCATTCGTCAGCCGGCCGTCTGACGCGGTTTCAGCCCGCTGGCCGGCCGGATCCGCTTCGGGCCAGTCGACGGTGAACCGCTCGACGCGCTCACTTTCAACGGACTCGGGGGTGATCTCACGGCCGTTGACGGTCACCGTTTCGCCGGCCGCCAGCCGACCGAACGTCGGGCCTTCCGGCACACCGAGGGTAGCGGCCTTTGCTGGATCAAACCCGGTGTCCCGACAGATGACGCCCTCGGCCGTCTGTTCGACCGATTCGTAGTCGGTTGCCAGCAACGCAGCTACGCGATCGATCAGGTGCTCGAAATCAGCCGTGTCGGCGACGAGGGCGCGACCGGCCGGCAGCGTCGCTCCTTCGGTTGTCTCGTAGGCGATTGTTGTCTCGGTGACAGCCGCCAGCGTTGTGTCGGGATCGATTCCGTTTGCCGCTGCGATGAGGTCGTCGGGCAGTGAGACGACCGTCCATGTCTCCGCCGGGTTGGTGTCACCGTCGCGGCTGGTGTCGCTATCGACCGCGATCTCGCCGAACCGAAGTCCCTCTGCGACCGGCGATAGTGTCGCTTCCGCGGCGTCGACGACCGCACGCGGTCGCTCACCCACGGTTCGGAGCCATGTCTCGCTGACGACCCGATACCCGAGGTCGTCGATGACGCGCTCCAAGTCGGGTTTCTCGCCGTCGACGACGGCCAACTCGGCGGCACTCGCCGTGAAGGCGGCGTCGATCACCTCGCGGTTGGCGGCAGGGTCGCCCATCGCATCCAGTTGCCACTCTGCGCCGATATGGCCGACCGCCCAGTCGGTCTCGGTGACGATCCGCTCACAGCGCGGCGTGTAGTGGCCGCCGCCGAAGCCGACGACGTGGCGCGGTGCTTCGAGGCCATCCGGGCGGTGATCGGCGGCGACGCCGCCCAGATCAAGGACAGCCTTGGCAATCGCACGGGCGGCCTCGGCGTCCTGCCATTGCTCCTCACCGCTGCCGAGTTCGACGAACATCGACGGCGTCGAACACGCTGTCGGGCCATGGTGGGTACATTCGATGCCGACCTCGTAATCGTCGGGCGCATGCTCGCTGAGGTTGTCGACGACGGCCTTGTGGGCTCCGGGTGCAGCACGGGCAAACGAGCCGGCATCGCCGCCGTACTCCGCCGGCCCGAAGTTGCCCGTGACGTGGGCGGTCAGCAGCCGGCCGGTGTCACCGGCGTGTCGGGAAACAAAGATGATAAAATCGAGGTCGTCAGGGGTCGAAAACGCCGGTGTGGGATCGTCGAGTTCGATGTGGATGGTGTCGAACTCGCGGAGTTCGAACCCCTCGGTCGTGTAGTAGGTACCGCCGCCGTCGCCGTCGGCGCGGTGCTCATCCTCGTGGGCTGTCCACTCGCCGACGGCGCGAAGCTGCTCGCCGAGATGCGTCGAGGCCTCGTCGGCCCGGCTGACGACGATGCCGATCATATCCCTGCTGGGAGATCGATCAGCAAAACGCCACCGGATCGAAGAACACAGAGAATTTACGGGCTGGTCGCCCGACGACGGTGTATGGATGTTTACGGAATCGTCGGCAACCCGGTCGGCCACTCGGTGTCGCCACCGATGCAGACGGCCGGCTTCGCCGACCGCGGCATCGACGCAACCTACGTCACCTTCGAACCCGCCGCCGAGGAGATTGAAGCGGCGATCGACGGGGCCGCAGCTCTTGGAATCGCCGGACTCAACGTCACGATCCCGTTCAAACAGGACGTATTCGAGATCGTTGAGCCCGACCCGCTGGCCGCTCGTATCGGCGCGGTCAACACGGTCGCCTTCCCTGCCGATGGCCAGCCGCAGGGGTACAACACCGATGCGGCCGGCGTGACGCGCTCTTTCACACACCACGATGTCGCGATCGACGGCCAAGACGCGGTCGTTGTCGGTGCCGGTGGCGCGGGTCGGGCGGCGGCGTTCGCGCTCGCCGATGCCGGGGCCGACGTGCATATCGCTAATCGAACCGTCGAACGCGCCGAGTCGCTGGCCAGCGAGGTCGACGGTGCGAGCAGCGGTGGTCTCGACAGCTTAGACGAGATGGTGCCGGCGGCCGATCTGCTGGTCAATGCGACGAGCGTTGGGATGGAAGAAGACAAGACACCAGTTCCGGCCGCGTTGCTTCACGATGGACTCGCCGTTCTCGATGCGGTCTACACGCCACGAGACACGCGATTGCTCCGCGATGCTGATGCCGCGGGGGCGACGACGATCCAAGGCTTGTGGATGCTGCTGTTTCAGGGTGTGGAGGCCTTTGAGATCTGGACCGACGAGGACGCTCCGATCGAGGCGATGGATGCGGCGTTACGCGACGCCTTGGACTAACCGCACACGCCGTGTCGGAGGCGGCAGGCTTACAGTCGGAACCCCGGCGAGTCGGCGATATCGCGGTAGAACGTCACCGAGTACGTCGCATAGAACGCCCCAAGCAGGGCCGTCGCAAGGATCGAGACGAGACCAACACCGATCGTCGCCGGCAGCGATAGCTCGGGCAGCATCGACTGCAGCGGTGGTTGTGGCGACAGCAGGATGGATGCCGCCCCGCTGAGGCCGCCGATAAGCCCGCCACCGACGAACAGAAGCAGGCTGTAACCGATCGCACTCAGGAGGTTCTCGCGGACAAGGCTCACACTGTCGGTGAACCCGTCGGCGACGGCGGCGTCGTTGAGCACGATCTCGTGGGCGTAAAACTGGATGCACACCATCACCCCGAGATAGCCACCGAGCACGAGCAGACCGATGAGGCCGACGACCGCGAGGATCGCTGGGCTCGGTTGGCCACCGCTGGCGACGATCCCGACGCCGCCGACAACCGCACCGATGGCGACGACGACCCCGAAGGCGATAGCGATGGCAACGACCACCACAGATGACAACAGCAGCGAGACGTAGTTCGATTTTCCGGCGTCAATCAGCGTCCCGATACTCGTGGTGCCGGTACGGGCGTCGTCGGCCATCCCGATGATCCCGCCCTGATAGAATGGCAGCACGAACAGCAGCAGGCCGCTCACCCCCACCGAAACGGCCGTTGCGAGCAGCGGCGACGTTGTTGGGACGAGCAACTGTGGTAACTGGAGGAGTCCCACCACCGCCGCGACGACGATGATGATCGGGTTGCGAACGAGACTACCGATGGCCGGTTTTAGCGACCGAATTGCAGCCATATGTGGTGGTCTCAGCCAAAATACATTAACGCACTGAATCGTTGCAGGAGGCCAACCGTGTGGGGCTGTGACTGGTTTTTAAATAGCGGCGACGCGTATCAATCACTAATGGCCTTACTCAGCAAGCTCAAATCGTTGTTTGGCATCGGTGGGGGAGCCGACGATGACCGCCGCACGGAGACGACGGTCACGGTCGAACACGACCCTGATGCGGTGACCGACGACGAGGTCGACGAGCCGGCCGACACTGCGGAGTCGACGACTGAGCCCGAACCGGAGCCGGTCGACGGCGACGCCACAGCAGACGACACGGCACATAAAGAGCCGGTCGCTGAGCAGAGCGACGATGAGGCTACGGCAACCACCGAGGAGCCCACAGCCGACGCGGTGACAGACGAATCCGGCCCCGCGGTCGCTGTCGATGATGCGGAGGCTGAGTCGGCCGACAACACGGAGTCAGCGGCGGCCGCTGAATCTGAAGCCGACACCGACGACGGCGACGGGTACAGCGATGCGCCGCTGGATTCGATCAAGGGGATCGGCCCGGCTTACAGCGAACGACTCCATGACGCTGGCATCACCTCTATCGCTGAGTTGGCCGAGAGCGACGCCGAGACAGTCGGCGACGCGATCAACGTCTCGCCGAAAACGGTGAGCAACTGGATCGACCGCGCCGGCAAGAAGTAATCGCGCACGAAACTGTTACCCGCCGCCGGCGACAGGCTCTGTGTATGCAATCGCCGACTGTCGTCACCGATCGGGCGGCGTTCCGTTCGCTGGCGGCCGACGCGCCGCCGGGGGCGCGCGTCCCGGTCGAACTTCGGGTCGCCGTCGCCGATCCGTTTGCTGCCTATCGGCGGGCCCGCGACGGCCCCGGCGGCATCTTTGTTGAAACAACCGGCGGGCAACCGGGCTGGGGCTATTTTGCGGTTGCGCCGGTCGAGCGACTGACAGTCAATCCCGAGGCCGTCGTCGCTGACACTGAACGCGCCGCCGAACGAGCAGCCGGCGGCGACTACCAGCGCGAAACGCCGTCGCTTGCCGCCCTCGCCGGCCTGCTCGACGGGGAAACGCTCGTCCGCGGCGACTGTGAGGTGCCCTACCCCTGCGGCGCGTTCGGTTGGCTCTCCTACGATATCGCCCGCGAACTCGAAACGCTTGACGGCGACGCAGTCGATGACCGTAGACTGCCGCGACTGCAAGTCGGTGTCTACGACTGCGTGGCGGCGTGGCCCGAACCGCACGACGACGACACCGAGTTGCGAATCACGTGTTGTCCGCCCATCCCCGAAGCCGCCGACGCCGACGCTGTCGACGCCATCTACGAGACGGCTGTCGAGCGAGCGTCGTCGCTGGCGAGGGCAGCCCGCGAGGGTGATCCCGACATCGGCGACCCGCCGGTCGACGCCGCCGACGCCGAGTTTTCCGGCGACACCAGCGAGGCCGCATTTGCTGACCGCGTCCGACAGGTGAAAGCGTACATCCGCGACGGGGATACCTTTCAGACAAATCTTTCCCAGCGGTTGACCGCGCCCGCAGCCGTCCACCCGGTCGCCGCCTACGACGCGCTCCGTGAGGTCAACCCCGCGCCCTACTCGGGACTGATCGAGTTTTCGGGCCGCGGCGACGACCGCTGGAACGGGATCGATCTTGTGAGTGCGAGCCCGGAACTCCTGCTTGAACGTGAGGGTGACCAACTCATCACAGAACCCATCGCCGGCACCCGGCCGCGGGGCTCGACGGCGACGACCGACGAGAGCTTTGAAACCGACCTGCTGGGCGACGAGAAGGAACGCGCCGAACACGCCATGCTGGTCGATCTCGAACGCAATGATTTGGGAAAGGTGAGTGCGTTCGGCTCCGTCGATGTCAGCGAGTACCGCCGGATCGACCGCTACGCCGAGGTGATGCATCTCGTCTCGCAGGTCGACGGCCGACTCCGCGAGGATCGCTCGTTGGCCGACGCTGTCGCCGCGATGTTCCCCGGCGGCACCGTCACCGGCGCGCCCAAACCCCGAACAATGGAGATCATCGACGAGCTTGAAGCGACCCGGCGCGGCCCCTACACCGGGAGTATGGCAGTATTCGGCTTCGATGGCCGGGCGACGCTCAACATCATCATCCGGACGCTGACACGGCACCGCGAGCAGTATCACCTCCGCGTCGGGGCCGGCATCGTTCATGACTCCGATCCGGCGGCCGAGTACGAGGAGACGCTGGCGAAAGGCCGCGCGCTGGTGACCGCCATCGACGACGCGCTGGCCGCCGGCCGGCTGACCGTCGAGGAGGCTGCGAAATGAGCGCGGGGGTGATGAGATGAGCGCGGACACGCCGCCAGCAGCAACGGCCGGGCTCACCGACGGCAACGTCGCCGACGGGCCGCGTGTGCTTGTGATCGACAACTACGACTCCTTCGTCTACAACCTCGTCCAGTACGTCGGCGAGTTCGCCGGCGAGGTAGCTGTCCGGCGCAACGACGCCGTCGACCCCGACAGGGTTCGGGAGATCGACCCCGACGGGATCGTCCTCTCGCCGGGGCCGGGAACGCCGCAGTCCGCCGGCGTCTCAATGGATGTCTTCGACTTCGCGTGTCCGATCTTTGGCGTCTGTCTCGGCCATCAGGCGATGTGTGCGGCCCGCGGCTCCCACGTCGGTCACGCGCCGAGCGTCGTCCACGGGAAATCCTCGACGATCACCCACGACGGCGAGGGGCTGTTTGCGGGCCTCGATGGCGAACTCAGTGTTGGGCGCTACCACTCGCTGTGTGTTGAACGCGGCGAGTTGCCCAACGACCTCGTTGAAACCGCTCACACGGCCGACGAGCGCGAGGTTGTAATGGGCGTCCGCCACCGCGAGCGACCGCAGTTCGGCGTCCAGTTCCACCCCGAGAGCATCCTGACCGACGACGGCAAGGGGATGGTCGAGAACTTTGTCGATATCTGCGAGGCCACCGATGACTGAACCGGAGTCGAATACCCTCACCTATCACGTCGACGGCGAGCTAGTCCCAGCCGACGAAGCCAGTGTCAACGTCGCCGACCGCGGCTTTCTCTACGGCGACGCCGCCTTTGAGACGATGCGCGCCTACGGCGGCGAGATCTTCGCGTGGGACGCCCACGCCAACCGCTTACAGGAGACATGTTCGGTACTGGAGTTACCACATGGACTCACAGACGACGATCTCTACGGGCGAATCACCGATGTGCTTGCCGCCAACGAGTTGAGCGAGGCTTACGTCCGGCTGTCGATCACCCGCGGCGTCCAGCCCGGCAAGCTCACGCCCGACGAGGCTGTCGATCCCACGGTCGTCGTTATCGTCAAACCGCTGCCCCGTGGCGGCAGCGACGGCCAGCCGGTGTACGACGGGCCGGCAACACTCCAGACGGTCAAAACCAAGCGCGTCCCCGACAGCGCGATACCAACACAGGCGAAAACCCACAACTATCTCAACGGGGTTCTCGCACGCCTCGAACTCCGCGTCTCGGATGCCGACGAAGCGATCATGGTCGACACCGACGGCCATGCCGCCGAGGGCGCGACGAGCAACCTGTTTTTCGTTCGCGACAACGCACTCCGTACGCCGAGCCTTGCTGGCCCGGTGCTGCCGGGGATCACCCGGCGTGTCGTTCTCGATATCGCCGAGCAGGAAGGGATCCCCATCGAGGAAGGCCGGTATACGCCCGACGAGATCCGCAACGCAGACGAGGTGTTTCTGACCAATTCGACGTGGGAGATCCGCCCCGTGGCGGTCGTCGATGGGATTCAGGTCGGCGGCGATGCGGCGAACCAGGGCGATGATAACGACACTGCGGCAACGACGCAGTCACCCGCGGGGCCGGTCACGACGCTGCTCTCGCGGCTGTTTGCTGCGCGTATCGACCGCGAACACTACGACTGATCGCTGCCGGGAGCTGTAGGATTAAACGGTCGCAGTCGTTACCAAGACCCAATGAGTGCTGACAGGCGGATCGCACCGGTTGACGACGTACCGACAGATACGACATTCCTGTTCCGCGTGCGGCCGACTGACGCCGAGGTTCGAGAGAGCCCCGACAGGGAATCCGGCGAGATCAGGGAGGCGATCATGTTGCGGGACGACGAGGGGGTCGTCGGCTGGCTCAACTACTGTCAGCATTTCCGACATATCAAACTGGACAAGGGCTCCGGCGCGGAGATGCGCAACGGCGAGATCATCTGTACCAATCACGGCGCGTACTTTGAGTCCGATACGGGGTTCTGTAACTTCGGGCCCTGCGAGGGCGCGTACCTCAGCGAGGTTGATCTCACGGTTGCAGACGGCGTTGTCCAACTCGTCGACGACGACTACGAGTTTGTCGGCCGTGGTGGGATCGAGACCGATCCGGCCGATCTGGGTTCGAAATCGAACCGCGAGTTCTGATCGGCAATCAGCTGTCCGCCGGCGGTCATTAACCTATATCAGCGACCACCGGAATGGGACGCCATGGATGAGTTTGTCAGCGGGTTGTTGGCCGACAACGCCGACCATGCCGAGCGGTTCGACAGCCGCTTTGATAGCGTACAGGACGGCCAGTTGCCGAGCGCGGTCACCGTCTGCTGTTCTGATTCCCGTGTGCTGCAGGACGCGATGTGGGGAAACACCACACCGGGACAACTCTTCACCTGTGGCAACATCGGTAACCGCGTCATCCAACACACAGACGACGGCGCGGTTGTCTCCGGTGATGTGCTCTATCCGATCGCACACACCGGAACTGAGACAGCCATCGTTGTCGGCCACACCGGCTGTGGCGCGGTTACCGCCGCCTACGAGGCGCTGACAAACGGGCTCGACGAGCCGGCCGGCATTGAACACAGCCTCGGGCTCCTGAAACCGCATCTTGCGCCCGGTGTTGAACGGCTTCCCACGAACCTCTCGCGGGAGGCAGCGATCAACCGGCTCGTTGAGTACAACGTCGACCGCCAGATCGAACATCTGCGGCACAGCGATGCTATCGCAGACAGCGTCACCGCGGTCGGCGTTGTCTACGATTTCCAGGATCAGTACGACGGCAAACGCGGCGAACTCCACGTCATCAATATCGACGGTGAAACCGACGTCGCAACGCTCCGAGCAGCTCATCCAGAGATCGACGCGCGGATCGGCCGCCTCTGGGAGTACTGACCCCCGAGCCGAGCGGCAGCGACCCGTGTCCCTGCTGCAACTCATTTATAACGCCCCCCGTCAAAGCCCGCTTGTGAGCACCATACGCGACGGCGGACTGTTTCTCCTGTTGTCGTTTCTTTGGGGCACCTCGTTCATGGCGATCAAACTCGGTGTCGAGTTCATGCCGCCAGTGTTGTTCGCGGCGGTGCGGTATGATATCGCTGGCGTCCTGATGCTCGGTTACGTGGCGGCGACGACCGGTGAGTGGCGACCACGAAGCCGTGCCGACTGGCTGACCGTCCTCGTCGGCGCGACGCTCATTATCGCGCTCTACAACGCCTTCCTGTTTATCGGCCAGCAGGGTGTCACCAGCGGCGTCGGTGCCATCCTTATCGGCATGAACCCGATTCTCGCAACGGGGTTCTCTCGGGTCTTGCTCCCGCAAGAACAGTTCGGCGGGATCGAAACAGTGGGGCTTCTGCTCGGCTTTCTCGGCGTGGGGTTGGTCGCTTTCCCCGAGTCAACGAGTTCGCTTGCTGCCGATCTCGTCGCGCCGGCGTTCGTCCTGTCGGCGGCGGGCTGTGTCGCTTTCGGGAGCGTCGCCATCCAGCGTATCGACAGCGACATCGGCACCGAGGGGATGGTCGCGTGGTCGACGGCAGTCGGAGCCCTGTTGTTGCACGTGATGAGTGCCGGCCGTCCCGCGGAGTCTGTCGCCGACGTTACTGTCACGCCGGTCGCGATCGTCTCAGTCGTCTATCTCGCGGTGTTCGCCAGCGCGGTCGGCTACGTCATCTACTTCGAACTGCTCGATCGCCTCGGTGCGATCGAGATCAATCTCGTTTCGTACTCCGTCCCAGTTTTTGCTACTCTCTCGGGGTGGCTCGTGCTCGACGAGTCGCTCGATACGGCGGCGGTCGCTGGCTTCGTCGTCATCTTCGTCGGTTTTCTGCTGCTGAAACAGGGGCTGATCCGCGACCGTCTCTCAGCAGGCCAAGAGACAAACCCAACAGATCGATCGTGACTAAAACGGGTTAGCGGCTCTCCCGCTGCTCGACTTTGTTCAACTCGATCAGTAGCCGAAAAACCGTCTTCA
>ERZ1034569.903-NODE-903-length-10292-cov-17.057243_pt1 | contig 10292 bp, 5 predicted proteins | sample MGYA00520706_ERZ1034569 | MGnify/ENA primary metagenome ERZ1034569 (study PRJEB33760, sample SAMEA4777722) | hypersaline lake metagenome | biome: hypersaline environment; feature: brines | place: Spain | collected 2014-08 | depth 0 m ...
TCGCGGACCCGTTGGTGTGGGCGGCGGCGTGGTGTTGGCTGGTCGCGGTCGGGCTGGGTGACGGCGGCCGTCGCCGCGGGGCGCTCGCGGCCGCGTGTCTCGTCGTCGCCGCCGTCGGATTCTCGCTCGCGTGGATCGGTGCCGCGACCTGGCGGACGACGACGTTCCCGGCCGCGGGCGTCGTGCTCGGTTGTTTCGGCGGCGGGCTGGCGCTCCAACTGCTGGGGACGATCAGGGGTGAGGGGTCGAGCGGCGAGACACCGTCGTAGTCAGGCAACGAGGCAGGGTCGGAGCGGTCGCCGGAAGCGACACACTCACGAGCGGACGGTCGCAGTGAGCCGCCGACCCTCGTCCCGTCGTGTCGGCGCGGGAACGGCTTCGGCCATCGTCGTCACCATCTCCCCGAACCCGGCCGTCTGGCGGTTCCGTGTCACATCTTCCCACGACAACCGACTCCAATAAATATCTTCTGTGGGTCGCCACCCAGTGTGACGGTCGCGTCGCGTGCCGCCACCCCAAGGCCCAGACACCCGCCGCCCGTCGGAGTCGGTGTGACAGACGCAGACGCCGCGGCGGCGGGGACGATCGAACTGGCAGACGGACTGACGGTCAACCGGATGGGCTTTGGCGCGATGCGGCTGTGTGCCGAGGGGATCGTCGGCGCGCCGGAGGATCAAGACCACGCACGGACGGTCGCGCGCCGGGCGTTGGAACACGGCGTCGACTTCGTCGACACGGCAGACTCCTACGGTCCGGGGGTCTCCGAGCGACTACTCCGTGAGGCGGGGGTGCCGGGCGACGCCGTCGTTGCGACGAAAGCTGGGCTCCTGCGCAACACGGAGACGGAGTGGCTCGCACACGGCGACCCAGACTACCTGCAGAACCAGGCGCTCGTCTCCCGCGACCGACTGGGGGTCGACAGCATCGACCTGCTCCAACTCCACCGTCCGGACCCAGACACGCCGTTCGCGGACAGCGTCCACGCACTCGCGGAACTCGTCGACGAGGGTGTCGTCGACAACGTTGGGCTGTCGAACGTCACGGTCGAACAGCTCGATCGGGCACGCGAGATCGTCGACATCGCGTGTGTCCAGAATCGTTACAGCAGCGACAAGGAGAAAGCCCACCCGTTTACGGGTGGGATGAATCCGACAACCTGGGAACGTATCTCCGTTTCTGCTAACGGGAGTTTTATACACATTGAGTCCGTACGCATGGCTGGACTGAGGCGGCTCAGCCGCCCAACTAAACGGATAATATCGGATTCAGCCCAAACTACGTTCGAAAGAACCCCTTTCGAACCGCTGGCAGTGGGTTCCGGACAGAACGTAACTCTGAATCCCAGTATGGGATAGGAGTAACGGCGGCTTGGCCCTGCCAGGAGTCTGGTCATGCGACCAGGCTGCGAACCTGAAACTCCCACCCAAGCGGTGCTGTGCCGTGGGAATCCCACCCCTTCAGGGGTGGGAGGAGGTCAAAACATCGGCTACCGCGACGAACAACCGGTGCTTGACGCGTGTGAGGCGGCCGGGATCGCCTTCCTCCCGTGGTACCCCATCGCGGCGGGTGATCTAGACGACGTGGCCGACCCACTCGACGCGGTCGCCGCGCGCCACGACGCGACCCGTCACCAGATTGCGCTGGCGTGGCTCCTCCAGATGTCTCCGGTGACGGCCCGGACCCCGGGCGCGCGGGCTCGCGCCCACCCCGGCGACAGCGCCGCGGCCGGGGGGGGGGATTGCCCCGCCGACGCACCCGGGCGTTAAGGCGGGGGGGCAAAACCGGGGGGGGGGGCGCCCCGCGGCGCCGATCCCGGGCGGCGCGGCCCCGCGGGGGGCCGCCCCCGCGCACCCCCCCCACCCCCGCCAGTCCGGCGGCACCGCCGGCGGTGACGGCCATCGACTCGCCGAGGGTCAGCCCGTACAACAACGCCAACGTCCCGACGGCGCCGACGAGGCCGACGATCAGATACCGGAGCAGCCACTCGTCCATCGACCGTCCGTCGCTCATACCTCGGGGTAGTCTCGCCGAGGATCAAAAACGAATCGGACCGGACGCCTACTCGTCTCGCCGCCGGTGTCGACTCAGGCCAGCCACTCCTCAGGTGTCGTGTCGTAGTCGACATCGTCGGCAGCGAGTCGTTCCCGCATCTCCGGGTCGAGATCGTGTTCCTCGAACCCCATCCCGTCGTAGCGGATGCGGACACCGACCTCTTCACCCTCCGGCTCGCGACCACGTCTGCGGGCGACCTCCAGTTCGTGTTCGCCGTACTCCGTCCGGATCGTCGCCAGATTCACCGGGCGACCCCACAACTGGAAGGCGCGTTCCAACGTCGCCCGCGCCTGTTGTTCGTCCAACGGGACGCCGTTGTACTGGTGGCCGAGCAACAGCTCCCCGCGGTTGGCGAAGTTGCCGTCGTACACCGCGACCGTCGGCTTCCCGAAGTTGGTGAACTGCAACAGGAGTTTCTTTTTTACGTCGCCGACATCCGTGCTGGCGACGCGGTAGTCGCCGGTCGCCTGCGAGTACTCGTAGGTGAAGTAGTTCCCCTCGGTGACGAACTCGTCGGTGAGGAACGCGTCGAGGAACGTCACGTCGTTGTGACTCTCGCGCACCTCCCGCATCCGGTCCCAGCCGGCGCTGTAGTCCACGTCCGCCAACGCCGTCACCACGTCCGAGTATCGCTCGTCGTCGAACATGTACCGAGCGGTCTGCTCCAGCTCCGAGCGCCCGACCCGGCGGAGGAACCCGCGGTTCTGTGGCTTCGTCAGCGAGAAGTGCCGCTCACACAACCCTTCGTAGCTGAGGACGTACCACGGGTACGACTCGATGTCGACGTCTCCCGCCTGGGCGGCGGCCAACCCGTCGGCGTCGACCCGCGGGTCCTCCGGGTCGAGGTCGGCGAGCGTGTCGGGACCGATTTCGGCGACCGTTTCGTCGGGCGCGAGGTGTGACTCGATCTCGTCGAAGTCGATCACGTCGTGGAAGCTCCGCCAACTCACGCCTTCGACGCGGAGCAGCTTGTCGATCACCTCCTGGCGGTTCGCACGGTTCTCGACGTACTGCCAGATCTCGAACCCCAACTTGTACGGGTTGAGGCCGGGCGACCCCAACACCCGAGCCATGTGGTCCGCGTAGGTGAGGATCTCGTCCGTTCCGGCGAACCCCTCGTCGCTCATCATCAGCGACTCCCACTTGGAGTTGTGGCTGATGGTCCCGGCTGCCGCGTACCTGTGTGTCTCTTCGACCGAGATGTCGTACACGTCTGCCGTCCCGTGCTCGATCCCGACGATCTCGTCCGTCCAGTCGTCTGTCTCCTGCCACTCCAACTCCGCTAGGTAGCTCGCCAGCGCCGTCCGCTTGTCGTCGTAGCCGAACCCGATCTCCTCGTGGAACGTCGCTGCCGACTCCCCTGTCAGGTGGACGTGGTGACACCCGTCTGACTGTTCGCGCAGCCGGCCCAGGATTCCAAAGTTCGTCAAGAACAACAGAACCTGTCTGCTGAGTGTCTCGCTCTTCGAGGAGAAGATCACGCCCTGCTCCCCAGCGTGGCCGTCTGCGTCGAACAGTCCACGGAGGAACTCCGCGACTACTCCTCTCGGAGAACGGCGAATCGGCTGTGGAACGCTCTTTTTCCCGGCGGCTTTCCCGCTCGGGAGACCGATCCCGTCGGTCAACAGTTCGATCAGATTCTCTCGGTACGACTGGACTCGCCACCGCGAGCCATCCTGTCGAACGGTCGGATCGACACCGAACAGTTCGTCGAACAACCCCGCGACCTCCGCTGCTCGTGTCTCGGACTCGCTGGTGAACCCGACCTGCCCGGATTTCGTCGAGACGTGCCCGTCTCCCACGAGGAGTCCGAGCAGTCGACCGAACTTCGGTCCGACTGTCTCGGGAACCCGAATGTCGTCTCTACTGTTTGCACTGATGCTCTGTTTGTTCCCGTCGTAGCCGTCCAGTGCCGCCTCGATTGCCTCGGCCTCACGGGCCCGGCCAGTCTTGCGGTACCGCATAACTGTCCAGACGGAGACCCCTGCCTCTTCGGCCACGTCGTCCAACGTTTTCGCCGTCGCGTTCGACCAATCGACAGTGGCGCGCTCCGTCGGCCACACGTCGTTTCCACCCGACACCTCGATGGTGTCACCGGTGGTCAGTTCGTCCAGTCGGGACCACGTTCCGTCTGGGAGACGGACCCTGTGGTTGTTTGAGCCGGTGAGTTCGAACCCTCTTCGCGTCTCAACAGTGACTGTCTCGTGATCCTCGATCACGTTCGAGTCGTACACCTCTCTGACACTGTCACCGTCAGACACCGAGTGGTGTTCCTCGACCACCTCTCGCATCGGAACGAGCCCCTCTGTGCTGAAGACGGGTGTCTCGGGGGTGACACACGCCCACCCCTCGTTCATGACCTTCGTCATCTTCTGTGGGGCGAAGTAGTACGCCTCCCGACGCAACAACTCCAGGATGTCGTCTTTCCAGTCGGCGCGGTCGACGGACTTCCCCTCCTCGTCGTCGTACTCCTTCCCGTGTTCGAGAAGGAATCCGAGCACGTCCGGCCGAGGGTTCGCGAGCCCCTCCTCACCCTGTGAGTCGACCCACTCCTGGTCGAACACCTGACTCCGCACCTCCTCGGAGATGTCCAACCGGTCGAGGCGGTCGTCCATGTCCGGCAGGTCCTCCGCGTCGGGCCCCTCCTCGCGGTCGGCCGCCAACGCCTGGTGTTGGTCGATGGTGTCCTCCATCGTGAGGACCGCGTCGACGAACCGCTCGACATCCTCGCGGTCGATCTCCGGGTCGTCGGCGTACGACTCGATCGTGTCCGCGTGCCGTTCCAACATCGCCGCTGCGTCCGGGTCCTCGTCGTCGCCCGCGAACCGCCCGAACCAGTTGTTGTTCCGGAAGAAGTCCGCGTGCGCCTCGACGTGTGTGATCACGGCCTTCTGATCCGCCAGGCTGTTCGTCTCCTGGAGGAACGCGTGACACGGGTTGTCGTTGTTGACGATCTCGAACGCCTTCCCCATTCCCAACTGGTCTTGTTTCTGTTGGCGGTCGTACTTCATCCCCCACCGCCAGTGGGGGTAGCGGCGCTGGAACCCGTCGTACGCGATCAGCTCGTTCATCTCGTCGTAGTCGACGATCCAGTAGTTCACCGGGTACGGGTCGAGTCCGAGCCGTTCGGCCAGCTCGTTGGCCATCGACACCGGCTCCTCCAGTTCGCTCGCCTCTCGTTGTGTCCGCGTGCGTTTGTCGATCATCGGTCTTCTTCCCTCGTTGCGCTCATTCGCCGTCCTCCGTGCTCAGGATCTCGTAGATTGCGTCCGTCACGTCCTTGTTGTCGCCGACCCGGGCGACGGCCACGTTGCCCGTCTCGCCGAGCGCGCGCTCAACCTCCTCGGCGTGGGTCGCGTTGATCGTGTTGCCGCCGGGCTGTGTCTCCACGTACGCGTGGAGGTTGGCGTCGATCTCCTCCATCATCGGGATCACGTTCTCCGTCGTGTCGTTGCTGGAGTTCTCCGAGTCGCCTGCCGCGAACACGTACCGGTTCCACTCCGAGTAGGGGTACTGCTCTAAGATCTCGGCGGCCGTCTCGTAGGCGGCGGAGATCCGCGTCCCACCACCCGACCGGATGCCAAAGAACTCTGCGCGTTCCACCTCCCACGCCTCCGCGTCGTGGGCGACGTACCGGAACTCCGCGTTGTCGTACTTCCCTTGGAGATACCAGTCCAACGGGGTGAACACCCGTTCGACCAGTTCCCGTTTCCGTTTCCGCATCGAGCCGGAGACGTCGCGGATGTTCACCACGACCACGTTCTTCTGTTTCTCCTCGACGACCTCCGGGTGGCGGTAGCGCTCGTCTTCCCGCCGGAACGGCACCTGTTTCAGCCCGTCCTGCCAGATGCGTTCCTGCACCGGTGTGCGTTCGACCTCGGCGTCGAACTGTTCGAAGGAGTCGTACGTCGCCTGCTCGGCCGGTGACACGTCTGCGGCCATCTCCTCGACATCCGACAACGACACCAACACGTTCTCCGCGCGACAGAACTCGAACACGTCCCGCGGGGTCGCGTCGGCGACCTTGCACGCCTCGCGAACGTACTCCTCGTCGAAGTCCGTCGCCAGCTTCCGTTCTAACCCCTTCTTGAACAACTGCTCGAAGTCCAGCGTGGAGTTTGGACCCGCACGCGCGAGTTCCGTGAAGTCGCCCTGTGTCTCCTCGACTACCTGTTTCCCCTTCGGTTCGAGATCCAGACCCAGCTCCTCGTCGAGTTCCTGGGCGAACTCCTCGGGGTCCATCTCGTAGTAGCCGTGGTCCCCCTCCCCCTCGCCGGGGTCGCCGTCTTCACCCTCCTCGTCGCCGTCCTGATCGTCGGGCACGTCGACAGGTTGTCCTGGCTGTGGCTGGCCGTCGCCGCCGCGGCCGACACCACCCTGTTCGCGTTGGTCGTAGGCGAACTCCGGGAGGTCGACGATCTTCACCGGCACCCGCACGGCGTCCCGACCCGACCCCGACAGATCTCCCTCACGGATGAACTCCGAGAGGTCCGGGCGGCGCTTCTCGCCGATCTCGCGAAACCGTTCGAGATCCTCTCTCAGCCCCACGAGCGACTCACCTCCGCTCGTGACGACCCGGGGCGAGCGGGTCGCGTGGCTCCCTCCGGTCGCCGTTCACACTCAAACGCTGCTCGCTTCGCTCGCAGCGACGCACCGCTCGCGGCTCCCGCTGGTCGCCGCTCGCGCGGTAACGACGGGCCGGCAAGCCGGCCCGTCGACGCACTGCTCACGGCTCCCTCCGGTCGCCGTTCGCAGTCAAACGCTGCTCGCTTCGCTCGCAGCGACTCAGTCACTCCCATCGGCCCTTCACCTCCCGCATCACGCGCCGGCTGGTCAACTCTGCGGACGCCTCGCTGTACCCGTTGTCGGTCATGTGTCTGATCGTGTCCTCCTTGATCCGTGCCGTCTCCGTGTCTGTCGGCGGGTCCTCCCACTGTGCGGGGTCGAAGTCGTCGTACAGCCGCGACACGTCCGCCCACGAGTGGGTGTCGAGCACGGCCCGGATCACCGGAATCTCCGTCAGATCCACGTCGGCGACCGAGAAGTCCTCGTTGCGGTGTTCCCACGCGAACCGGTTGAGTGCGGTGATCACCTTCTCGCGACGGAACTCCTCGACGGCCGCCCGCGGCTCGTTGCCGCGGTACTCCGACTCCGAGAACCGCCCGAGGTGTTCCGTCTCGAACACCTTCATCAGCAACGGGTCCGGGTTGACCGGCCCGCGGTCCGTCTCCACCTGTTCGTCACCCTCCCAGGCGAACACGTGCTCCACGTACTCCGCGACGGTCTCCTCGGCGACCCGTTTGTCTGCCAACACCGCGTCGAGCACGTCTGTCTCCTGTTGGTCGAACACCCACGACTTGACGCCCGCCAACCGGCTCTCGTACTCTGCGGTCTCCGCCCGCGAGAACACCGGTGCCGACGACAACCCCTCGGCCATCGCGTTTAATACGTCCGACGGGAGCAACACTTCCTCGACTGGCAACTCCGAGTGTACCCGGTCCGTCTCCTCGTGGAGCAGGTCCGCGATCACGTCCCGGGTGTAGGTCACCGGAACGCCGTGGCTCCCGTCGTCGCCGTCGAAGTGGAACTCGTCGGCGTCCGTCCGCTCGTCACCGTCTTGGAGGTAGCCGCGGTCGAACAACACCGCCTTTTCGACGAGGTCCAGATCGCCAGGGAGATCCTCGCCGTCGAGCCGAGAGACCACGTTGTACATCGCTGCCGCCTCCAACGCGTGGGGCGCAATCTCCCGTTCGCGGGTCCGTCCCCGGTCGTCGCGGACGGTCACAGTCAGTGGCGCGCGAACCCGTTTCTGGACGTGGTCGTGGACCAACTCCGGGTCCACCTCCACGTCGGCGGTCGTCTCGCTGTCGGGCAACTCCGGCGTCTCGTCTAACACGGCGGTCTCCCAGACGGGCGTCTCGTCGGTCAGCTCCCGGTGGATCAGCTCCGTCTCCAACGAGACGCTCGTGAGGTAGGCGAAATCGTGGCGATCCAACCGCCGTTTCAACGCCTTCAGCGGGTCACGCCCGTTCCGGTCGGCGTACTGGTCCAACTCCACGTCCAGGTCCGGGTTCGAGATGACGATCAGCTGGGTGTCGACATCCATCCCGATCCCCTTGTCGAGTTTTACCCGTTCCTCGTCGGGGACGTTCAACAGCTTCCGCAACAGGTCCGCGTGTTGGCTGGCGTCCTCGACGAGCGTCACCAACCCGTTCCCCTGCGAGAGCACGCCGTCGTAGCTGAAGGCTCGGGGGTCCTTCCGCCCGCGTGCGTCCAACTCCCGCAACATGCCGGGCATCCAGGAGCCGACGAGCCGTTCTTTCGGGCTGCCGTCGTCTTCCGCGTGGAGCACGCCGATCCCCTGGCCCTCGTCGACGACGTAGTTCTTCACCCGGAGGTGCCGGCGGTCCGTCACCGCCGAGAACAGCTGTTCGACCCCCTCACGCCGGTAGCGTTCCTCCAACTCCTCGTACGCCTCCCGCGAGAACGGGTCCAGATCCGTGTCCACCCGGATCGGCACCGGGTCCCCGTGTGCGTCGTCGAGATCTGCCAGGATCTCTGCGCGCACCTCCTTCGGGAACACCGACAACGGGTGTGTCTGGACCGGGCTCTCGTACCAGTCGTCCTCGTCGTCGCGGTCGCCCGCGTAGCTCAGTCCCCGCTCACCGGTGGAGGCGGCGATGTTCCACTCGACAGTGTACCGCCGCCCCTCGGGCGTCTTCGAGTACTCCCGGAGCCCGTTGACCAGACACCGTTTCAGCTCCGACTTCCCGGTCGCGGTCGGCCCGTCGAACCAGACGATCTTCTCGCCTTTTCCCCGGTTGGCCGCGATCGTCCGGAGATCGTCGACGAACGCGTTGAGAATCGCTGTGTTCCCCAACACCGCGTGTTCGCCGTCGTTGTGCGGGTCGTCGAAAAAACGGAACCGTTCGTGGGTCTCCCCCTCCTCGACGACCGTCCGGGTCCCCATCGACTCGATAGCGTCCAACAGGTACTTGGCGGCGTGGGCTGCCACCGACGGCTCCGCCATCGCTCGCTCGACGTACTCCGCGAGCGACAACGGCGGCTCGTAGGCCCCGGCGAGCGTCTCGTCCGCGCGGTCGATGTAGTCTCTGTCTGTCACGGTCCTGTCTCCTGTGTCTGTCACGGTCCTGTCCTCACGCTCACTCCTCCAGCTCCGATTTGGCCACCTCTGCGCCGGCGAACTCCAACACTTCGCGGGCACCCTCCTTCGAGTACCCCTGCTCGACGAGCGCGTCCACCCACGCCGACCGCTCGTCGTCGTCGAGTTCGTTCGCCGACACCAACGCGGAGAAGTTGATGTTGTGTTTCTTGTCCTCCCACAGCTTCCGCTCCAACGCCCGGCGGAGCCGGTCGTTGTCCTGTGGGTTGAAGCTCGACCCCTCGCGGGCCCGCCGAGACACCCAGTTGGCGACCTCCTGCCGGAAGTCGTCTTTCCGGTCGCCCGGAATCTCTAGCTTCTCCTCGACGGACCGGAGGAACGTCTCGTCGGGCTCCTGTTCCCGCCCGGTCAGTTCGTCCTCGACGGTCGTGTCGTCGATGTACGCCATCACGTGATCCATGTACTTCTCGCCTTGCCGTTGGATCTCGTCGATGTCGTACGCCAACGCGTGACGCACGTCCTCGATGGCGCGGTCGCGGTACTCGTCGCGCACCAGTTCGAGGTAGCGCTGGTAGGTGTCGAGCTTCTCCTCGGCGATAGAGCCGTGGTTCTCGAGGTTCTGCTCGAAGTGGTTGAACACCGACAGCGGGGAGAGGTACCCCCGCCCACGGTGGGTGGCGTCCATGATCGCCTCCGCGATCTCGTCGCCGATGAACCGCGCCGAGACACCCTCCATCCCCTCCGCGATCTCCGCGGAGGCGTCGCCGTCCTCCCGGAGCTTCGCCTCGTCGATCTCGTCCGTCTCGTCGATCTCCCCGTTGTACGCCGTCGCCTTCTGGACCAGCCCGACGCTGTCGTCGGACGGCTCCTCCAACCGGGTGAGCACGCCGAACAGGCCGGCCATCTCCATCGCGTGGGGCTCGACGTGCACGTCCGGCACGTCCGCGTTGCGCAGCATCTTCCGGTAGATGCGCGACTCGTCTTCGTACTCTAAGACGTACGGGTAGTCGATCCGCTTCGTCCGGTCGTTGAACGCCTCCATCTTCTCGTCGCCCTTCTTGTCCCGGTACTCCGGCATGTTGGTGCGGCCGACGATCACCTGGTCGATGTCGATCCG
>ERZ1034569.904-NODE-904-length-10287-cov-12.847439_pt1 | contig 10287 bp, 8 predicted proteins | sample MGYA00520706_ERZ1034569 | MGnify/ENA primary metagenome ERZ1034569 (study PRJEB33760, sample SAMEA4777722) | hypersaline lake metagenome | biome: hypersaline environment; feature: brines | place: Spain | collected 2014-08 | depth 0 m ...
CTGTTCGGTGGGACTGGCAAACCTGAAACTCCCACCGCTCGGGATTCCTCCGCGTTCACGCGGAAGAGAATGTCAAGACCGATGTGGCGCCGTCTACGAGGGGGCGTATGGACTCACCGGTGGACCCGAAGTACTGACAGATCCGACACAGCAGCCGTCTCAGAGCGTGTCAACCAGCTGTGCCCCCTCGATGTACGGCAACCCGTGCTGTCTTGCGTACTCCACGGCATCGTGTGGGGTCAGCGCCCCGCCGGTGGTGTCGTCGAGCATCTCGCAGACCACCACCGCCGGTGGAACCTCGGCCGCGTTCGCGAGCGCGACACCCATCTCTGTGTGTCCCTGCCGCTGGTCGAGCAGGCCCTCGGCCGCCCGCAACAGGTGGACGTGTCCCGGGGCGCGGAACCGCGCCGCGAACTCCGTCTCAGTCGGCGCGGCGGCGGCCTCGGCGATGGCGGTGATCGTCAGCGCGCGGTCATCATCGGTGATACCGGTGTGGGTGTTGCGGTGGTTCACCGTCAGCGAAAACGACGACCGGTCGTCGTAGGAAAGGTCGTGGTTTCCGGCGGCGGGGTGTTCGAGCGTCTCCTGTCGAAACGGAAGCTCGAACGTATCGGCGACCCTGTCTGCGAGGGCTACACAGACCAGCCCACCCGCGTCGTTGCGCAGGCGTGTCACCGCTTCGGGTGTCACCGCACCCGCCGGATAGACGAGGTCTGTCTCCCCCTCCCGGTCCGCGGCGTCGTGGATACAGACCGGTCGACCGTTTCGGAACGCCGTGACCGCACGGTCGACTGTCGCGACGGTTGCCCCCGGTTCACTCCGCGACACGGACTGTCACCTCCGTTCCGTCCTCCAGGCCGAGCATCTCGCGCAACCCCTCCGGTGCGATGAGCTCTAGATGGTCGTCACCGTGGTGGGTGCGCTCGGGCGCGATGACGTGTGCCCGCTCGTAGCTGTCGGCGGAGGTCACAACTGTCGCCGGGTAGCAGTACGCCGGTCCGTAGGTTCGTTCCTGGCTCTCCCAGCCCTCGATTGTGACCGGTTCCACCGCGTTCAGGCGCGGCCGCTCGCGCACGCTTTCGGCGTCCAGGTCGATGTTCAGCGTCCCGGCGAACGGCTCGTAGCCGAGTTTCGCACGGAACTGCTCCATGTAGCCTGACAGGCTGATATAGTGACGACCCTCGCCCATCCCGCTTGTGACCGTACCCGAGAGCGACACCGCCGCCGACCCCTCGAAGATGCGCCGGTAGGCCTCGTACTCCGCCTGGAGCTTTTCCTCGCCGGTGTCGGTCACCGTGACCAACTGGCCGTCTCCCACCATCTCCCGGTCGATGTAGCCACCGGACTCCAGTTCCTGCAGGCGGCGCGACGCCGTCTGTGTCGACGCGTCGAGACGCTCCGCGAGTGCCGCACACGATAGTTTCGTCTCGCTGCCGAGCGCCCCGGCGAGCGCGAGGTGCTTCAGCGTCCACACCCCGTCGCTGCCCGGCGCTCGCTGTGTCTCTGCCATACCCTACTTTTCGGCCCAACGCAGATAACCATAACGGGTTCGTTACGCGTTCCAAAACTGTGATGATAGTCGGAGGCAGCCGTTTTCTGACGTGTCCGCTACAGCCAGACTCTGGGCATGGGTGAACTTACCAACATCGGTCAGGAGTCAGTAACGGGTCGCTACACTCTTTTGCCTGTGGCAGAAACCGAGTACTGTGAGTACAGACGGCAGAGAGTCGGGACAGGATGGCGAGAGCGGCGAGATGTCGGATTCGACCCCCGGTCGGAGCAGGTCTGCGGGCAGCGACGGGACCGGGCGCCGCGTCGAGGTGTACCCCGGGAAGGAGGCGGTGGTGGCGTTCGACCCGTCACTCACCTTCGAGTGTGTCGACGGCTGTACGTGGTGCTGTCACCACGGTGTGTTGCTGTACGAACAGGACCTGCTCGAACTCGCGGGTGTCGCCCCGCTCTCGGAGGCGACAACACAGTTCCGTGGCGAGGACTTCGTGCCGAAGGAGAACAAAGATCACGATCACACCGGGCCGGACGGGCAGGGCTGTTACTTTCTCCAGGAGGATGGTCTCTGTGCGCTGCACAACGAGCACGACTGGAAGCCCGCCCGGTGTTCGGTGTTTCCCCTCTCGGTGACCGTCGAGGACGGCGACATCCACATCTCGGTGCGCGACTCCGCTCGCGAGCACTGTGAGGGGCTGAACGTGACAGAACGTCGGGTGATTGACCATCTTGACGCCTTTCTCCCGGAGCTGCTGTGGGAGCTTGACGACCCCGAGACGCGGCGCGAGCTCTGAGCCGTTGGCCCCCCAACTAGTGGGGGGTTGTTTTTATTCCTCAGCAGCGGTTAACTGGTGTAATGAGTGATCAAAAAGGGTTAGACCGGCGGCAGGTGTTGTCGGGACTCGGTACGGGGCTGCTGGCGACAGGCATCGGCGTCGGGCAGACGAGCGGCGAGAGCCACGAGGTCACAGTCACGCTGAACAATCAGGGTGCCTCTGCGTGGGTGCTCAACAGTGCCGGGGAGGAGATCGGAGAGACCGGCGTGCCGAATCCAGCACTGACACTGACAGTCGGAACGCGGTACCGGTTCGAGAACCTCGGCTGGAGCTTCCACCCGCTCGCGTTCCGGGACGAAGCCGACAACGCGTTGCTCACGCAAAGCGGCAGCGGGAGCTTCGAGAACGACAGCGCGGTCGACTGGGTCGACAACGGTGAGGAACTCGCGTTCACCGTCACCGAATCGCTCGCTGCCGAGTTCGACGACTACGTCTGCACGGTCCACCCCTCGATGGAGGGAAATCTCGGGGCACAGGCACCACAGGAGGCGCCCTTTTTTGAGGTGGGCAACCCGAGTCCACAGTCAGCGGTCGTCACGAACGGCGGGACTGTCGAACTGAGCGCGACAATCGAGAACACCGGGGACCTGGCGGATACACAGGCAATCGCCCTCGAGATAGCCGGGTTCGGCGAGATTGACAGCGAGTCACAGACACTCTCCGGCGGTATCGCGAACGATGTCAGCTTTCTCGTCGACACCACGGATATCGAACCGGGGGAGTACAGCTATACGTTCGTGAGCAACGACGACGAGGCCTCGGGTTCACTGACCGTCGAGTCGGCGTCGGACCCCCCCAACTTCCGGGTCGTTACTGTGACCCCCTCTGAGGTGACTGTCACGCAAGGCGAGACAGTCGCCGTTGATGCGACTGTCGAGAACACCGGTGACGGGGAGAGCACCCGGGAGGTCGCCCTCAATATCCCGGGGCTCGGACAGATCGGTGCACAGTCGGTGACACTGGCCGGCGGCGGCACGGACTCGGTCACGTTCGAGGTGGACACGACCGGTGTCGACCCGGGTGAGTACACGCACATCGTCTCGACAGGCGACGAGACGTTCGAGGGTGCGTTGACAATCGAATCGTCGATGGACCCGATCGCGTCGTTCGCTGTCAGCGGTCTGTCACCGGCCGACGGTACTGTCGAGCAGGGCGAGACGGTCACCGCGGAGGCGACCGTCGAGAACACCGGTGACGCCGAGGGCACCAAGTCTGTGACGTTCTCTGTCATCGACACCGATATCAGCGTCTCTCAGACAGTGACCTTGGCCGCCGGCGAGAGCACCGTTATCTCGTTCGACCTGGACACGACAGACGTGCCGGCCGGTGAGTACACGCACCAAGTCGAGAGCGAGGACAGTACGGTGACAGGCGCACTGACGGTCCAGGAACCGCCGGAACCCGCCGAGTTCCAGGTCTCGGGTTTGGACCCGACGACAGCATCGGTCACACAGGGTGAGGAACTCGTCGTGACCGCCTCGGTTGAGAACACCGGCGAGCAGGGGGCAACCCGGGATGTCGTGTTGACACTCTCCGGACTCGGCGATGTGGCCAGCGAGTCGCTGACTCTCGCCGGTGGTGGGTCAGACTCTGTCAGCTTTACTGTCGACACGACCGGTGTCGACCCGGCTGAGTACACACACACCGTCTCGACGGAGGATGGCACCGCCGAGGGCTCGCTGACCATCTTGGCGCCGACACCCGAGGACGACTCCACCGGTGGCGGGAACGATACCGGCGATGCGGACGGCAGCGGACCCGGGTTCGGACCGCTTGCCGGACTCACGGCACTCGGTGGCCTCGCTGCGTACGCCGCCCGCAGACTGGGTGTCACAGACGAAACCGACGAGTGACCGGTTCGGACTGGTAGCGACACGAAACTGGACCGGGGCAACGGCGACAAGATCGTCAGTCGTCGGGTCCCTCGCCGGTTCAAACCCTGACGTCTCGGCTCCAGGAAACTGCTCTGCGGGTCCGAGATAGCGGGTCCACAGCACAGACATAAACGGAAGCACGAGCACGAGCACGCTTGCCAGAAACGTGTAGACGATTGTCAGCGCCGCGACCGTGCCAGTCAGTGCGTTGAACGGCATTACCGTCGGTCCGATGACAGACGGGTTCTACCTCGCCGGCAACGGCCCCGGTATCCCCGGGGCGGACCGGGAGCGTGTGCCTAACCGGGGCAGTTGACGACGGCAGAGGAAACGGGGCTCGGGCTGGCCATCATCGCGACTATCGCCGAGGCACACGGCTGGACAGTCTCCGTGACCGACAGCATCGGTGGCGGTGCGCGGTTCGAGTCCACCGGTGTCGAGACTGTCAGGCCCGATTGCTGTCCGAACCGAGTCAACAGTCCGAAATCTCGAAGGGGCTCGCCAACAGACCTAACGTATGGTCACATCGAGCGCCCCGGGGAAGGTGTACCTGTTCGGGGAACACGCGGTCGTCTACGGTGAGCCCGCAGTTCCGTGTGCAATCGGACTGCGCGCACAGGCAACAGTCGAGCGCCGGACAGGCGGCCTTCGCGTCCGCGCGGGCGACCTCTCGCTCGATGGGTTCGCCGTCGAGTACAACGGCGGCGCGAGCACACCGGAGGTCGACGTCCCGGAGAATCTCCTGGATGCTGCGATGGGCTACGTGAACGGTGCGATAGAGCAAGCCCGCGAGGCGGCCCGCACCCGCGGCGTCGCGACCGAGGAGACGAGCTTCGAGGTGACAGTCGACAGCGATATCCCCCTCGGCGCGGGGCTGGGCTCCTCGGCTGCGGTCGTCGTGGCGACAATCGACGCGGCGGCGCGTGAACTCGGGGTGGAGCTGCCCCGCGAGGAGCTCGCCGACCGCGCCTACCGGGTTGAACACACCGTCCAGGACGGGGGTGCCTCGCGGGCCGACACGTTCTGTGCGACGATGGGTGGTGCTGTCCGCATCGAGGGCGACGACTGTGAGACGCTCACGACACCGGACCTCCCGCTGGTGGTCGGCTACGACGGCGGGGCCGGTGACACGGGTGAACTCGTCGCACAGGTCCGGACGCTGCGCGAGACACACCCGTTCGTGGCGGACACAGTCTCGGCTGTCGGTGACCTGGTCCGCCGCGGGGAGCGGGCGCTCGCGGCCGACGACCGCGAGACGCTCGGCGAACTGATGGATGTTAACCACGGTCTGCTCTCGTCGCTCGGCGTCTCCGCGCGATCGCTCGACGCGATGGTCTGGGCGGCCCGCGACGGCGGCGCTCTCGGGGCGAAACTCACCGGTGCCGGCGGTGGCGGCTGTATCGTCGCACTCGGCGACCCGACCGAACTCGAGCGTGCGCTCTCCTACGCGCCTGCCTGCGAGGACGCCTTCCACGCCGAACTCGACACCGGCGGCCTCCGCCGGGGGGAGAGATGACGACTGTCCTCAAACTCGGCGGGAGCGTCCTCACAGACAAACACGACCACGAGACCGTCGACGCGGAGGCGCTCACTACCGCCGCGGCGGTTATCGGTGACTCTCTCGATGCCTCGCCGGACGACCCGCGAGCGACAGTTGACGGATGCCCACCGGTTGTGGTCCACGGTGGCGGCAGTTTCGGCCACCCCGCGGCTGCCGAGCATGGGGTCTCCGCGAGTGTGGGCACACACGACAGCGCGGCACTTTTCGACGTTCACCGTGCGATGGGTCGACTCCTGGACAGGGTCGTCGCCGCCCTTCAGGGGGCGGGTGTGCCGGCGCTGCCGGTGCGTCCACTCTCGCTCGTCCGGCGGACCGACGCCGGTCTCGTCTGCCCGGCCCGACCCGTCGAGACGATGCTCGCGGAGGGGTTCGTCCCGGTCCTGCACGGGGACGTGGTCGTCCACGAGGGGACCGGCGGGACCGTCGCGAGCGGTGACGACCTGGTGGTCGCGCTCGCGGCGGCGCTCGATGCCGAGCGTGTCGGTGTCTGCTCGACGGTCCCCGGTGTGCTCGACGACGGTGCGGTTGTCCCCGAGATACACTCCTACGAGTCGGTCGCGGACGTGCTCGGTGACAGCGAGACAACAGACGTCACCGGCGGGATGGACGGCAAGGTGCGGTCGTTGCTCGCCGTCGACGGCCCGGCCGCGGTCTTCGGACTCGACGAACTCGGGACCTTCCTCGAGACGGGACAGGCAGGCACAGTCGTCCGGTAACTGGTCGCCTGTGTGTCGGAGGACAGCACGTCCGGAGATCCGGGCAGTTCACCGTCCGGTCAGGTCTGAACTGCCGCGGTCACGTGCTGGCCCTGCCGGACCGGTGTGACACTCATCCACCGGTCACGGGCGGGAACAGCGCGACCTCCTCGACCATGCAGAGGTCCGTCTCCCAGCCATCGGCGGCCCGGAACGGGTCCTCGCCGTCACAGAGCAGGCGGATGTGTGGCTGGAGGTTCCCGTCCGCGTCGAGCACCTGTGTCCCCAGTTCCGGTTCGGCCACCAGCAGCGCATCGACTGCATCACGGAGCGTCGGCTCCGGGCTCTCGACGGGCACGTCGAGGGTGTTCGTGCCGACGGTCTCGGCCAGCGTGGCGAACAACTTCCACCGCATCGACTGCTTTTCGGCGTGTCGAGATATCAGCGTTACTGCTCGCGCGCCGAGGTTAGTGACTCGCGGTCCCGTCTGTGGGTTCGCAAACACTCATACTGTCGGCTGTGACTTCGTGGAACGATTCGGCACCCCCGAACTGTGCCATGTGCTTACAGCCGACAGTGTCGCGGGGGAGGTGTCTCTCCCGCTGGTAGGGATTGTCTCTCTCTGACAGGCGGTGTCTGCCCGTTTGCCCGGAACCCGAGGATTTAGACACGATGACGAACAAAAGCTGTACAGGACCAGATGAAGCTGATCGTCACCGAGAAGAACAACGCGGCCCGGCGTATCGCGGAGATTCTGAGCGAGGGGGCCGCGGAGACGGAGCAACAGAACGGGGTGAACGTCTACCGCTGGGGAGCCACCCGTGTGGTCGGACTCTCGGGGCACGTTGTCGGGCTGGATTTCCCTGCGGAGTACGAGAACTGGCGCGATGCCGAACCCGCCGAACTGATCGACGCGGAACTGATCACGGAGCCGACACAGGAGAACATCGTCCGGACACTCGAGACACTCGCCGGCCGGGCAGACGAGGCGGTTATCGCCACCGACTACGACCGCGAGGGTGAACTCATCGGCAAGGAGGCCTACGAGCTCATCAGGACGGCCTTCGACGGCCGCATCGAGCGGGTGCGCTTTTCCTCGATCACCGAGCGCGAGGTCCGCGAGGCGTTTGCCAACCCGGACGAACTGGACTTCGACCTCGCGGCCGCCGGGCAGGCCCGACAGATAATCGATCTTGTCTGGGGGGCCGCGCTGACACGCTTTCTCTCGCTGTCTGCCCGCCGTCTCGGCCAGGATTTCATCTCTGTTGGACGGGTGCAGTCGCCCACACTGAAGCTGCTCGTCGACCGCGAGCGGGAGATACGGGCGTTCGACCCCGAGGAGTACTGGGAGCTCACCACAGCCCTTGCGAAGAACGACGAGGCGTTCGAGGCACGGTACTTCTACGACGACGGTGGCACCGAGGCCGAGCGGGTCTGGGACGGTGACCGTGCCCGGCAGGTCAAGACACGGCTGGACGGGGCAGAGCGGGCCCGTGTCACCGGTGTCCGCCGGCGCACCAGAACCGACAGTCCGCCCGAGCCGTTCAGCACCACCGCGTTCATCAGCGCCGCCGGGTCGCTCGGCTACTCGGCCCAGCGCGCGATGTCCATCGCCGAGGAACTGTACACGACCGGCTACATCACCTACCCCCGGACGGACAACACTGTCTACCCCGACGATCTCGACCCGTCGGAACTGGTCGAGTCCTTCCGGGGGAGCCCGTTCGACGAGGACGCGGCGTACCTGCTCGACCTCGACGACCTCGACCCGACCGCCGGCGACGAGGAGACGACCGACCACCCACCGATTCACCCCACAACGGAGCGTCCCGACCGGCACGAACTCGGCGACGACGAGTGGGAGCTGTACGAACTCGTCGTGCGACGGTTCTTTGCTACCGTCGCCGATTCCGCCGAGTGGGCACACCTGCGCGTCGACGCGGCTGTCGGCGACCACCGGCTGAAGGCGAACGGCAAACGCCTGCTCCACGAGGGCTACTACACGGTCTACCCCTACACCAGCGCCAGTGAAAACCACGTCCCCGCCGTCGAGGAGGGTGAGTCACTGACTGTCGAGACCGTTATGATGGAGCAAAAGGAGACCCAGCCACCCCGGCGGTACGGGCAGTCCCGGCTGATACAGCGGATGGAGGAGCTCGGGCTGGGCACCAAGAGCACGCGCCACAACGTCATCGAGAAGCTCTACGACAGGGGGTACATCGAGCAGGACCCGCCACGGCCGACGGCGCTCGCGGATGCGGTCGTCGAGGCGACCGAGGAGTTCGCCGCCCGGGTCGTCACCGACGAGATGACCGCACAGCTGGAGGCCGACATGACCGCCATCGCGGAGGGTGAGCGGACACTCGAGGAGGTGACCGCGGAGTCCCGGGAGATGCTCACGGACGTGTTCGAGAGCCTGCGGGAGTCAGGCGAGGAGATCGGCGAGCAGATCCGGGAGTCGCTGAAAGCCGACCGCCGGATCGGTCCCTGTCCGGAGTGTGGCGAGACCCTGCTGGTGCGGGAGGCCCGCGGCGGCTCGCAGTTTGTCGGCTGTGACGGCTACCCCGACTGTGAGTTCACGCTCCCGCTGCCGAACACCGGCAAGCCGGTGACCGTGGAGGAACACTGCGAGGAGCACGAGCTTCAGCACGTGAAGATACTCGACGGCCGGAACACGTTCGTCCACGGCTGTCCACGGTGTGCCGCCGACGAGGCCGACGAGACCGAGGACCGTGTCATCGGGGCCTGCCCGGACTGTGGCGACGAACACGGCGGGGAGCTCGCGATCAAACAGCTTCGGTCGGGGTCGCGACTCGTCGGCTGTGTGCGCTATCCCGACTGTGAGTACTCGCTCCCGCTGCCCCGCCGCGGCGATATCGAGGTGAGAGAGACCTACTGTGCGGAGCACAACCTGCCCGAACTGGTCGTCCACGATGGCGACGACGAACCCTGGGAACTTGGCTGTCCGATCTGTAACTATCAGGAGTACCGCCGTGAGCGGGCCGTCGACGACCTCGAGGACCTCGACGGCATCGGCGAGCGCACCGCCGAGAAACTCGCCGCCGCCGGTGTCGACTCCCCCGAGGACCTCGACACCGTGGACCCGGAGACCCTCGCCGAACAGGTCCAGGGCGTCTCCGCCGACCGCCTTCGGGAGTGGAAGGGCGAACTCGCCATGTGAGGGGCCGAAACTGATACTGCCGGACGAAAATCCGTGCGGATTTTCGCCGCCAGTAGAACCTGCTGTCCGGTGTGTCCGGGCCGCTCATCACCGGACTGCAGTCCGGTGATGAGCGGCCCTCTGTCCAGTTCGTCGGAGCAACTCTCCATGTACTTCTGTCCGGCAGTATGAGATACCATACCCCGTCGCGTGTGAGCCCCCATCGCTGGACGCTGCGACCGTTCACACTCTTCTGGGTCCCCCTGTGAACGAACCCGAGTAGCCAGCCGGCCACAGCGTTTATCCTGGCGTGCCGTTTGGCGAACGTTGCTTGCTGTCCCGAGACTGGGATTCGGGTTTATACGAAGCTACGCGCTGTCGCACCAGTCTGGTAACTCAATGTTGATGTCTACAAGTTCGCCATCAGTGTGTTCTACAGAGAAAGCAGGCAGAGTGCCCCGGGGTCGTTCGGAAATCGAAGATTTCCGTGATGACGGCACTGCTAGATTGAGATTGAACTGAACGGAGTTCTTCGATTAAAGTGGAAAGATGCTCTTCGAAGAACTCCAGGTAGACATAGCGGATTCTTCGGATGTAGAATTTTTGGATAGTGATCGGACGCGCACGCCGGCCTGGTTGATCAGGCTGGCGTGCG
>ERZ1034569.905-NODE-905-length-10273-cov-27.583284_pt1 | contig 10273 bp, 8 predicted proteins | sample MGYA00520706_ERZ1034569 | MGnify/ENA primary metagenome ERZ1034569 (study PRJEB33760, sample SAMEA4777722) | hypersaline lake metagenome | biome: hypersaline environment; feature: brines | place: Spain | collected 2014-08 | depth 0 m ...
TCTGCATTTTTTGTTTTCCAGGTAACAGAACTGGATATGTTCTGCCGGTTTACGAGAAGGCTAATCGGGTCTTGTGTAGAGACATTACCCGACTTGTTTACGGCAAAAACCTGCGAGGACGCAGAAAGAGACAGAACCTCAGAATCCGTTCCGGCCCGCGCCTTTGAATATTCTATTTGCTTATCACGCGCCTCGACCTCCCCATCTTCACGGACAATCTTAAACGTAACCAACGCCGATGCCCGGTCGTTTGTCATCGAGGCGGATGGCTCATATGATATTGTTTGCGGCTGGCTTCGGTCAACCGACCCATTAATATTTGTCTCGCTAATGTAAGCGTTGTATGCCGGAAGAGGCTGGGTGCTTTTGTATACAGATCCATACCTTCCTTCTACAAGCTGTTCATTCCCCGACGAAACGCTTTCCACGGCGTATCCCAGTACAATTCTATTTGTCCCAGTTGGGACAGCGCCGTTTGTAGATAGCGATTGCCACTCCGTAGAATTTTCAAGGTCGCTTTTAATGTCGCTGATTTTACCCCCAGATCCATCCCAGAACTCAACCAGAAGCCTACCAGATTGTGATGTGTTTTGTGCCGTTCGGATCTCACCGACAAAAGTAACATCGTCGCCGGAAGAAAGGCCCAGATTAGATACCGAACCGTCATATAAGACATGTGCAAACGCCGATGTCGTTGTGCCGCCCTTTTGTGACGCCGACGCTGCTCCAAGACGGGACTGAAGCACGTTTGCGCGGGAAGCCCCAACGTACGCCTCTATTTCAGATACCCCCTTGCTAAACAGGCTACTATCAACGTTGCCATCTTGGTCGGCAGGATACGTGTGGTTTTGGTTGCTTAGTACAACTGTTGATGCATCAGCCCCCTCCGTAACGCGCACAAGGGTTATCTCGTCACTATTTGACGTGCCCACCTCCGAAAGCGTAACCGACACAGTTCCATCTTCGCCTAAATCCTCCGGCAGTATGGATACGTTTGTGCTTTGTGTCGTAGACCCATTATATGTCCACTCAAACGTAGGGTTGTCAATGTTCTGCTGTACGGCCCGAAGCGTAATTGAACTTGGCGCATGCGTACCGTCTTTTTGAAGCGTAAATACTTGGCTAGACGCGTCAATCCGAACGATTTGTGCGGCATCCCCCTTTTCCCCCTTGATTCGGGTTACGTCAAATGATTGCCAAGATTCGTTTTTCCACACTGCACGGGCCATATAATATGCATCCGTGCTCAGGTCGTTTGGCGTGGTTTTCCAATCAGAAGACCCGCTCCAAGTGGTTGACCCAGGACGACCGGAGATGTTCGTTTTATCTGGGTCTGTGGGCTTTGGCTTAGATGCAAAGAGAGTAAAGAGCCCGCTGTCTTCACCTTTGAGGCGGACAGGCGTGCTCCACACATTGCCGTCTTCATCAGTGTCTACTGGTCCATCAGAAGCATACTCATACGTTGCCTTACTGAGCCAAAGACGCTTCTCTCCAACCGGCGGAGCGTCTGACCAATCTGTCGGAACTGATGGATTGTTATATGTTCCCCCCGCACTGTTTGCAGGTCGGGAGGGCTGACTATCTGAGCGTTGAAAGACATAACTTACATAGTCGCCCGGCCCCGTTTCTGTTGTTAGGTAAAGCGTCTCTGTTGCAACCGCCGTTTGAGATGTGTTTGGGTCTTCGTATGTAAATTTAACGACAACCTCGCGTGCTAATTTTGCGGTCGCACTTTGCCCCTCGTTAAGAGCATTGCCGTTTTGGTTTTGAACAGAGACAGAAATCGGGGATGTGCCGTCACTGTCTAGGTCTTTTGTTTTTGTATACGTTGCCTTTAGCGAACCGTCATACGTCGGGTACAACTGAACCCGCGCTATCTCAGGATTGGTCGTTGTCCCGGTTTTGTAGAAATACCCCCGGACCTTCAGCGGGTTAATTGTGAAGCTCGCGTCTTGCTGCAAATACGTTGCCGTAACGGGCGTGACGGCTTCGACGTATCCGCCCCCCTGCCCGTCTGTAATATCGACGGCAGTATCCGTGTCAACAACTTCACTGCCATCTGACACGCAAAGATAGAGCGTCTGCTTCCCGTCAATATCAGAAGCGTTTAGCGTGACCTGCTGGCCAAAGTTCTGCCCTGATGCGCCTGATTTCGTCGGATCATAGTTCCGAATATCGAAATCGCTCCCCTGATACACATCGGCGCTGTCGTTGCCCTCTACCTTCATAATATCGAAGGTAACAGATCCGCTGCTGTTTTTAATTGCCGGGCCGTCTTGAGCACGCAGATAAAGAAATGTTGCATTTGTGCCTGACTCACCCGAACCCGATGCAGACTCTTCTGCTTTCTTCTCTACATTGTCGACTTGGCTTTTCAGCGACTCTTGATCGACCTCAATGCTGTCGAGCCGTTCTTTTAGCTCTCGAATTTGGTGGGGAGAGCTAAGCTGCCCAGCTTGAGGATTTCGGCCATTTTGCTGGTTTCGCATATAACACAAAGACTTATTTAGCAGAGGCGGGTTTCGTTCGTTGACGTACTAATATTATAAAGAAATGGGCCACACATAAAAAAAAGACACAGGAGCGCAAACTCCTGTGCCTCTTTTATTCCAACAAGTTGTTCTGCGCTTACAGAAGGCGCTCTCGCTGGATGCGCTGCTTGACCACTGCCTCGACGTTTCCGATGCCGAAGCCAAGGTGCTCCCAAGAGCGTCGGTTGACCTCGTTCTCGCCGTCGGTCTTCCAAACCTCCGACTCAACGTCTTGTCCCTGCATTCGGACAAGCTCACCGATGAACTCAGGATCAGGGAAGCACCACATGATGTCCCATCGGTCGTACCCACGGGTCTCTGTGACGCCACCACTGAAGCTACTGAAGTCTGTTGCCAGAACCTCAGACTTGAACAGCTCATCCTCGATGCCGTTTGGCACTGCCTTCTCAAGACGCACCGTATCATCGGCATACAGCTCCGCAGTTACGTGGCGAAGCTCATTGCCGTCGGAGTCGGTCTCAACGATGCCTGGCTTGCCATCGGCAGGGGTTGTGCCCTGAATGGCTTGTGCAAGCTGCTCAGCCGCTCCTGCTGCGCCGGATGCATTGTCAATGTCAAAGTTCTCACCCTCGACCGTCACGGTCTCAACAGCGGCGTTTCCACCACCGAACTGGACCAGCACGGCCCGCTCATGCTCCGTCAGGAACTCACGCTTCTGACTGGACATGTACTCCACGCCCTGTACCTGCTGGCGCGTGAAGCCCTCCGTAAAGACCTCGCCAGTCAGAGAATCACCAAGCTGGTTCAGGTCCAGAAGTCCGAAGTCATCGCGAGTATCGTGATTGATCAGCATCTTCGATGCCTCAAGCTTATCACGATTGGGCTCGCCCGTTCGCGTTCCGGCCTCAAGAATGCCCTTGATGTTGTTGACGTGCTGCTTCTCAATCTGCACGCGGTCGGACACCGTATCGTCCTTGATGTCTACCACGTCCTTGTTATTGATGCGTGCCACGTCGTTCAGGAGAGAAACAAGCTTGAGATCGCGCTTGCGCTTCAGCTCGTTTGCATCCTTATCGGCTGCATCAGCCAGAATATCATAGTCATACGCCTTCAGCTCCATCTTGTTCTTTCGGGCGATATCCGTCTGATGCTTCCCAAGGGGAATTCGGAAACGCTCTCCGCCGATGTACCGCTCGTAAGGGCGGTCTCGGAAATTAGCTACAGTCGCCGTCGCGGTCGGCTGCTCCACGTCTGCCTCGACGTAGAACGAATCCGTATCCGTGTGACGGTGAAGATCATTGTCAGTCACCTGCCGCACCGCAAGAATATCATCTGCAAACGAATCCTCGTACGTTCGGACTCGAATGTAGGGGCGGATCGCGGCGGCCACCTTATCATAGCTGTCTTCCTCTACGAGAGTGCGGACTTTCTCATTGAAAGCCTCTTTGTCAAAACTAAACTCTTCCTCGTTCATATTGAAGACTATTTTTAGGGGCGGTCAGTCATGCGTACCGCCCGCTGGTCGTTACCGACCATAGTAGCCCGCTTGTGGGGCTGCGGTGCGCCGTATGAATATCATGCCGACGCAACAGAGTATGTAAGTTATTTATCCAGTTGGGTTTCCACTACCATCCGTAGCAACCGGCATGGCATTGGCGAACATCTTGACACGCATTGGCGTATCTGCGTTCGTTGAATCTGCCGGTGGAGACTGCACCTGACCAATTGCATAATCAGGAGCGCCGTTCTCGCGAAGCGGCCCAAGCACACCGCCACCAAATCCGGCGTCATACTCAAGCGTTACGAAGTCGTCTTGGCTGAAGCTTGCGCCCGGAACGTATACCTCTGTCTCAAGGATATACAGCCCATCGAGGCACGTAACAGCACCAGACTCAACAGAGTCATACTTCGTAGTATCTACGCGCATGATTGCGGAAGCAGCGTTTGCCTCTGCCTCGCTCGCACTTGAAATCGTGTCCGCCACCAGTCGGCTTCCGGCTTGCGGTCGCAGGCCAAGGAACTCTCCCGGCTCTACGTCGTCAACCGTAACGCCTGGGGCAAGGAAACGCTTGTCATAAAATGCGGTCTTCGTCTCTCCCGCCAGAACGCGGAAATCATTGTCAGAAGGTTGAAAAATAGCCATATCTTTCGTTAAATTTTATTTGTAGCGCAATGTAATGCGCAAAGTTTAAAGATTGTGAGCCATCTGCTCTAAGGTGCTGCGTGCTTCTTTCACGTGGTCCGGCTCGCTAGCATCCGAAGGTTGTGCGCTGGCCTCTTTCTCCTGCGAATCTCCAACCTCTACCGTCGAGTCTCCGTATCCAGGCCCCGCATGCTTCATAGCAGTCTTAACCTGGCTAAGATCCTCGTCTCCCTCAACAAGCTCAGCACGCTTGTCCAAAAAGTCCGACGCGTCTACGTTGCCAGATGCGATCTGCATCTCCACGATCTCTTCAGCCAGCTTTTCGCGCTCAAATCGCGCTAGCTTCTCTTGCTGCTCTTCAATTGTATCTTGCTGGTCACGGAGCTTCTCTCGCGCCGCGCTCATTGTTTCGGCAATTTTGTCCATGTCAATTAGTGTTTATAGTTTAGAGGCGCTGGAGGAAACGGTTGCCCGTGTCATCGGCCTCGTCTGTCGAGACGTTACCATCGTTTGTGTCCCGATAATCTGCGACCTTTTCAGCGAACTCTGACGTGGCCTCTTCAGCGAGCTTCTCTGTGAACATGTTCTCAAAAGCAGATTCAATAACATCTGTCTCTAGAGCTTGTGCCTCTGGGCTTAGGTTGGCCTCCTTATCTTCCGACTCTTCCTCCTCCGACTCTTCCTCATCGGACTCCTCCTCGTCGGACTCTTCTTCAGAATCTTCGCTGTCGCCAGATTCATTGGCCTCATCAACGCCTCCCTCTTGCTTGGCCTCTTCAGCCTGCTCGCGCATCTCTGGCGGAAGATCAGACATATCGCCAGCCTCTTTATCAGACTTTTGTGGGTTCTCGCAACCGCACTCCGGGCACTCATCCATCTCTGCTGGATAAGTATTCCCGCACTCAGGACACGTCACAGTTTCAGCAGCCTGCTTCTCGCCTGTGCCCTCTTGGCCTTTCGCGGCGCTTTCATTTGACCCCGGATTGCCTTGCTCCTGATCATCGGGAACCTCTGTGTTTTGCGCTCCCTCTACGTTTTGATCCGGGCTTTCCTCCCCACTTGCGCCGTCAGCACTTCCGCTTGGCGCACCATCATTGGCTTCACCAGGGGCCTCTTGCATCTCAGGCGGGTGGTGGGCAGCGTCGTCGTTGGCCTCTTGGCCGGACACTACTCCATCACGAATACCATCTTGTGCAGCCTCTTGTCCGTTTGCGACACCAGGCTTCTGGCCGTCTTGGGCGGCCTCTTCGCCTGTCGGTAGGTTCTGGTCTTGGCCAGCATCATTCGTAGCGCCAATCTCACCAGCCCGTGCTTGCTTCTCAAGTGTCTCTAGACTAGAGCAAATATCGTCTACGTCATCGAGACTGTTATCTGCACTTGCTTCTTTTACATTGCCGCTATCTGGAGAAAGAGACTGAAGGTCATTCAGAAGCTCTTCTCGCTCGTTATCAAACTTACTCATATCGGTGTATTGATTCGGGCAAGATGATGCTTGCCAATTTAGCCATTACAGGCAGTTACGCGCTAAGCTCTTCAGCAACCAGATCACGGGCGGCTTGGAGGGTGTCATCACTTACCTCATCCTCTCCGCTCAGGAGGGCCGCTTGCTCTGCTGCGCCCTTGACCATCTGCTCGAACATCTCCTCTTGCTCATCCTCATTGTCGGCTGCAACCGCCTCCTTCTGAAGATCATTCTTTGCCTCTTTGATTTGAGACTGAATGTCTTCCGGGCTTGTGCCTTGATCAATGGCCTGATCGAACTCCTCAAGCATCTGGTACGCGCCCTCGTTGAACGCAAGCTTCTCCTTCCGGTCACGGAACTGAAGGTCGTCAACAAGCGCACTTACGCGCTGCACGCGCTCTTCACTAACTTCTCCGTTACTTGCACTCTTCTCAAGACTCTTGCTTTCTTGATTAGCGACAGCGCGAGCGCCTAGTTCTCGACCGTACATTCGGCAATATGCAATCTTATCCATGATTATTTTGTTTTTGAGTTGCCCGGCAAACGCCGAGTCAGTTTACGATTATATTCGTCGTTGAAAAAACTTTTGGTTCGAAGCGTTCTTTTCTGTGTCTTGATCTTGTTCTGACGCGGCCAGTCCAAATCCAGCGCCTGCGGCACCGGCCCCGCCTGCAAGACCCGTCATTTTCAAACTCTCATTGCTAATATTAGAAGGATCTGCTTTCCTGCGAATCTTATTCCAAACGTTCTGTCCAGCAGTCTCACGCATCCCTACCCCGTCTGCACTTTGCATAAACTGCCTTTTGCCGGGAGCGTCAGCAAAGTAATTAAGTGTGTCGTCAATCAGTTTCTTGCCAAAGTCAAATGCTTGATTCGCCCCCGCCGGGATAGCCTCTTTCTCCATTGATTGACGGACAGAGTTAATCCGCCGCGCTGCTTTTGAAATACTTTCCATAATAAAACTAAGTCGTATGGCTAAGGCGACATCCCTTTATTTGACTCGATACCCAACTTACTGTTTACAGCTTAACGTCAAATTGAGGTTAGTCAAGAGGCTTGACACTCCCCTCGTATCCTCCATCTTCCGTTTCTCGTACAGACTTTCTGCCAAAGAAGTTGTCTTTAAACATTTGAATAGGATACTGGTGGGCCGGAAGATTGCCTTCTGCATAAGCTTTTCGCCTTCGAGAACGAGCAACGGAATCTACCGCTTCTCTCGCTAACATTCTCTCTGGATTTAAGTAGTTGTCTTTTGCATATGCTATATCACCAGCTAGTGCAATCGCTCCTGATAGTCCACGCGGAGACAAAGAGCCTTGTTCCGCATCTGCAAGTTCTTTTACCATTTGCCCCTCTTGACCAAAACCACGAACGCCCTGTGAAAGAGCGTCGGCAGGATTACCACCGGTCAGCCCACGAATTGTTCCCTCTACTGCCATCCCAGGAGGCTTTGGTATCACACGACTTTTTATCGCGTGCGGCAGCGTTCCAAGACGAGTATACCCTAATGGCGTGCCATGATACTCGCTAACTGTTTGACGCGCTTCTTCGTCTTGGATATACGGGCGCACATCTTTATAGGTCGCCTTTGTTTTTTCCCCTGGCGGAACCTGAATCTGTGGAGTAGTTGGCATATTTTATTCAATCTCTTGGGCTAACAGTGATATTCCTGCCGCTTCTGCAAGCACTGGATCTGAGCTATCTAATAGAGCATATTTATCTACCGCTTGTTTGACTTGATCAGACCGGTTATCAATCTGCTTCATTTTGTCTTCTACCTTATCAATGTAGTTATACGCCTTCTTTTGAATACTAGACTGCTTTGCCATTGCGTTCTCGACCATACCTGATTGACTGTATATTGGCTGGTGAGTTCCTACGCCCTGCATGTAATACATCATCGGCGCGGTCATCATCGAAGACGAGTGGCCCGCAGGTGCTTGTCGGCCCTGCCGCTGCCCTCTTGCGCGAACACGCCCCCGTCCTCTAGGCTGGCGGCGAATTTGACCCCGCTCGCTTCGAGCAGGTCGCGGACGCCTTTGTAATGATCGCGTCATTGCTCTAGACGGAAGCCGGTCATCTTTTCCCTTCCACCGGCCTTTTTGAAGCATCTGGGCAATGTATTCTATGACTTGGCTGCCTTCCGTTCCTGTTCCCGCCATCTCAGACTCTCTCATCTGCCTCTTCTCTTTTGGGGACGCCATGCGGTATGCTCGCGTCGAATTAACTGGACGCCTATGTTGCAGATAGGGATTTGGCCCTAATGCTGCGGTTTTCTCCTCTCCCTTCATTCCTAGTATACCTTTTATCCGCTTCATGAGAGCAGGCCGCAACATACTTCTTGTATTGGCAACAGGCTTGTTTCCCGCAATAATTTTTATAACTGTTGGATTAGACTTCTCTTTAGAAAGCTCAACTCCACCCGACATACTTCCTTTTGAATCTCCAGGCTTCAGCATCATCTTCAGATTACGCAGGCGCTCTCCTAGGCGAGGCGCACCAGCACGAATGAGTGCCATATGTTGAGCCTCTTCTGGCTTAATTGTCATTCCACACCTCGCGGCGCTAGACGCGACTTGTCCTACTGGAAACTTTGAAAGGCGCTCTACCATCTTTTTGGGCATAAGCGGCTCCGACTCTCTTAGAGCTTTTACTACTTTTGCAATCTGCTTGCCGTGCTTGCCGCTATACTTTGGCTTTACCTCTCCATCAACCTTTTTATCTATTGCAGATGTTTTTTGGTCTTCTCCCGTTTTCTGCCTTAGAGGCTCTTCCCCGTTAAGGCCGCGATCCGACGCAACCTTAGCAGAAAGATCGCCTGCAACTTGATATGCAGCTTCCTTCTCGTTTTCTGATGTTTCAGACTCTTCCTCACTTTCTTCTTCACCTTCACTATTATCTTCTGATTGTCCATCCTGGGACAACTGCCCGACTAACACTGCGCGACTTGTCGAGTCTGCTGGCTCAACACCAGGCAGAAAAGAGATGTCAAAAAATTTCCCTTTTGGGTTCCTTGCGTGAATGATATGGCCATCGGGCTTTACCTCAAGCATCTCGTTTTTGAGGTGGTCGCAGTACTCTGCACGGCTTGATGCACGGTTCCCGCAACGAGAGCAGGTGTCGTATGCAGCACGGAAGCCCATCGATGTCGATACAGGCTCATAATTTCGAATACGACGTGCAACCTCCGGCGCTTTGTTTGTATCTAAGATAACAACAAGCTCAGTCCGATCCATTTTGGGATTGAAGAAAGAGCGACGAATCTTTCCGTACGCCGGACTATCCTCGTTGTTAATATGATGTTTATAAGGCCGAGCAAAATACTCAAACGACCGATACATTGGAATTTTCAATGGCCCGGACTCCGCCTTTGGGTGGCTACCGTAGTCCATCTCGTTTAGAAGGTCTTCACGGTAGAATCCATCCCCATTTTTATTTGGCCCAAATGTATCAAAGGCCGAAAGCGCCGTTATCAAAACGCGCATTTTGTCTTCAGGGAGAGAAGGCGCATCAGCTAGATACTCCTGCACATCTGGGTGTACGTCACCAGCGGTCTTCTCCAGACCATCTGATGCTGGCTTTATAAGAGCCTCTCCATCTCTATCTGGATGAGAGTCATACTGTATGATTTTATCTAGAGCCATATCTTTTATGCGTTGGGGTTAACCTGGTTTGACATTGTTTTCCCGGCATCACGAAGATCGCCAGCACGTCGGCTTTGCACTCGTGTTCTCGACTTCATATTGCTCACAGCATCACTAGCCATATTATTTGCCTGCTGCATTGCAGCCGCCGGATTTCCACCTTTTATCTGCTGATCAACAACTTTTCTGGCAACTGACGGCATTCTCGTTACCTCTGGGGCGTTGTCGTGTACAATTCGGAATACCTTTTTCCGTGCTCGCCGCTCTGCCTCTTCATCGGATAGACCTTCTTGTGGGATACCATATTCTCTTTCAAGCACGTCTCGATTAATTCTCGCACTTGCAGGCTGTCCAGTATCAGGTCGCTCTGCCTCCATCCGATTATACCTAATTCGGCGTCGAATAGGATCAAGCGCACTATTGGCAGCTCTCTGTATTGGTGGCGCAAGCGAACCCGCAGCCATCAATCCTGCACCAGCCGCCGTAATAGTATCGCTATTATCAGCCAGAGTTTGAGTAATTGGCTTTGCCT
>ERZ1034569.907-NODE-907-length-10262-cov-6.915940_pt1 | contig 10262 bp, 9 predicted proteins | sample MGYA00520706_ERZ1034569 | MGnify/ENA primary metagenome ERZ1034569 (study PRJEB33760, sample SAMEA4777722) | hypersaline lake metagenome | biome: hypersaline environment; feature: brines | place: Spain | collected 2014-08 | depth 0 m ...
GCGACACCCTCCCCACGCGCGGCGGGGGCGCCGCCAGTAGTTGACAACGGCGGGCACGGCGGTCTCCGCCGCGAGGGCCGCGTACAGCCCCCACAGACCGAGTTCGGGGACGACGATAGCCGGTGTCGCGCCGAGGGGTAGGGAGACGGCCGGCAGGGTGAGTCCGCGGGCGCCAAGATACGCGAGCGGGAGTGACGCGCCGAACATCCCGATAAACTGGCTGACAAACGGGACACGAGTATCGCCACTGGCGTTGAGTGGGCCGGCCGCGGCGCTGGTGACCCCTTGGAAGACGACCGCGACACAGGCGGCGTACACGAGATTGACAGCGATAGGGATCACTGGGCTGGAGGGGCTGTCGGCGAACAGCCCGACCAGTGGCTGTGCGAACACCGCCACGAGGAGCGCCGAGACGAGGTAGGTTGCGACCGTGAACCGGACGATATCGCGGCCGTAGGCCTCGGCCTCGCGCTCCTCGTTGCGGCCGAGGTGCTGGCCGACCAGGCTCGAGGAGGCGAGCCCGAACCCCCAGCCCGGTGTGTTCATCACGCCCAGGATACGCCGGGCGATGACCCACGCGGCGACGGTGTTCTCGCCGAAGATGTCGATGATACCGAGCATCGGAACGTTGACTACGACCCGGACCAGGCGGCGGAGCCCGACCGGCAGCCCGATCGACGCCAGGTCGGAGATGGTGTCGGGGTCGGCCCAGGCGGCTGTCGGCGAGATCTGTACCGGAAACTCGCCGACGCCCGGGAACCGACCACGGACGAGACCGAGCGCGAACGCCCCGGTCACCACCACGTTCGAGAGCACCGTCCCCGTGGCCGCACCGGCGACACCCCAGCCGAGGACAAAGACGAAGACGGCGTTCAGCGCCACGTTGGTGACCGCACCGCCGGCCCGGAGCTGCATCGCGGTGAAGGCGTCGTCCGACCCGACGAGCACACGGCTCCCGACGAGATTCAGCGCGGCAAACGGGATACCAAGCCCCACAATCTGGAGGTAGGTACTACCGTAGGTGAGCGCCCGGTCGCTGTCTGTTAACGCCGAGATGAACACCTCCGGAACAGTCCAGAAAACCGCCGACAGCGGAACCGTCACCACGACCACGAGCAGTACACTCGAACGAACCGCCAACCCGAGTTCGTCGAGCGCGTCGACGCCGAACCGCTGGGAGACGAGCGCGATTGTCCCGCCGGCGACCCCGCCGCCGACCACGAACGCCAGCCCCCAGAACGGCGACGCGAACCCAACACCGGCGAGCGCCGTGGTGCCGACGGCCACCCCGACCATCGCCACGTCGACGGCGTTTTTCGACATACGTGCGACACCGGTGACGACCCGCGGCCAGGCCAACTCGGTCGTCTTCAGTGCCCGCTCCCGGTCGATCAGCCCCAGGCGAGCGAGCCCCAGCCCGATCCACCGGATTCCACCCCGAACCGGGTTCGGAAGGCAGTTACTCACCGTGCGCAACACGACACTCAGCCAACGGACCAGCGCCCACAGTTTCTTTCTGGACATGTCTCAGGGTCGGTCGAGATCGGCGGTCGGTCTCCGGTCGCGCCACGCGGCGGGCGTGCCCGGCACCAGGCGGTCGGTACGAGCCGGGTCACGACAGCTCCGGGTTATGCCCGCGTCGGTGTCGGTCACCACCTCTCGGTCGGGCGGTGGGGTGGTGACTGTCACGAACGCTCCTCATCTCGCTCGAGATCTCCGAGCACCGTGTCCAGTGTCGGCCGGTCTACCCCCGCCCCGAGCAGAGGGTCGACGACCTGTGCCAGCAGTTCCTCGACGACCACACGGGTGTAGCTCCCTTCGGGTTGGCCGTCACCGAGGGTTATCTGCCGGGTCCGGGCTCCGTCTAGCGCCGCGACGAGCAGTGCCGCGGTCCGGTCGGGGTCGACCGGGTCGAACACCCCCGTCTCGACGCCGTCGCGTAGGATCTCCGCCGCTGTCTCCCGCAGAACGGTGTCACTTCGTTCGAGTCGGTCGCGGATGCGTTCGTCGAACGGCCCCTGTGAGCGCATCTCCAGCAGGGCGAGGTGGAACGACTCCCGGTGCCCCTCGCTCGGTTCGAACACGAACCGGGCGAGAAACGTCACCAGCCGTTGCTCCGGGGGCCGCTCGGTCTCCCCGGCCAACCGCTGCTCGTAGTCGGTGATGATGCCGTCGAGAAACGCGACCAGCAGGTCGTCTTTCGTGTCGTAGTGATAGTGCAACAGTGACGTGCTCTTCTCGCACTCGTCGGCTATGTCCTGCATCGTCAGGTCGGCGTACCCGTGGTTGCACAGGGCACGGTACACACCGTCGAGTATCTCGTCGTCGTCCGTCGCGGTCCCGCTCACTGACTAACTAGTCAGTCAGGAGCGGGTAATCAGTTTCGGTTCGGACCGTCGAACCACGTCCGCTCCGGGGCTGTGGTTTATTACTCGGAGCGCCGTACCGTCGAACGTGTCCGGAGCGGCGTACCTGCGATACTTTCCCTACGACGAACCGTACAGCCACCAGCAGGAGGCGATGCGCCGCATCGAGACGGCGCTCACCGACGGGGCGGACATCCTCTTCGAGGGAGCGACCGGGACCGGCAAGACGCTGGCGGCCCTGGCCCCGGCACTGGAGCACGCCCGTGACACCGACAAGACTGTCGTCATCACGACGAACGTCCACCAGCAGATGCGTCAGTTCCGCCGCGAGGCGAGTGCTATCGCCGACAGTGAGGAGCTACGGGCGGTCGTCTTTCGGGGGAAGTCCTCGATGTGTCACATCGACGTCGGTTACGAGGAGTGTCAGGCTCTCCGCGAGACGACGCGTGAACTGGTCGACACCGAGCAGGAACTGGCCGAACTCGAGAGCGAGCAGGCGGCACTGCTCGACGGGACTGAGGCTGGCGATACCGCGACAGCAGACGCCCGTGCGACCGTGATGGACGGTATCGAAGAGCTGACCGAGCAGGTCACCGACCTGGAGGAGCAGTCGACCTGCGGGTACTACTACCGCAACCTGACTGCCGACACGTCGGGGTTCTTCCAGTGGCTCTACGCCGACGTTCGCACCCCGGAGGAGATATACGAGTACGCCGGCGAGCGCGGGTTCTGTGGGTACGAGCTGCTGAAGGAGGGCGTCGAGGGGGTCGACCTGGTGGTGTGTAACTACCACCACCTGCTAGACCCGGTCATCCGCGAGCAGTTCTTTCGTTGGCTCGGCCGGGACCCCGAGGACGTGATTGCGGTGTTCGACGAGGCACACAACATCGAGTCGGCGGCCCGGGACCACGCCCGGCGGACACTGGCAGAGCCGACCTTCGCCCGTGCGCTCGACGAACTCGACGGCGTCGACGACGCCCGGGCGGAGAGTGCGTTCAACGTTCTCGAAACGTTCCACGGGGCGCTCCAGCAGGCCTACGAGACGACCCTCGGTCCCGGAGAGCGCGCGACCGTCGACGAGAACTGGACGGATCTCGGTATCGACAACAACGACCGCCGGGACGCGCTGACGCTCGCCTTTCTGCGGGCCTACACCGGGCCTGGGTACGAGACAGAACTGGAGCAGGCTGTCGAACTGGGCCGGGAGCTCGACAGCCGGTACGAGCGGGCGTACAAGCGCGGCGAGACGAGCACCCGCCGGGAGTGCCCGACGCTGAGTGCCGCCGAGTTTGTCGCCGACTGGCTGACCGAGAGCGCCGACGGGGGTACCTACCCGGTGGTGAGTGTCCGCCGCGAACAGCGCGGCGACACCGACGACGGCAGAGCCGATGGTAAACTCGTCGCCGACGGGGCCCACACCGCCGACCGACACCCCGATACCGGTGACGTGTACGGACGGGCGGAGCTGTACACCTGTATCCCCTCCCGGGTGACGGCGTCACTGTTCGACGAACTCCACGCGAGCGTGCTGATGAGTGCGACCCTACGGCCGTTCGCTGTTACCGAGGACGTGCTCGGTCTCGACGACCCCGAGACGATGACGTACGGACCCCAGTTTCCGAAAGACCGCCGACGAACGTACGCCGTCGACGGGCCGGCACTTTTTGCCAGCAAACGTGACGACCGCCAGGTCCAACAGAGTATCACGCAGACACTCGAAGACGTGGTCCGGTCCACCCCGGGGAACACGCTCGCCTTCTTTCCGAGCTACAGTGAGGCGGCACGGTACCACGAGCGGGTCACTGCCGGTACGCGGTACCTCGACGAGGCGGGTACGTCCGCCCGGGAACTGCGCGAGTCGTTCACCGACGACGAAAACGGTGTGCTGTTCACCTCGCTGTGGGGAACCCTCGGTGAGGGTGTCAGCTACGACGGTGACGACGCCCGGACGGTCGTGGTCGTCGGTGTGCCCTACCCGCACCTCGACGACCGGACGAACGCCGTCCAGGACGCCTACGAGGCCGCGTTCGGCGACGGCGAGACCAGCCAAGAGGACGCGGGCTGGCGGTACGCGGTCGAGATCCCGACAGTGCGCAAGACCCGGCAGGCGCTCGGTCGGGTCGTCCGTTCGCCCGAGGACTTTGGCGCACGCATCCTGTTGGACGCCCGCTACACGGAGCGGGCGACCATCGAGATGCCCGAGTACGCCGTTCGCGGTGCCTTTCCGGCGGAGGAACGCGCCGAGATGGTCGATATCGACCCGGAGAAGCTCCGCTACGGCCTGTTGAACTTCTACCGCGAGTTGGACGCGTACGACGGAGACCCCCCACAGTTGGTCTGAGTGTCCGGGACCGGTGACCTCGGGAGCCGCCAGCCCCACAGCGGTATTCTCGGGGAGACTCCGCGAGCCGTGTGAGGCTGTCACTCCAGGTAGTCTGGCTCGTTGCCGTCGCGCCACTTTATCGAGCAGCCACGCGAGGGACGAAACGCCTCGGGGACCAACTCACCGGCGAGCATACTCTCGATGTGGCTCGCCATCTCGCGACTCTCCGGTGTCTCCCCGGGGCTGAGCGCGTCGTCGAGTCGGCCGTGGTAGACGAGGTGAAACCCCTCGTCTGCTGTCTGGAGGGAGGGCTCCGCCCGTGCGGTGTTCTCGAACAGGAACGGGTCCGGTGTGCAGGTCGCCCCGTAGGCCGCGGCGACCGTCTGTGCCTCGTCGTGCAGGTACGCGTCGTACGCGATGGTCCCGTCTGCGACGCGCTCTTGCATCGTCTCGAAGTCGTCCTCGGGGTACGCCCCCGGGTCGTTCGGGTTGACCCCCACCACCGCCACCTCGTCGAACTCGGCGGCGAGACGGTTCAACTCCTCGAACTTCGCCTTTGCGTAGGGGCAGTGATTGCAGGTGAACACGACGAGCAGTCCGTCGTAGTCCGCAAAGTCGGAGCGCGTGTAGGTCCTGCCGTCAGTCCCCTGGAGTTCGAACGGCGGTGCCCTGTCGCCCCGGTCGAGCTGTTCCGTGGATTCGAGTGCGACCATACACCGTGTCGTATCCTGTAAGACTTACCGGTTCCGCTCGTGACCTGACACCCCCACGGCCGTCTCACGTTCTGATGATATGTCCGTACTCCAGGAAAAAGGCAACTCGTGTGTGGACCGAACCGGTGTCCGCGGCCGTCTTTTGGGGGACCGCAGCCGCGAACTGACCCCCGCGGGACGGTATGAGCCTGCCCCGACGGGTGCCCGTGCCTCTGACAGCGTCCCGTCCGTCCGGGACGAACGGCCGATGTCGACCGTCATACTATGCGAGGGTTTCTGTACATAAAGAAATGATATCTAATATGCAATAGCTCGTAACACGTACGGGGGTATACATCTAGAGAAGCGACACCAGAGCCGGACCGACCCCGCCGGCCCGCGGCTGTCCGGGGTCAAAACACTACCGACGGGGACAGCCTCCTCGGGTGACGGCGACGGGGCTGTCCTGCCCGGACCGTGTCGGTTGCGGGTGCCACCACGCTCAGGTCGTGCCGGCCGCGAGGGTGGCCTCCGTGTCTATCCCGTAGACGCGGGCAGGTGTCTCGACGTGGGCGGTCCGCATGGCCCCGTCGTACCCCTCCTCGCGGAGCCACCGCACCCGGCTCGGAACTGTCCTCGGTCCGAGGACCGCTCCCGGCCGGTCGGGGTCGTCGAGAAAGTCGGTTTCCATCAGAAACGGGTCGTCGGCCTCGGCGGCCGCCCGGAGCCCGTCCCGGTTCGAGATGACACTCGGGGTCGGGCCGCTCACCGGCCCGGGGGCGTAGTGTTTGACGACCCGCTCACGGGGGAGCCCGCGGGTCTCGGCCCAGTCTGCTAACCGGTCGAACTGCTCACCGCTCTCGGTGTGGAGCTGTACGGCACAGCCGAGTTCACCGCCCAGTTCGAACGCGTGACGCATGACGTCGTTGGAGGCCTCCCAGACGGCCTCGGACACCTCGTAGTGTGGTCGTCCGGACTTGAGTGCGAGCGCCGGCCCCTCGGCGACGAACTCCGCGGCGACGTCGAGCCCCGCCCGCATGAGTTCGCCGGCCTCGTCGGCGGTGTAGCCATCGTCGACGAGCCGTGAGACGAGCCCGGGGTGGACACCCAGCACGGGCCAGGCTCGGCCGGGCAGGTGGTCGTTCGCCGCGGCTGTCACCTCGCAGGTGAGTTCGAAGGTCCGACGAAACGCGGCGGGGTCGCCGACGGCCTCTACCAGACTCCAAGATGGTTTGTTGAGCACGAGCAGGTGGGTCCCACCGGCGGCGGCGAACTCCTCCGCCACAGCCTCACCGCGCCCGTTGACCGGGTCCAGGTGGAGGTGGTTGTCGAGAATCGGTTGCTCGGTCATACTCACTGTGGGTGCGGTGACGGCAAAAGCGGTTCGACGCCGCGGTCAGGGCTCTGTCTCCGACCTGTCGTCGACAGACTTCTCCAGTTCGACACGGTGTGGCTCGTAGCCGTGGCGACGGTAGAACCGACGGGCGGCCTCGTTGGGGGCCATCACCTCCAGTGAGACCACGTCGACACCCCGCTCACGCAGGTGCCGCTCGGCCGCCTCCAGCAGGGCAGACCCAACACCGTCGTTGCGGTGTCCCTGACCGACGTAGAGGTTCTCGACCAGTCCACGGGTGGTGTCGACCTCGTACTGCCCCGACCGGACTCGGAACATGACGAACCCGACTGGTGTCCCGGTCCCGCCGTTGTCTGTCGTGGCGATCAGGAGGCCCTCGCTCGCGGTGTAACGGGCGAGTAGTTCGCGGACGTGCGTCCGGTTCGGGTCGGCCCGGAGGTGTGAGCCGTACCCGCGCTGGTCCCGTGCCAGTGCCACCCACATATCGGCGAGACGGTCGACCAGCTCTGTGTCGGCGGGCGCGACGGTGACGGCTGTGTCACTCACAGGTCCCGACACTCCGGACAGACGAGTTGACCGTCGGCGGGGTCCGGACCACCCGCGAGCGTCCCGCGCCCCTCACAGATACCCTGTGTCCCGGGCGTGGCAGCATCGGTACCACAGGCCGTGTCGACAGCCGGAGCCATCGCTGCGGCCGACCCACGGCGGGTGCCATCGGCCGCCGACTCACCCGTGGGGTAGACCCGTGCGGTCAGCACCTCCCGCTCGGCCGCCAGCCTCGGTGGTTCACACTCGTTCGTGACGGCGAGCCGACCGACCCACCCCCCGTCTCTCACCCCCCTGGTCGTCACGTTCGCAGTTGTACTCACGTGTTATAGTTTGACAGGGGGATAAAAAAACCTACCTGCACGGTTTCAGAAACCGAGGTGGGCAACGGTGTTCTCTCCGCGGCAGTGTTCGAGTGCGTGTTTCGCCTCCATCCCCGCGGCTGTCTCGGCCCGGCCGACACCAATCCGGAGTTCGACAGCCACTTTCCCGCCGACGTCGTCGAGGGCCGCCCGGGACGCCCCCGAGGCGACGATGTTGTCCCCGCCGAGAACAGAGGAGAGCGCGTCGTCCTCGAAGATATCCGCGACATCGACCACCCGCTCGTGGCCGATGCGGACCGCACAGTCGCCACACGTCCCGGCGTACTCCGCGGCCGGAAGCGGGACCTCCTCGGTCTCACCCGTCGTCTGTTCTATCCCCGTCCGGGCGGTCGTCGGTGGTCGGTACGGGACCGGTGCCGACGACCCCTCGAACGGCGCTCTCGAACTCCCGTCTGGTGGCGAAGTACGGCTCCTCGACCTCGTCGAGTACGGCACCGAGTCTCCGGGGGCCCTCGGGGGTCCTGATGCGGGTGTCGCCCTCGCGCTCGCGAACGACGCTCCGTTCGATACCCCACATGAGACGGGCGGAGACACGGGCGAGCGGTGCCCCCTCGACCGGTCGGCCCGTGCCGAGTTCGACGGTCGGCTCGTTTTCCTCGGCCATAGCAGATACTTTCGGCCCCGAGGATTAGCGGTTTCGGTCACACCGGGTGTCCGAATCAGAACCCCTATTGCTCGGGCTGAGATAGTGGCGTCTCGTGAACGAACGGACACTCGCGTACCTGCGGGGTCGGTTCGGCGACCACTACCGCCGGGTCGACCTGGACGGGCCGCCCGATGCCGACGACCGCGAGTGGGGGTACGTTCCGTGGACGGCCGGGCCGGGGGAGACATACGTTCGGCACAACGCCCTGCTCGATCTGGGGGACCTCTCGGCGTTTCTGGCCCGCGAGCGACCGCGACACGTCTACTTCTCTGCCGGCCGGTACGACGACCCGAGCGCCACAACGATGGCTGAAAAGGGTTGGCAGTGTTCGGATCTGATCTTCGATCTCGACGCAGACCACCTCCCGTCGACGTCACCGGACGACAGTTACGCGACGATGCTCGCCGCCTGCAAGGACGCGCTCCGGCGACTGCTCGACTTTCTGGAGAACGACTTCGGGTTCGAGGAGTTGTCGCTCGTGTTCTCCGGGAGCCGCGGCTACCACGTCCACGTTCGTGACGACGGGGTTCAGCAGCTAGACCGGGACGGCCGGCGCGAGATCGTAGACTACGTTCGCGGTATCGGCCTCGAGTTCGACGACCTGCTGCGCGAGGAGACTGTCGGCGGCGAGATGGGGCGAACGAGCCCGGCGACCAACCGGTACCTCCCGACGGCGGGCGGTTGGGGGAGCCGCATCCACGACCGACTGTACGCGCTCATGGACCAGGTGCGCGAGATGGACGAGGAGCCGGCACTCGCCCGTCTCCGAGCGTTCGACGACGTCGGCGAAAAAAAGGCAGAGACCGCCTACCGGTTTGCCAACAACCGGTTCGTGGAGATAGAGCGTGGAAACCTCTCGGCGCACAACGTGTTCGAGAACCTCGCCAAACAGGTCACGCCCGCCGTCGTCGCCGACGCGAACGCCCCTATCGACGAACCGGTTTCGACGGACACCAACCGCCTCATACGTCTCCCGGGAAGTATCCACGGCGGCAGCGGGCTGGTCGTCCGGCCGATCCCACGGTCCGACCTCGACGGGTTCGACCCCCTGGTCGACGCCGTTCCGGAGACGTTCTGCCGGCACGATATTGTCGTCGAGGTGACTGACGGCGGCGAGCTCACACTCGGTGGCGATAGTTTTACACTCACGGAGCGAGAGCATTCTGTTCCGGAGTATCTCGGTGTGTTCCTCATGACACGGGGCCGTGCCGAGAAGGGCAGAGAGTAACAGCAGGCACGGGGATAACAGTGAATCTGGACGAACTCCAATCGGCGCGCGACCGCGAGCGACAGACCGACAAGCCACAGCAACTGCGCGAGTCGTTCTACGCGGACGTCGGGGAGTTCGTCGAGCAACTGCGCACAGAACGGGACCGCGTGGCCGAGCGCAACGACGACCCGTACGCGCCGGAGGCAATGCGACTCAAAGACGAGCTCGACGCCGCCCGCCAGCTCGTCGAGGACATCCACGAGCGCCGCATCGGCAAGGTGGTAAAAGCCGCCTCGCTCGAGGCCGCGGACCTCTCCACCGAGGTGAAGGGGCTGACAACCGAGGAACGGGAGCTGTTTGCGGCACTCGTCGGTGACATCGAGCGCCACCGCGAGCACGTGCTTGAGGTTGTCGACGGAGCGAGCCCGGACCGTGGGGGTGTAGAACACGACGAGACGGTCGACCCGACCGGCGGTGTCTCCGCCGCCGACGTGATGGGCGACGGGGTCGACGCGGGTACGGGTAGCGGTTCGGAACCGACGTCACAGACCGAACAGAACGATACCGGAGCACCGAGCGCCCTCGAGAACGGGTCGACACCCGACAGCCGGTCAGCCGATGCCGGCGAGGAAGCTGTCCAACCCGACCGCTCCGACCGGGACGATGACAGCCCCGACAACGCGGGCGGCGCCGGCGACCCGCGAACCGGGTCGAGCGGCGACGGTGCGGTGTCCTCCGGGGA
>ERZ1034569.909-NODE-909-length-10259-cov-12.934535_pt1 | contig 10259 bp, 10 predicted proteins | sample MGYA00520706_ERZ1034569 | MGnify/ENA primary metagenome ERZ1034569 (study PRJEB33760, sample SAMEA4777722) | hypersaline lake metagenome | biome: hypersaline environment; feature: brines | place: Spain | collected 2014-08 | depth 0 m ...
GCGATGCAAGACTAAACACGGACGCCCCGCGCCACCGTGCGCGGGGTACTTCACGTGCGTTCCGAGGCGTACGGGGACCGGCACGCGGGTGACCGGGTCGATGCTCTCGCGACGGCAACTGAGATAATCGACCGACAACAGGTCGACGGCGTGTTCGACTGTCCCGAGACAGACACACGCTGGCTGGTCGAGGAGTACCTCGATGCACATCCCGCGGTCGCAGCAGAGATCGAGACCGAGCGTGACTCGTTCTTTTCGAGACTCTCGAACTGGTGACAGCAACTGTCGGCCGAACGTCCCGGGTCGCGAGCGGTTCCCGGGTACTGTGCTAACGGTTGGATGCTGTGACCTCGGGCCGGGACTCACCGGACCCGCGCGAGCAGTCCCCCGGCAACGAGCGCGAGCACGACCACCAGCACGCCGAACCCGGGACCGTCACCGTCTGCACTCGAGCCCACACCCCCATCTGAGTTGGTGTCACCGTCGGAGTCTCCATCGTCTGTACCCGGGTTGTCACCGTTGGGACTGTTATCATCCCCGTTGCCATCGTCGGGACTATCGTCGTCGCCCGAACCGTCGTCGGGGGTCGGTCCCTCGACGGCGTACAGCGTGGCAGAGCCCCCGGCGTAGACAGTGCCGCCATCGACTGTCGGCGAGAGGCTCGCCAACCCGTCCGCGACGAACGACCACCGCTCGTCACCGGTTGCCGGGTCGAGCGCGGACAGCACACCGCCCTGGGTGCCGACGTAGAGGCTCCCGTCTGTCACCACTGGTGGCGCGTTCACCGCACCGGCAGTAGTGGTGGTCCAGCGGTGTTCGCCGGAGGCTGCCGCTATCGCGTGGACACTCCCATCGGCACTCCCGGCGTAGACTGTCTCCCCTGCCACAACCGGTGCCGTGTTGAGTGACCCGTTCAGTTCGAGACGCCACCGTTGCTCACCGCTCCCCGAGGCAAATGCGGTTAGTATCCCGACCGGTGTCGCCGCCGGACTACCCGCGGCGCCGGTGTCGACGCTCTTTGTGTACACCGTCCCGTTCGACACGGTGAGCGAGAGCCGGTTGATGCTGGCAGTCCCGTGTGTCCAGACCACGTCGCCAGTTGTGGTGTCGACGGCGTGTATCCGACCCACTCTGGTGGTTGTGTTGATTGTCGCCGCGTAGACGGTCCCACCGGAGATGGTCAGACGGGGCAGGACGACCCCACCGAGTTCGGTCCGCCAGGTTCGGTTGCCTGTCGTGGTGTCGACAGCGACCAGCCCAGACCTGGTCTCGGCGAACAGTGTACCGTTTGTGACTATCGGGTTCGACACCGCCTGTTCGACCACGCCGGACTGCTCACGCTCGCCGGTCGCCGCGTCGAGTGCGTCGAACGTGCCGGTCGGTGTCCCGGCGAAGACGGTATTGTCGGCAACCGTCAGTAGTCCGATGAACGACTCGCCAACTGCACTGCGCCACCGCGTGTCACCGGTTGCGGCGTCGACGGCGACCACGCTCGACCCGCTGGTGCCAACGTAGACAGCCCCGTTCGATACGCGCAGCGCACCGGTCTGGCCGTTGAACCCTGTCTGCCACAGTCGGTCGCCGGTTGCGCCGTCGAACGCCAACAGCGTCCCGTTACCGGGCAGGACGTAGACAGTCCCGTCTGCCACTGCCGACACCTCAGGTTTCTTCTCGAACTCGGCTACCCAGGTCAGGTTCGACCGCTCCCAGGAAACGGACGATCCTGAACTGTTCGACCCGGTGATCCCCTGGTCGATCTCGGCGAGTTCCTCGACCGACGGTGCGTTGATGACTCGGAGACTGGTGCCGCTCCGGTCGACGTGGAACGCGTCACCGAACCCACTGCTCTCGGGGAGTCGGTAGGTGTTCGGCCGGTCGGCGACCGGGTCGGCACCGTGGTAGGCGAGCAGCCGGCGGTACGCGTCGTGGAACTCCCGGGCATCGGCCGGCGTATCCCAGGCCATCTCGTAGACGTATCCGGTCGCGTTCGACGCCGTCGCGACGTACGGAAGCAGTCTGTCACCGTCCCAACCGGTTGTTGCGGGGTGACTGTAGCTGACTGTCTGGCCTCCGGGTCCACCAGTGCTGTAGCTCTCGCTGGGGATGATACTCCCGCCGGTGGGGTCGAATGTCGGAGAGAGCAGTGACACGTACAGTCCGGGTTCACCGACAGACCCGGTGAGGCGCTCACCGCCGGCTGTCAGGGGGTGCCAACTGTCGGTGCTCCGGTCACGCACTGTCAGTTCACTCGGGTCGTCCTCCCCGTACTTGTCAGGATGTATGACCTGTTCTGTGCTGGCAGGCGGGTTCTCGTAGAGACTGTTGACGGCCGCCCAGCCCATCTGCTGGTGTCTGTTGCTGACGAACCCGACTCCCGACTCGTACGGCTGCTGGAACAGCCTCGCCATCCCCTCGTCGAGAGCGGGGAGATCCGGTCTGCTGGTGCGGTCCGGACGGTAACAGGTCCCGGCCCAGTCGGCTCCACAGCGCTGTTCGTACAGGCGCTGCACGTAGTTTGCGTCACCCTCGACGTAGCTGTTCCGTGTGTTTCGTTCCTCGATTGTCTCGACCCCCGGGATATCGAACTGGTTGTCCTGCTGGGCGTGGAACAGTTCCTGGGCGAGTATCGCCTCGCGGATCTGCCGGACAGTCCCGTTCGGGGATATCATCGTCACGTTACCGGTCTCCGGTCTGTAGTACCCGTTCACAGCGCCGGTCAGTGCCTGCCGTGATTCGACGGCATCGCTGGACTCGTTTATAAGAAGGAGCGCCTCGTACTGTGTGTTGAGCAGTGTCTGCTCCGCCTCACCGGACGATCCGGTCTCGGACTGTTCCTCGGCGACTGCTGACTCCTGTTCGTCGGTGTAGAGTATCCGCACTGGCGGGGTTCGGTCGAACTCGATACCGCGGATAGACTCGATACGAGCCATTGCTCGTGCGACGACGGCCTCGAGTTCGGCTTCCGTGATGCCGTCGGACTGGTCGATAGAGAGCGTCGCGTTCGCCCAGACGCCGCTCTCCCAGCCCAGTCGGTCCGAGGCCGGGTCCGGCAGGTCTGTCCCCACGACCGACTCCTCGACGGTGAGGCTGTCATCTGTTGCCGTGACGTTCTCACCGGTCGCCGGGGCGGCGCCAAATCCGAGACAGAGTGCGAGCACACAAACTGTGAGCGCGACGCTCCACCGCCGCGATAGGACGGCTTGGGATAGCAGGGACATTCTGCCTGATTTTGTGTTGTACAGTCATAAATCATCCCCCAGTCGGTTGCTGCCCCGGCCACCACGCGACAGATACAACTGTGAAGAGATCTCCCGAGCAGTGCGACCAGGGGACTGCTGCCGGCGGTCGACCGACCACACACCTGCGAGTTCCAGCCAGACACCCGCTGTCGACAGTCGTCCGTGGCCCGCGGGGGCTGTCGGTGGTTGCGTGTCGCTGAAACGGTGTGCTTAATAGCGCAACGACAGTTTCGTTAGTATGAGCAACGAGTCCGAGGGCGACGTGGAGGAGCCCGACGCGGATACGAGCGAGACAGCAGTCGAGTCGGACGACCCCGAACCGGCAGAGACAGAGGAGACGGAGAACGGGGGGTTCGAGTACGGCGATTTCGTGCGCATCGAGTACGTCGCACGGACCGCCGAGGAGGGTCACCTCGTCGATACGACCGACGGTGACCTCGCCGAGGAGGAGGGTATCGACGACGGCGAGCGCGAGTTCGGCCCGCGAACAATCGTCCTGGGCGAGCAGCACATATTCGACCCTGTCGAGGAGTCGCTCGTCGGGGGTGTGGTCGGTGACAGCGGCACGGCGACGGTGCCCCCGGGGGAGGCGTTCGGCGAGTACGAGGACGACAAACTCCGGACCGTGAGCACGGACAAGATACCCGAGGACGACCGCTACCCCGGGAACCAGGTCACAATCGACGGTGAAAACGGGTTCGTCGAGCGGATCATCGGCGGCCGTGCGCGGGTCGATTTCAACCACCCGCTCGCCGGTGACACTCTCGAGTACGAGTGGGAGATTGTCGGAACTGTCAGTGACCGCGAGGAGCAGGCCCGCGACCTGCTTCGGACGTTCCTCGATATCGACCTCGACGTTCACTTCGAGACCGACACTGTCGAGGAACAGCAGGCTGTCGAAGACGAGGAAGACACGGAGGCAGACAACGGGCCGACCTACGAGACCGTCGAGGCCGAGAAGGAGGCGCTGTACATCGACGCCAAGCCGGAGCTGATGATGAACCAGCAGTGGATGATGGGGAAACAACAGATCAGCCAGCAGCTGATCGACCTGCTCAATGTCGACCGTGTCGTTGTCCAGGAGGTCATCGAGGGCGGCGGGCTTCCCGGTATGATGGGCGGCATGGGCGGTGGCGGAGGCGGTCTCGAGGAGGCGCTTGAGGACGCCGACATCGACGCCGACGAGCTCGCGGAGGAGCTGTAGGGGAGACCGGTCAGGTGTCCGCTCGGTCCCTGGAAGTTCACTCGCGTTCGAGCTCCGGCTCCGCTGACTCCGAACCAGGTTCGGGGGTGCGCCGCTTGCCGTCGGTGTTGCGTGTCGTCGACGTGTTCTCCGTCGATTCGCGGGTCACACTCTCCTCGTCATGCCGGGGCACCGGTGCAGGCGGCGTCGTCGACCCGGAGGCCGGGGTCTCGACGGGCGCGGTGAGCCCTTCGCGGATGTCATCACCGAAGTGAGCGCCGAACCCGCCGATGGCGAAGCTCACCACCGTTGCCGTCAGAAGCGTTGCCAGCGAGAGCGACGCTACCGCGGACATCGCGGCGACGACCCCGTTTCCGATCAGTGTGCCCGCCGTGAGGACGCCGAGATTCGCCAGCAGAGCCGCAGTTCCGGCCTCCGCCAACGGCCGGTCCTCGACGACCAGACCGGTGATGACCCCACCGAGCAACATTCCGAGGTACGAGCCCACGACCGGCACGAGCGCTAGCCCTGCCGCTGTCCCGACACCGACAGTCACCAGCGCAACCGCGAACCCCGCGAGAGAGAACCGGGCGTTGCGACCCTCGGTCACGGTGTCAACTCGTGCCGGCGCGGTAATGTGTGTTTCCCCGCGGGCCCCGGCGAACTGCCTGTCGGGTGTCTCTCCCGGTGCCCGGCCTCCTCCGATGATGGCTGTCTCCGCTCCCGGTATGACCCGTCCCGTCACCGCCAACGGTCCTAGCTGCTCGACGGTTCGGCGGGTTCGCGAGACGGCTGTACTGGCCGTCGATAGGGTGTCACGCTGGAATCGCTGTGTGGCGGCACAAGTAGAGAAGGCAGTCAGCGTTCGGTGGCCCGCGTGGCCTCGCGGGCGGCGGCGAGCAGTTCGTCGTGTGCCCGGCCGTTCGAGGCGACGATACCCGGCGTGTCGTGGTGCCACGCATCGCCATCGAGGTCGGTAACGGTGCCACCGGCCCAGCGGACCAGTGCCGCGCCGGCGACAGTGTCCCAGGCCGGTGCGTCGACGGTGGTGAACACCCCCTCGTACGTGCCGCCCGCGAGCAGCGACAGCGAGGCCTGTGCGGACCCGACCCGTCTGAGATCACCAAACCGAGAGACGATCGCCTCCAGAACAGCCGCGTACTCCTCGCGACGGTCGAACTCCCACCAGATCGTCGGTGTGACCGCGAACCGCTCTGGGTCCGACCGGCTGCTCACCGACACCGGGTCGTCGTTCAGTGTGACCTCCTCCGGTGTACCGACGTAACTGTCGCCGAGCGCGGGCAGGATGTTCGCCGCCGCGACCGGGTTCCCGTCGACCAGACAGGCGACACTCGTCGCCCAGTTACGATCTCCCCGGACGAAGTTGTTCGTCCCGTCGATCGGGTCGACAACCCAGACTGTCCCGCTCTCGGGAACTGCCTGTGCGGCGTCGTTCTCCTCGCCGACAACCGTCGCGCCGGTGTCGTGCGACCGGATCCTATCGACGACTGCCTCTTGTGCGCGCCTGTCTGCGCGCGTGACGACATCTGTCTTTCCTGATTTGTGCTCGACCTCGAGCGTCGTTCGGAACGACTCGACCGCCACCTCGGCACCGGCCCGGGCGCTCGCCGCCGCTATCTCTGCTCGTGACTCGATATCTGATGCTCTCTGTTCGATAAACTCCTCAGTCATACTGGTTCTAAAAGTTCGTGCCCTGTGGATAAAAGACTGTGCAACCGGGTGTGACAGTCACTGTGCGGTGAACAAACAGTCACCGACGGTCGGGCGTCGCTCAACGGCGCCGGGTCCTCTCGCCCGGAGGACAGAGCACACATCGGTCAGCGACTCTCACAGACGGGTTTAACACCGTTCGACTGAGAGGGTGTGGGTATGGAACTGGACACCCGTGTTCTGAAAGCGTATCTCGACCACTTCCTGCCACGCGACGTTATCGGCCCTGTTATCGTCGTTTTCTCGCTGGAAGGTGTGATCGACGGCATCTTCAGTCTGTACGTTCCAGAGCAGTACTCGACGCTCGGTTGGGGGGTCATCTTCGTTCTTGCACTGGTCGTCGTCGCCTACTGGGGGTCTGTCGACGAACAGGCGGTCGAGGAGCTCCAGGAACAGGTCGACAGAATAGAGCAACAGGACACAGACAGCGAGTAGAGTCCGATGTCGGAGCGGTCAGTCTCCGGTGCTCTCACCCGTGTGCCGTTCGCACGCCCGGTGTCAGGTCCCCGCAGTCACAGCAGAATCTGGTGGTCCCGCGTGACGAGTCGGGACAGCCGGTATCCTCGACTGCTCTCGTTCGACAGTTTCGGGCCGGGCCGGGTCTGCGCGAGGGGCAACGTGATGGCACCCACAGGCACAGTGGCCGGTCTGTCGGCTGTGTGGTTACTCAAACTCGCCCTCGTGGACATCCTTCTCGGGGTCGGAGGCCATCAGGATGCGGTTTTTCGGGAAGAAATGTGCGAGGTCGGTCGTCGTGACGATACCGACCGGTTGGCCGTCCTCGGTGACTGGAAGCCGTTTTACGTTGTTGTGACCCATTCGTTCGCCGGCGACGTGGACGGCCTCGTGCGGGCGCATCGTGACGACAGGGTCGCTCATTATCTCCGTTACCATCGCCTCCATCGGGTCGAGATCCGCACCGACTGTGCGCACGATATCGGTGTTCGTGACGATACCACAGATGAGGTCATCGCCGATAACCAGCGAGCCGATCTGTTCGGTGGTCAGCACGTCCGCAGCCTCGGCGATGGTGGTGTCCTCCGTGACAGTCTGTACGGGACTGCTCATAATCTCGCTGACGGGTGTCTCCTTTCGAGACATTATTGTACGGAGGGTTCGTCACGTGGGGTATTAAACAATCGGAACTCTACGCGCCGGTGAGGAGGCCGGACAGCACAACCGAGCGTGGCGTATGGCGCAACTCGTGACGTTCGGAGAGACGCCGTTACGGCTCTCGCCCGCAGCATCGAGGGACCGTTCCTGACCACCACAGAGGCGGAGTTCGAGCCCACGCGGGAGCTGCTCGCCGACGGCCGGTAGCTCCGAGTTACTGCTCGCCCGCCATCGCGAGCACCTCGTCGAAGAAGGTCAGCGAATCGTGCGGACCGGGGTTGGCCTCGGGGTGGTACTGGCGGGTGATGATAGAGTCGGCCTCGCTGTCGAGTCCCTCGGGTGTGTCGTCGTTGACGTTTCGCTGTGTGACCGTCAGCACGTCACCCGGGTCGACGACGGTGTAGCCGTGGTTCTGTGTGGTCATCACCACGCGGTCGGTCCGCACGTCCCGCACCGGTTGGTTGACACCGCGGTGGCCGAACTCCATCTTTTCTGTGCGCCCGCCGAGTGCGCCCGCGATGACCTGCTGTCCGAGACAGATACCCGCGAGCGGCATCTCGCCAGCGTAGGCCTCGACCAGGTCGGCGGCACCCTCGAAGTTCTCCGGGTCCCCCGGCCCGTTCGAGATGAAAAGCAGGTCGGGGTCGACTGCTGCAACCGCCTCCACGCCCGCATCGTAGGGCACCCGGTGGACAACGGCGTCGCGCTCGACCAGCGAGTCGACGATGGAGCCTTTCGCACCGCAGTCGACCAGCGCCACCCGCATCCCCTCGCCATCCGGATTGTGTACGACAGGCTCCTCGACCGAGACTGTCGCCCCGATATCGGTGTGTGCCGACATGTGGACACACGCGTCGAGTTCAGCCAGCGCGTCCTCGGGGGTGGCGTCCGGGCCGGCGGCGATACCGCAGGCCATCGCCCCCTCGTCGCGTATCTCGGTGACGAACTCCCTGGTGTCGACGTGGTCGACCGCGGGCACACCCGCCTCGCGCAGCCACATCGCGACGTTGTCTGTCAACTCCCGTGCAAGCACACCCTCCGGCTGGACGCTCTCGGACTCGAACCGCTCCTCGCGCACGCCGTAGTTGCCGATCAGCGGATACGAGAACGTCAGCAACTGCCGGGCGTAACTCGGGTCTGTCAGGCTCTCCTCGTAGCCCGTGTAGGCCGTCGTGAACACGAGTTCGCCGCGGGTGGTCCCCGGCGAGCGCGCCCGCCCCTCGACGACGCGCTCACCTGGTATCGCGATGTAGGCGTTCATTACGAAAACCGTACAAAACGACCCAATATAAACGTTGCTTTCGAAGTTTCGTTACGAAATTCGTAACGTTCAACTGTCGGTCGGTGGAACAGCCCCTGTGGACGATCTCGACAGAGAGATACTCGGACTGTTGCGGCGGGACGCCCGGACGCCGTACACGGAGATCGCAGAGCAGGTCGGCACCTCGGAGGGAACGGTCCGCAACCGTGTCGAGCGTCTGGTCGAGGACGGTGTCATCGAGCGGTTCACCGTCGCGACCCGGACCGGCAACGTCCGCGCGATGGTCGAACTCGACGTCGACGTGAACGTGCGGACCCGCGAACTGAGCGCGCGCGTCGTCGAGTGGGATCCGGTTGACTTTGTCTGGCAGGTCTCCGGTGAGGCCGATGTCGTGCTCGTGGTCGACGTCGCCGACACCACCAGTCTCAACGCACTCATCCAGCGTGCCCGTGACCTCGACGAGGTCGTCTCGACGAAGACCCGACTCATCCTCGACGAGCGCATCGCCTGACCTGGGCACCGGCAGGGACTTGAGGCTGCTGGGCACAGTGTGTGTTATGTTCCGGAGCGGCGAGTTCGTCACAGCCCATATCGAAGAGACCGAAAAGGGGCAGGTCCAGCCAAACGGCGTCGACCTGACGCTGTCGGCAGTGTTCGAACAGGTCTCCCCCGGTCGGGTCCGGCGAGGCGGCAAGACAATCGGTGACCGGCGCGAGCGCGACCCCACAGACGGGGTCTACCGACTCGACCCCGGGGGCTATGTCGTCCGCTACGGCGAGCGCATCCACGTTCCTCGGGGGCACGTCGGGTTCCTCTACCCCCGGTCATCACTGCTTCGCAACTCCTGCATGCTCGACACCGCCGTCTGGGATGCCGGGTACGAGGGTCGTGGCGAGGGCCTGCTCGAGGTGTACCACCCGGTCGAAATCGAAGGTGGTGCCCGGATCGCACAGTTTGTTCTCGCGGTGGCCACCCACGAGACGGAGTACGACGGCAGCTATCAGGGCGAGAACCTCGACAGCCGCTGAACGGACCGAACGTGCCTAACAGTCATCAGACTGACTGGATACATCTAGCAATCATCAGGTTCACTCCGACATCCGCATCAGACCGGTCGCGTTTAAATCACGAGAGATTGACGGTAAGAGACAGTTCTTTATACTTGGGTGTAGATGTATCAGATGCCGCGTTGGGGAGCGAAACCGGACTGTGCCTCTGACAATCACGCCGGATGCATGCCTCCAACCGGCTTTTTTCAGCCTGACAGTCACTCCTGCAGTGTTAGGTGCGCCGGGAGCGAGATGAGCTTCTTCTCAAGATCGCCGTCGGTGATTTCGACCTGGTAGGCTCGTCCCTGTTCGCCGACGACAGTGCCGGTCTCACCGTTGAACCGCGGGTGGTACCGGCCGTCCTCAACGCTTGGGTCGATCGTGAGGTGGACGGTGTCACCCACATCGAACTCCCGGACGACACGCTGTGGCGGCGAGGTGCCACCCTCACGGGTGTCGTTCTGGAGTTTGTGCCTGGTCCCCTGCTGTGGTCCGTTCGAGTTGGGCATTGGTACTTTTGGATTGCTCACTCGACTGTATAAACCGTGCGTTCCCCGACTGTGAGAGTCCGATGGGTTTATTCGACCCGATACAGAAATTAAGCTCGGAAGCGGGCTCGTAGATCAGTGGTAGATCATCCCCCTGGCACGGGGAAGGCCCCGGGTTCAAATCCCGGCGAGTCC
>ERZ1034569.910-NODE-910-length-10253-cov-14.179153_pt1 | contig 10253 bp, 9 predicted proteins | sample MGYA00520706_ERZ1034569 | MGnify/ENA primary metagenome ERZ1034569 (study PRJEB33760, sample SAMEA4777722) | hypersaline lake metagenome | biome: hypersaline environment; feature: brines | place: Spain | collected 2014-08 | depth 0 m ...
ACACAACCCTCAAGCCCACACGCTCCTGACCCTCACCACCAGATGTCGACGCCCGACGCGCCCGCGCTCGAATCACCGTTGTCGATTGGTGGAGTCCGACTCCCCAACCGACTCTACCGCGCCCCGTTGTTGGAGTGTGCCGGCAACGGTCCGGGTGCGGTTGACGAATTGATCGCGGACTTAGAGCCTGCCGCCGCCAGCGGCGCCGGGCTGATCTGTCAGGGGGCGACGATCGTTCGCGAGGCGGGTGGGTGTGCCGCACCGGGAATGACCCGTGTCCACGACCCCGACTTCGTCGCAGAACTCGGGCGGCTCACGGACGCCGTCCACCGCCACGGTGGGCGGATCGCGATCCAACTCGAACACGGCGGGCTGCGGTCGATGGAGACGTGGCACCAGGAGTACCGCCGGGAACACCCCAACCTCCAGCAGTTGGCCGTCTCGGAGCCGCCGTGGCAGCTGCGTGCGCTCGAACGGACGGGGTTCGTCTCCTACGACGCCCATGTGCTCTCGACGGCCGAGGCACACGAGCTAGCAACAGATTTCGGTCGTGCGGCCGCCCGAGCCGTCGACGCGGGCTACGATGTGATCCACCTTGCGGGCGCGAACATGGGTATCCTCCACCAGTTCTGTTCCCCGTTCTACAACCGCCGCGAAGACGAGTTCGGCGACCTGGGACGGTTCTTCGAGGTCGTCCTCGACGCGATCCGTACTCACGCCGGCGACGTGCCGGTGATCACGAAACTCCCCGCGGAGACGGAGGCACCGCCGTTTGTCCGTCGTCGCCGGAGCCGTCGGGAGACGGTGCGACTCGCAGAACGGCTCGCGACGGCCGGCTACGACGGACTGGTGCCGGTGAACGGCTCCGTCTTCTGGGACATGTCGGTGATCCGCGGGGAGTTCCCCGACGCCGCCTGGCGCGACGAGCGTCACCGTGACGGCTACACAGCGGCGTTCGGGTCGCCGCTGCGGGCGGCGGCGGTGGCGGTCGCCAACTGGATCGAGTCGTTCCAGTTCGACTTCGAGCCGGCGTGGAACGCTGACCTCTGTCGCCGGGTTCGCGACCGCGTGGACGTGCCGGTGTTGTTGGAGGGTGGCGTACGAGATCGGTCACAGATCGACACACTGCTGGGCGACGCCTGTGACGCCGTCGGGATGGGTCGGCCGTTCTACGCCGAACCACGGCTCCCGGCGCGGTTGTTGGACGCAGACGACGCCGCCGTCGTCTGTGAGAACTGCAACAACTGTGCCGTTCCACAGGCTGGCGGGGCGGCCGGTGTGTGTCGAAGCGCCGACGTGTTGGAGCGTGCCGGCCGGCTCCGGAAGGCCGGTGCCTACGAGAGGGACCAGCCCGACGCCTCTGGAGTCGAAGACGCCGACACCGAGACCGTCGACTCCCGGCCGGCTGGCGAGACGTAACAAACGCCCGGCTCGCCGGGAGACGGACGCAGGTTTCGACCCGTCGAGATACGGAGACAGGTGAGTCGAAACGAGGCGAGTAGCTCAGTTCGACCGTTCGTAGAGTATGTCCCTTCAGTCGTTCCTGGCGCACGTCACTTCAGTCGTTCCTGAAGCACAGACGGGTGGGCCGCCTCGACACCGTCCACCGCGAGTACCTCCTCCTCGATGACGACACCGAGATCCTCGCCGTCCTCGGCGCGGACCTCGGCCATGAACATGTGGTCACCCGAGGAGGTGTACAACCGTTCGACCGCGTCGACGTTCTTCAGCCCGCGGGTGGCGTCGACGTAGCGGTCGCTTTCAGCTTCGACCCCGACGAACGCGATCGTCTGTCCAGAGAGCTTCTTGGGGTCGATATCGGCGGAGTAACCGACGATTACACCGTCGTCTTCCAACTGTCTGATATACTTTCTGACGGTCGGCTTCGACACTCCCGCCCGCTCTGCGATCTCGGCGTGGGAGGCCTGTGCGTCGGCCTCGAGGGCGGCCAACACTCGGTCGGCCGTCGACGACGAACTCATACTCCTGTCTTTACGGTGAACGAAAAAGTAGCTTGCGAAGGCGAAAACGTCGTTCACCACCTCGGCGAGGCAACTCACTCCGCAGCCGCAGGCACGTCCCCACCGCCGGGGGCATCGCCGGCCCGCGCCGACTCGATCGCCTGTTGCACGTCGCGTTCGACGCTCGCGAGGTGACACAACGGGTTCCCGGGGTAGACGACCGGGTTCTCCAACACCCCGACGACGACGCCGGTAAACGGCGCCTCGACGACCGTCTTCTCCGTCTTGAACGGGTTGGTGATCGTACACACCCGTTCACCCTCGCGGACGAGCGCGCCGCGACCGGCGTGGACCTCGACGATCCCGCCGCTGTCGGCCCGGAGCCAGGTCTTGTCGTCCCATCCCGAGACGGTGGTGCGCCACCCCGGCCACCGCACCTCCCGGTCCGGGTAGACGCCGTACTCTGCGAAGACGCTCTCGACACCCGCGAGCGCGTGGTCGATCAGCTCCCGTTCGAACCGGTGAGCCTCGCCCATCTCGACGGTGATTGTCGGCACGCCCGCGTCCGACAGCTCCCGCCGGAGCATCCCCTCCGAGCCGTCCGTATCCATGATCAGGTTCGTCCCGAACGCACGGGCGAGCCGTGCGACCTCATCGTCGTCCATCTCAGCACGGACATGGAACATGTTCGTCCGGCCGCGGGTGGAGGTGTGGAAGTCGATCCCCAGATCACACTGTGAGAGGAACTGCTCGTAGATCTGGTGCGCGATCCGTTTGGCGCTCGTCGATCCCGAACGACCGGGAAACGCCCGGTTGAGATCACGGTCCTGGACCGGGAGATAGCGTTGCTGGGTGACGAACCCGAGCGTGTTGACGACGGGGAGACAGACGAGGGTGCCGTGGACGGCGTCGTGATCCCACTCCTGTGCCACTTCGCGGACGACCTCGACGCCGTTGAGCTCGTCTCCGTGCACTGCCGCCGTCAGAAACACCGTCGGCCCCGACCGTTCACCACAGACGATCGTCACCGGCGCCGCGACAGTGTCACCCAGATACGTCTCGCTGACCGGGAACCGTACGTGTGCCGTCTCGCCCGGGGCGACCTCGCCGTCGTCCCAGACGAACGGGTCCGCGTCCATACCGCCTCTCACGACTGTGTGAATTTGTACCTTCTGAGTCTCCCCTCGGTGAGGACACACCGCCTCGGTGGGGACACACCGCCTTGGTGGAGACACACTCGGCGACAGACGACCGTCAGCCGAGAGATAAGACACTGGTATTGCCCAGGGACTGTGTGTTCAATCCGGATCGAACCGGACAGCGACGTACAGAAGAACCACCCCAAACAGGACAGTGGCGACCGCCTCGGCGGTGATGTCCGGTGGGCAACTCGCGCCAGCCGAGCAGACCTGCAAACTACCGACGAATGCACGGAGGATCAGGAACCCGCCGCCGAGTCCTGTTACTGCGCGAGCAATCCGGTTGAGCGGAACCATCGACCGTCTCAGCGAAGTTAGCAGGTTGTCTTTGTTACTTCCCATCGTTTTACTGTTGTAGGTATAATAGGAATCTGGATACTTATCCGTATCGAAAAGATGTACTTTGAGAGGAGTAGGGGGGTGAGCTACCCGTTAGCCCCCCTATAAGATGCAGGGAGAATACCCGCGGCTTTAGACGCGGGTATTCTCCTTGTGCTCTGTAAGAGGTAGTTCTCTACGCTTCTGGGCTTGTGTCCCAGATCTGGGTAGTTTTTAACTACTCGAACACTCCACTGCCTCGTGCGACGAGCCCGTCGCTACGGTCACTCAACCCGCCGCGGTCGCCCGACTCACTGCTCCACCCGGCTACTCTCCCGCTCTAACCGACCAGCCGCCCACCCTGCTCGACGACCATGTCGACGGTCGCTCGTTTCTCGCCGACGGTCGTACACATCAGCGCACCGGCCGCGGCACCACTGGAGGCCGCGTCGCGACTCAACAACCCGCCGACCGCGCCACCGACGGCGCTGCTGACCGCCGCGTACCTCGCCTTGTTGGCCGTCTGTGTGATTCGTTTACGCATCTTAAGTGGTAGGCGGTCTGGACTCGAGACGTTTTCTGTCCCCACGGCGAGGATAGACCACGACAGATCGGGTTGACGGTCGGAGCGGACGGGTCGGTGGCCACGCTCGTCTGTCTCACCGACTCGGAGATCGTCACCGACTCAGGGCGCGACGACGGCGTAACAGTTCCCACTGGAGACACGTGTCGAGACGACAGTCAGCCCACTCCGTCGGAGATCTTCACGGAACTCCGCGGGGTCGTACACGTGGTAGAACCGCGGCACCGTCTCCCCGCCCGGGAGCGTCCAGTCGACGGTCGTGTCGAACCCGGTCTCGCGGTCGAACCGGTCGTGGGCGGTGCTCCAGGCAGAGACGAGTCCACGGCCGCCCGGCCCCAACGCGCGAGCCAGCTCCGAGAGCGACCCCACCCGCGTCTCGCGGGTCGGAAGGTGGTGGAGCGTGGCGACGTACACCGCGAGCCCGACCGCGCCCGTCGCGACCGGGAGTGTGCCCGCGTCGCCCGCGACAGGTGCCAACGACGCCGCGTACTCGCGTTCGGCGGCCCGTTCGCGGGCTGTCCCGAGCAACCCCCAGCTCACGTCGACCGCGAGTACCCGGCGTGTCCGCTCGGCCACCAACTCGGCGTGACGGCCGTTGCCGGCACCCACGTCGATCCCCACGGTCGCGCTCCGGTCGTTCAGGAACTCGCGCACCTCTGGCCACGGGTGGTGTCTGGTCTCGGCGAAGTGGTCAGCGATCCGGTCGTACGTCTCGGCGACACTCCGTTTCTGCACTGTCGAATCGTCGGTTAGGTCGTCTCTCGAATCGTCAGGTGTCATCTCTCTGTGATCTGTCGTGTCGTCGGATCGTCTCTGTGACCTCGTGCTAGTCCGCTCCGGTCCGCCTGCTGCGTCCTTGCCAGCTTCGCCCTCGCCTGCTTCCTCCCCGCCGGATTCGCCCACGCCAGATCCACTCTCCGTCCAGTCATACCAGGAACACGAACACCACGTACGAGCAGACGAGCATCAACGTGACGTGTTTGACACCGTCACGCACGTTCCCCTCGCCGAGTTGCCCGGCGATGAATCCGGAGGAGATACTCTGAACGACAGCGGCGTGGAAGAACAACACCACGTACTGCCCGGCGTTCACGTCCTGAATCCCGCCGAGCGGACTCCCACCGCCGCCGACACCCGGAACCGACCCTCCGCCGGGCACGGAGCCGCCGATCTGCGCCCCTTCGATCGCCGGGATGAAGGCGGTGGTCAGCGCCCCGACGATCCCCAGAAACACGAAAAAGGAGACGTAGATGACGATCATGTACGTCAACATCACCTGTCGTCGCTCCCGGCGGAGCTGTTGTGTCGAGCGGGCCTCGTCGGCCGCGATCTCCATCACCGGCGCCACATCGCCGCTGGCGGCCACCGCGTTCGTCGTCAGCGCGACCGCCCGTGTCACCATCACCGACCCCGTCCGTTCGCGCAGTCGGTGGAGCGCCGTCGCGAGATCCGCCCCCCACTCGATGTCGCGCCACGTGCGCTCCAACTCCGGCGTGAGCGCTCCGACATCGTCGTTCGACAACACCTCGATACTCTCGACGACTGACATCCCGGCGTCGTTGACCGACGCCAGCCGGTCGAGAAAGTCCGGCACCGCCTTCTCCAGCGCCGCCGTCCGTCTGTTCTCGTACTCGTAGACGACCGCGAACGTCCCGAACACGAACACCAACCCCTCGACGAGCGGTGCGTCCAACGTCCGAGCGGCCGCCAACACGTCTGCCGGCACTGCACCCGCCCGCGTGAAAATCCAGAGCAACGCCACCGGCAACATCACCCACAGCGTCGCGCTCGGCCGGCGGCGGAGCAACCGCCCCGGTTGGCGCAGAGCGTCGACGTACCGCGACACCGCGTCGTACGCCGCCAGCCGTTCTCTGTCTGCCGCCCACGGGTCCTCGTTCGCCTCTGTCCCGACGGTGGTCGCCGAGCCGTTGGTCGTCCCGCCGTCTGTCGCCGGCTCGTCGTCAGTCGGTGTCCCGCCGTCTGTTGCGGTGGAGTCGTCGCTAGCGTGATCACTCATTAGCGACTCGTCGGCGGGTGTCTCGCCCCCGGGAACCGAATCGACGGCCGTCGCACCGGTGTCATCCTGCCGGTCGTCGGCGAAGTCAGCGACCTGCCCGGAGACGAACGCCGTCCGGGGGTCGGTGTACCCCTCGGTGCCGGCGCTGGTCTGGCCACGTTTCGAGACGGAGTCGATGTAGACGCCGAACGCCAGCGTCGCCAACGGAATCCCGACGTAGACGATCAGTCGGAGGATCGTCATCGTCTGTTGGCCCAACACCAGCCCGATCACGACCAGGATCGTGATCAGGAACAACGGCCCCGCGACGAGCACCGTCACGTACGCCTCCGCCATCGTCGAGAGAATCTCCAGGTACTGTTCCTGTTGTGACTCTGCCTCCTCCTGGAACCGGTGGTACTGGTTGCGGAGGAACTCCGCGAGGTTACGTCCACTCCCCAGCACCGACGAGAGGTTGCCCGCAAACTCCGACATATTGTCCGAGGGAGTCCGTTCGGAGAGCCGGTCCATCGCCGTCAGCGGGTCCGCGCCCAACGTCTCCATCTCCCGCACCGCGACTCCCAACTCCCGGGCGGCGGCGCCGTACACCTCCTCGTTTTCGGCGAGGGTGTTCATCACCTTCGGGAATGACATCCCGGACCGAGAGAGCGCGTAGACGAACGCCACCGTCCGGGGGAGTGTGGCCTCGATCTTCCCCGCGCGAGCGTACGCCGCGTTGTCGAGCAACAACCACCGCAGATAGTAGCTCCCGGCGCCGAACAACGCGCCGAACGTGCCCGCCGACAACAGGAGGATCGGGAACAGTTGGGCGACCCCGAGGTCGCGAGCGGTGTCGAAGTCGCCGACGAACGACAACGCTGGCGGCAACTGCGGGGCGAGTCGGCTGCCGGTGACCTCCAACGCCACCAACACCCCGCCGATGAGGTACACACCCACCACCACGCCGAACACCCCCAACACCGCGGAGATCAGCAGCGTCTGTGCCGCAAACGAACGGTGTGTGTCGCCCCTGTGTGCGGCCCGCATCCGCCGTTGCTGGTCCCGTTTCCGCTCGCTCTCCCGGGCGACGTACTGCCCGAAGAACGTCACTGCAACCCGGGTGAGAAACCGATCCGTTCTGTCGTCGAACTGCGCGACGACCAACGGCGCGACGAGCACCAACGTGGCAACCAACGGGAGGAGTTCGAACACCATCCTGCCGTTACCTCGGGCCGAGCCCGCCGTCCGTCTCGGCGCCGACACCGCTTTCTCCGCCCGCGTCCGGCTCGACCCGATCTGGCTCCGTCGAGCCGTCCAACTCTGGATCGACGCCGTCGACCAACGCCTCCGACTCGATCCGGCGCATCGTCTCCTCTGGGTCGGCGTAGTACTCGTTGACGAGCGCGGTGAACGTCCGGTAGTCGGTGACGTTCCGGTCCAGCAGGTGGGTGAGGAACTGTTGGCGGTCCCGCATCTCCGAGAGCAGCTCCGAGCGGCTCCACCCGCGTTCCTCCTGGATCTCGTCGAGCAACGAGGAGTCGTTGCGTTGGAACTCGTCGCTGCTCGCGAGCCATTGGAACGCCGACGAGTAATCGAGTTCGCCCGTCCGTTGGTCGATCCCGCCGATCTCGCCGATGGTCTTTGCCCGGCGGACCCGTTCCCCGCCGAACCGGGTGAGCGTCTGGATCGACAACATGTCGAGACTCTGGACCATCGCCCGCGGGACGTTGATCGGTTCGTTTTCCAACCGGTTGATGACGGTTTCGATAGAGTCGGCGTGCATCGTCGAGAACGTCGTGTGCCCGGTGTTCATCGCCTGGAACAACGTCACCGCCTCGTCTCCTCGCACCTCGCCGACGATGATGTACTCCGGGCGGTGCCGCAGCGCCGACCGCAACAGCTCGTACATGTCGATGTCCGACCCCTCACCCGTCTGTTCACGCGTCACCGACGACAGCCAGTTGTCGTGGTACAAGGAGAGTTCCCGCGTGTCCTCGATCGTGAGCACCTTCGACCGCGGCGGGATGAACATCGACACCGCGTTCATCGAGGTGGTCTTGCCGGAGGCGGTGCCGCCCGCGAAGATGAGACTCTTGTTGTGTTCGATACACAGCCAGAAGTACGCCATCTGCTCGACGGAGAAGGTGCCGTACTCGATCAGGTCCACCGGCGTGAACGGCTCCTCGGCGTACTTCCGGATCGTGAACGCCGACCCGCGCGGGGTCACCTCCTCGCCGAGTGTCAACTCGACTCGGGCGCCGTTCGGCAGTGTCGTCCCGACGATTGGCTCCCCGACGGAGACGTGGTTGCCGGACCGCTGGGCCAGCCGCGTGACGTAGTTGTCCAGCTCCTCGGGGCCGAAGGAGACGTTCGTCTTGATGTCCGTGTGGCGGTCGTGGTAGACGAAGATCGGCAGGTCGTAGCCGTCACACGAGATGTCCTCGATGTGGGGGTCGTGGAACAACGGGTCCACCTTCCCGTACCGCCGGAAGTCACGCAGGAGGTAGTACAACAACGCGTGGAAGCTGTCCATCTCCACCTCGGCGCCGTACTGCTCCAACAACCGCGCGAGTTCCTCGGTGAGCGTCTCCTCGCCGGCTCGTCCCGCTCCCTCGCGGAACAACAACGGGTCGCGGATGTCCTCGACGACCCGCGCGAGCAGTTCCCGTTCGAACCCGTCGAGCTCCGGCTCGACGGCGTGGTAGTACTGCTCCGCCTCCTCGGGGTCGTGTGTGATCACGACGTAGGCGTACGGTGCGTTCACCCAGTAGCGCTCCACCTCGTCGTGTCCCTCCGGGAGCTCGAACGTCGCCAGCTGGCCGTCGTCGGGACGGTACGGCCGGGTGTCGAGGTCCGCCCCCCGGAGCAACTCCAGTGTTCGGCGCACGCGGTCGGTCAGCGACAGCTCCTCGTCGTCGCCTCCAAGATCGAACGCCAACGCCTCGGAGATGTCGCCGGCCATGCTGGTACCGACTCGGGGACGTGCAGACTTAAATCCGGTCCGTGGCCCGACGCGTGGCCAGAACGGACTCGCGCCGGGAGACGACGCGACGCACGGTCGATCAGGTTGCGTCGGCGTCTCCGCCGGCTGGTTGTTCCACGGCGGTGGCGCCGTCGGCGTCGTCGAGTTGGCGAACGGTCAACACGGGGACGGGACACGACCGAACCACGCGTTCGGCGACACTACCGACGAGAAACCGGTTCTCCCCGTGGCGGCCGCGGGTGCCGACAGTGACCAGATCGGCGTCGATCTCGCGGGCGTACTCGGAGATCTCGTCGGCCGGCCGGCCCTCCCTGACGACGGCGGTCACGTCACACGCCAGTTCCGCGGCGCGTCGTTGCACGTCGACGATGGCGGCGCCGCCGTGTTCCTGGAGCGCGTTGCGCATCTGGTCACGGACGGCCGCGGGCGAGGAGTCCACCTCGCCGCTGTCGACGACGTACAACGCGTGGACCGCCGCCTCGAACCGGGCCGCCAGATCCAACGACGCGGCCACTGCACGCTGGACGCTCGCGGAGCCGTCGGTGGCGACGACGATGGTGTCGATCACGGGTCAGATTCGCCCACGGCCGACATAAACGACCGGGTCCCCCGCCGGCGGGAGCCCCCACGAGGGGAAGGAATATGAGTGGCCACGCCGACCCGCGTCGTATGGACGCCGCGCTCGAAGTTGATCGCGTGTTGGTCCCGGTCGACGGGAGCGAGGAGTCGTTGTCGGCAGTCGAGTACGCCGTCGCGATCGCACGGCGCTACGAGGCGGCGGTCCACGCGGTGTACGTGCTCGGCGAGGAGGCGGTCCGAGCGATCGAGACGGACGCCGTCGCCCACGAGGAGGTCGCCGCCGAGACGGAGGCGTTCACTGACACGGTCCGTGAGCGGTGTGCAGACGCCGGCGTCTCTGCCTCGACGGCGATCACGTACGGCTACTCGACGCGTCGCAAGAGCACCCACCCCGGGAGTGCGATCCTCGACACTGCCGAGGAGATCGACGCCGACTTCATCGTCATCCCACGGGAGCCGGTCGTCGGTGAACCGGGTGAGGTACTGGAGAAAGCCGCCGAGTACGTCCTGTTGTACGCCAGTCAACCCGTCGTATCCGTTTGAGGCGGGGAGCGTCGAACCGCCTGCGAACCAGTATCATCCGCGACCGTCCGAGAGACGACATCACTCGTGACCGTCCGAGAAACGACGTTAC
>ERZ1034569.911-NODE-911-length-10248-cov-30.057000_pt1 | contig 10248 bp, 10 predicted proteins | sample MGYA00520706_ERZ1034569 | MGnify/ENA primary metagenome ERZ1034569 (study PRJEB33760, sample SAMEA4777722) | hypersaline lake metagenome | biome: hypersaline environment; feature: brines | place: Spain | collected 2014-08 | depth 0 m ...
ACGAGGTGATCGTCCCGATGGATGTCGACCGCGGCGACCGGTTCCACGACAACTTCGCCACCCTACGCCGCAAACACGGCACCTTCTGGCGGTGGGTACGACCGGTGTTCGGCGGGGCCTCTCGCTCGGCGGCCAACGCCAGAATCGAGTTCCGCCCGCTGCCTGCCCAGCCGACCGTCCGGGATTCGATGGCACTGACGGTCGCCTTTGCGGGTGCGATGGAAGGGCTCACGCGTACCGAACACCCGGTCGGCGATCTTCCGTGGGAAGCCGCCCGTGAGAACTTCTATCGGGCTGTCCGCAACGGGATCGACGCCGACATCGAGTGGATTCTCGCCGATGGCACCGAGACGACAGACAGCACCGCCGCGATTACCGATCTGCTGGATCACGCCGCCGAGGGGCTCCGGGCGGTCGGGCTTGACGATGAGGCGGTCGATGCCTATCTCCAACCGCTGATGTGGCGCGTCGACAACGAGTTGACGCCCGCGGGCTGGAAGCGCGAGCAGGTGCGGGGGCGGGTTGACGACGGCGACTCGCTCTCGGAGGCGATTCACGGGATGCAGCAGGCGTATATCACCAATCAGTCGGAGACGCTGATCGACGGCGACTTTCGGGGGTGGTAACTCGGTGACGATCTCATCGTAGTGGGGCTTACAGCGGTAGTGAGGCGAGAGCCAATCGGCTTTCGTCGTGTGGAAATATCAATCGCTTGCAGTCATGCCCCACGCGATCCGATCCCAGAGACGTTCGTAGCCGTAGTAGGTTCCCGTTTTCACGACGTTGGCGACAAGGCCGATACTGAGAGATTCACCCACACTGCCGGTAAACCAGAAGGCGACCGCGACCGTAATCACGATCATCAACACCCGGTAGCCGAGCGTTTTTGCAAGCGCGCGCGACAGCTGCTGGTGGGGCGACCGGGTGAACACGCTCGCTCCGGCTCGTCGCAGTCGGTCAAGAACGGCCATTGTGCGTTGGTATCGCCCGCAGATACTAAGTGGTGCGGTCGCGCTGTTGGCGGGTGTAACCGAAGCCGATCCCACGCCGAAGACCGCGAAAATGGGTGGGGTCGTTTACAGCAACTCGTCGATATTCTTGTACTTGCTCACGTCGACGCCCTCCTCGGTGACGACGGCGACATTGATCCCGTTGCCGGAGGCGAGGTCGCGTTCAACCGCGCTTTTGATCGCGCGAGCGGCGACCGTCTCGGCTTCGTCCAGCGAGAGGTCGTCCTCGTAGTGCTGTTCGAGCACGCCGAGGGCGAACTGGCTGCCCGAGCCGGTGACGGTGTATTCCTCCTCGGTGGTGCCGCCCAGCGCGTCGATGGAGTAGATGTGGCTGCCCTCGCTATCGACGCCGCCGAGGATCGGGCTGACGATGAGAAACGCCCCAGAGCGAAGGAAGTTCCCGGTCAGCGTCGACAGCGCCTGCATGCTCATATCCTCGCCGCGGCGGGCCTCGTAGAGCCGTACCTCCGCCTGCAGCGAGCTGATCAGATTCTGGGCGGCCGACACCGAGCCCGCGATCGTGAGCGCGCCAGTTGGGTGGATCTCTTCGACCTTCTGGACATCCTTACTGGAGACCATGTTGCCGAGGCTCGCTCGCATGTCGGTCGCAAGCACGACACCCTCATCGGTTTTGAGCCCGACGGTCGTTGTTCCGGTTTTCATACCGGCATCGTCGGCGGCTGACTCCTCGTGACCCCCAGCGTTGCCGCTGAACTCGCCGAGTTCCGGCCCGAAGACGTTGCTGTTGTCGCCATCAAGCTGACCCAACTCATCAGCAGAACCGCTTGTCGGAGTTCGCATTATCAGGGATTAGGTCGGCGAGCGGATAAATGCAACCATTTGGCAACCCTCGCCGGAGGTCGGTCACGCGGCCGGCCGAAACGCCTTCGTGGCGACCAGATGAACAGCCGGTATGCGACACGCCGATACGACCGAAATGGAGTGGTCGACGACCGAGAACGGCGACACCGAGTTCAATCGCAAGGAGGTCGGCGCGGCAGCCGGCGGCGACCAACTCGGCTGTAGCCTCTATGAGATCCCGGCCGGCAAGCGGTCGTGGCCCTACCACTACCACACGGCCAACGAGGAGGCGCTGTTCGTGCTGGCGGGAGCGGGAACCGTCCGCTGTGACGGCGAGGAGGCTCGGATTAGCGAGGGCGACTATCTCAACTTTCCGGCCGACGAGGCGGGTGCCCACCGCGTTATCAACGACTCCGAGGGCCCGCTCCGCTATCTCATGGTCTCGACGATGACCGAACCCGACGTGACGATCTATCCCGACTCCGAGAAATTCGGTGTTTACGTCGGCTCACCGCCCGGCGGTCGTGAGGAACGCGATCTAGAGGGCTACTACGAACAGGACGCGACCACGGGGTACTGGGACGAAAAGGCGTAGCTGAAAAACAGGACTGACCGCTCAGAGCGAATCGGCGGTGGCATCCAGACGATCAAGCAGGGGGCGAACCGACAGCTGGAGCCCGACGCGTCGGGCGGCGAGTGCGACCGGCAGCAGGGCGATCCCAAGCAGGACGGTCAGTTGATACAGCGCGAGTGCGGTGAACCGCGATACCGTGTGGAGCATGTCCGTACACCGAGACAGGTGTGGCCATATATAAATGTTTGCCGCCGTGATCACAGCGAATGTCGACGGCGTCTTGCGGTTTTGTCGTTCCGACCGCAGGTCGGCGGGTTTGGTCGTGAACAGCCGGTCACCGGGCGTAAACAGCGTGGCTGACAGGCGAGATTGCGATAAGTTATACACAACTGATCGGCGGCATGCGCCTATCTCACCCGTGCATGTGGGCTGGATGCGACCGTTGTCAACCCGACGCAACCGAATCACAAGACACGAACCCCTCGGGCCCAAGAACCTGGTATGAGTAACTATCTCGTCGCCATGGAAGCGGCTTGGTTGGTTCGTGATGTTGAGGACGTCGACGACGCGATCGGGGTCGCCGTCAGCTCCGCCGGCAAGCGGTTAAACGAACAGGACAAGGAGTTTGTCGACGTTGAGGTCGGCGTCACCGGCTGTCCGGCCTGCGGCGAACCGTTCGACTCGGCGTTTATCGCCGCCGATACCGCGCTTGTCGGCCTCCTGCTTGAGATCGACGTGTTCAACGCCGACAGCGTCGAGCACGCCTCCCGGATCGCCAAAAGCGAGGTCGGCGGCGCGCTACGGGATGTCCCGCTGACGGTGATCGATGTGATCGAGGAGCCCGACGACGAGGAACGCGAGACCTGACTGTCGCTCGGCTGCCGGCGACGAAAGCTTTTCAATAACCTGGGGTAATAGGTCTGTATGAAGCTGCCGACGCCACAGGATCTCAAGGAACGCCGCACCGCACTTGAGCTGACACAGAGTGCACTTGCCGAGGCCGCCGGCGTCTCACAGCCGCTGATCGCCCGCATCGAGGGCGGCGATGTCGACCCGCGGCTCTCGACGCTGCGGCGGATCGTCGAAGCCTTAGATGAGGCCGAAGGCGAGGTTGTCCGGGCTGGTGACCTGATGCACGAGGCCGTCGTCAGCGTCGCCCCCGACGACGCGGTCGGCGAGGCTGTTGAGACAATGGAGGCCGAGGCCTACTCACAGCTCCCGGTGTTGCAGAACGGTGTCCCGGTCGGCTCGATCAGCCAACACGACGTGATCCAAGCCGGCGAGGATGTCAGCGAGTACCCGATCAGTGAGGTCATGAGCGAGTCGTTTCCGACGGTCAGCGAGGATGCCACCGTCGACGAGATCCGGAATCTCTTAGAACACTACAAGGCGATAATGGTCACCCGCGGCGGCGAGACGGTCGGTATTATCACGGAAGCCGATATCGCTGCCCAGTTTTCCTGAATCGGGCTACTCCTCAATGTCGTCCCAAAGAGGGTCATCAGCGTCGTCGCCCTCGTCGTCGACGGTCGTGTCGGTCGTTGACTCGGCCTCCGTTATTGATATCGCCGACTGCTCTGCCGTTGATGCAGCTGACTGCTCCGTCGCCGACGCAGTCGACGGCTCCGTCGTTGATGCGGCTGACTGCTCCGTCGCTGCTGAAGCCGACTGCTCTGCCGTTGATGCAGCCGACGGCTCCGGCGTCCCGAAGTCGGGCGAGCGATCGGCCTCATCTGGCTGCTGTGCCGTGGTGGTCGCATCATCGACCCCACGACCGACCTGTACTGTTGCCGGTGGCTCGGTGGGGCGATCCGGTGTCGTGACAGTGGCTGTCTCGGATGATCCCGGTGGCCCACTGGGGGCGATCACGGAGGCGGTCTCGGCCGCCAGCGCGGGGCCAGCCCCTCGGCCGGTCACCCAGGCGACCGACATCCGCAACCAAAACACAAGGATAACACCGACCCCCAGCGTCAGCAGGCCACCGATGGCGGCCAATGCCTCATCGTAGAGCCCGGCAAGCCCGGAGAGGACGACCAACGGTGTCACCAACAGCGGGCCACCGGTCAACAACCCCATGGCGATCAGCCACCCGGTAAGGTAGGGGCCGGACAACGAGACGCCGATCAGCCGACGAGGATTGATCGCTGCCCGCACCGAGCCGGTCGCAGCCAACACGGCCCGCGCGGCCGGGCGAAGATAGAGGTAGACGAGCAGGTAACACAGCAGCCCAAAGCCGCCGATGAGGATGGCGACCGCGGCAAGCACCTGCAGAGCCCCCGCAAAGCCCGGCGGATCGACCACCGTCGCTACACCGGCTCCCGCAGCAAGGCCGAGACAGACCGCCGCCGGCAGGGCATACACCACCGAGACAAACACCGATCGCACACCATCCCGAAGCAGTGACCCCCAGCGCACAAACGAGGGGGCCACAGAGCGGTCGTTGATCCCGGCGGCAACAACGCGAACCAGATATCCACGCACCACCAAGCCCAGCAGAAAGACGACCGGTGTTGCCGCGGCTCCAAAGCGAAGATCAACCGCTAGCAACGCGATCCAGCCGACAACAGCGATCGCCGTCGCCCCGGTAAGTACCGTTCCGACCAGAAGCGTCCCCGTCGCGTCGGTGCCACGGGCAGGAACGCGGAGAGCCTCACTCAACATCACCTCAATCCAGACACTCCCGAGTTTTATACCCCCGTGTTGTTGCACCCCAGCGGAGTCAGTCGATGATCTCGCTGCCGCCGGCTGGCAGATGCTCCTGAATCAGATCCGGGGAGGCCACAGAGCGCACGAAGCTCTCGTCGGCAAAGCGGGCTTTGAGTTGGCGATAGCAGCGTTTCGCCGCGTCGTTTTGGGCGTACTTGCCGGGCTGGAGCTGGAGGTGGGTTGCGGCGTGCTCGGCGACCGCCGCCTGTGGCCCGCCGACGACGCGGGTCTGTGGCGCACACTGAATGCCGACCGCAAGATCGACCGCGAGATCGTTGTAGTAGGTGCGGTCGCCGCGGATGACAAAGCTTCCTTTCTCGATGTACTCGCCGCTTTCGGGCGTTTTACTCACCTGATCGGGGTCGACCATATACACGTCGCCGGCGTGTTGGCCGGCCTTCCAGACCGAGGAGTGTGAGACCGCAAACTGTGCGGCCTCCCGCAGTGTCGACTCCGGGAAATCGACCGCTTTTGCTGGCTCGCTCGGTCCTGTCGCCTTCAGGATCGTCACCGGGCCGCCGTGGGCTTGGGCGTGGAAAAAGCGGTCACCGCTGCTCATGTATTTCTTGACGAGTTCCTCGTTCTGATCGGCGTTGCGCCCGCCGATGACGAGAAAGTCGTCGGTCGTGTGGAACCAGCGGAACCGCTCGTACCACCCCTCGTCGCGTTTGATCGGGATCGACGACCGCGCAACCCAGTCGGTGTCGGCGAACTCGTCGGCTTCGGTGTCGTCCTCGCCGTTGTCTGCGGTATCGTCGCTGCCACCGTCGTCAGCGTCCCACGCGTCCCGGCGAGCTTTGACGGCTGCGAGCTCCTCGCGTGTGTTTTCGATCGCTGCCAGCGCGCCAGCCTTTTTTTCCTCAACCCGTTTGGCCGCCTGATACAGCTGGTCGGCGTTTTTCTCGACGCCGATCGTTGCATCCAGCGTCGCCCGCGTCTCGTCGAGATCGACGGTGACCGTTCCCTCCGACCCATCAACCTCAACGACAGCCTGGGCCGCGCTCATCCCGTTGTCGGCGGCCGCCGACAGCGTTTCGCCGATCTCGGCCCACGGCACACCGTCGGCGCGGGCGTCTTGGATCGTCGTGAGGATCTCGTCGACAAGATCGTACTGCTCGTAGAGTGCCTCCGCCTTTGCGCGTTCGGCGTCGGCCTGCTGTTCGAACCCCTCGATCGCGCCCTCTTGTTGGTCGATGATGCGTTGTTGTTTGGCGATCTCGGCCTCGAAATCCGGCTTGTTGTCGCCGGGATCGCTGCTATCGCTGTCGTCGTCGGAGCGGTCAAGCTGGTAGAAGTAGTCGTCGACAGCGGTGGTAAAATCGTCGTACGGCTCGCAATCAAGCCCTTCGGCGTCGTGTTCGGCTAAGGGGAACGGCGTCACGTCGGCGACGCGGTCGCCGTCGCGGTAGAGTTGTGGCTCGAAATCGCCGGCCGTGAGCCGGTCTGCCAGCGTTTCGAGCGCGCTGTACAACGATTCGTAAACCGATTTGTCGGCGTCATCGATGGCGCGTGTTTTCTCAACGCCCGCGCGGGTGCACACCTCCTCGGCGTAGAGGCCGCCGAGATTGAGTTGGGTGGCGAGTGTTCGCACCACGTCGCTTGTCGAGTCGTCCATCTCGCGGACAAAATCGTTGTAGCCGACGGTCAGTGGGTCGATCCGTGAGTCGGGAAACTCGTAGGGCGCGCCGGGGGCGACGGTGCGTGATTTCAGCCGGACGGTGCGGAGGCTGTCGATCACCTCGCCGGCCTCATCAAGGACGGCAATGTTACCCTCGCCAAAGAGTTCGATGACGAGCGACGTGTTGGCGTCGGGGCGTTCGAACTCGAAGACGAGAATGCGGTCAAACTCATACTGGGAGACCCCGACAAAATCCGCGCCGCTCAGCCGGTTGCGTAGCATCTTCGCGAAGTTCGGCGGGCGGCCGGGGGCGTCAGCAACATGATCGGGGTCAGCCATGTGTGCGCGTTTCACATCGCCGACCTCAAGCAGACACTCGACCCGCCCGCGGTCGAAATCCCGGCATTTGAGCCGGAGCAGATCATCACCGTAGAGATACGCTTTGTCGACCTTCGCGCCCTCGTAGCGGCCCATCTCCGTGACGAGGGCGGCGAGGTCGATACTGGAGAGCTCCCGCTTTGCGTTCATACCAACCACTCACGACGACGCGAAAAAGGGGTGTCGTTCCGGCTGCTGTGTATGGTGCCGATACGCTCACGCGACGAGACGGGTGTCGGTTTTTCTGTCGGTCTCAACGGCAACCGCCTGCCAGCCGTTCCCTCGACAGGGAGCCTCGGTGAGTCTGACCACAACTGTCTCACCGAGACGCAGTTCGTCAAGGGCATCGGCAACATCCGGGGACGCACAGTCGACGATCTGAAACGTCTCGGTGGCCGCAGACCGAAGCGTCATCGCGCCGTACCGGTTTAGTTCGGTCGTAACAGTCCCTGTTACGCGACGAGTGGTCTGAGAATTGTTCATGAAAATATATTATAGTCTGGACGCAAAAATGTATCTCTGATGGACAGCCGGAGCTCACAACCGAAATCAGGCAAGTAGGATCGTAATCGATCCAGTGAATACTGCTCGGGGTTTAGTTCACCATCGGACACCAAAGGGACGGTCAGAAGACGTAGGAGCTGCCATCTTCCAGTTGGCCGGGAGCCTGCTTCTCGGTGACCGTTCGGCCGCCGGCCGGAGCCTCGATACTGATCGAGACACTGTCATCAGCCGCAAGCGTATTTATATCGCTGATCGCCGTCAGATCGAGTTCGGAGATAATAACCTGATCCTGACTGCTCAGTGTCGTTTCGCCGTCGGCCAACCCCTGTGATTGATTGTAGCTCAACCCAGTTGTGGACTCGTTTCCTGCGAGTACGGTCGCAGCGTTGGTATCACCCATCGTAGCGATCGTGTAGGAGGTTTCGTTCATCTCAACGGCATCAGCCCCCGAGGCAAGTCGGATCTTTATTTCGAGCTTCTCGATCTCGGTGGTACCACCGCTCGCATTGGCGGTACCGATAACATCGGTGATCCGAAGCACATCGCTGACCTGTGAGGTTGTTTCCTCGCCGGTTTGTTGGGCCTGCGATTGGAGTTCGCCGGCGGTCGTAATCAGTACCCCGGAGGCGATTGCGGCGACCAGCACCATCGCTATGAACACGATAAGCGTTCCAATCCCGACCTGACCGCGTTCGTTGGTGCTGAACATGGTGAGTGGGGTGCAATCGTCGGGGTCGATACGACACCAGTGTGTTGGTTTTAACTATACTCACGGCAGTATAAAACGTTTCATGTACCTGCCAAGGTGTCGATACGAATGTGACACTATGCCACACCCGCGTCAATAAACCGAACCACCGATGGCCAAGCGGCGGGTGTCGGCTACTCGAACTGCTCGACGGCCGCGTCGATAACGGCCTCGCGGGCGGCCTCACGCCGACCTGAGAGGAACTCGATGCGACCATCACGAATCCCGCGGGCGGTCACATCAGCCTCGGGAGCGGCCTCGGCGGCAGCGTCGGCGATCGCACGCAGATCGAGCGAGCCGGTGCTCCGGAGATACAGCTCGTCCATCCCAACGCCAACGGTGAGAAACCCATCCTCGTCGCGTTCAACGTAGTGGAGCTCGTCCAACAACAGCGTTGTCGGCGGGAAATCAAAGCGATGGGTGTACTGGTCGGTATCGAGCACCGCAACCCCAACGCCATCCTGTTCGCGGCGATCAAGATTGGCCTGGGCGGTTTGGAGCTCGTCGTCGATTTTTTCACGAAACTGCTCGGCGATGTGGCCCGCCAGCCCGCCGGCGTCATCAAACAGGAGATCCGTGATCAGCTCGCGTTTGTCCTGATATGACTGGTAGTACGCCTCAAGAGCGATCGCTTCCCGGAGATGTCGCACCTGCTCGGCGTCGTAGCCGGCGGCCTCGGCGGCCGCGGTGTAGGCTTCGGGGGTGTCCTCCCAGTAGCTGACCGCGGGGAGGTGTTGGAGCCCACCACTCACCGCAGGGTTGAGCGCGGCCGAAAGCGTCGCCGCCAGCGCGCCGACCGAGAGATCAGCCGCGTCGCCGGTGACAACCTGTTCGGCCACATCGCCGACCTCCTGGTCGGCGGCGATCGCGTCAAGGACGATCCGTTCGGCTCCGTAGACGCCAAGCAGTCCAAGCCCGTCGACCGAATCGGCTGTCGAGCCCGCGCCAACGAAACAGAACAACGGCAGCTTCTCATCGTGGCGATCCCGATCTTGCAGCATCTGGGTGGCGTCGTTTGTCGCATCGTCCATATCGTAGACGGCGTTCTCCAGCGGCCGGCGGACAATGTAGTGGTATTCGGCATCCGAGCGGGCGTGCTCCTCACGGACGAGGGGTAACACCGCGCGTTCGATGGCCGCGCCGGCGACGTAGCCCGCGGCGGTCGCCGGATGGCGGATCACGACCGGCCGGGATGCCAACACGGCACGCCGAATCGCCTCGGCAACATCTAACAGGGACTCGCTCATCTCGGTGACAGTCTCGTGGTCGCCGATCGGAGCGAGTTCGTCGGGCCGCGCCCGGTCGGTCAGCGCGTCGGCCAGTCGATCGGTCACCGCCTCGCGGTCTGGGCCCTCCAAGGCAACAAGCGACTCAGTTTCGACCTGAAGTTCGCCACGCCGCTGTTCGACCTCGCCATCAAGGCGGACGACATCGCCGACCTCAACGTCGGGGTAGGCGCGAACGCCGGCCTCAACAAAGGCCGCACAGTCAACGACGCCGGTCTCATCGCGGAGCTCGAAGATGGTCGGTCCGCCGGTCTGGCGAACGCTCACGATCTCGCCGGCAAGGCGAACCGAGTCGCCGACCTGCTCGGTGAGTTCCCCGACGGTTGTCTCGTTGTCGACAGCTGTGGCAGCATCGTCGTCAGCCGCATCGGCGACCGCTACGGCGGCCGAACCGTTCGTGTCAGTGTCGGTGTCGGTCTCGGCGTCAACAACAGCCTCGGCATCCTCCCTGCCAGCAGCCGCGGTGGTTGGATCAGTTTCGCCTGCATCGGCCGCGGGCTCGGTCACAGCCGACGCCTCGCCGTCCGTCTCGGCTGGCGTCGGATCGGCTGTCTCTGTCTCAGCCTGCGTCTCGGTCGTTGGTGACTGGGCGGCTGGACTCGCCGTGGTGACGGCATCGTCGT
>ERZ1034569.912-NODE-912-length-10222-cov-19.812531_pt1 | contig 10222 bp, 9 predicted proteins | sample MGYA00520706_ERZ1034569 | MGnify/ENA primary metagenome ERZ1034569 (study PRJEB33760, sample SAMEA4777722) | hypersaline lake metagenome | biome: hypersaline environment; feature: brines | place: Spain | collected 2014-08 | depth 0 m ...
GGAGTTGCCTCGCTGAGTGCAGTAGCCCTCTGTAGCGGTTGCTCCGGAGTATCCCCACCAACGGAGGCGATCTTCAGAGTCGAATACCTTGGAGACTGGTCCGGAGCGTACGGAGAACCCGGTAACATGCGGTCGGTCTCCCGCACTGGATCTGACGCATATATCATCAGAGATCCGTCGACTGTCAAAGGAAAAGCACAGAAACGCGACCGAGGTTCAGGGCCACTCACTGTTTCGATTTTGGTGGACGGTGAAACAGTTGCGGAGTCGGTCACGTCGTCACCATCTGCTGTTGCGCGGGTGTCTCACTCACTCTAAACAGTACCGACAAGACAGACTAATTCGCCGGGATGTAGACACAGCCAACGTACGGGCCGCGGTATACGAGCCCCGCATCTTACACACCAACCAGTAGCGTTACTACCAGTCTAGTCGGTGGTTCGCTCGGTCAGAGAAGGGCCAGCAGCCGGGAACTCAGTTCAGCAACTGCGGCCCGAAGACCATCAGCACGAGGCTGACCCCCATTATGAGGCCGACGGCCGTCGTCACCGCCCGCGTCACCAGCGGTTTGGCGCTCGTCGGGAGCCGCGAGACGATCGCCTCCGTCGAGGTGCGAAGAATGTGCCCGCCGTCCAGCGGGAACGCCGGAATGCAGTTGAAGAAGCCGAGGTTGAGGTTGATCCAGCCGGTCCAGAACAGCAGGTTCGCCAGCAGGAAGACGCCGCCCTCGCCGAGACCGGCCAGCGGCCCCGTCACATCGTAGAACCCGGTGTTGGTGCCGACGAAGCCGGCGAAATTGAACTCGGTGATCCCGATCACGGACGCGAACGGCAACACGAGGAGGTAGAGCAGCGCGAAGGCGAACCCGCCCCCGATATCGCCGCCGAGAATCGAGAGGAAGGTGTCGGCCGGGTACGACGTGATCCCCATGCTATCGACGCGGACGCCGCTCAGATCGGTCGGCGACGAGATGCCGAGAAACGCCCGGTCCTCGTCGTCGGGATGTGCGGCGAGCTCGACCCGATAGGTCGTCGGTGCGCCGTCGCTGTAGGCAACCACGCTGACCCGCTCGCCCGGCGTTGCGTCGGACAGTGCGGCCTGCATATCCGAAAATTCGAGGAGCCGGTGGTCGGCGATCCGCGTGATGACGACCGGTTCGCCGGCGGTCGCGCCCGCCGCATCGAGCGGGCCGTCGGGGCTCACCGTCGAGAGAACGCCCAGTGGCCCAGTGGCCGTTCGTGTCGTCCCGTTCGGCGTCGTGGCGGTCAGCTCGACGACCGTCGCGTTCCCGGTCGCCGCGGGGATGTCGCCTGTCGTCGAGACCGGCGTGCCGTCGACCGCGGTGATCCGGTCGCGGGCAGCGATGCCGCCGTCGCCGCTATCCGTGTCGCCGGCGTCGCCACCACTATCGGTGCCGTCGGTGTCGCCATCGCTATCGCTGTCGCCGCTGCCGTCGCTGGCGAACGGCGAGGCGGGGAAAACGGCTGTAACGAGTGGCTGCGGATCGACGGTGACCACGGTGCCGTTGGCGAGCTTTGTGGTCACCCGGCTCTCGCTGGTGTTGGCCAGCAGCGCCTGCAGGTCCGCGTTGGAGGCGACCGACTGCCCGTCGACGCTGACGATCCGGTCGCCGGCGTCGATCCCGGCCGTGGCCGCCGCGCCGTCCGGGCTGACACCGCCGACCGCGGCGCCGGGGGCAACCGCGACCGCGCCGACCACGGGGCCGAACAGCAGGCCGAAGGTGACGAGCGTGACGATGAAGTTGTTGAGGACGCCCGCGGCGTACATCCGCGTGCGCGGGCCGCGGTCGGCGGCGTCGACGCTGTCCTCGTCGGGTTCGACGAACGCGCCGATCGGGAGCAACGCCAGCAGCGCGACGCCCATCGACTCGATCTCGATATCCTCGACCCGACAGAGCAGGGCGTGACCCCCCTCGTGGACGACCATTCCGACGAGCAGGCCGGCGACGATCTCGGGGGCGACCGAGAGCGGCAGAAACTCGTTGACGCCGGGGATCACCAGCACGTTCCGCGGCTGGCGGAGCGCCGTCTGTGTCGACGGCGATTCGACGATCTGCATCGCCCGGGAGAGCAGCATGAGGAACGTGCCGACCATGACGACCAGCGCGATGCCGACGCCCATGTTGGCGATGGCTCGCCAGAATCGCTTCGGGCGGGCCAGCCAGTCGATTGCCGCACGGCCGCGCCGGGTGTGGACAGTCATGAGCGGGCCAGAGACGGAGAGCGACGACGGCAACAGCCCCCGCCGATTCAGGGTGACGATCACCGCCGTGTAGGCGAGAACCCCCACGAGAATCCAGTACAGCGGGTTCATTGAGACACCATAGTGGCCTCTCGCGGAAAGCCGTTCGGTTCTCCTGTGGGCGACGCGGACGACACCTGAACACACATATACCCGGATCGCCAAGAGACCGGTATGAACGCCTTCGTCGGGGTCGTCATCCGGCTGCTCAGCAACCTCATCGAGATGCCACAGGTGTTTGTGACCAAGGTCATCGGCGCGAACCCGGTGTCCGCACTGCTGATCGGCGTTGGAACGGTCTTCGTGCTCGCCGCGGTCGGTGCCTTCGGCTACGCCGTCCTCGGCGCGCTCGGGATCCCGCTCCCGTCGCTTGGCCGCGGGCCAACCGAGAACTGATCGAGAGCACCCCGGTCGCGGGCGACAGACCCAGAGCGAAAACTACAGCGAGAATTCCAGCGTGTCGCCGACAGCAACCCCATTTTTCTCGGTCCACTCCGCCGTGACGGCGAGCATGTATTTGCCCTCGCCGGTGTAGGTCGTTGCCTCGCCGTCGGCCGGCGCGGGGGCGTCACGAATCGCCGTGATCGTGCGGTCCGAATCGGCGTAGACGAGGTCGAGGCCGAACGCCATATCCTGCGTGTCGTACTGGTGGGTGCCGGCCTCCTCGTAGACGAACAGCATCCCGCCGGTCGACGGCATGGAGTCGGCGGCGCTGAGGCCGAGTTCCCGCCGCGCCGCGTTGCGAGCGACCGCCGCGGTGACCGTGCCACGCGGTTCGCCGTCGGTAGACGTGACAGTCACCGTCGTCGTCTCGTAGCTTGCGTACGGTCCGGTCGGCCACGTCGCCGCCGCATCGCCGCTACCATCGGTCGAGTTACCGCCGGTATCGCCGCCCAGACAGCCGGCGACCGCCGACAGCGACCCGGCCCCGAGGGCCGCCAGTAGCCGTCGTCGTCGCATAGCTGCCGGCAACACAACAGCGTCACTTAATGGTGCTCGCTTTGCCCCCGGAATCGCCGCCATCGTCGCAGCAGCGGTGCCGAAGGGCTTAGGCGGCGGCCCCGCCCAGCGTACGTATGGACGAAACGGGGGCAGCGGCGGCGAGGGCAGCGACACAGGTCGAGTGGCGGTCGTGGGGCGCCGACGCGTTCGCCGACGCCGCGGCCGAGGAGACACCGATCCTGCTCTCGCTGTCGGCGACGTGGTGTGGCGACTGCCACGAGATGGACGCCCGCACCTACAGCGAGCCACGTATCGCCGCCAACATCAACGATAGCTTCGTGCCGATCCGTGTCGATGTCGACCGCCGACCGACGGTTCGGGAACGCTACAACATGGGCGGGTTTCCGACCACCGCGTTTCTCACGCCGAGCGGCGAACTGCTGACCGGCGCGACCTATCTCGGCCCCGACGGCATGCGGAGCATCGTCGACCGCATCCGCGAGGTCTGGGAGCAAAAGGGGGCCGAGGCCGGCCGGATTCCGCGCGGGCTGGACGACGAGCCGACGCCGGCCGACGACCTGCGTCCACAGATCGAGGAACACATCGCCGGCCAGCTCACCGAGCAGTTCGACCCGAGCCACGGCGGCTGGGGGACCGACGCGAAGTTCCCGCTGCCCCGCACCATCGAGTTCGCGCTCAAGCGCGAACCCCAGCAGGCCCGCCAGACGCTGGACGCTATCGCCCAACATCTCCACGACACCGTCGACGGCGGCTTCTTCCGGTTTGCCACCGAGCGCGACTGGTCGAACGTCCGCTACGAGAAGGTCCTGGAGACGAACGCCGCCCTCACGCGGGCCTTCGCCAACGGCTACCTCTACACCGGCGACGAGGCCTATCGGGAGCCGGCGCGCCGCACTATCGACTACCTCACCGACACGCTCTGGACCGGCGTTGCCGTCGGCGGCAGTCAGGGTCCCGGCGGCGGCGCGAGCTACTACAGCAGCAGCGCCGACGAGCGGGCCGACCAGCCGGGGCCCCGGACCGACGACACGGTCTTCGCCGGCGGCAACGCGCTCGCGGCCGACGCCCTGCTGACCTACCACGCCTACACCGACGACGACCACGCCAGAGAGTACGCCGAGCGGATTCTCGACGCCGTCGAATCCGAACTCATCGACACCGAGAACGGCGTCGTCACCCACTACCGCGATGGCGACGAGGTCGGCGAAACGGAGCTACTGGAGGATGCCGCCCGCGTTGTTACCGCGTGGACACGCGCTCGGCAGGTGCTCGGCGACGAGGCGTACACCACGGTCGCAACGAGCGTCGCCGACAACGCCCTCGAAACGCTGGGTGGCGACGGCGCGTTCCATGATGGCCCGGCGGCCGGCGAGGGGCTCTGCGACCGACCGCTGCGACCGATCGACACCGGCACCGAGTTCGCCGCAGGCCTCCTCGATCTGGCGGCGATCACCGGCGACGGGCGGTATCGAGACGCGGCGACCGACGCCATCGAGGCCTTCGCCGGCGCGTGGGATCGCATCGGCGTGCAGGTTGCTCACTACGGCAGCGTGGCCGCCCGGCTCACCGGCGGCGACCTCGTCGTCGATGTCGGCGGCCCGGCCGGCTCGGATCTCCACCGGGCGGCGCTGCGAATCGCCGACCACGAGGCGGTGGTCGTCCCCGACGCCGAGGGAGTCGAGGCCGGAACCGCACGCGTGCGTGGTAGCGACGAGTCGGCGACGACGCCGGAGGAACTCGTCGAACAGGTTGGGTCGGCGGCCGACGAGATTGAATAAACAGCCGATGTGTTTTTATCAGTCGCCGAACAACAGCGGGTATGGCGAGTCTCCGTGATCTCGGGCTCTCGAAGTACGAGGCCCGGGCGTATCGTGCCCTGCTCCGGAGCGGGCCGACAACCGCAAAGGAGTTGTCACGGACGAGCGAGGTGCCGATGGGCCGGATCTACGACGTGCTCAACGGGCTCGAACAGCACCAGCTCGTCCGGAGTCAGACGGCCAGCCGGCCGAAAAAGTACGTCGCCGTCGAGCCGGATGTCGGGCTGGATCGGCTGCTGGAGGCCAAACAGCGCGAACTCGACAAACAGGCCGAGCAGTACGCCGAGACGGTCGACACACTGTTAGGTGATCTCGAGGGCACAGCCCCGGTCAACGGCCAGTTCTGGACCGCGGCTGTCGGCCCCGAGGAGACGCTGGAACTCCTCTTGGAGCGGATCGATGCGGCCGACGAGGAGCTGATCGTCACCGCTCGCTCGCCGGTCACCGGGCTCGATCTGCAGACGGCCAGCGACCGCGTCGTCACGAAACTCGAGGCCGCGCTGGAACGCGGTGTCGACGTGCAGCTGCTGTTGCCGCCGGATGTGGTCACCGCGCTCCCGGTCGAAACCAACGAGGAGTACAAGGCCCGGCTGAACAGCCACGACAACTACGCGGCCCGCGTTCACGAGTCCGTCGACGGGACGTTCACCGTGATCGACGGAGACGAGGTCTGTCTCAGCGTGCCGAACCCGCTGGATCCACAGGAGGCGTTTGCGATGATCAACCTCAAGGATCGGACCTTCGTCGCCGACGTGCGAGAGGTGTTCCAGCCGCGATGGGAGAACGCAAAGCCGCTTGACGAGGTTCGACCACAGCCACCGCAGTAACCCGGTCGCTACGCCGCGTCGCCGTCGAGTTCGGAGCGGAGTTGCCCCATCGTCACTTCGCGTTCGGCGTGGGCGTTGTGCTGGTGGATCGACTCGTCGTTCGACTGGCGGATGTAGACGACGGCGTCGTCGTCGAGATGATCGAACTCCTCGACTGCGCCCTCGGCGAGCGACCGAACGCAGTCCTCGACGAACTTGGCATCCGAGTGGGCGGCAAACGTCATGTGATCCTCGTCGGGGCGTTTCGCCATGTTGTAGATGCGGGCGCTCATCGCGTCGCGGGCGATGTCGATGATGTCGCCGAGATCGACCTCGGGGTCGCCCTCGCTGGTGATCGTCAGCGTGGCGTGACCGCGCTGGGAGTGACCGGGCTGGGGAACCTTGTCGAGGAACTCGTCGACAACCTCGCGTTCGACATCGAGATCCTGCAGCGTCTCGCGCGCTCTCGACTCGGACATCCCCTGCGAGCAGGGACAGACCGTCATGCCCGTCACTTCGGCACCGATCTCCTCGTGAGTACCCTCGTCGGTCGCGGTCGCGCTGGCGATGATCGTCGCGGTGTTCTGGGTCTGCTTGTCGCTGGCGGGCGTCTGTTCCTTCGTGATCAGCTCGGCGGTCATCTCGACCTCGGCGGTCGAGGTGTACTCGTGTTTCGAGAGCAGGCGTTCGGCGGCATCGCCACAGACGTCCTCGACGCGGTAGGCCTCGTTCTCGGTGGTCTCCTCCAAGATCTCGTCGATGACCTCCATGTTGCGGCTCATGTCGATCCCCTTGCGACCGCCCGGAAGATCGACGAACACGTCGAACTCGGCCATGAGCACGATGGGTCGTTTGTCCTCGCGTGCGAGCTTGACCAGTTTTTCGACACCCGTTACGCCAACCTGACTGAGCCCGACGGCCACATCCGGCTGTGAGGCCTGGACATCGGGCAGCTGATGACTCATTACGAATCGTTGGCGTGTCGCCTGATTATGGCTTTCGGTACGCCCAATCCGGCGGACACAACCGCATGCGGCGGCGGTTAGGTCGCGGCAACGAGATCGACGACACCGACCGTCTCTGCGGCCACCCACGCGACGAAGAGACCGTAGGCGACAAGCAGCGCGTAGGCCTCTGTCGTCGTCAGCGAGAGATCGGTGCGGAGGAACGCAAACAGCAACACGGTCGCCAGCGTGAGGACGCCCAGCATCGGGACGGCGACGGCGAAATTGATCGAGACGACCCCGGTTGGGATGATCATGACGCCGATCGGGATCGCCACGAGGAGGTCGAACGTATTCGAGCCAAGCACGTTCCCGAGGCTCGTCAGCCCCTTGCCCGCCCGGGCCGCTCGCACGCTGACCAGCGTATCCGGCAGGCTCGTGGCGGCGGCGATGATGATGACGCCCGCGAGAAACTCCGGGATGCCGAACGCCCGGGTCAGAATCTCGACGGCACCGACCAGCTGTTCGACACCGACCAGAATCAACAGCAGCCCGCCGGCCAGCAGGGCCCACTGCCGGCCGATTGCGTCGTTGCGCTCGACATCGCCGGCGTACTCGCTCACGTCCTGCCACTGGATGAAGAGATACAGCCCGTAGAGCAACAGCGGGATCACCGCCAGCGGGCGGGTGATCCGACCGACCAGCTCCGGGCTGTTGGGGGCTGGAAGATAGATAACCCCGAGCGAGAACGTGATGATCAGCGCCGCGACGGCGATCATGTAGAACTGGGCCTCCTTGTAGACGATGGTCCGATTCGTTTCGATGTTGCCGGTGGCGGCCAGCCCGGCAAGCGCAGGAATCACGAGGATGTTGAAGATCGCCGAGCCGACGATCCCGCCGACACCCATCTCGAAGACGCCAGCCAGCGCGGTGAAGACGACGCTTGCCAGCTCCGGAAAACTCGAGCCGACGGCGACGACGATCGAGCCCTGCACGACCGGCGGCAGGCCGTAGTGAGCCGAGAGCTGTTCGGCGGAGGACTCCAGCCAGCCGCTGCCGATCCAGATCACGCCGGTGGTCACCACGATCATGCTGACGGCGACGATCGGCGACGACGGGAGCAACCCACCGAGCATTACGAGAGGCTACAGCGGGGTACGGTGTTAATACTGCTTACTTCGCCGCGGCGGTGACGGTCAGGGCCAGTCGTCGCGCTCGTCGTCCTCGAAGAACTCCTCGTCGGCGGACTCCTCGGCGAGTTCCCAGTCGGCGGCGTCGGCGGCCTCCGCCAGCGGCAGGTACTCCCAGTCGGCCTCCTCGGCGATGGCTTCGTCGTCCTCGCTCGTGCCGACGAAGACGTGCCGCGGCGTCTCGAACTGGTCGGCGACGTTGTCGAGGCTCTCGGCGACGCCGCGCGGTCCCGAGAAGAAGTCCTGTCGAACGCGGTGTTTCCGGGTGAAGTTGGTGACGACGTAGGTCGGCTTCTCGCTGACGACACCGACGTACTCCGTCCACTGGCGGGCGTCGGTGAAGACCGCGCCGGGGTCGGCCAGCGATTGCAGGGCGTCGAGCTCGAAGGCGAGGGTCATCTCGCCGCTGCCTCCGTCCATAGATGAGGGAAGTCCGTGGCTGCCGAAAACCGCTTCGTTTCGCCGTCCGCAACGGAACCGGCCCGGGTAACCTATCGCTACTGTTCCTGCGGCGGGGCGATGGCGTCAGCCGCGAACTCCTCGTTCAGCAGCGCCTCCTGCTGGTCGCCGATGGGTGTCTCGTTGCGCATCAGTTCCTTGTACCCGCTCTGCGGCGAGAGGTCGCCGATCAGAACGCCGCCGACGATCTTGCCATCTTTGATCGCAATGCGTCGCCACTCGTTGTCGTCGTACGATTCCGAGACGTACTCGTCGCCGATGGTCGGATGGCCAAACGAGAGAAACGGGAAGTCGAAGTGGGTGATCGAGTACGACGAGACCCAGCGGAACGCGTCGCTCTCGGGCTCGATCATGTTTTTCGCGGCGATGGTGCCCTGTTCCTTGGCGGAGCCCCACGAGCCGTTCTGTGCGCGCTCGCCGAGAATCGTGTCGTGGTAGCGGGTCAGGTCGCCGGCGGCGAACACGTCGTCGAGACTGGTTCGCATATACTCGTCGACGACGACGCCGTCGTCCTGTTCGATGTCGAGGTCCTGCAGGATCCCCGTGTTGAAGTTGAGGCCGATGGCGATGCCGACGAAGTCGGAGTCGAACCGTTCGCCGTTGGGGTCGACGGTGGCGGTGACGTGGCCCTCGTCGTCGGTCTCGAAGTGATCGACGCCGCTCTGGAAGACCGGCGTGACGCCGCGTTCCCGCATCGCGTCGTGCATGATCTCGGCGCCCTCCTCGGTGAGCGCGTAGCGCCACCAGCAGTCGCCGCGCATGAGGTAGTTGGCCTCGACCTCCTGTGCGCCACAGATCGCCGCGAGGTCGATCCCGAGCAGGCCCGCGCCGACGATGGTCGCCGAGTCGGCGCCCTCGATGTGCTCGCGGATGTTCCGGGCGTCCTGAAACGTCCAGAAGTGGTGGATGCCGTCGGCGTCGCTGTTGTCGACCGGGAGCTGGGTCGGGGTGCCGCCGGTGGCGACCAGCAGCTTGTCGTACTCGACTGTCTCGCCCTCGTGGGTCGAAACGGCGTGGCCGTCGGGGTCGATATTCGTGACGACGGTATCGAGTTTGAGGTCGATCTCGCGGTCGGCGTACCAGTCTTCCTCGTGGATCGAGATCGGGGCCTCGGGGAGCTTGCCCTTGGCGTACTCCTTGATCAGAATCCGGTTGTAGAGGGCCTCGCCCTCCTCGGTAATGACGGTGATCTCGGCGTCGGGGGCCTCCTCGCGCAGGGTCTCGGCCGCAGAGCTGCCCGCGATCCCGTCGCCGATGATGACGTACGAGGCTGTCATAGATTTCGTTTCGGTGGCGGGGGTAAAGTGGGTTGCTATCCACGGAAAATAACTCACAAACGTGTGAATCGCCGGACGGAAGTCGACCATCCCGGCAGCGGTAACCCGTTCGTGAGGTTGAAGCCTGTCGACCCCCAACCGGGGGTACGATGAAGATACGCCAGAACATCCGCCACTGGGCCGCGAAAAACGCCCTGACCGCCCCGGTGATCGGCGATATCGCCAACGACAAACTCGTCGACATGCACACCGACATCTTCCTCGGGAAGGCCGACGAGGACGCCCGCGAGGCCCGCCGCGAGCACCTCGATGGCTTCTTCGATGCGACGATGGACACCTACGTCGCCGCGCTCGAAGCGGGCTTCACCGAGGCCAAGGCCCGCGAGATCACCCACATTCAGGCCAACTTCGACTTCTTCAACCACGGCTGGACCGAGATGATGGAGATTCCCGCCGAGGAGTTCGAGGCACACTTCCGCCGCTACGAGGACTTTTTCAAGCGGT
>ERZ1034569.913-NODE-913-length-10214-cov-23.521311_pt1 | contig 10214 bp, 11 predicted proteins | sample MGYA00520706_ERZ1034569 | MGnify/ENA primary metagenome ERZ1034569 (study PRJEB33760, sample SAMEA4777722) | hypersaline lake metagenome | biome: hypersaline environment; feature: brines | place: Spain | collected 2014-08 | depth 0 m ...
AATACCGGGTCTGGTTGTGTTCGTCGAGGCCGCGCATGTAGCCGATGCTGTAGAAACTGGTGACGATCCACAGCAGGCTCGCCAGCGAGGCGAAGAGGACACCAAGGGGGTCGGCCCGGAGAACGAAGTCGATGCCGGGGACGATCGTGCCGAGGTTCGTGACGAGGATCTCACCGTCGAGAGCGGACGGCACCATGCTGGCGACGAGGCCGAACATCGAGAACGACGCCAGCAGCGTCCACGCTTCTCGGAGGTTCGGTCGCCGGCCGGAGACGAGGATCAGCCCGGCGGCGACGAACGAGACGACGACGGCAGCAAGCGGTCGAACGGCGGCGATTTCAGTCATTTTTCTCCAAAACCCCGCGCTTGCGACAGGAAGGATTGCGACACGTAGATGTCTGTCCCACTACTGCATCTCGTCGGTGTCGAGCGCGTCTACACTTTCCAGCATGAGACCCTTCCACGTGTAGCCGTGCCGGTCTTTCACCGACTTCAGTCGCTCGAACTGATTGTCTGCTACCTCGAATCGAATCTCTTTGCTCACGTTTGAGTGTTGTAAACATGATTATTAACTGTGTTTGGTGTGTTCGTTTAATTGTCGAATGTCGGCCACGACGACCGCCACCAAAACGCTCGAAGCCACGCTCGCGCCGCCAACGGCGCACAAAGAGCGACGGCTTCAGCGCACCGAGGCGACCTACCGCCGTGCGCTCCGTGACGCCTTCGACACCGGCTGTACCACACAGACGGCGGTCAACGACGTTGTGACCGACTACGACCTGTCCTCGTATGCGAAGGACGCGCTCAAACAGTACGTTCCGGAACTTCGGCGTACCTACGACGCCGAGGAACTGGCCGAAGACCACCCTGTTCGGTTCACGAACCGAGGGTGGAACCTCGACCACTCGCCCGACCGCGCCCATGAGTTCTGCTGGCGAGTGCCTCAGGCCGGGCGCGGTACCTCTTTTTGGATTCCGTTGCGTATCAACCCCGACCAACAGGAATTGTGGTACCAACTCTACGACGGTGGCGTGTCCGTGGGAGAGTTCCGCCTGCGTCAACACCGTTCTTCGTGGACATTGCATGTCACCGTCGAGTACGAAATTGAGCAACCCGGGACGCCGGACGACCCCACGCCAGTCGGGTTCGACGTGGGCGAGTCGTCGTTGCTCGTCGGCTGTGCCGTCGAGCAGGGTGCTCCGGTAGATCCGCTGTTCGTTGACGGCGGGCGGGCGCGACACCTCCGCAAAGAGATGCACACAACCCTGAAACGCCTGCAAGAGCGTGACGCCACCAAGTGGCGGATTGACAAGCGATTCGACTACTACCAGAACGCACTCACGGATATAATCGAGAAAACGTCTCGGCAGGCTGTAGAGTACGCCCAGCAGTTTGATGATCCTGTGATCGTCCTCGAAGATTTGCGCTACATCCGTGAGAATCTGGATTACGGTGAATGGATGAATCGCCGGCTCCACAACTGGGCGTTCGCCCGTTTGCAAGGTCGAATCGAGGACAAAGCCCTCGACGCTGGGATTGCCGTCGAGTACGTCAACGCGGCCTACACATCCCAGACATGCCACGCTTGCGGGCATGTCGGCCACCGCGACGGTGACGAGTTCCGCTGTCAGCACGAGGGCTGTTGGGTCACGGAGTATCACGCCGATTTGAACGCGGCGGCCACCATCGCTGGCCGCCTTGACCCGTGGGGAGAGAGCCTGCCTTGGAAACCGGCAGGCGATGACTTCCCACGGGATGGGAGTGCTTGTGACAGCACCACGGGACACCGAGAGGCGAGTCGGAAACCCCGACAGACGACCCTCTCGACGGACAGTTCCGAAACCTCCTCGCATAGCGATCCTTCCCTTGTAGGAAGCCCCGTCGTTCACGACGGGTGAGGATGTCACTGGAAGAACCTCCCGAAGACAGGGTCAAGCAGCTCCGCAAACAGGCCGGCCGCGCCGAACAGCGCGACCGTCGAAACGGCGAGGACGACGACGACAACGATCCGTTCGGTGGCGATGGCTGTGATTCCGTCGCCGGCGGTCGAGCCTTCAGTGTCGCCGCCGTCGGCGACGATCGAACCGTCATCGGCGTCGCCAGCGACACCGGTGTCGTCGTCAGTCGCGGCGGGCTGGGTGAAGTACAGGGCTTCGAGCAGTCGGCCGATGTACGTCAGCGTCAACAGCGTGCTGATGAAGATCACAGCGGCGACGCCCCACGAGCCCTCCTCGACCGCGCCGAGGGCGATGAACCACTTGCCGAGGGTGCCGACCGACGGCGGAATCCCGACGAGTGCGAGACCGGCGACCGCCATCATGCCCGACGTGATCGGTGCGCGCTTGGCGAGGCCGGCGTAGTCGGCGACGGTTTGGGCTCCATACGCGCTCGATAGCACGCCCGCGCCCATGAACAGCGTGGCCTTCATTAGCCCGTGGCCGACGAGGTGGATAATCGCGCCGAACAGCGCCGTCTCGCTTTGGAGCCCGATGGCGGCGAGGATCATGCCGAACTGGGCGACCGAGGAGTACGCGAAGACGCGTTTGAGGTCGGACTGCAACAAGGCCAGGAGGCTGCCGACGACGATACTGATCGAGGCGACCAACAGGACGGCGTCGGTGATCAGTGGGTTCGCCGCGAAGAACTCGACGGTAAATACGTCGTAGGCGATCCGGATGAGCGCGTAGGCCGCCGTCGTCGAGACGAGCGCGGAGATGAACGCTGAAACAGTGTCGGGCGCGTAGGTGTAGGCGTCAGGCTGCCACGTATGCAGCGGGAAGATGGCGATCTTCAGCATAAAGCCGATGAGCATGAAGCCGAAGGCCGCCTGCACGAGCGGGTCGCTGTAGCCGACGGCAGCGAGTTCGGTCGCCATATCGCCCATGTTGAGCGTTCCTGTCGCCACGAGCGCGTAGCCGACGCCGATCAGGTACAGCGACGCGCCCGTCGTCCCGAGAAAGAGGTATTTGAGCGCGCCGTAGGCCGCCCGGCCGTCGTCGCTGCTGGCGATCAGCGCGTAGCTGACCAGCCCGACGATTTCGAGGAAGACGAAGAGATTGAACAGGTCGCCCGTGAGTGCCATCCCGAGTAGGCCGCCGGTCAACAGCAACAGGCCGCTGTAGAAGGCGTTGCTGTCGGGGCCGGTCGTCCGGGCGGAGATGAGCACGGCGACAGCAACGACGCTGATGAGGACAACAAGAATCGCCGACAACCCGTCGCCGACGAGTTCGATCCCGTACGGCGCTGGGTAGCCCGCGAGATCGTGGACGAACTGCTGGGGGCCGCTGCTGGCCGGTGAAACAGCCCACGCGAGCCGCCCTGCGAGGCCAGCGACTATCAGCGACGTTGCCATCGCCACCGGCCAGCCGGCGTGATCGAATCGCAGCCCCAACAACAGCGGGAAGATCGCCGCCAACAGGGGAATCGCGATCAAGAGCGGAAGCAGCGCGTCACTCATCGCCGATCACCTCCCGGAGCGCGTCGGCCCGGAGCGTCCCATACTCGGTGTAGAGCCGGATCGTGAGCGCGAGGCCGACCGCGGTGAGGCTGATACCGACGACAATCGCGGTCAGCACAATCACCTGTGGCAGCGGGCTGACGTAGGGGCCAGCCCCGGGTTCGACGATCGGTACCGAGCCGCCGATCCGGTAGGCCGAGGTAATAAAAAACAGGAAGATGCCGGTCTGGAACATATTCAATCCGATAATCTTCTTGACGAGGTTTTCGTTTGCGATCATCATGTACAAGCCGATAGCTGACAGCAGGACAAACAGGACGTAGGCGTGTCGTGTCGTCGCCACGCCAATGATGTCGGTCATTTGTTTGCCCCCTCCGTGTCGATGTCGCCGGTCATTGTGTCTGTGTTCGATGCCGCATCGGTGTCGGCTGCTGATTCGGTGTCTGGGGTGGTGGTGTCGTTGGGTGGCGTCACGCCGGCTGCCAGCGCGAAAAACAGCCCCATCAGGACGCCAGCGACGATGAGGGCGATGCCGCCGATCTCGACGGCCTCCATCCCGTATTTGACGAACTCATACTCCTTGAGCCCGAGTACGTCACCCAACACGGGGTAGTACGCGGTGTACTCAAGGAAGTTCTCGCCGAGGGCCATCGGCACGAGGGCGATGCCCGCAAAGATCGCCACGCCGACGGTGCCGAGGCCAACGACAAGCGCATTTGAAAGCCACTCGCGGGTCGATTCGATCCCAAACGCAAACGCCATCATCAACACAACCGAGGCGATGAGCGCGCCGCCTTGGAAGCCGCCACCGGGCGAACCTGTTCCGTGGAACGTGATGAACAGCCCGTAGGTCAACACGAACGGGATCACGGCTTTCACCGTCGTCATGATGACCTGGCTCTCGGTGTAAACCGGTCGTTGGCGCGTGATGGTACCGCCGGTGTCGTTGTCGGCAGGATCGCTGCTCATGCGGTGAACACCTCCCGACCGAGCACGAGCAGGCTGGCAACCCCGGCGGCGAAGACGACGATCGCCTCACCGAAGGTATCGAACCCGCGGTAGGCCGCCAGCACCGCGGTGACCGCGTTTTCCGCGCCGGTTTGGTCGTAGGCGTTGGCGATGTAGTAGCCGGAGACATCGGCATTTGTGAGAATCGGCGAGGCGGGGTCGCCGACCGCCGGAAACGCCGGCAGCGTCACGGCGACGACAGCGACGAACAGGCCACAGATACTGACCGCCGGCCAGTTGATCGCCTCAAACCGGGCGTCGCTTGCGGGCCGGGTTGTCTTCGCGATCGTCAACAACAGGAAGACGGTGGTGACGCCGGCACCGATCGCGGCCTCGGTCAGCCCCACGTCGGGGGCGCGGTAGAACGTGTAAATGACCGCCAGCCCGAGGCTGTAGGCCGCAAAGATGACAATCGAGGCCAGCACATCTCGGAACAGCGCGGTGAGGACGGCCGTGAGCAACACGAAGATGAACAACGACACCTCGATCGGCGTGATGCCGACGCTCTGAATCGGGAGCAAGCCGACGGCGGACGATCCAGCGGTGACGCTCATCGGCGGTCGTCCCCCGTTGTCCACGGCTCGATGCCCTCCTCGTAGGCCGCCCGAGCGATGGCGTGGGCGGCGGTAGGATTGGTCACGAAGATGAACACCAACAGGAGTACCGTCTTTACCGTCGCCGACTGCCAGCCGAGCGTGAGCGCGACCGCAGCCAGCGTGAACCCCGCCCCCAGCGTGTCGGCTTGGGAAGCGGTGTGAGCCCGCGAGAACACGTCCGGGAGCCGGATCACGCCGGCCGTCGAGACGAACGTAAAAAACAGCCCCAGCGTGACGAACACGGCGATGAGGCCGATCCGGGCGGTGGCGATCATATGACACCACCCCGCTCGACGGTGAACTTCGAGATGGCGATCGACATCAGGAAGTTCAACAGCGCGTAGACAAGCGCGATATCGAGGAACCACGGCTCACCGAGGGCCGCGCCAAGCAGGGCGAGAATGACGACCGTATTGGTGCCCAACACGTTAACCGCGAGCACGCGATCCTGATTGGTCGGCCCCATGATCGCCCGATAGAGCATCGCGATAGCGAGGGTGACAAACAGCGCGGCCGCAAGCACCAACCCGTCGCCGACGGTGTAGCCGGCGATCAGTGTTGTGTCGACGACACTCATTGGTCGCCCTCCTGGGTGTCGACGCCCCGATCAACGCCGCCGTCAGCGACGGCCGCAGATGCTGATTCCGGCGAGTCAGCCGCCGCAGGGTCTTGCAGTACCTCGGTATCACCGCGATCCAGCGGCGACGGGAACCGAGCGGCCTCTCGGCCGTAGAAGACGAATCGCACCCAGCGTTCCAGTGCGCCGTCGAACAGCCCGTCTCTGGCAAACGGCACCAATGAGTGGACGTACAGCTCTTGATCATCGGCTTTGACCGTCAGTGTCCCGGGCGTCAGCGTGATGCTGTTTGCCAGCGTTGTCAGCGGGAACCCTGAGCCGACGAACACCCGGATCTTGGTCAGCCGTGGATCGATATCGACACGCGGATCAAGGATCACGCGAGCGACGACGAGATTCGAGACGATGATCTCATACAGGAGGTACGGCACATAGAGGACAGCACGAAGGAGGCGTTTCGGCGATCCGGTCAATGTCGGATCGCGGTAGAAGCTCACGTCGTCGAGTGCGATGGCGACGATCAACGCGGTCGCAAGCCCGGTGACGATATCGAACAGCCCGCTGAACCCGCCGAGAACCTGATAAAAGAGGAATGAGCCGCCGAATAGCGTCAGAAAGCGGGCCGGACTCCCGCGTTCGACCAGCCGGCCACGGCGTGTCGGGCGGTCGACAGGAGCCTCCGTAACGTTGAGGTCGCGTTGCTGTAGCTCGAACTCAAATGGTTCCAGCAGCGTCGTGTGGCCGACAAGCGAGTATTCGGGGTCGATGACGACTTGGCTGCTGTCGTGTGTTTCGGCGTACTCGGTGAGGAGGTCGGCGTAATCGGTCGGGCTGAACCGGTAGTCGTCATCGCCGATGACTGCGGTCTCGATGGTCACCGAGTCGGGGTCTGCGTTGGCCTCTTCAAGCTCGAACTGCGACCAGGTTGTGACCTGATCAAGCAGTTCGTCGGCCTGCTTTCGGTCAGCCGTCGAGCCGGGGTCGTCGGCCCGCCATGAGGCGATGAAGACAAAATGGATCTGGGGGGGTTCACCGTCGGCCAACTGGTCGAGTGCACGCTGGATGACATAGCCGACCGTCTGGCGGAGGGTCACCGAGCGCGTGACGGGGACGATCACGCCTGCCGGTGTGTCCGTCATCGGTGGCTCACTCCGTTCGGCGCGACAGTGGGTTGTCCGAACGTCATACTAATACTAGTTGAAGGGAGTTGGGGACGCCTCAAAACTATTCTTATCTTGGCCGCCTACAGGCGGTGTGTTTTGAAATCCCACCGCAAGTATGCAGTTTTGCGCAGTGTGTGTGGCGAAATCCGTCATTTGTCCAGTTTTGCGGTAACAAACCGTGTCTCACGACGTGAGGCGGTTCGCAAGTCGCGTGGCGATTTGAGCACCCAACAGCTGTTTCGATCCCTCGATAACGTCACAGTCGGCGACCGTTTCGGCCTCGCGGTCGACCAACAGCGCGCGGGTGTCATCTTCCCCCATCACGGTGGCGTCGTTGGCAACGACAAAACTAAGCTCGATCCGATCGCGGAGCGCGGCCGCCTGCTCAAGCAGGGCATCATCGTCGCTGGTCGTTTCAGCCTTGAATCCGATGAGCGGGAGCTCGGGATGGCCCTGACGAATAGAATCGAGCACCTTTGGTGTTGGCTCCAACTCCAATGTCCGCGCCTCGCCGGAGCGGAGTTTTGCGGACGCTTCCTGTACCGTATAATCACCGATCGCCGCCGCCGAGATCATCGCGTCGGCATCCTCGCAGGCGGCGTCGGCCGCGGCCAGCATTTCGGCGGCACTCTCGATTTCGACGACATCGGCGTACGGCACCGCCGGGCCATCGTGAATCAGGGTGACCTCAGCCCCACGGACGTGGCAGGCGCGGGCAATCTCACGGCCGGTGCGACCCGACGCCCGGTTTGTCAGCACGCGGATCGGGTCGATCGCCTCGCTTGTCGCCCCGCCGGTGACGACGATGTTGCGGCCGGCAAGATCTTGGGTGGTTGTTGCTCGTGCGGTGGCGGTGACGATAGCCTCGGCGGTGGCGATCTTGGCTTTCCCCTCCTCGATTCTAGGGTCGACAAAGTCGACACCCCACGATTCGACGCGGTCGATGGCCGCAACCACGCCGGGGTGGTCGTACATCGGCTCGTGCATCGCGGGTACGACGACCACCGGAACGTCCGCGCCGAGGGCGGTGGTTGCGGCGGTCGTCACGGGCGTATCGTCGACCGCACCCGCGATCTTGCCGACGGTGTTGGCCGTCGTGGGCGCGATCAACAACACATCGGCCCAGCCGTCCCGACCGCAGAGTTCGACGTGTTCGACGCGACCGGTGATCTCGGTGACAACGTCGCGCTCGGTCGCAAATTCGAGCGCCCACGGGTGGATCACGCCGGCCGCACTCTCGCTCATGAGCGCGCGGACGGTTGCACCCTGTCGGCGGAGTTCATGGGCGAGTTCGACGGTTTTCACCGCGGCGATGCTTCCCGTGACCCCGAGGGCGACGTTGACGCCGTCAAGCATACGCTGATTGTGGAGTCGGTAGGTAGATAGGCGTTCGGGCTGCTACCGCTCCCAGTCGAGGCGGTTCTGCTCGTCGTCGACAAGCGAGGGGAAGGTTCGCTGCTGTTGGTCGTGTGGTGCGGCAAAGTACTCCTGCATCGCCGCCATCGCGGCCTCCTGTCTGGCGCGCTGTTCGGTTGGGTCGATCTCCTCACAGCCCGGCGGCACCTCTCGGCCGCGATCCGTCCAGTAGCCCTCGGGGGCGACCCAGTCGTTGTAGAAGGGGATGTCGCTGTCGTGGATCAGCGTGATCGCGGCTTCAGCCCCATCGCCGGCAGCGATCACAGCCTGGTGGTAGCGTTCGGCCAGCCGGCCCGCGACGTAGAGGCCATCAGCCTCGGTGCGTCCTAACTCGCCGGCCTCGGCGTACTGTTTTCCGTCGGCTGTTCGTGTGTCAATATCGAACCCGTCGAGAAAGTCGGCATCGGGAAACGAGGTGGCCAACACCCGATCAGCGGTAAGTTCCCGCGTTGGTTCGGTATTCTCGCCGTCGGCGGTAGCACTACCATTGACGTCATCGCTGGCCTGTCCGCCGGTGACCGTAGCCGTGAATCCGTCGTCGATATCGCCGGTCAATTTGGTGACGGTGCCCGTCTGGTACTCCGCGCCGTTTCGGGTTGCTTGTGCACGTAACATATCCGCAAACCGGCGGGGGTTGACACCGGCCGGAAAACCCGGCATGTTTTCGAGATGGGCGTTGCGCCGCAGCACCGTCTCGCCGTCGTTGATGACCATTGTCTCGATGCCGGCCCGGGCGGTAAACGTTGCCGCGGTGAGGCCGGCAACGCCGCCGCCAATAATTAGCAGCTCGTGTTGTTCACGCGTGGTTCCTGCCGTCGTCGGCTGCGATGACGCCATACCGCTCGTACCGGCGCAAGCATTTTTGCAGTAATGGTACACGACTCGAATATTTCCCGGATCGGTGGGATCCGGACTTTCATAACCGATGCCGACCTACCCTCTCTCAATGGCGCAGGCCTCCAATCAGGAACTCACCGATCGGTTCATTCAGTTTTATCGCAACTACTACCGCGACGAGATCGGACAGCTCGCCCAGCAGTATCCCAACGAAAAGCGGTCGCTGTACATCGATTACGACGATCTGTACCAGTTCGATGCAGATCTCGCCGAGGACTATCGTTCCCAACCCGACCAGCTCCAGGAGTACGCCGAGGAAGCCCTCCGGCTCTATGACCTGCCGGCGGATGTCAAACTCGGTAACGCCCACGTTCGACTGCGGAACCTCCCGGAATCCGTCGATATCCGCGGCATCCGCGTCCACGACAACCACATCGGGAAGCTCGTCGCTGTCCAGGGGATCGTCCGCAAAGCGACTGATGTGCGCCCGAAGATTACCGACTCCGCCTTTGAGTGCCAACGCTGTGGGACGATGAACTACATCCCTCAACAGGACGGCGAGTTTCAGGAGCCCCACGAGTGTCAGGGCTGTGAGCGACAGGGGCCGTTCCGCATCAACTTCGACCAGTCGGAGTTCGTCGACGCCCAGAAGATCCGCGTCCAGGAGAGCCCCGAGGGGCTGCGCGGCGGCGAAACGCCACAGAGCATCGATATGAACGTCGAAGACGATATCACCGGAAAGGTCACCCCCGGCGATCACGTCACCGCCGTCGGCGTGCTCCACATCGAACAGATGTCGGAGGGCAACGAGAAATCCTCGCTATTCGACCTCTACATGGACGGCGTTGCGATCACCGTCGAAGATGAGGAGTTCGAGGATATGGACATCGAGCAGACGGATATCGAGACGATCATCGAACTCTCAAACGAGGACGATATCTACGACCAGATGGTCGGCTCGGTCGCGCCGGCGATCTACGGCTACGAGGAGGAGAAGCTGGCGATGATTCTCCAGTTGTTCTCTGGGGTGACGAAGAACCTCCCCGACGGCTCGCGGATTCGTGGCGATCTGCATATGCTGTTAATCGGTGACCCCGGAACCGGAAAGAGTCAGATGCTGTCATATATCGAAAATATCGCGCCCCGGTCAGTCTACACCT
>ERZ1034569.914-NODE-914-length-10209-cov-11.326078_pt1 | contig 10209 bp, 8 predicted proteins | sample MGYA00520706_ERZ1034569 | MGnify/ENA primary metagenome ERZ1034569 (study PRJEB33760, sample SAMEA4777722) | hypersaline lake metagenome | biome: hypersaline environment; feature: brines | place: Spain | collected 2014-08 | depth 0 m ...
TCAGCCGGTCCCAGCTCGTAGGCCTCGAGACGGTCGTCCGCCGGCGGGTGGCCGCCGACCTCGTACGCGACCAGGGCGAGTTCCGTCACCGTCAGCGTCGGGAGTCGGACCTCCCGGTTGGCCTCGAGGAAGTCGACCAGTTCGTCGTAGTCCGAGTCGCCCGCGAAGTGGCCCAGCGTCAGATGTGGAATGAACCCGTCCCCGTCGCGGTCGAGTGTCGCGATCCCGGCGTGGTCGCACAGCGCGCGGTTCATCTCGCCCAGCAGCCCGGCATCGGCGACCTCACTGTAGACCACGTCCGGAAAGAGGTTGAGTCGGGTGAACGCCGCCTCGAACGGGTCACGGTCCGAGACGACGTCCGAGACGACCGCGTCGACGCGTTGGACGGCCGGCCCGGAGCCGGCGACCTCGGTCGTCGAAGGGGCCACCGGGATGTCGAACAGTTTCACCGTGAGGTGAAGCGCGCTGGCGTCGGACCCACTGAAGCAGTCGAACTGCCCGAGCCTGTCTACGACCTGGCCTCCGGCAGATTCGGTCAGCGGGTCGGTGATGTCGACGAGCAGGACGAGTCGCCACGCACCCTCGCCGTCGCCCGCGTCCGACGACGGGCGGAGGTCCCGACGGCGTTCCCAGAACTCCGACGCATCCGATGCCATCTCCTCCTCGTGCACGCTCACTCACCCCGGCCGGCGCGCCAGCGACCGCCCAGCTCGTCGCGCTGGCGGTCGTCGTACTGTCCCTGCTGGAACACGGTCACGCGACCGTTCTCCTCGCTGACCGTGACCGCCGCCAGGACCCCCTCACGGGTGGATATCTCGGCGGCACTCAGATGCTTCGTCCCCATCCAGTCGGCGTACTCGATGGCATCGCTCCGCTCGGACGTCCCGACGCTCGGGCTCTTCACCCGGACCATCTGCTCCTGGATGGTCCCGTCGACCGTCACGACGATCGCGCCGTCACAGGAGAAGGCGACCTCGCTGGCCGCCCCGACGAGCGACGTTCCCCCGTCGTGTACCGACCGGCAGACGTCGGTCGGCCACGTGTTCTCCCCGAGCGGGTCGGCGTACGGGCCGTAGTCGACGTCCGCGACGACGATGAAGTAGAGACTGGGGCCGCTCACGTGTTGCTCGTCCCAGCGGTCGAACCCGATGCTGAGGCTCTCGGCGACGTCCAGCAGTCGGCTCATTATCTCGTCGGTCCGGGAGTGGACAATGGCGAGCGGGTCACCGGTCAGCGTCCCGGTCACGTCGCCCGGGTCTCTGGAGTCGCTCATCGCTCCCCCGCCGGCTGGTGGTCGGCGCCGATCGACGGCGCGGGGTCGGCGGCGGGCCAGCGGCCGCCGAGTTCGTCGCGGCGGCGGTTCTCGTACTGACCATCGTTGAACACCGTCACGCGGCCGTCCTCCTCGCTGAGCGTGACTGCCGCCAGTACCTCGGTGCGGGTCGACACCTCCAGCGCGCTCAGGTGTTTCGCGCTCATCCAGTCGGCGTACGTCGCTCTCGCCGTCGTCTCGTCTGGCGCCGACCGGACCCGGACCATCTGCTCCTGTACCGTTCCGTCGGCCGCGACGACGACCGCCCCGTCCCTGTCGAAGGCGACCTCGGAGGCGGCCTCCACCGCGGCGGTGAACTCCTCGGGGAGTATCCGGGCGGTCTCGACCGGCCACCGGTTGGAGCCGAGCGGGTCGGCGAAGGCGTCGATCCGGACCTCCGAGACGACCAGGAAGTAGAGACTCGGCCCCTTGGCGTACCGGTCGTCCCACTGGTCGAACCCCGCACTGATCTCCTCGGCGAGGTACGTGAGCAAGTCGACGAGGTTCCCGACCGTCGCGAAGTTGGCCTGCATGTATAGCCGTACTACCACTTGGGCCGGACAGGTTTGTATATGGCCCCGTAGATGACGGTCCCTGGGACGTCCGTATCCATGCGATGTCGGACCGAACCGCCACCGGGGACCGGCGTCGCGACGTCACTACCCGCCCGAGCCCGGAACCGCTCGGGCTTGGACAGCGGCCGCCACCGGTCGAAGCGGCCCGATCACGGCCGCTCCGTCGGTCGTTTCGTCCTCACCAGGGCTCCTCCTTCAGCCCGAGCAGGTAGGCCGCGCCGTTGGTGGCGAGATGGAGCGCGGGGGTGAGGACGGCCACGACCAGCAGTCGGGCAGGTGTGAACGTCTCCTCGAACCAGTCCGGGACGGCCAGCACGGTCAGGCCCAGCGCGACGGCGACGAAGTCCAACTGGTCAAGCACCGGGAACGAGGCCCCGCGGTCCCGGCCGGCTCGGCGCTTCAGGAAGCTCGCGAGGATATCCCCCAGCATCGCGCCCGCCGGGAGGGTCACCGCCGCGAGCGGCGGGAACGACGGGAGCGCGTCCGCGCCCGTCGCCGGGGTGCCGAGGGCCTCGCCCGCGCGCCCGCGGACCAGGTTGAGCGCCCCCGCCAGGAGTGCGCCCGCGGTGATGCCGGCGGCGGTCCCGCGCCAGGTCTTCCCGTCGCCGAGGAGACGGCGACCGCCCCACTCGCGGCCACCGTCGATGGGCTCGCCGCCCCCGAACAGCACGGCGGCGTTGTTCGGGACGTAGGCGGGGAGCATCGCCCACAGCGCGCCGAGCGTCGTTCCGAGCAGCGACATGACGGTCGTGCGGCCGCTCGGGGCTTAACCGCCGGGGTTCGTCGCGATGGGGCCCGTCCGGCGGCCACACCCGGAGCGAGACGGGAGCACCGTGCGTCGGTGCATCCCCGTCGGCGGCGGGGCGGGCCATGCTCCGGCGGGGTCGCGTGCACCCGCCGGCCCCGAGAGCCGCAGACGGCACACGGGACGGGGCGTCCACACGCGCCGGCGGGCGTCCGCCCGACAGAAGGTGAGGCTGGCCATCTCGATACATACGGTTCTGAACCAGTTCATAGGGAAGAACTCTCATTCTCCGTTGAACGCTCCCGGAATCGCCGCCCTCGGTATTTGCACTCGAGGACGCTCCGTCATTCAGCCGATGTGAGCTGATAGGTCAGTAATGGGTCTCTAAATCGGAGTGACTCGCTACAAGCAGGTGAAACCGTCTCAGTCCTTGTTTACCAGCACTTCGCTGGGGTTGATCACGGCACCACTTCGTCATCTTCGGTCAGTTCTAGTCGCTCGGCTGATCCGCGCGTAATCGTGGAGGTGATGATCTGTCCGTCGCCAAGCTCTATCACGATTCTGGCATAATCTCGCTCTCTTCTACGGACCTGACGGTGCCGGTGAGTTTGTTGCGTGCACTGAGTGCCACAGCGTCTAAACGTGCACGACGGAGAGATACCCATTGTGGCCGAAAAGTCGGATTTCTCGGCCTCAATTCCTGGGATATCGGCAGAACTGTGAAACGAGTGCTTCCTCCGAACGACAGTCCGATGTACCGATGTGAGTGCCGTATAGTCCATCGACTCAGCCGGTAGCGCACATGACCACGATACGACGGCAGTGGGTGTGACTCCCACTACTGTTCTCAATACATCGAACACGGATGCCGCTGGCATCGCCCGGTCAAACCGGGTGAAACGAACGGCTGAACGGGCTACCGAGCCGAATGGGCGCGCCGCTAACAGGGATGGAGGCGATCGCGCGGGAACGACAGAGCGACTTCTGTGCCCACGACCGGTGGCGAGGTGGCGAACGCTTCAACAGTGACGTCGTCGAACGCGAGCGTCACGCGGCTCGTTGCGTCCTCGCGCACGACGCGCTCGACGGTCGCAGACAGATCCCCGTCAGCGTCGTTGAGGGTGATCGCCTCCGGTCTGATGGCGACGTGGTCCGCCGCGTCGGTACCGCTGTCGCGATCGACTGGCCCCCGACCGCTCCCGTCGGAGCGTGCCTGGGACCCGATGTCGTCATCGAGAATACGGCGTAGCGAGGGCGCCGCCGAGAGGTCGATAACGTTCGCCCCGGTGAACCGGGCGACCATCGGCGAAGCGGGCCGTTCGAACACGTCCTCGGGCGTGCCACGCTGAACGACCCGCCCGTCCTGCATCACGACGATCCGGTCGGCGACAGCGCGGGCCGTCGTGCGGTTGTGCGTCACGTATACCGCGGTCACGTCGGCAAGTACATCGACGAGATCGTCTCGCAGGGCCTGTTGTGTCGGGACGTCGAGTGCTGCCAGCGGTTCGTCGAGCAGCATCACAGAGGGGCGAATCGCGAGCGCTCGGGCGAGGGCGACCCGCTGTTTCTCTCCGCCCGACAGCGTCGGCGGGTTTCGCTCCGAGAGATGGGCTACACCGAGTTCAGCGAGCAGCTCGGCGGCATCACGCGACGATTCCCGGTACCGGGTGCCGTACTCGACGTTCTCTCGGACGGTCATATGCGGGAAGAGCGCGTAATCTTGGAACACGAAGCCGAACCCCCGCTCCTCCGGCGGTTGCCCCGTGATATCCGTTCCGTTCGCCGTCACTACCCCGGTGTGCTCGTGGAAGCCGGCGATCGTCTCTAACAGCAGCGTCTTGCCGCTCCCACTCGGACCGAGCACAACGCAGGTCTCGTTGGACTCGACCTCGAGTGCGGCATCGACGGTGAACGGTTCCGCACCGTCGGCGGTAAACGTCGAGCGGATGTCGGCAGTAAGCCGGGTCACGGCATCCCTCCTGCTGTGCCATCGTCGGTCAGGTAGCGGACGAGGAGGAAGATGACGGCTGAGACGGCCAGGAGCAGGAACGCGACCGCCCCACTCTCCTCGAGTCCTCCCTGGAGGTACGTGTTGTACACGAAGACGGGCGCGTGTTGGGCGGTCACCGTCCCACCGGCGAACGGGTAGAAGAACTCCACGGAGTAAGCAACCACCGCGACGGCACCGAACTCGGAGACGGCGCGGGCCCACGCGAGCACGCCGCCGGTGATCATGCCGCGGACAGCGAGCGGGCCGGTCACTCGCCGGAACGTCTCCCAGTTGTTAGCACCGTGGATGCGAGAGGCGTACTCAAGACGGTCATCGATGGCCTCGAACGCCTCGCGGCTGGCGTTGACCGCGTACGGGGCCGAGACGAACGCCATCGCCAACACCAGTCCAACCATCGTTCCGAGGACCGAGAACTGCGGGAAAGCGCCGCCCTTCCCAAAGCCGAACAGGATAATAATACCTGCGACAGAGTGGGGAACGACAAGCGGGAGATCGACGAGACTCTCGACGAGTGGCTGACCTGAGAACCCTTTTGCCAGCAGGTGTGCCAGTGGGACACCAAACAGGAGGCTGAGCAGGGCCGCTAACAGTGGACCATACACACCGAGATAGAGTACGCGGTGGACGTCTGGATCCAGTGCCTTCTCGATCACGAGTGCAGGCGTCTGCCGTGCGACGAACATGAACAGGGGCAGCCCCAAAGCGACCATGAGGAGACTACCGGCGGTCGCTGTCGCCACGGTGAATGAGGTGCCGTCGAGCGCGTACGCGGTGACGGCCGTGCTGCCCACGATGAAGTAGGCGTACCAGGTCGGCTGGCCGACCGAGTACGCAGCGGCGAATGCCAGCGCTTGGACGACGACGAACGCCACGACTAGTGGTGTCCGCCCGACTGCGGCGATCTCGAACCGGCGTTCAGTCTCCGTTGCCATGGTCTGTGAAGCGGGGCACGTTGTGCATAAATATCGATGAAATGGCGACAGACCCCACTAGAGCTCCAGTGGCCCGAGAGAACTCTGTGCGCTGGCGACTTCCATCACGTTGTCGGGGACGGCGTCCTCCGAACTCGCGGGAACGACGATGGGATCAACAGGAACGAGGCCCTGTTCTTCGAGGATCGCCCGACCCGGCTCGGTGGCGAAATACTCGATCCACTGTGCGCCGCGGCCAGGGGCCTCGGCAACGCTCGGAACGGTCAGACCATAGGCGATCGGTGCACCGGTGAAGGTGCCGCTGTCGGTCTCGACCTCTGCCTTGGCGTAGTGCTGTGCGTACTCACTCGTCGCCTGCGAGAGGTCAACCTCCGGCTGGAGGTCGACGTACGGCAGCCCGGAGGTGGCCGAGATGGACTGGTAGTACAGCACGTAGTCGAGCTCGCCAGACTCGAGTTGGCCCTCAAGGTTCGTCTCGGTGCCCGTTGGGACGGTCGTGTTGCTCATCAGGGCGTCAAGCGTTCCCTCGTCGTAGAGCCGCTCGCCCTGGAACTCCTCGGCGCCCAACTGTAGCGTCATCACCGCGCGATAGCCGCCGGGGTCGACCGCAGGGTCCGAATGCCCGATGGTGACGCCGTCCCGCGAGAGCACGTCCCACCAGTTGTCGGCCGAGATGTCGTCTGCCCCGGGGGAGTCCTCTCGGTACTGGATCGACATCGAATTCGTCGTGAAGATGGCGTACCAGTCGCCGTAGTCGGGGAGTACCCGGTTGCGGATGAGCCGGAAGTCGGAGGTACCGAGCACGTCGGCTGACCGACCCTGCTGGGTGATTTTCTGTGTCGAGGCCACGGATCCCTTAGCTTCTCGGTTCACGTCGACGTCGAACTCCTCCTCGAACTGCGGTTCGGCAGCCGAGAACGGCGGCGCGAGCGATCCGGCGTGGAAGATGGTCATGGAGTCCGACATCGGCGTGCTTGTCGGGGTTCCACTGTCCCCACCGCCATCGCTACCGCCGTCACCGCTGCCACCGCCATCGCTACCGCCGTCACCGGTACAACCGGCGAGACCGATGGCCGCTGCTGTTGCACTACTCGCGAGGAACGCACGTCGTGTACGATGTTCTGTCATCGATACATCGGCGTTATTTCGATACCGGCATAACTGTTTTGCTCCCTGCCCATCTTGACCCGGTATGGACGCGAGCTTCGACGCACAGCTTCGGGCAGATAGTGTGGAATTCACACAGCAGGACGTGTCACTCCTCGAAGCTGTAGACGAGATCGGATCGATTCATAAGGCTGCTGACGAACTCGGCCGGTCGTACTCCCGCTCGCACCAGCGCATAACTGTACTGGAGGAAGCTTTCGGGACGCTGGTCGAACGACAGCGCGGAGGATCTGGTGGTGGCGGAAGCACGCTCACTGAAAATGCATACGAGTTACTCTCCCGATTTGAGCGGCTTTGTACGGGATACTCGTCGGTTGCGGAAACCACCGAAGCAGTATTAGACGGGACCGTCGTGACGCGGACTGGCGAACTCGGAACTGTAACGACCGCTGCTGGAAATGTACGGGCAATTGTCCCGGTCGATACTGACACGGTGCAGGTGAGTCTTCGTGCTGATACGGTAACGCTACACGATCCGGCTGAGACGCCGACGGAGAGCGCAACGAGTGCCCGAAACCGATTCGACGGGTGCGTACTCAGTATCGACCGCGGTGACGCGATTTCGCTGGTTTCTGTCGATGTAGGGGCCGAAGACCCTCTGTATGCTCTTGTAACTGAAGACAGTCGAGAGCGGCTCCAACTCGAGTCGGGTCGTCACATCGTCGCGTCGTTCAAGGCGACAGCAACCCGTGCAACCCCAAAATAGAGGAACGAGCGCTCTCAGCGGACTCTTCCACCCGGAGCTGTGGCAGGCAGTTGAGGTAGTTGGTCGGTACAAACCAGACGAGGCGCTCCGTGGAAAACTATATGCGGGTCTCGTACAGAACGGTTACAGAGTCCTGTAGTCCGTACGTCGGCGTATCTAAAGATGTGGATGCGTTCTTGAGCGTGCCCTATCCAGCGTCTGTTGATGGCTCCGACTCTTGAGTCTCGCCGAGCTGTTTTCCGAGACATCGCGCAACGACCGTACGCCAACTGGCCAGTCTACGATACGTCGCCGTTGTATGATCGGACGTCGCTTGCCGGACTAGAATCGGATGTTCGGACGGTCTCGGAGACGTGGTTCGGTCACAAGAGTCACGACTCGGTTGAGCAGCTCGTCTGTTCACTTCCCATGGCGTACTTCCAATTCAATGTCCACGACCGCTACGAGGGCTCAACCCGCTACGAGATGGACACACTCTTTCGGATGTTTGTACTGAAGGAACTCCACGGCTGGGAGCACGAAACGGCCCTCGTTGATTATCTGGGAAACGCGCCAGTCGTATGCGATCAGTTGGGGTTAGAGACGGTTCCAGATCAGTCGACGCTGTGGCGCAGTTGGAACACCCGGTTCACCGCCGACCTTCGTGAGACGGTGGAGACAACTGCCCGGACTCTTCTCATTAAAGCCCAGAATGCAGATGTCTCGGTTCCACGCGACCCTGAGCAGAAGCTCTGTTACCGGGACAGCGACGTCGAGGATTCGGCACCGAACGAGCAACGCATCTTGGGCAGGGCAGAGACGATCATAGAACAGGTCAGCCGCGTTGTCTTCCCGGCGTTTTCGCTAGACCGTGGTAACGGGTGTGAGATTCACGAGAACGCCTACTGGGGTTTACAAACTTATCTCGGACTGCGTGAGAACTTGGCCGCCAACGAGGGCGCTCGCAGCTTCATCTACGAGTCAACACGGGAGCGGACACCACTCGGACAGGCTCACCGCGACCACCTGCGTGACCTCTCGATACCGGAGGTTCGAGCGATGTATCGACGGGCGATCCGGCAACTCATCGGCAAGGTCGCAAAGGCGGGGGAGGTCCCTCGCGCAGGCATCGTCGCGATCGACATCACCGAAGCTGACCCCTTCAGGGGCGACCGTACGGGCCACGAGGACGAGATCATCGGAAGAAGGAGAACACCGACGAGTACGCCTGCCAGTGGGCCACAGTCCAGTTGGTCGGTAACGCTGTTCCGCTCGTCCCCGATGCTCGCCCCGTGGGGAAAGGCGAGTCACGCAAGGAGATCCTCAAGGAGTTGCTGGATTCGGCTGAGGACCTCGTTCACGTCGATAATGTGCGAATGGATCGGGAGTTCGATAGCCAGCATGTCCTGGGGATGGTCAGCCAGCGTGGGCTCTCCTACGTCGTCCCGAAACGGATGCAGACCAGCGAGAAGGCCAAGGCCGAGCGGTTGCTCCAGCGGAATCAGGACCGATACGAGACCGACCGCGAACTCAATCCGGGCAAGAATGAGTGGCACGAGACGACCCTGATCTACCACCGGAAAGGGGACTCCGAGCACGACGATCACCGGCAGTATTCGGTGTTCATGACCGATCGGGGGAGCGGACATCTCACGGGGTACGGCTGCCGGTGGGAAATCGAGAGGGGAACAGGTCGATCAAACGGTTCATACCGGCGGCGACGTCGGAGGATTTCGGGCTGCGACTCTTGTGTTTCGCGTTCGCATGTCTGCTGTACTCGATTTGGCGCGCTGTCGGTCTCCTCGTCCAAACCGGATTGGCCGGCGAGTATGAGCACTCACCGGTGATTACAGCGGACAACACGCTGACACTGCTGAAGAAGGAAAGTTGAATCAGGCAGTGAGGAACTCTGTTCGGGTTAGCGTGCCGTCTGAGTGGCTACGCTGCTGGAGGTCCCGAAAACCCGTCCATGTAGTTGGATGTGTAACGAGAGTAGCCGCCTGGAGGGCCATCCGGGGCAGTACCCCTGGCCGAATCGGTCAGATTCACGTATCACAGCCCCGCTGATCCCGCTGTAGTCTCAACGTCCATCCGCCCGCAGTTTGGTATCGCGTCATGAAGTTTATCGGACGGAAACAGCCACATGTGGGGCCACGCTCAGAGGACGATATCGTCCGCTCGGATCTGGACGTCGGACCGGACTCCTCCGGAGGAACCTGGGCGACATCGCCGCCCACGCCGGCCGCCGGGGCGCGTTCATCCGGGTCGACACCACGCCGCCCTCTGCGACCTCGTCGCCGACCACCACGGCATGGGGCTCTGCCCGCAGGTCGACGTGAGGCGGACGCCGGACGGTCCCGACCGGCTGGCCGCCCTCCCCGGCACGGTGTGGCTGGTGGAGGGTGCGTACGAACCACCGCACGAGGTGGCCCACCGCGAGAAGCGCCGGGTCGACGGGGCGTACCGCGACCTGCTGGAGCAGGCGTTCCGCTCGTTCGACGAGGGCGTCGCCGTCGGCAGCCACGACCCCGCTCGCGGCCCCCAGACTGGTACGGCAGTTCGTACGAGGGCCGGATGCTCATGGGCGTCCGAGGCAGCGCAGACGGATCTGGCCGCGGAGGTCCCGGTCTACCAGTACGCTCCGCACGGGACGGAGTGGCTGTCCTACTCCTACCGGCGTGTGATGGAGCGCACGTCCAACGCGCTGTTGGCCGCCCGTGCCCTCGTGGATGGGTGGGCGAGGGTCGCCCGGAGCGGGATCGCTCGGCGTCGTTCCCCCCGC
>ERZ1034569.915-NODE-915-length-10198-cov-20.454205_pt1 | contig 10198 bp, 15 predicted proteins | sample MGYA00520706_ERZ1034569 | MGnify/ENA primary metagenome ERZ1034569 (study PRJEB33760, sample SAMEA4777722) | hypersaline lake metagenome | biome: hypersaline environment; feature: brines | place: Spain | collected 2014-08 | depth 0 m ...
TTTTCGCGTGCCTCGGTGCCCGGCTCGTACTGGAGTTCGACACCGAGCCGGAGTTTGGTCACGGTGACCATACTGAGCAAGTGCCTGGCCTGGTCGTCGAGTTTGCGGACTTTCCGGTCTATCCCCCGCGATCGATATCGACGACGACAGAGGTATCAAGGAGTTTCATCCGTCAAGCGCTCCAAGTTCCCCTCGCTCAGCTGACCAATCTCCTGAGAGACTTGGTCGTATGTCTCCGGGCCGAAAATCTCCTGACCGGTCACGTCTCCAAGCCGGCCTCCCTGATCCAAGTGGTCCTCAATGACTTCGCTAACCAACGTGGTCAGGGAACACGCTACAGGGAGCGACCGATGAGCGGTAAACAAAAGAAGTGTGTTAATGTCAGCCCCGACCCGAAGCTGTACCGCCGAGCGAAGACGCTCAACTTGAACGTCTCCGGTGTGTCCGAACGAGCGTTGCGTGTGTACCTCGACCGACTCGAAAGCGGCGGTGAACAGAGTGGCACCATCCTCGCCTCGAATAGCGATGCGGAGTCGACTGGAGGAGATGAGCCCGCGGCCACCGCTGGTCCCCGGCGAGCCGAGGATGACTGTCTTGACCGCTAAGAACCTCCAAAGTCGTCGCCATCCAACGCGTCATCAAATGTCGGCGTCTGTCGATTGGTTACGTCTTGAGGGAAACGTATACTCATACGGTCGTGCGTACGTTCTTGCGCTGATGCGACGTCTATCGACCAGTAGCGCCTGGACACTCGGGTAACGACTGAAAATAGTTCTGCACGACCGTATCAATCGGGCTTATGACCCTCAACTTCGAGTGGGTCGAGTCGGCTCGCGAGTCCGTCAAAGTCATCGTCGAATGACAAAATGTGATCGATACCGTGGTGCTGTGCTAGCGCTACCGTGGTGGCATCAGTGAAACTGAGCCGCTGGTCGTCGTACTGCTCGAACACCTCGATTGCATCCGCGAAACGGGCGTCGGACACGCGCAACAAATAGTAGGTTTCTGGATATGAATCGGCACCCCGCATCCGAGCGCCCAATCGTTTCGCTGTCTCGAACGAGCCGCGCTTGAGCGTCAATGTCACGGCTTCATCATATATGTAATCGCTGATGTAGGGCTGGCCAAATCCATCATCATAGACGGAGTCGAGAACGTCACTGGCCGTATCGTGTCTTGTCGCATCAGTATCGTGGTCGGCATACAGAACTCCTGTATCAATAAGCACAGTCATCCGTACAGTATATCGTCAATATCTTCCTCAGCTGTCTCGGCACCGGAGCTGAACCGGCCACGGTGCATCAGCTTCTTCTGTTCGTCCGTTAGTGGGACTGTCGATGCTCGAAATGAGTCGATGACCTCGTCGCGTGACTCGTATGCATCATCGATAACTCGGGATAACAACTCCTGTTGGGTCACATTCCGTCCGGTCTGCAGCCGAATCTCTGCCTGCAACTCCTCGAGCCGTGACTTGGCGTCTTCGTCGACTTTGACTGCTGTGGTCATGGCTGTGGTTACGTCTGCAACATAGTAAACGTTGTTACGACCGGTCACCCGACGCTTGTTTGGACGAACACTCTGACAGTTCACCTGATAAGCGCGACCAGAACAAAGCTGAATATGCCGACACTTCAACAGAGGAAATCCTCGACGAGTATCACCAGTTCGCTACCTCAGTCCTCGACCGTAGTGAGAACACGGTCGACCTCCACACCCGCTATATCGAACGACTGCTCGAACACGTTGATAAGCCGCCCTCACAGGTCACACAGGACGACATCGCGGGCTATCTTGACTCCGAAGGTGACGTGAGTGACACGGCTCGAATGAACATCATCGGTGCTCTGCGGGTGTTCTTCCGGGGTTTCTTCGACCGAGGGGTGATAGACGCCTTCGAGATGCCGTCGAAAAGTGCGAAACCCACCGATGTCCCCTCGAAAAACGACCTCCAGACGTTCTATGAGGCGTTAGAGAATCTGAAGTACAAGACGGCGTTCCTCTTCGCGGCCACCTCGGGACTCCGGTCCAGCGAACTGTGTCAACTAACGATGGACGATATTGATGAGGACAAGCGGACGCTGGTGTCGAAACGGACAGTGAGCGCACAGTGTGGTCCCCCCACGTTCGACGCAAGAGAAGCCGCGACACTGGCGTATGCCGTCGGCGTGGATGCCGGTGTAGTCTTGCTCAGCGAGCGCGAGGCGCGTCAGCTGCACGACGTCACTGAGGTTTGGTTGGCGGAACTCAAGAGTCCCCCACTGGCCAGTCGTTCGGGAGCCGTGAGAGCGTCGCACGAATCTTGTAGTCGGCTAGCGCTGTGTTCTCACGAAGCCAGTCCGCAGCCGCTGCGTGCGTATCTTGCCCGTTTGGAATGTACACACCGTGTGGCCCAGAGGCAACAAATGATAATCTAAGCACGTCTTGAAGATGACCGCGCATCTCGTCGTCGTCTTCACTCTTTGTCGCCACAGTAATTAACACGTCTTCTGGCATAGGCTGGCCCCATGTATGATTCCGACAGAGCTTCCAAACGATCCGAGCACCCGGCTTTAGCTCACTCATCCCCGCTTTCGACCTTCGGATTGAGACGTTCATGCACCAACCCTTCAAGAAGGTGTAATTGCTTGACTATCTCATCGTTATCGTTCAGCGTGTACTCAGTATGATTCTCTCCTTCGATCGCTCTCACGACCCCGAGATTTTTTAGTAAATCGATATGCGTATGCACAGACTGGCGGCTGACACCAGCCTTCTCGGCAAGCATGGACTTACTGAACTGTGTTCCCGGCATATCCATGAGAGCGTCAATCATATATCCCACACTCTCGTTTTGCATGAGCACTCGGAGCCCTGATGGATATTCGTCGCGCAATATGTCTGTGTCTGGTTCTCTTGTCCGTTCATCCTGTTTAGGCATATCCGAACATAGAAACGACGCCGTGTTAAATTTGTTGGACAGTGCCTCGCGTTCTCTTAGCGGTAGCCTTTTATCAGTTGTTGGCAATGTGATCTACTTTATTCAGTCTGACCGACCTGGACACTGCGGAATCCTTGCCGGTCATTGTTCGTTTGTCAGTGCTCCGACTTCGGCTTTTCTATCTGTTTCTTGACGTTCGTTTCATCTGGAGTGACGGGCTTCACTCGAAGCTCTCCGAAGCCGTACTTCGAGTGATTCCCGACGCGGGTGAGTCCGGAGATCGCGGTCTCCACCGGACGGTCGCCATCGTAGCCGACGACCACACCGTGATCAACCGTCTCCAACTCGTATACGTCGCCGCCCTTGATGACCTTCTCCAGGCGGTGGCGCAGCTGCGCTTCGTCGTCTACGCTTCACCACCAGGGGACGTCCACGTTGTTCGCCTTCGGGTACTCCGACCGGAGGACGAACGGCGTCACGAGTTCGAGAATGAACGCCTCGCCGTCTTCGAGACGCGAGTAGTCCAGTACCTCCAGATCTACGACCTGCGTGTGTTTCAGCGTGGTCGTCCCGTAGCCGTAGTTCCGTTTGCCTCCGAACTGGAGGCCATCAAGCATGTGCTCGCCCAGCGGGAGCACGTCGGGGTCATCGGCGTGCAGGTAGGCATTGACATACCACTTCGTTGTCTGTTGCTGCTTGCGAGCGTCCTCCGGCCGGCTCATAATGGTCTCGTGGGACAGTGCCGGGTGCCCGCTCTGTGGGCGGATATCGTGGGTGTTCAATGCGTCTCGTGGACGGCTGTCGAGTAGCCATAATGGGCCGGGTTCCGCAGCAGGAACAGGTCATCGTAGTGCTCAACGTCCGGCAGGCCGCTTCCGAGGGACGGCCGAACACCGCTCTGGGAGTGTTCTTCGGGGAACGTCCCGAACTGTGACCCGGCTTCCCTCGGTGTGGGGTTCGTCGTGGATGTCGGAGTCCTCAGCCGAGACGATCCGGTACTCCTGCGTTGCCATTGTGGTCTGTTTCGTTGGCGGGGTATTTGAGTGTCCGGGAGTCGGATACAGTGAACGAACAATCAGTCCTGGCTAAAACTGTTCCCAGTCGATGACCTGAACACCGTCCATCCGTTCGAAGTCATCGACATTCGCGGTGATGACCGGACGCTGTTCTGTCCGGGCCGTCGCCCCGATATAAATATCGTGCAGATCGTCGAGCCGCTGTCCTCGTTCTCTGAGAGTGGCGATGAGTTCGGCAGCACTCGTCGCGACTGCACGAGAGATCGGCTGAATGTCGAATCGGGCGAGCAGTCGATCCAACTGATCCATTGCATTTTCGCGTGCCTCAGTGCCTGGCTCGTACTGGAGTTCGACACCGAGCCGGAGTTCGGTTACGGTGACCATACTGAGCAAATGCCTGCCCTGGTCGTCGAGTTTGCGGACTTTCCGGTCTACCCTCCCGCGATCGATATCGACAACGACAGATGTATCAAGGAGTTTCATCGGTCACGCGCTCCACTGTCCCCTCGCTTAGGTGACCGATCTCTTTGGAGACGTGATCGTAGGTCTCCGGGTCGAAAATCTTCTGGCCGGTCACGTCTCCGAGCCGCCCTCCCCGATCCAGGTGATCCTCGATGACTTCGCTAAAACTGCGATCACCTTTCTCGCGTTTGAGACGACGGTACACGTCGTCGCTGATCGCGATGTTCTTGCTCATATCTCCTGTTGTGTACCTATACGCAAAAGTGTGATGCCTTTTTGAGGGAGAACGCCATCACGCGTGCTGGAGGAGGTTGGTATCGAGGACGATTCGTTGCATGTCAGCCAAGGAGATCAAGCTCGGACGAAACACGGAGGAAGTCAACGTGATCCATTTCAACTGCGGCGCTCGCTTCCCGGTAGGTCAGTTCACCAGCTTCGATATCGTCCCAGACGGAGACGATCTCGTCGAGGATTTGCTCACCGTACCGCTGTGTCGCATAGTCGAGTGTCTGGTTTTCCTCCTCGACTGCCGATGCGATTACGTCGAGAGAGAGTTCGATCGTGAAATCAACGGACGCATACGTTGCCGGTTTATGCTGGAGACGCTCGAGGAGTCCCGCCCGGTGGAGATCGCGACAGTATTCGTGTGCTGTCGAGTGTGGGAAGTCGAGTTCTGCTTTCAACTCGGTTACTGTAAACTGTTCGTGGGTTGCTGCGTAAGTGAGAATCTCCAGCTTCCGGTCGTTTGCTAACTGTTCCCCGATCGCCTGGAGCTGTTTCCGAGAGAGTGTAGCGTGTTCGGTCGTACTCATCCTCTGGATGAATATACATTATCCTCGTATATACATATTTCGAGGACGGTGATAGAGACACCGATCGATCGCCGCCGGGGAGGTCGATCGCGCCCGACAGCCGGACCGTGAGACGCGACAATCGGCGGACGGACACTGCAATCCACACGCTGGCCCACACGTGCAAGTCAGCGAGGATTCACACAATTCGAAGTTGGGCTGAGCGGCCAAGTGTTCTTATGAAATGACGAACAACCATCATATACGAATGGCCCGGAGTGACACTCCCGAAAAGAGACAGCGGATCAAACTCGTCGAGAATCCGAGCGGGACGTGGACAGCGACGGACAAACAGACCGGCGTCGCCAGCCAGGGGGGAGACGCGAATAGCGGCCCTGGAACCTCTCGACGAGGCGGTCGCACTCTATCACGGCGAGATCGGTCACGAGCCAACAGATAAAAAACTGCGCGAACTCGGTGTCGACCCCGACATCGCACGGTCACAGGGCGACGAGCTGCCTGACGTTCTCGCATAGATTTCGACGCCTTCTGCAGTGGAGAGAACGGAACCGGTGACCCCTGCCTGCTCAGTAAGTCGTACACACGCGTCGGCCACTATCGTCACCGCCGATCGAGCCACACGCCCCAAGTCGGATCGATCGCTGGACGGGCATCGATCGCGCCCGACAACCGGACCGTGAGACGCGACGATCCAGACCATGCGGAGACGGGCGACGCATTGACCTCCTCCCACGACTGAAGTCGTGGGATTCCTCCGTGGGTAATCCAACCAGTTGATTACCCCGGCTGTGAACTTGCGGGTTTGCTGAGGCTGGGTTGGTCGAGCGAACGCGACTGTTCCCCAAAATCGGCGGGTATCCAGTCGTGTTCGTTCCACTGCCAGTACGCCCCCTCTTGGGGTGCGTCCCTGCCGCGTTCAGCAGACAGGGCAGCAGGCCGGGCCATCGGCCCTTCTTCCGATTGCACGATGTTCCACGCCCCTGCCACGTCACTGTGCGCATCCAATCGACAGTCGTGACACCGGAACGAATCGCCTGTTCGGGTCACATCGCTACTCCTGCACTCCGGACACTTGCCACTCGAGTTGGCTTCGCTCACTTCTGCAACACAAATCCCAACATCACCGAGTGTCAGTTCTATCCGCTCCAGCAGTTGTCGGTGTGACCAGAAGGCATGAGTCTTCTCGTTCACCTCAGCACTCCAATGCGTGTCCAGCACATCGGTCAAGTCACCAACGTACACCGTATCGACATTCCGTTCAAGCAGCCATTCAGCGACGTGTTTCACCGCAGCATTACGGCTGTGGTCGCGCTTTCGTGACCGCTCATCGTACAGACGTTGGATACGGTGGCTCGTGTATTCATCTTCTCGGAGTTTCGACTGGAGTGTAGCGATTCGCTCGGAATAGCTCTGGAACCGGTCAAACTCCGGGCGGGCGTGGTACACAGTTGTTTCACCATTTTCTGTGACGACAGCCAACGTGTTGTTTGCTCCTACGTCGATGGCAGCTGCCTGCGTCGTGTTCTCGGTGTCGAGTGTGTGAGTGAAGGCATCCTGCCGCTGTTCTCTGAGGTTGTCTGGTTGAATGCGGACAGGATGCTGGACACGAAGCTGGGTAGCGTGTTCGTCGTAGATGAGTTCCAAGCGGCTATCGTCACCGTTCCACTGCAGGTTGCCCCGAACTTCGAGCGTGACACGCTCGTTGTGCTCGAAATTGTAGCGGTCTTCGAGTACGTCACCGACGCCAAATTCGAGTGTACTCCGGTCTTCGTCCCAGTCGAACGTGTAGAGGTCGTTGCGGACGAGACCGTGCAACTCGTAGCCCTCTTCTCGGGTGCCCCAGTAGCCCGGTGGTGAGGGTTTCTCGGTCACTGTCGGGTCGGAGTCGTCGTGGTACTGGTTGAGCAACCGGAAGTGGCTCCGCCGTGCTTCGCTGTTTTTGCGAGCAATCTGCTGGCACGTCGCTTTCCCGGTGATGGGTGCGTACTCGTCGTAGAGGTCGGTGTACTCGGCATTCCACACGTCACCGTCATCGCTGAAATATTCTTGGCGGCGTCGGTAGGTGATCTGATTCCAGAGTGGCGGTTGAGCGGCCAGCCAGTCAAACAAACACTGCCGATACCTGTTGCTGGTCGCTTCAGCAGTGTAGGTATTCGTTCGCTGTGGCCGGTCGCTCACATAGTACATCATATGATAGATTGCTGTAAACGTTGGGATTACAACCAGCCTATGTCACGTGGTTTGTGGCATATCATGTCGGCTTCATCCACACCCCTGAAGGGGTGGGCTTTCGCCTCGCTACCGCTGTAAACCGGATCAGTCGACATCGAGCGGCGTCCCACTCTGCAACCGATCAAAAAAACGCAGTGATGACAAATGGGCTCTCGACAGCCACAGTTACCACGACAAGCGGGATCGGTTCCGTGACGGGAGTCATCTCGTACTGACGATGTGACAGGTGGACAGCGGCATCCTGGTCGCTCATTTCGCGACCGCTGTCGTCGACGAGAACAGTCACGTCCGAACCCTTTTGTTCGGTTCCGACCTATCCTATGCATGGCGCGTTCGATCGCCAACGGAGACGATGTCGACTGGTTCGAGACCGTCGAGTCAGTCCTTGCTGATCATCCCGTTTCGGTCGGAATCGTGTTCGGGTCTCGTGCGCGTGGCGAGAGTCACGAGCACAGTGATATTGATATTGCGGTCGCATTCAAGGATCGTCAACCGGGCGAATCCGGCCACCTAGACGCACGTCTCGGGCTGGGAGCGGACCTCGCACTCGCGCTCGGGACCGACGACGTAGATGTGGTGGACCTTCGCTCGGCACCGCCTGCGCTTGTACGTGCAGTCTTTCGCGACGGGAAGCAGGTCGTCGGCACCGACGAAGCGGCCGGTCAGCTCCGTGAAACACTGCTCAACGACACAACTGAAGACCGCCGGTCGCCAGCAGAACGGTTCGACGATGCTCTCGCAGCTATCGACGACCATCTCGCATGACTCTCTAGGGAGGAAGTTGAACGCATCGTCAGCGCGGTCGAGACGATGGAGGCGAGTCTGGGAGTCCTCGCTGACTCGTCAGTATCGAGCGCCTCGTTGACCTCTGAGAGCGAACGGCGGTCTCTCGCGGTTTGTCGAACTCCGGTGGGTCGATTTCGACGGTCAGCGTGATTCGGTCGGCGTCGTCAGTCATCGGCGACCACCGCCACAGTGGAAGGGTCCCACTCGCTGCGATACCGAGAACCCCCTTGTCCGAACCCTTTTATTCGGTTCCGGCCTACGCCTGTGCGTGGCGGGTTCGACCGCTGACGGCGACGACGACGGCCCAGGGCAGGAAATCCGGCTCGTCCACTCGGGGGAGTTGTGGGTAGCAACGGACGTCGAGACGGGCGTCGCCAGTCAAGACGAGACCCGCGAGGTTGCGCTGGAGAACCTGGACGACGCCCTCACCCTCCATCAGAATGAGGGCGATGCAATCGACTCTCCAGAAGCAGAACGTGAGGTGCTTCGGGACTTGGATATCGGCCCCGACGAGGTCGAGCAGGCCCGGGAAGAGACAGACGAACTACCGGCGTTCATGCAGTAGTGTCGATGCCGTCCAGAGATTTCTCCGGCCGTGAGGTCGTTAAATCGCTCAGCAAAAACAGGTTTTTCATTGTCGACCGGACTGGCAGTCACGTCAAACCCCGGTACGAGCATCCGACCAACGACGAGGACGTTCGGGTGGTAAGTGTGCCGATGCACGACCGCATCGACACCGGAACGCTGCGGTCGATTGCCGAGCAGTCGGGTGCGCGTGACTTCGACGCGTTCTGTGCGTGGATCGACCGGCATCGCTAGCCAGGGGGAGACGCGAGTAGCGGCCCTGGAAACTCTCGACGAGGCGATCGCGCTCTGTCACGACGCTTCTCACCCAGGAGGCACGATGTCGTCCGGATGCAGGACGAACTCGAACTCGGGTTCGAAGACGAAGAAATCGTCCGCTTTTGCCGGGAAACCGATCGCGTACTGCTGACGAACGACGACTTCCTAGAGTTCGACGACCACCCGGGAATTTTCTTTCCCGAGGAACAGCGAACGCCTCCCGGACTGCCGTGACGGCGACCCAGTGCGTCGATCGCCTCAAATCACTATCAGTCACCGATCGTCGACGGCGGTAACCGGGAAACGAGCCCATCGAAGTCGTCGTCGAAGCTCAACACGTGGTCGATCCCATGTCGGTCCGCTCGTTTCTGTCTGTGCCGGTCACGTCGCTCGCGTTGCCGTACCCGGCGCGTGACTCGGGGTCTTGCCTTGGGAGTCAGAACTTATGATAAACTACGACACCAACTGTAAAGACGGTAACGACAATCGTACTGACATCGAACCCCGCCCTCGACAGACGGGCGAAGACAATCACGGTGAGGAGGCCGACCCGTGGAACGGACCGTTTACCGAATACAACAAGTACGGCCGTCCGACCGGACACGCGTATGTTCGATGTGGCGACTGTGGCATCGAGGTCGTCACGAGTCAGCGAGAGCACGCTACCCACCGGGCGGGTTGCCAGTACGCCGATGGTGGAAAGCAATGAGCGGGAAGCGCAAGAAGACCCGCGTCAACGTCAGTCTTGACCCGGAACTCTACCGCCGGGCGAAGGCGCTCGGCTTGAACGTATCCGGTGTGAGCGAGCGGGCGTTGCGGGAGTACGTCGACCGACTCGAAAATGGGTCGGGCCAGTCGAGCGTGCTGGTCGGCACGAACGGGCCGGACGGGTCGAACGATACGAGCGACGACACTGCGGACGATACAGACGCCAACGACGATACAGAGGCGGAGTATGCTGATACTCCGACCGAAGAGGTTCTCGACGACTATCGTCAGTTCGCTACGTCAGTCCTCGACCGCAGCGGGAACACGGTCCAACTCCACACGCGCTACATCGAACGGCTACTTGAGCACGCCGACACACCACCGTCACAGGTGACCCAAGCGGACATTACTCCTGCTCTTTT
>ERZ1034569.916-NODE-916-length-10197-cov-16.156281_pt1 | contig 10197 bp, 15 predicted proteins | sample MGYA00520706_ERZ1034569 | MGnify/ENA primary metagenome ERZ1034569 (study PRJEB33760, sample SAMEA4777722) | hypersaline lake metagenome | biome: hypersaline environment; feature: brines | place: Spain | collected 2014-08 | depth 0 m ...
CCCTGGATCAGAGCCAAGTCGAGGACCTCTACGAAAAAGCCAAGCGTCAGGTGATCAGAGAAGAGGAGGGAGGGAGCTCAGATGTATATCTGGAGTCAATGATTGCTTCCCGGATGGAAAAGCTATGGTCGGAGTCGCCTTGATCTCAATAGAAAGGCGACCAGTGGCCTGTAGGTGAAGGTCCGACGTGCCATCGTCGAAGGTATTTGGCTCAGGGTCGAGCGTTCTCTCTTGTCCTCATCACGACGCCTCCGCTATAGTCCTGGGACGGTGCAGGCAGTCCGGATCGTCAGAATGCTTGCATCGAGAGTGCCGAGAAAGAGGGACATCCCCTGGCATCAGATGACTGGTAGTATCCGTCTTCGGCATTCCAAACCACAGATTGAGCCCGCGTTTGATGGCTGTGGTAGAGAAAGAGTCCTTGTAAACGAGTTTGCGAGCAGGTGCTTTTCATCTCACTCAAAGATAGATTCTAGGGGGCGATGGGCTTGACTGGTAACCTTCGGCGGTTTGAAATGAAGCCCGACTCAGCGCGAGTTCAAGAAAAGAGGATGCGTAACCATCTGAGTATCAATTCTAGGGAGCACCGCAGCGTGGAAATGTCCTCCATGTATTGGTGTTGCTGTTATTGCAAGTCTAGAATTTCTCCTTTCGAGCTTGCTGCCTTGTTCAGAGGAGTTAATAGATTTTGGCTTAATAGCATCATCTTTTGAAAAGAGCTGCTTGTCCTTGATGGGGCGCAGCTCTCTTTCCCTTGGTCTCTTCGCGTTCCTCTTCGTTTCTAACCGCTACATAGTGTGACCCAAAATGATTTCAGACCCTGCCCCCTTTAACTCGGTTTCTGTATTTGCAATAACAGAATAAGAAAAGGACACAGCTCCCAGAGAGCCTTCCTAGTGCGCTGTCAGGTGTGAGTCTGTAATCTTTGTGCAGTACGTTGTCGGAAGCCGCTCTTTGAAGCTCTTTCTTGAGGTGCCATGCCCAACAAGAAATACCGGGTCGAGCTAACCGAAGAGCAGCGGTCCCACCTCCTCGAACGCCTCGGGCGCGGGGAGCGTCCGGCAGCTGAGCAAACCCGCGTTCGCGCTTTGCTGAAGGTGGACGAAAGAACGGAAGGCCTGGCTTGGACCGATGCCCGCACGGCTGAAGCCTTGGAAGTGGCCAAAGGGACGGTCGCAGGGATCCGGCGGCGCTTCTGCAAGCGTGGGCTCACCGGCTGCGTCGAGCGCAAGTCTCCGGACCGCGAATACGAACGCAAGCTCGATGGAGAGCAGGAAGCGGAGCTGATCCGCCTAGCTTGCTCAGAGGCCCCAGAAGGTCGGAGCCAATGGAGCCTACGCCTTCTGCCAGACCAGATGGTCGAGTTGGATGTCGTGGAGGACCTCTCCCACGAGACGGTGCGACAGACGCTACGGACCGACAGGTCCCAAACCGACTCAAGTCTCACCGGAGTCGCCAGTGGGTGATTCCGCCGGAGCAAAGCGCAAACTTCGTGGCGTAAATGGAAGACGTACTTTCTGTGTACAAGCGTCCTCGTGACCCGAACCGCCCGGTGGTTTGCACAGGCGAGACGCCCCGCCAGCTGATCAGAGAGGTCTACGCGCCGCTTCCGATGGAACCCGGCAAGCCGAAGCGCCACGACTACCACTACAAGCGCAACGGGGTGGTGAACCTACCAGTGTTCTTCGAGCCGCTGGCGGGATGGCGCACGGTGATGACCAGGGAGCGGCGTACTAGAATTGACTGGGCCCCCTTCTTGAGGCGCCTCCTTGACAAGCACTACCCCGGCGCCGAGAAGGTCATCCTTGTGATGGACAACTTGTGATGGACAACTTATGTGCCTACGGCCTGTCGAACTTCTACGAGGCACTCGCTCCGAAGGAGGCCTGCCGGTTGGCTCAGCGGCTCGAAATCCACTACACGCTTTGGGCGCGGCAGTTGGCTGAACATGGCCGAGATCGAAAACAGTGCGATGGCCCGCCAGTGTCTCGACCGGCGGATTCCAGAGAAACAGGTTATGGAAGAAGAGACGTCGGCTTGGTCAAAGAAGCGCAACGAAGAAGGCGCAGCGGCAAACTGGCGCTTCCGGACCGAGGATGCGCGCATCAAGCTGCGGCGGCTTTACCCAAATATCGACGGTTGACACTACAGTAGTAGGTATCGGATTCGGTCCAGACCTACTGAGTCTGAAGGGTGTATTGGATAACATGTTCGTTCTGTCCTGGTCCACTTTCTACGGTTGCTCTCATCTGGTACCGAAGCGTAGCTTGTTCCTCACACGCCTTGCTCTGCGCGTTTTTTCCTTTGCAAGGCTCAATGCCTCGGATCAGATCGGTCGGTGGCATGGACTCGCGGAGCCGAATTTGACCCTGCGGCGTGCCCGCTGTTGGCGCGAGCGCTTCAACCTGGAGCTCGAACCGCTCGTTGCTTGCAGATGGAGACACGGCCGGAGCGGATACGACGACCTTGAGTCTCGGGCCAGGCGCCTGCGCCCTCTCGTACGAGAGCACAGTTGACTTGTCCACGTCTGTTGCCGAAGAAGACCCTGGCACAAACCGGTCGATTCTCAACTGTGGCGGTCCCCCCTCGAAGAATAGAGCCTGGCCTTGAGCTGAGGTTCCCAGTGCGCTGGCACCGGAAAGCAGGAGCAAAGCACCAAAGCATCTCCAGCGGGCCAGAGAATGTATCATGGTCGGGTAAGAAGGGTGTGATGTCTACATGCGCAGTTTGGTCGTGGTAGATTAAGCCACAGTTGTCGTGTGGGGAGAAAATACCTGAGGCACACCTACTCGACAATCTCGAAATTGAGTCGTATCTGTTTGCTGCCAGGTTCCACGCCGACAGTTACTTCAGTGGTGTACGAAATATTCAGTCCTGCTTCTGATACCTGCCCGATGCCAGTCAGTAGCGTTTGAGGACCAGTCGGTCCATCAGGTGAGAGCAGCTGCACTTCCTCTTCTTTGGTGGCATCTGCTCCAGCAGGGGGTTCTATCTCCACCCACACGGACACGCCGGGTGGAGGTGTGCCCTTGATAGATGCTATGACCTGCTGGTCCGCAGGAACGTTACTGACAATTTCGTACGTGGAACTCACGACTCCTGAAGCCCTGGGCCCTGCCGTGAACCGGGAGGCTGGGGCAACCCGGATGGCCGTGTGCTCGCTCACAGCGGTCGTCACAGCGTGTCGCTTCGCGTTTTCTTGCGCTAGTGCCTTCCCTGCTGCCACCCATATTAGAAATCCGGCCAGAAAGCAGGAAAGGAGACGTGTGGGCCTTGAGGACATGTGGCAGTGACAGATAGTTACTGCTAGCTGGCGGAAAACCACTGTCTGAGGAGAGCTTCAGTTCCTCAGGGAAGCTCTGCTGTCTGAATCTGCTTTGTCAAAGTTCCTATCGCCTCAGAGAGAAGTCCGGTTCAGGAAAAAACCTAATTTGCTGCACTGATGGTGTAGTTCACCGTGAACGTGCGCGTACCAGGGTCCAGGTCTGCCGATGCACGAGCGCGGTATGTGATGGGCACTCTCGCGTCATCCACTTTTTGAACAAATTGAACCACCGCCCGATCATCCGTGCCAAGCGCGGTCCATCCAGTGGACGTGGCTCCTTTCCCCCTTTCCGATTCGGGGGCTTCAACGTGCACCTCGAGAGCGAGTCCAGACGGAAGGGCCTGATCGAGGGAAGCCGTGATGTCTTTTGGCTTGCCTTTGTTTGTCACCAGCGAATAAAACGCCTCACCATCTTCTGATCTCGCCTGTGAGCCCAGCCTTGATATCGTAATTTGTGGCTGGCCACCTACCTCGAAGTCGGTAGTGCTTACAACCGTGAACGCGAGTGTGCTTGGGGCTTGAGATTGACCTTGAGACAACTGGGCTTCTCCTGTCACTGCTAGAAACAGAACAGAAAAAAGCAGGAGCGTCCCCGCCTGTTCTCGTCCCGCAGGCCACAGGGAGAGGCTGTGCTCGCGTCGCGTAGCTGAGATCATCGCGCCACAGGTGTGATGAAGTGCGTATAACTAGGCGGCACCACACGCGGAAAGGTTCTTCTCGTTTCCCTGCCAGTTCCTTTCCCTGCCAGTTCCTTTGCTGGGAGTGGCTCTCCGTCTGATTTGTCTCGTGATGTCATGACGATCCCCACTAGGTCGGCTCGTCTTACTCCTCCAAGACCGGGCCAACCTCCGCCTCCAGTCGGGCACGAGTTTTACCGAAGAGATGGGGCAGTTGCTCAGTCAGACGACGGGCTGAACCGAGGTCTCTTTGCTTAGCAGCCCGCTTGAGGTCTGTGCAGTGCCGGGCGAACGCCTGCGCGCCAACGAATAGAGCCCCACTTTTGAGCTGATGCACCATATCAGCTACTGGCTTCAAGCGGCCCTCCGATACCTCCTTTTCGATCAGTGGAACGGTAGCCTGCGCGTTTTCGACAAATGTGGCCACAAGACGCCTTATGATAGGCGCCTGCAAGTCTTCCGCTCCCAGATCATCCGACTGTCGCTGAAGGACTTTCCGGTCAAGAACCGGCTCGGGCTTTTTACGATCAGAGTTCACTGCGGCTTTGAGTCCTTTCGATGAGAACTGCGAGGAGTGTACGCCAAAGACGAGAATCTCTGCTGGCAGTGAGTCCTACGTTTTCTGCTCTACCGTCGCTGTACGTCGAGTTTCTGCGTCGCGATGTAATGGCTCTGCTTTCTGAAACACAAAAACTTTGCGCGACAAGTATTAGTTCTTGAGCAAAGGCAAGACCACATGCTGCTCTTGATCACGTCTCCGCATCTTTCGCGTGTACTTTTTTCATATATGGCACATACTTGCGTGTCGAAAGAGCGCTGGACCCATTTCAGATTTCGAGGCAATCCCTTTTGAGGCATCAGCGCCTGTCTTTCCAATTTCCTCAGTTGAATCTGTGTCAGAAGGGTTCGCCAGGCTTGAGCACTCCACCCTCATGGCCCTCGTCTTGTCTAGCCGTCAGGACAACCATCTCCACAGGCCAATCCGAATCATTTTTGGCAGCGACTGTCATGCATTGGTTTGGCGCACTGATAGGAAAAAGCAGCGGCGCGGCCATCGAGCGCATGACCCATTGAGCGCGTAACACCGAAGACCGTTTGAGGAGAAACTTTGAGTCCCATCCTGAGGAGAGTCCTAACTTGGGGCGAAAAGCCCTGAGCCTTACTGAAAGACATAGAGCAGCTGGATTACAGGTCATGAGCGCTCTGAGAGGCGGCAGGTCTGCCCCGAGCTCTCATGTGATTCAACTCCCCCACCCGTCTCGAACCTAGTCCATTCCTGTGTCGGCCTGTGCACGGAACTTCATGGCAAGCTAGCTCAGAGTGCTCTCCTTTAGATCTAATTTACGATACAGAAAAAATCATGCCATTCCCTTGAGGAAGGTGAAAGATGAGCTAAAAACTGCTGGCTGAAGACCTTCAATCGGCGCAGTGGGGCAAACAAGGTTTTTCTTGCATATTTCGCCTGCCTCGATTGTCCATCGAGGCCCGAAAATTATGTAACTGGCATTCTGCCAGATCTTCAATTTAGGTAAGGTGGAGTCAAGTCCCAGAAATTGCTGAAAGACGCGCTGCGCCAGGTTCGGCCATGTAGCTGTCACAGGCTCCGGTTCAACGGGTTGTGCTGTCTCGTAAGTTGTCCTGTCGTCGAGCCTGATGGGCCTGTTTGCCTCCTCCAGCGTTCGTATTCGTTCATTTCGAAGTAGCTAGTAGCTGCGCGGCACGGTGGACCACTCCTCGTGGGTCTCTGCACAGAGGGCCTAACAAGCCGGTAGGCTGAGTCAACGTTCGGGAAGATGCGAACGACCTTCTCCCGGCGGTGGGGCTCCCCTAACGGGGCGCTCTAGCGTATCGGCCCAAAAGAGCTGCTTGTGGTACTTCTCCAGAAGCGTCAATACTGTGGCCGAGTCGTAGAAGCCATCCCCGAAAATTTCCTTCATCGAGGATATCCTCCATACAAAGTCGAGGGCGTCTTCTCTTCTAAACGCCCTCTGAGGTCGTCCGGCCGGGTACGGGGTTCCTCCTGAGAATCGGCCTTCAGAACCCGATCCAGCACCACATGCATCTGGTCCCGGTAGGAAGCTGGCGTCTGATTGAGGATGTCCCGCCGGAAGTGTACGCCGAGGGATTCCTCGGTACGACACCTTTGCCAGACAAGATCTGTGAACGCCTTCTGTAAGGCTTGCCCCGAGCCACTCGTGGACATCGCTAGTCGCCAATCCTATATCCGGAAGTCCTCGCTTCTTGAGCTACCGGACGAACTGGCGCCATCCCTCTTCGGTCTCATTAAGGACAACCAGAAAGCCCAGGAATCCCCCTCTGTCCATCCTCGCTGATTCCAGCAGCCTGCGTAGTGGTCGCCCGGGTCGCACGTCCTTCTGTCGGTGGACTTTGAGTTGGAGGGACACCTGAGCACAAAGAACAAATACTCCTGTTCAAAGGACGTTCAACTCGAAATCGGATCTGTTGACCGAGCTCCTCAAACAGCTGAGACACTGTCAAACTGGAGAACTCTCGTCCACACAGCTCAATTTTGGCACCTTAAACGCGGTGTGTCGAGACGTTCTGGATGTGCCATACCGCATCAGCATGAGATCCTTTTCCAATCGCCCCTGCTGCTGAAAGAGGGACGCTGGAAAAAGTAACGTCTCGATCCTGTAGCGCCTCCAGTTCGATTACACGAGACCAGGTGTTTAGCTTCCGCCCATACGTTCCGGTACCCACGTCGGTCATCGGTGCGTTCCTCAAGTCTGGCATCGCGACGCTCGGTTATCTGCACCTGCAGGATCTGGTTCTCTGGTCGGCTTCAGAAAGACCGTCATTCCCTGGTCCCCTTGAAGCAGTTCTTGGATCTTTTCATCGTCAACCTCGAGTCCCGATGGTAATAGCCATCGTGGTTCTGTCTCGGTTGTTTAGTTGGGTCACTAACAACTTAGCAGAACGTAACAACTCAGCAGAACGTGATGGCTATCCAGGCGGGTCGGCTACACGACTATGGAGACACGACTTGAGCAGAAGCAGGTGCTTATGCTACGCGGCGCTTCAATATGAAATTCACAGGCCAGGTGCGTAGGTTACAACTGACTCGTGACATAACGTTGGTCGACTTTCTCAAGAAAGAGCGATTGATGCCCCGCTAGGGGGCGAGAAGGTATTCACCAGTCGGAAAGAATCTCGATAGCTCCTTCCGATTGAAAAAGAGACAGTTATTCGTCAGGCTGCTGGTATATCAGCGCGACAGAACACCCACACGGTTTACTCCTGCCGAATGTTATCTGGCATGAGTACTGAAGCCAGGTTTCCCGTGGGGACAGGCAAGACCGAGTTCGGAAACTATCTTCTGGGATCGGAAACCGGCACGACGTTGAAATCTCTCGCGTTAAAGATGACGAAAAACTGCGTTCAGCTATCTATCCTACTTCCGCTTCATCTTTCGTCGTCAAAAACGACTGAAAGGATAAATGTGGCCTTGGCAAAGGTCATTCTTGAGGGCCTTCCGAAGTTGTAGCGAGAGACATACGGAGGAAGAACTCTAGGAGGATGGCTACTTTTCTTGAATGGTAAGAGATGAGGCTATCACAAAACCGGTGATGCATCGAGTACTATGACGAAGAGAAGACCCGTCCGAGTTAGCTGGATCTTTTTGAACGGTGGAACAACGCAAGAACGTCTTTGGGAAGTCCCGCTCAGAAAAACAGAGTTCTTCACTCGCCTCCCCAGTTGCGCTGACGGAGTACGAACGGTTGTAGAGAGATGGAGAGGGACTAAAACGGTCAAGCCTACCACGAAGAACGCGAGCACTGGTTCTTTCAAGTCGATAAAGGGCCCAGCGGGGGTACGGCGGGTATGTGCTTGAGCAAGGAGGTAAACATAGTCGGGCCAAATCCCCGTGGAGTCTATCTGCCAGACCCATGCCTTTCGGGCACCTCACGGGACGGCTCCCCTGAGCAGTTCGCTGCCTCATCCTTGAGCACACTCGTCCGCCAGGAACCACATGATGCGCCACTTTGCCGTGCAGGCCGCGTGATGGCCCCTCTGGTGTGGCCCACTACCGGCTGGCACCACTCAATCGGCCGCCGTGCGGTGTTCTTCGAGATATTTCTGTCTCAAATTCGAATTCCCTCGAATCTGAAACCGACGGATTCAGATTCTCCTTTTGGAGAAACTCGGTGAGGCCAAAAGATTTGCCGCCCCATCACGCATCTCTGATATCTTAATAATGCCCTGCGTGTGACCCTATGTCCTCTTCCCTCAGCTGCTTAATTGTAGACGATGACCCAGCAGCACGAGAGGTTCTATCCCAGTACGTAGATCAGCATTCCGCACTGGAAATGCATGACACGTGCGGCAGCGCCATTGAGGCGGTCAACATTCTCCGTGATACTCACATTGATCTTCTTCTTCTGGATATTGAGCTACCTGAGATGTCGGGTCTCGAGCTCGCTGAGTTTGAGTCCGTCGAAACAGTGGGACCCCCACCTGCTATCGTGCTGATCACCGGCTCGGAAGAATATGCAGTAGACGCGTTCGAGCTGAACGTGACTGATTACTTAGTGAAGCCTGTGCGGTATGCTCGGTTCTTGAAGGCTGTCAGTCGAGTGGAAGAAGAACGGCCTGCATCCTCACCTTCAGACCGGCCGGCCCCTGAAAGTGTACAGGGCATCGCAGTGCAGGATAAGGAACCGAACCACGCATTTTTGAAAACAGGAGGTCGGCTCGTGCGGGTCTCATTCGACGATGTGCAGTTCGTGAAAGCCGAGGGCGACTACATGCTGGTGGTCACGTCCTCGCAACAGCACATGGTGAACAGTACAATGAAGAACCTTCAAAGCAAGCTTCCGTCTAGTCAGTTTATGAGAATTCATCGGTCTTATCTCATACGTCTCGATCAGCTCGAAGAAATCAACGACAGCACAGCGGTGGTCGGGGGGAAAAACATCCCCATTGGTCCATCCTACCGAGAAGAACTAGCGAACAGAATAAAGACTCTGTAGCAGACGGCACACCTGACTTCTCCCAGATAGATTCGAGAAGTCTTGCTCACGCGGCTGGCAAAGAAGCTGTTGCCTCATTTCAGCATTCAGAACTGCTCATTCACAAGGTCATGTGCGTTCACCCCGGATCGTTCGATCCGGAAGATGTCCTGCATCTTACTGCGTCCTCCAGAGCCGTTGGCCTTCTGGAAGGCTCTCGCCAGCCCAGCGGCAAGAATATTGTCAGCAACGTTCGCATCTCGGTCGCGAGTGGCCCTTCGGCGAGGACAGTTCCTACCGGGCCGCACTATGATCTGGAGTAGACTCGATCGGCGAGTTAGCGTCACGGTCCTGAAAGGCTACTTTCGACGCGCTGGCGGACCCGACTGACTGCTGAGGGTCCTTACTTATCCTCATCGGAAGGCACCCGCGCAGATGGTTCGGGCCCCGTCATAGAGCCAGTCGAAGGTCTCTTCTCCGCTGTAGCCTTGGTCGCCGAGACTTCCTTCTCCAGCGGAAAGCGCAAGGGTTCGAGCAGCCCGAGGGTCACTCTACCGATGCGTGAGAAAATACCTAGACCAATCCAACTTCCCGGAAGAATCTCTTGATGATCTGGGTCTTGTGGCGGAGCCGTTCCCTCGCTTTTCGAAGCTCGGTTTTGAGGTGGTCGAGGCCTTGGCAGCAGAGGTTCTTCACCTCCACGTTCTTGAGGTAATTCCAGGCGCCCCCATCCAGGTTCAACCTCATCTAATACCAGTTGCGAAAAATATTCATGCACCTTGAGTGGGAGTAGACCCAGCGCGCTACTTCTCGCGACCTGCTTCCCACGATGTACAACCTCCCTGAGATTGACGAGCCAGTCGACTGGCTCGACGCCCAGGTTCGGTCCGAACAGGACGCTCAGGTTCAGCGCCGCCTCCAGATGCTTCTTCTGCTGAAGACCGGTGAGGCAAAGAGCCGGAGCGCAGCGGCTCGCCACTTGGGCGTTCACCGCAACACGATCGCCAACTGGCTCGGCCTCTGCGGAGAAGGTGGAACCCAGAAGCTCTGTGAGATTCAAGAGCCGGGACCCGACCCCGGTCAGCAGTCCATTCCTCCCGAAGCGATGAAGGCGCTGAAGCGCCGTCTATCCGAGCCAGAGGGATTCGGCAGCTACAAGGAGATTCAGCAGTGGCTTGCCGAGGAGCAGGACGTAGACCTCTGCTACTCGACAGTTCATCAGATC
>ERZ1034569.917-NODE-917-length-10197-cov-5.309308_pt1 | contig 10197 bp, 8 predicted proteins | sample MGYA00520706_ERZ1034569 | MGnify/ENA primary metagenome ERZ1034569 (study PRJEB33760, sample SAMEA4777722) | hypersaline lake metagenome | biome: hypersaline environment; feature: brines | place: Spain | collected 2014-08 | depth 0 m ...
GTCGTGTTGAGAGCCACGCGTCCGAGGGCCGCACCTTGGAAGGCACCGTCGGTCGTCAGCACGGTGGCCTGTGTGCCGACGTTGAAGCCGTACCATCCGAAAGCCAGTATGAGGGTTCCGAGGACGGCATAGATCACGTTGTGCCCCGGGATAGGCACTGAATTTCCTTCAGGGTCGTACCTGCCTTTGCGCGGACCGAGCATGTAAGCCGCCGTCAGACCCGCTATGCCACCGGTGGCATGTACGACGGTCGCGCCTGCGAAGTCCTTGTATCCTACACCGAGGGCCTGTCCGAGGTAGCCGCTCGAGGACAGTATCCCGGTCCCTCCCCATGCTGAACCGGCGACCACGGGGTAGATTACGGCGGTTATCACTACGGCGTAGACGGCGTACGCTTGGAACTTTATGCGTCCTGCGACGGCGCCTGAGACGATAGTTGCCGCCGTCATCGCAAACACCGCACCGAACAGCCACCCCACCCATCCCCCGGGGCTGCTGATGTACGAGAAAGCGGATCCGATGCTGAAAGCCTCTCCCGGCGAACCCAACTGACCCGCGAACACGAAAACGGCCGCCCCGAGCAGGAAGTAGACGAGAACACCCGCGGACCAGTCCCACATGTTTTTCATGACTACGTTTGCGGCGTTTTTGGCACGAACCTGGCCGGCTTCGAGAAGCGCGAACCCGGGCTGCATGAAGAATATCAGGAAGGTGACCGTGAGCACCCAGACGTTGTTTATGCCGTCGGCGATAGCCGTCACGTCCGACTGGAGAGGAGCCCCGCCTAACATCTTCCCTCAGGAACACGCTTTGAACATTTGTTTAGCTTTGCTCCGTTCGTTGCTGTGTATACTTCAGTTGCCACGTAATAGTTGATTAACCAAGAGTCCAATTAAGCTTTTGGTTTACATAGACGCTTTTGAGGCGACAGTATCAATAGCCCTACTAAACCGAATCCTCATATCCCCGGCTGAATACGTTCCGGACGCCTTCTACAAGATACCGAGGCTCGGCGAAAGCTAATCGTCCGCGACGGCGTCGAAACCTACACCCGGTCCGGCGCGTTGTACGTCCTCCCTGAGGCGGTCGGCATAACTTAGGCGCATACTCCGTGCTTCTGCCTGAGACACCGGTCCTTCTTGTGCAAGTTCTCGGGAGACAGGACTGTACCGGTCTATATCAAACCCAAGCCTCTTGAGGTACATCATGAGTTCGTGGGAGCGTAGACCGTCACGTATTGCGTCTTCCAAGTACGCCAGCACGGAGTCGAACTCCGGTAGCACTACCTCGTCGTCTACCGTATTCACCCATCCCGACTCACCTCGGATACGTACCTCGGAGTCACAGACCCGCCCTACGATGTCTGCGAGAGAGACCACGTCAGTCGGCAACGCGGCATCCGGCGACCGCCACTCGACGGTTCCGAACTCATCTCGGAGTCGGGTAGGTATCCAGACGGTGCTTTCCGAGTCGAAGTTTTCCTCAACAACCTCAGGATCTATACCACGGTCCACCGCCGCAGTCACGAACTCCTCGTACCTCCTTTCGAGCCTGAGGCGCCACTCCGCTAGGCTATCGACGTACGACCAGAGGCGGCCTTGGTGGGCCACACCGTCGTATGCCATCCACCGGTAAGCCCTCGACCGAGCCCCAACGGCTATACGGTCCCCGTTGAGCCACGGAGACGAGTTGACGAGTGCGAGTGCGGGGTCGATAGCTATGATACTGTTGAGCTGGTCCACCTCCTTTCCAGGTTGCTGTTCGATATGAACGTGTGTACCCGCACAGTGTCTCACATACCCGAAGCTTTCTCCGACAACTTTGTTCTGTATACGGGTCCTTTCTCCCGGTATCTCCTCTATACCGTCTGAGTTTATCGGGGTTGCAAGAGGGACGAGCCTCTTTCCGAGTTCTTCCCCCTTCTCTAGCACGCGTGAGAGCCTACGGAGTAGCTCGTCACTTAGTTCCTGTGTAGTCTCACACGGTGTGGTTTTAATCTCAATCAAGGGCTTTACGAACTCTCGTTCGACCCCTTCGGAGGCGTCTATCAGCTCTCCTGGCTCCACGAGACGTCCCCTCTTGTCAATCACCCAGTACTCTACCTCAACGCTCCTCCTGATGCAGTTTTCTTGGTTTTTGTTTTCTGCCGAGCCCATTTTACTGTTTTTTGTCTTAAGCTATTTTTTACTCTCTATGTCTTTACCTACTCTCGGATTTACTTGGTAAAGCATAAATTATTTTCGGAGCTCACCCCGGCCGACAGACAATACCCCCTCAAAAGGCTTTAACATCTATTTAGTTATGTTCGTATGAACTTTATTTAGATATTCGCCAGAGGCTTTGGCCAAACGCTGAGGCACAAATCTTTTGAAGAAGTAGATGCTCGTCATACTATGAACGAATCCAAAAACAATGGAAAAAGATGCCATAGAACTAGCTCTGTCGGATGTACAAAAAATGGATCAAAGATCCCGGACTCCACAACGGAGACCACTGAGACACAGACATGAAAAGGCACGTAGAACCGCCCCCAGGGTCCTCAGAGACCATACAGAGGGCGGTTGAGTACGTCGACGAACGCCTCTCGTCTAGTGAAGACACAGCGACTGTGGTACAAGAAACCCTGGTTGACCTCTTTGGCGATAGGGAAGGGTACGAGAGGTACCTGTCCGACGAATCCGTCTCTCCTGTGGTGCGTATGCGTATACAGAGCTACAACCCAAAAAACGGACTGGCTGAGTGTGAACACTGGGCGGAACAGAGTCCGGAACGCACATACGACTCTAAGTGTCTGCAGTACCTCTGGCGAGGCTTTGACCTCGCGCCCATCTCAAACAACATCTCTTTCGCCCTACACTTCCGCAGGATGCTGGCGCGACACCTCTTTGAGGAGGTTGGTGAGGGAGTGAAACTCTTTGGTGGAATAAAGATCCAGTGTGGACACAACATCCGGATGGGTGACAACGTCGTCGTCCACAACGGTGTTCTCCTAGATGACCGGGGACGCCTTGAGATAGGGGACGGTGTATCCGTAGCCGACAGGAGCCATATACACACGCACAACCACGACTTAGTCGAACAGTCCGACGTAACGACGTATAGGACCATTATCGATGACAACGCGAGACTCGGTTACGGTTCGATGGTAGGCGCTGGCTGTCGCGTTGGCGAGAACTCTATCGTAGGTGCCTCTGCTATGGTATATGGGGACGTACCCGACCACCATGTGGCCACGGGGTCGCCGGCCGAGACGATCAAGGTAAAGCCAGGCTGGAAGGAAGTTGCCGAGGACCCCGGTCCGCTGACCGACAACCGCAAGGACCGTACCCTCGACCGTGAGATACCGGATGACATCGAGCCGGTCGATGAGTTTGACCGCGACCTCTCGCCACCGACAACGGGATAGTCCGACTGCTGACCCATACTTAACCCCATGGGTGCCGAGACTGTCAAAAATCATGACTCTATCTCTGTCTTTCTAACCCTGTGCGAGACAGTCCGGTCTATTTTTCCTCCCATACAGTTTTATGCCCTCGACGGTGAACAAAGACTCATGAGCGACGACGAAACCCCGTTCTCCGGCGAGGGACCACCCGAAACAGAGGAGGAGATGAACAAAAGACAAAAAGAACTCCAACAGCGCAAACGCGGACTCGATGACTTCTCCGACGAACTCGACGAGCGCGAGGAAGAACTAGAAAGCCGCGAGAGGGAGCTCCGAGAAAAGAGGGGCGAGTTAGACGAACGCGAGGAACGCCTTGACCAGAGGGAGTCGCGGATAGAGGAACGCGAGGCGGAACTCGACGACAGGGAAGTCGCCGTAGAGGAGCGCGAACGCGAACTGTCCGAACGTGCCGATGAACTCGATGAAAAAGAACAGGTGCTACGTGAGTACGTCGGCGACAGCGTCCGAGAAAACGTTGAAGACGCCGTCTCTAACGTTATGAAACGCCAAGGGGGCAGCCGTCTCGGAACCATCGGAAGCCTCGTCCTCGGACTCGTCGGTGTGACCCTCATAGTCGCAGGCGTCCTGAACGGCTTCAGCGCTTCGATAGGACCCGTCCCTACCGTTTTCGAAACCGAAACCGCAAACCTCGGGGTTACCGTTTTGCTCGTGTTCAGCGGTCTCGCAGCCAACCTCACGGCTGTTGCGGACTAAAGATCAGCCCACGTCCAGGAGAGCGCCCGGGTTCATGACGCCTTCGGGGTCAAAGACATCCTTCGCGGCACGGAGCGCCTCGCGGTACGCGTCGGGCGTTTCGCTCTCGTAGGCGTCACGGTGTACCCGTCCGACAGCGTGGTGGTGTGTCGTAGCCGCACCGTGTTCGTCGAGAACGCCCGAGGCCGTCTTTTTTATTTCGCGCCACTGTTCCAGTTCGTTGCCTACCTCCGCGGGCGCGAGTATAGTGTAGTACGGTGCGGGACCGTCCTCGTAGATGTGCGTGAAACGGCAGGATAGGAAGCCGTCGCCACATACCTCCTCCGCCTTCCCGAGTACCTCCGAACGCACCGACTCGTGTAGCGCTTCGAAACCCTCCCAGGTCACAGACGTCTCGAACGTATCGACGAGAACGCCGATACTTACCAGACCGTTGAACATGTACGGCGCCTCGAAGAAGGCGTTCCGCCAGTCGGCTTCCTCACCGCCTTCGCCGCTCCGGCCGCCTGTCTTCTCTTCACGCACCTCACCGCCGTGGTTCTCGGCTATCTCGACGGCGCGCCCGAGGTCGTCCTCGACCGGCGAGTCCGTCGACTCGAACCCGAGCACGAGGACGTTCGTCGACGCGACCTGGTTCAGAACCGCCTCGTTCCTGTCGAGGAGACGGCAGTTTGCGGGGTAGAGGCGCGCCTGTGCGATACGCCGCGCCGCCTCGACGCCGTCTTCGAACTCCTCGAACGCCACCGTCGCCTTCCCGCGGTGTTTGGGACGTGGCTGGACGCGGGTCCAGGCCTCTGTAAAGACGCCGAAGGCTCCCTCGGAGCCGAGCAAAAGCGCCTCCGGGTACGGACCCGCGCCTGAACGCGGTAGGCGGCGTGTCTCGACGACTCCTTTGGGCGTTACCATGCGGACGCCCTCGACGAAGTCGTCTATGTGTGTATAGACCGTCGCAAAATGACCGCCTGCGTGCGTAGCGAGCCATCCACCGAGAGTTGAGAACTCGTAGGACTGCGGATAGTGGCGTAGCTGAAGGCCGTGTTCGTCGAGTTGCTCCTGAAGACCCGGTCCCGTCGCGCCCGCCTGTATACGCGCCGACCGTGAGTGTTCGTCCACCTCGATGACCTCGTCAAGACCGCGTACATCGAGCGACACCACGCCGGCGTAACCCGAACCGTCGCACTCGATACCCCCGACGACGCTCGTTCCGCCGCCGAAAGGGACGACAGCGACGTTCTCCGAGGACGCCCACCCGAGGAGTTCGACGATACCTTCCTCGTCCCCCGGACGTGCGACCGCGTCGGGAGCAGCAGAGAACTCTCCGCGAAACCCCCGTACGAGGTCGCGGTACCCTTTTCCGTACGTGTGTCGCGCACGCACCTCGTCGTCCGTCGTGCAGAACCCGAAAGGCGGATCCACCTCCGACCCCGGCACCTCCGCGTCTTCGAGAGTGGGCGGTTCGAGAAGAGGGCGCTCCGGGAATCCGAGGTACGTCTCAGCCATCTCGGCTAGTCTACGACGCTCATCCTCGTCGGGGAGTTTCGACTTGTACCCCCAGCCCCAGAAGCTCAGTTCTTCGTCTTCGGTCACGTCAGTCCTTCGTCGGCTAGGATAAAAAGCCTGTTCCGCTACCTGTTTAGGCTTGACTCCTCGACCGCCTGACCCACGCCGCCGAAGACCTCGCGGTACCTCTCGACCGACGACATCCGGTCCGTCGAGCGCACGTCTTCGGTGTCCGGTACGTCGCCTCTCCTGAGGTAGTACCGTTTGACCTCCTTGAGGAGCTTCTCCTCGCCTTTTTCTCCGTCGTCGTCGAACGCCTCCGTCAGCGCCTCCTGAACGCCCCCGAAGGACTCACTGTACTCCTCGGGCGATGTTGCCCAGTCCGTCCTTCGTAGGTCTTTTGCCGATGGCCTCTCGTCGTGGAGCTTCGCGTACCTCCGGAGTTCGTCGAGTAACTCCTCCCTCCTCCCGCCGTTCCGACGGCTGTCGTCCGGCGAAGGTTTGACGTACTCCGCCTCCACACCGGCGGCTTCGAGAGCCTCCTTCCACGTCCCGTGTTCGTCGAGAACCTCGTTGACCGAGTGTCCACGCCCCCTGAGGTCCTCCGGCATCGGAGTGCCTTCGATGCGTTCGTCGCACCTTCGTATCGCCCTCAGGCTTTCGTCGGAAGGCTCCTCCTCCACGGAACCGGGCTCTTTGTCGTCGTCCTCGGTGTCTTGTTTCTCCGGTCCCGCGGCACCTTCGACGGAGACGTCTTCGGGCGGGCGTCCCGGGTCGCCTTCTATACCCGCCGCCTCCAGCGCCGCCTCCCACGAACCCCACCTTTCGGCGTACAGGGCGGGGCTGAAACGCCCGTGTTTGCCCATGTCGACGGTCCGTGGTGGCACGCCGAGTTCGTCGTGTAGGCGTACGAGTTCCTCGATAAGGGCTTTTTCAGTCGTGCCTTTCTCGCTCATGTATGCGGTTAGAGACCCACAAACATGGTTCTCACGATGCGGTCATACCTCGGGGAACGCGTCCCCGACGGCACCCCCGTCCTCCAGACTGTACTTGACCGTGCCGTCGCTGAAGGACGAGACGGCGCCTGCGTCTTCCATGTGTTCGAGGTGTGCGTAGGACTCGCCGGGTCCGTGCAGGATGTGTATATCCTCTAGTTCACCGAAGAGGCATGCACCGACCTCCCACGCTTCGAGAGGTCCGTCTTCACGGAGAACCTCGATGACCCGTTCCGCGCGTTCGCGGTGGTGTCTCAGTATCTCGTGTGCGCGTTCTGTCGGTGCGTCTATGATGCCGCGGTGTCCCGGGTACGCCCTCTCGAAGCCCCGATCTGCGATACGGACGAGCGTGTCGAGGTACCTGCCCAGGGGCTTTTCGACACGGACGTCAGCCCCACCAACGTTGGGGGTATAGACCGGTAGGACCGCATCGCCCGCAAACAAGACGTTATCGACGACGAAACACGTCAACCCCGCGGTGTGGCCCGGGGCGGCCACCGCTTCGAGTTCGACCCCTGCGACGTCGAAACGTTCACCGTAACCGAACGCATCAACCGCCGGGGGTTCCCCATACGTCGCCTCCATCGCCTCTATGAACCTCAGCAGTTCCTCTCTCTTGCCGTCGGGGGTTCCCCATTCGTCTATCAGACGACGCTGTTTCTCGTGCATCGCCTCCCACGCGTCTTCGTCCTGTTCCACTATCGGAGCGTCGTTCTCGTGGACATGTACCGCCGCGCCGCTTTTTTCCTGCACGTAGCCTGCGAGCCCGGAGTGGTCGGCGTGCCAGTGGGTCAAAAAGACGCGGTCGATCTCCGCGACGTCGACGCCTACCTTTCCGAGACTCTCGACGAAGTCGCTTTTCGTCCTCCGTGTCGAGACGCCCGTATCTATGAGCACCGTCTCCCCATCGCCACGCAGGACGTACGAGGAGTTGTCACCCTCAAACTCCTCGTTCCCGAGCCTGAGACGTTCCGGCGCAACCGTCATACGGACTCCTCCGGCCCGTACCTCTGGGAGATCCGCTCCGCCTCCGCGGCGCACCTCTCACGCAGGCCGTCGCCGTTGACTGGGGCGACGTTTCCGGGGTCAACATCTATAGCTGCCGTTGTTTCCCGGACGTCGTCGAACGATGTCAGAGTGCGTTCCTTTCTCATGTATCTTTCTCCGCCGATCGTGGCGTACTCAAGTATGATCAGGTTCTGTTCGTCGTCCGAGTAGGTGCGTTCGACGAGCCAGACACGCACCTTACCGTCGTCCGCCATACCTGGCTTACACACCGACGGAGCAAGTACGTGTCGGACCTCGGCTCATATATAAAACCGGTCACAGACGCCGCACCGTATAAGTACGACCAACGCGAAAGAAAGGTAACGGTGAGGTCCGTTGGGAAGTAGGACAAAAACGGCACGCCGCCTGTTCGCCGTGCTCTGTCACCTCGTGCCTATACTTTTTGTCTACGCCCGCGACAGGCACCGTTTCGTCCTTTTCGGCAACGGGCGCGAGGTCACCTCGGAACAACACCGGCGCCGTGCGGAGGGCATACTCGATAGCTTCGTTGACCTCGGACCCACCTTCATAAAGCTGGGCCAGTTGCTGTCGACACGCGCCGACGTCGTTCCCCGCGAGTACACGGAGACTTTCTCCGAGCTACAGGACGACGTACCCCCCGCCGAGTGGTCGGAGATCGAAGGCATCATACAGGAGGATATAGGCGGAACCGACCGTTTCGACTCCTTCGACACCGACGCAATAAACGGCGCGTCCCTTGGACAGGTCCACGTCGCGCGTTTCTCCGGTCGCCGCGTCGCAGTCAAGGTGCTCCGTCCCGGGGTCAGAGAGACGGTTGAGACGGACGTCCGCCTCCTGAGGCTCCTACTGCCCGTGTTCAACCGTTTCGTAGGCGAAAACACTGCGAGGTCCGCCGAAAACATCGTCGGTCAGTTCGAGGACTCGGTGATGAAGGAACTCGACTACGAGCGCGAAGCACGGACCCTCAAGGAGGTTAGGCGGAACTTCGCCGACGACCCCGACGTCGTCGTCCCCCGGGTCTACCCGGAACTGTCGGGTGAACGCGTCGTGACCATGGAGTACGTCGAGTCCATAAAGATCGACGACTCCGAGAGGCTCGAAGCCGCAGGCGTCGACCCAAAGGAAACGGTACGAAGAATACAGCAGGTGTACGCAAAGATGGTTCTCGAAGACGGCCTCTTCCACGCAGACCCACACCCCGGAAACCTCGGTGTTGATACCCGTGGACGCCTCGTGTTCTACGACTTCGGACTCGTCGGACGTATCGCCGAGGAGACGCGGGAGGGGCTTTTCGAGTTCTACGAGGCTATACAGGACGAAGACGTCGGAAGGATGACGGAGGTATTCGAGGACATAGGGGTTCTACAGCCCGGATACGACCCCGACGCTGTCGCCGATATGTTCCGCGTGATGATAGAAGACCTCAAGGGTAAAAGCCCGAAGGAGACGTCGGCACAGAACATCGTGACCGACGTACAGGACTCTATGTACGGCTTCCCGGTTCAGGTCACACGCGAACTCGCCTTGCTCTTCCGTGCCATCACCGTTCTCGAAGGCGTCTGTGGGAGCCTCGACGAGGAGTTCGACTTCACGTATGAGGCGTACCTCTACGTCCTCAGGCAGGAACACGGTGCCGTCGCAGACGCCATAGAGATGGTTCCCGACGCCGTGCGCGAACGCGTCGGGGACGAGAACCTCTACCGTATGAAAAAACGCGTCGAACCGTTCGCCGAGTTCATACGTGAACTCAGGGGCGAAGGCTGACTATAACTTTCCGTTGAGGACCTTCGCGGCGACGAGAACGGGGTCCCAGACGGGGCTGAAAGGTGGCGCGTACCCAAGGTCGAGGTTTTCGACCTCCTTTACCGTCATCGCGGCCTCTACCGCCGTCGCGACCGTGTCGATACGGATCGCTGCGCGGTCCTCCCCGACTATCGCGCCGCCCAAGAGACGTTCGGTTCCACGGTCGGCGACCAGACGGACCGTCGTCCTCGCAGCACCCGGGTAGTAGCCCGCGCGCGAACGCGCCTCGACCGTCTCGACGACGGGTTCATAGCCCGCATCGCGTGCCTCCTCCCCGCTGACGATTCCTGTCCGTCCGCACTCCAGGCCGAACGCCTTGAGCACCGCCGTACCCGCGATACCGCCGAGCGGCGTCGGCTCCCCCGCGACCGTCGCCCCGACCGCGCGCCCTGCGCGGTTCGCTGTCAGACCCAACGGCACCCACGCGCTCTCGCCCGTTACCACGTGGCGCGTCTCGGCGCAGTCGCCCGCGGCATAGACGTCTTCGGCGGACGTCCTACCGTACCTGTCCACCGCAACGGCGCCGCTTTCACCCGTCTCGACCTCGCCCTTGACGAGTTCGGCGTTGGGGCGCACGCCGACACCGACGAGTGCGGCGTCTACTCCGAGTTCCGCACCGTCGGCGCAGACGACCCTCGAAACTCCGTCGTCGCCTTCGAGACGTTCGACCGGTGTTCCTGTGTGGACCTCGACGCCGTTTTCCTCTAACTC
>ERZ1034569.918-NODE-918-length-10196-cov-8.317030_pt1 | contig 10196 bp, 11 predicted proteins | sample MGYA00520706_ERZ1034569 | MGnify/ENA primary metagenome ERZ1034569 (study PRJEB33760, sample SAMEA4777722) | hypersaline lake metagenome | biome: hypersaline environment; feature: brines | place: Spain | collected 2014-08 | depth 0 m ...
ATCCGGTCCCCCTCGACGCGGACACCGCCCTCGATGACAGCATCAGGCGTGACGACACGGGCGTTTTCGACGACGAGTGTGGTAACCTCTGCATCGGCCCGTGCATCTGAATCGGGGTCTTCGAGTTCCGTCATAACAGCGCCTCCCGGCGGTAGTCCGATACATCAACGACCCGCTCTAGATGGCCGTTCTCGAGCATCGCCACTCGGTCGGCTATATCTCTGATTACCTCTGGGTTGTGGAAGACGCCGACCATCGTTGTCGACTCGTCAAGGTATGTCTCCAGGAGGTCTATGGCTGCGGCGCGCGTGTCGGGATCCAGCGCGCTCGTCGGCTCGTCCAGTAACAGGAGTCGGGGCTGTGGAGCGATTGCTCTGGCGAGGTTGACCCGTTGGCGCTCGCCACCGCTGAACGTCGCTGGGAACGCGTCGAATAGATCTTCTGGAAGATTTAGCGCTCGTAGCAACTCAGTGGCCTGGTCGCGGGCCGCATCAGGGTCCATTCCCCCTTCGCGCAATGGCCGTGCGACGACATCGACCGCCGGTACCCTTGGTATCTCGTCTAAGAACTGGGAGGTGTAGCCGATTTCGTTCCCGCGCAACTTTAGAACCTGCTGCTCAGAACATGTGGCCAAGTCAACCGGCCCGTCCAGTGACCTGTATACAATGCATCCCGACGAAGGCTGGTATGATCTGTAGATGCTCTTCAGAAGCGAGGATTTACCGGACCCTGACTCCCCGACGACCGCGAAGAACTCGCCTTCGCGGACATCGAATGAGACGCCGTCAAGACCGACGACGCATTTATTATCTATCACGTGCATTTCAAAAGTCTTCGAAAGGTCGTCTATCTCTAGTATCATATTACTGAATTGATGAGTGTCTGCGTGTACTTGTGGTGAGGGTCCTCCATGATGCGGTCGGTGAGTCCAGATTCTATCACCCGGCCGTGTCGCATCACGAGTGTCCGGTCGGCCAGCAGCCGAACAACATCAAGATCGTGGGATACAACTATCGTGGCGACGCCCTGCTCACGCTGGATGCGCCGAAACACGTCCAGCACGCGGGCTTGGACGCTCACATCCAAGCCAGTTGTAGGTTCATCGAGAATTACAAGCTCGGGTTCGGTGGCGAGAGCCTTGGCGATCTGGACACGCCGTTGCATCCCACCCGAATACGTCTCTGCGGCGTCGTCCATGCGCTCAACCGGCACCTCGGTCTGATTGAAGAGGTCTCGCACTCGGTCACGGATTGCCTCGTAGCGGCGCCAGTCAGCGGAAAGCAACTTCTCGGCGACGTTGCCTCCCCCGGAAAACGAGAGGTTTAGCCCGTCGCGGATGTGTTGGTGGACCATACCGACGTGCTGGTTCCTGAGTTCGACCCGCTCTTGATAATTGGCGTCCAGCAGGTTGCCGTCGTATGGGTGGTATCTAACCTTGCCGCCGTCGGCCTCAAGATCCAGTGCGATGACTTCGGCCAAGCTGGACTTGCCTGATCCGGACTCGCCGACAATACCAAGAACCTCACCCTCATGCACCTCAAAGTTTATATCAGCGCAGGCGACGACGGTCCCGCAGTCGGGACACTGGTTGGTGCCCGCCGCGTCGCCGGTCAGCGAGACGCAGTCCCCACACGAGTCTCCGTACAGTTTCTTCACGTCATGTACCGATAGGAGACTCACGCGTCATCACCTCCTCGGGCTGGGGGAGGACCCCACTCGACACCCGAGCGGTCGAGGTGATGGCTCTTTTCTATTTCCGGATTATCTTGGCGCTTCTCACAGAAACTCGTGTCGTTACAGGCAAACAACCGGTCCCCGTCGTCTGTCTCTACTTCGGTGAGATACGTGTCTCGACTCCCACAGAACCGACAGGCTTCAGCAAACCGCTCGACTTGGAACGAGCGGTCCTGAAAGGCTAAGGGTTCAACGTCGGTGTGCGGCGGCACCGCGTAGATTCGTGCTTCCCGGCCGGCCGCAAAAAGAAACAGCGTGTCGGCATCGTCGAGTTTCGGTGTGTCCCACCGGGGGACAGGCGAGGGGCTCATCAGGTAGCGGTCGTTAACAAGCACCGGGTAGGCAGCCCCGATCTGGATCTCGCCCCACTCGACGACGTTCTCGTAGAGGTATACCCACATCTTCGAATAGTTCTTGTGAGCGTGGCGTCGGCGATTGGCATCGTCGCTGCCGTCAACTTTTCGTAGTGGGTCGGTCGTCGGTACCTGCAACACGAGTATTTGATCCTCGGTCATAACCTCCTCGGGAATCCGATGGCGCGTCTGTATCACCGATGCGTCGGTCGTGTCAGTCGTCGTCTCGACATCGGCGGTACGATCGGCCAGACGGCGGATGTTCGCCGCGTTGACGCTCTCATCGGAGCCTTGGTCGATTACTTTAAACGTATCTTCTGGGCCCAGCAACGACAACGAGGTCTGGATGCCGCCGGTTCCCCAGCCGCGGGCCAGCGGCATCGGCCGCGAGGCGAACGGAACTTGATGGCCGGGGATGGCAATAGCCTTCAATACTGCGCGGCGAACCTCGCGTTTGGTGTGTTCGTCAAGATAGGCATAGTTGTACCCAGCCAATCCGTCGTCGTCAACTGACGCCAGCAGACCGTCGACCGAGTTGGCTGTACCGCTGTTGCCCGCCGCCGAGTCCCTCGAAGAAGTGTCGCTGGTCTCGGCGTTGGCTGCCGCGGCGAACGAATCGGGGGCTTGCCCACTCCTGTCCGCCGCTTGGTCGTCCTCAGTCATCGTCGCTCACCTCTGCTGTGGCCGGTTCAGCGTTGTCTGTTGCCCCGGCGCGTCGGCGGAGCGCCCGGATGCGGTCAAGCGTGCTCTGGAAGGTAACGTAGTGTGGGAGTTTCAGGTGTTCAATAAACCCGAACGAATCGATACCGTCGATTACGTCAAGAACGAACTCCTCGTCTTCAGCCGGCTCCTCGCCACCCAGCGCGATGGAGGCATCAAGGATCGACATACCGATTGCCTTTCGCTCGTTGCGACCGAAGGTGAGCCCATACCCAAAGGCGAAGCGGGGGTCGTCCCGTTTCGCATAGACAGGCACGACGGCCTCGGTTTCCGTCACCTCGGTGCTGGTCACCTCCACAGGATCACCAGTGTACGGATGTTCGATACGCACGGGTAAGCGGCCGACGCGAACTTCGGCGAGCGTCGGGTGGACGCTACCGTAGCCCCGCAACGAGCTGTAGCCTAGTGCGGTGATGGCGCCGGTCTCGCCACGAGCGAGTTCCTGTAGAACCGCCGACCGTGGAGCAGGAAAGAGAACTGGCTCTCGCGTGCTATCGAATGGTTCATCCTCGTCAACCCCGGGCTGGTCAGCCACAAGGCCATCCTCGCGGAGTACGTCCATCACATTCTGCAGTCGTTGAGGGGACTCCTTGTCGACATCCCAATCGACCGTAGGGTCGCTGGTATCGTCGTCCAGTCCGAAATCGAGGAGCCGCTGGGTATAATCTTTAGTTGCGCCGAGTATTTGACCGCCGGGAACATCCTTGTACGCTGGCGAGACGCGCCGGGTGGCGAACATGTCAGAAGGATTAACTGGATCGGTGTAGTCCCAGCGTTCGAGCGTTGACCGGTAGGCACGCAACAGGAACGCGGCCTCAGTGGTCTCGCCCTGAGCCTGCTTAACAGCACGGGCGGCAAGGCGCGGCGCGTAAAGTCCTCCCTCGCCCATGGCCTGGCTGGTGAGTCGGCCAAATTGGTTCGCAACTTGGTCTATCTCGACGGGGTCGTCGTTGCCCTCGACGCGACGCTTTTCGAAGAGGTCCTCGGCGCGCTTGATCACTTCCTCGCCTGCCGTGACCGCGACGTACCCCATTTATACCACCTCCACGGCGACAGAACGGGGCAGCGCGGCGATACGATTCCCGGCAGCGAAGACAACATCGACACCACGGGGAAACTCTTCATTGATGTTAGCGATTGGCCCGATCTCCTCGGCGGGGACGCCAGCAACTTGGAATGTCCGGTGACCGGGAACGCCCGGTCCGCTCACGCGTAGCGCCACGGTGTCGTCGGACAATGAGGAGTCACCGTCCACGTCGTCGGAGCGCGATCCTGCGTCCCGATTCTCCGGGTCTCTGTTCGACACTTCAATTAAGTCGTCAACGCGGTAGACGGCGGTTGCACCGTCGCTAGGTTCCTTGAGTGTCCCCCGTTTTGCTTCGGCGACTCGGCCATCGGTCGGGTTTTGCACGTGAACCACATCTGCGTCCTCAAGTGGCGCGGGTTCGTACCGACCGGCGTTCGAGAGCGTCTCTTGGAGGTCTTCGTCTCCGCTGTGGAGAGTCACCTCATGATCGACGAGCGTCGCCATCACCGCGTGGTCAGCCGGCGAGGCTGGAACCGACTCGATACGGCCCGGGTGCGACATTGCGTCGACCAGTGCCCGAAACGTCACCCGTGTGTCGCTGACAGGATCAACACCGAGCGCTCTCATTGGTCCTCCATGGACTCGAAATTGACCGCTGTCGCGCAGCTCTCGGCCCACTCGTTTGCTCGTCGTTCTTCGCGCTCCTCGACGGCGGTCCGAAGGTCGTCAGCGATCTCGACAGATCGCGGGTGACCGGCTTCGATGGCAGCGTCGACGATTGCACCCGAGACGGCCTTGGCTTCGGCCTTGCCGGGGACCATTGCGAATCCTTTCGCACCGTCAACGGCAACCTCAGCCGCCGTCACGAGCACTTCTCCGAGGTTGAATGGGCGGCCCTCGACAGGTTCACGAACGCGCTGCATAATGAGCTGTGGCGTGGGTTCCTGTCGTATCTCAACTGGTGTCCCACCGTTGAGAATCGCCTCTGCGTGCCCCACGAGCGTAGCATCGTCACAGACGGCGATCATCTCGAATCGGCTGTTGTGGTCATGTACGTCTTTATCGTGCATTCGGGCACACTGCTTACTGAAGTCCAGATAAACATTCCCTCAGTACTATATGTACCTGAACCTCACCTCTGGAACAGACACCCTATTCAAAAATTAAAAACAGACTAGTCTGTACCAGTATATACAAATTACGCGACTATGTGGACACATACCCCAACTAGACCTCGTAGGAGTGGGGGTCAATATACCGCTGAAACACAGGTAGGGTCTGTACCACTTCTACAATCGTGAGGTCATATTATACTGGGCCAAGAATTATATTCCCTATTGGCTGTGCGATAGCTGATGTCTGAAGACGATCACAGCATGCAAGAATCAGGGACAGATGAGGTATCGACACCTGTTCAGGCGGTGAACGGTGTCAATCGGCGAAAGTATCTCCGAAACGGCGCGCTCGCCGTGGCGGCTTCGGTTGGCCTCGCCGGCTGCAGTGGCGGTAGCGCTGACAGTGAAAACTCCGGCACGACGACCGGTTCGACGGAGAGTTATCCGCCGGTGAAGTTCATCGAGACGCCTGGTAACACGCCCGCTGACACACGCAAGCAATGGGAACCCTTCACTGAATACCTGATCGACAACGTCGATGGGTTGGAGATGGAGATATCATTCGCACAGAGCTACTCCGCGGTCGGGCAAGCACTGCTCAACGGGCAGGGCCACATTACGTCCGGTGATCTCGTGTTGCTCGCCAACCCAGACCAGTTTGACGTGCTCGGAATCAAGGTGGAAAACGGATCGGACGTTTACTTCTCGCTTATGGGCACGCTGCCGAAATATGATATCGACGAAATCACCGATTTGAAAGGGAAGACAGTCGCCTTCGCCGACCGCCTGTCGACCAGCGGGTCGCTATTTGCGACGAAAGCAATGAAAGATGCTGGCCTTGACATCGGCGAGGCACCGTACGGCGACCCTGTCGACTACACGGGCGAGTGGTCAAACCATGACGCCGCAAAACAGTCGGTCATCAACCGGGAAGATGTCGTAGCACTTGGGACTTACGCCGGAAATATCATCGACCATATCCCGAAAGACCAGTTCCCTGACCGTGTAAAAGAGCAGTCCGGAGAGTGGGGCGATAGTGTCGGCACTAAGTCGCCGGAGATGAAATTAATCGAAACATCTGCACCGATTCCGAAGTCGCCGCTCATCGCACCCAGCGATTGGGAACACCCCCTCCGTTCTGATATCGAAGAGGCGATTACTTCAATTAACGAAGGATCCCTTCGAAATCCTGATGACGTCGATGCTGCGATTACAGCGATAAACGAAGGGAGTGTTGACGACTACCAGCCGGTTGTAGACGTAATCAACGAGCTTAATATTGACATGGGGGACCTATGACACTCCACGTTGAGAATTTGACTAAACACTACGGCGACACGGTAGCACTGTCCGAGGTGTCGTTTGAGATCCCCGACGGCGCGTTCGCCGTTGTGCTCGGTGAGTCGGGGGCAGGCAAGTCGACGATGCTCCGTATCCTCAACGGCCTGACAGAGCCCAGCTCCGGTAGTGTTTACCTTGACGACGAGGAGATCACAAACTCCCGGTCGGATGTGGCGATGGTATTCCAGCAACACAACCTTGTCGATGAGTTGACCGCGTTCAGCAACGCTCTGACGGGATCACTCAACAGAACCGGGTTCTTCCGGAGCCTATTGCAGCGCCAGTCGACTGATGAAAAGGAACTCGCACTCGAGGCCCTCGACACCGTCGGGTTGCTTGACGAGGCCGGCCAGCAGGTGATGAGCATGAGCGGAGGTCAGCAACAGAGGGTTGGAATCGCCCGCGCGCTGGTTCAACGCCCTGGGATGTTGCTTGCCGACGAGCCTGTCGCGAGTCTTGACCCTGCAAGTGCCGAAACTGTCATGCGCTATCTCCTCAGCGCAGCCGAGGAACGCGACCTCACGACGCTGGCGAGTCTTCATCAAGTTAACATTGCTCGTGAATACGGCGAGCAGTTCATCGGCCTAAAGGACGGAGAACTTGTTTTCTCAGGATCACGAGAAGAGCTGACAACCGAGGTTCTTGAGGATATTTACGGTGAAATCGAGACCGACGAGCTCCGCGAAGGGACAAAGGGCAACTCAGAGGGCGAAGTTCCCACACAGGAAGAAACTACACCGCCCGGCATCGGCGTATGAGTGCGGATCCCGACACATTTCGCGACCGGGTGTTCGACCGGATCTTCGGCAGCAACGACGGCGAAACATCCGTCGAACAACGCCACGCCACGCTGAGGCGCACGCGCATAGCCCGACGACTCTCGCGCCTGGTACTACTCGCCGTCATTGCAGTACTGTTCGTCGTCGCTCTTGAGAGGGTGAACTTCCAGATATCGGAACTGATCCGGTATTGGCCTGAGTTCACAAGTGCTCTTACCGACTACTTCCCACCCGCATCTATCTTTGGACTGATTCCATTTGTTGACGTTCCCCGCTACACGCAGTTCTGGAATGAGGCAGGTCTGGTCGGCCAGGCCGGCGTCACACTGGCGATGGCGTTCGCGGGCACGGTTATCGGTGCCCCGCTGGCGCTCCTTGGCGGCATTCTCGGCAGCGAGCGAGTGGTTCCGTTCCCGTTCAATTTTATCTTTCGAGGGGCGATGAGTATCATCCGCTCGATCCCCTCGCTGGTGTGGGCACTCATCTACGTGCCCCTTGGTGGCGTCGGCCCACTGACGGCGACGCTTGCCATCGGCACCGACACCATCGGGACGTTGGGCCGTCTACTCACCGACGAACTTGAGGAGGTCGAAGACGGCCCAATCGAGGGCATCGAGAGTACCGGCGCGAACAAACTCCAGACCATCGTCTTCGGGATGATCAGCCAAGTCATCCGACCGTTCATCGCGTGGACGATGTACATTCTGGAAATAAACGTTCGCGCGGCGGTCGGCCTCGGTATCATCGGCGGCGGCGGTCTAGGATTGACGCTGCGTCTTGAGCAGAACACGTTCAACTTCACGAACATGATGGCGACAATTCTGTTCATCGTCATACTGGTCGTCTCCGTCGAAATGATCAGCCAGCGCACCCGGTCGTACCTCCGACACAGTGATGATCAGGAAACGATGAGCCTCTACGAACTCATCATCGGCTTCCCAGAGCGGATGTCCGACGCGCTTCTTCGGTCGCGGTAGCACCCTCCCGACCCATATTTAAAACGCATGAAACACATCGACTCACACGACGGCTACTCTGTCGAACAGCTAGGTGAAGATCCCGAGATTCACCCGACAGCACGGATTCGGGATAGCGACTTGGGTATTTATACTCGGGTCGGAGAGGCGGTCCGGATGACCGAATCGCGCTTCGACGACTACAGCTACGCTGTGCGCTTCGGTTCAATGAAGTATACCGATGTAGGCAAGTTCTGCTCTATCGCCGCATTTGTTCGTCTAAACCCCAGTAACCACCCGATGGAACGGGCGACACAACATCATATGACCTATCGCCGGAAACGGTACGGCATTGCCGACGAGGATGGTGATGAGGTGTTCGAAATGCGCCGCAATCAACCTGTTAAGATCGGTCACGATGTCTGGATCGGTCACAGCGCGACAGTAATGCCAGATGTGACCGTCGGCACTGGTGCCGTCGTCGCGGCTGGCGCGGTTGTCACCCACGACGTTGATCCGTACACGATTGTCGGCGGTGTGCCCGCCGAACAGATCGGACGACGACTTCCGCCGGAAGTCGGGGCTGAACTCCGGGAGATTGCTTGGTGGGACTGGTCGCGAGAGGAACTCGAAGAGGCGTTCGATGATCTCTGTGGCACCGCCAGCGAGTTCGTCTCCGAGTATGGCTCTGGATCTGCCACTGTCAACGACGGGGGACACCAATGATAAATAGCCCTTATGTTGAGGATGCGGACGCCGAGTGGTACCGCGGCAATCTCCACACCCATACCGAACATAGCCCTGATTCCACCCGGCCAGTTGCCAACGTAATCAGTGATTACGAGGAGCGGGAGTACGATTTCTTGACGCTGACTGACCACGACACGTTCGTTGATCCCGCCGACTACCAAGAGCGAACGACGATGAGCCTGATTAGTGGAATTGAGGTCACTGACAACAGTACTCACGTTATCGCACTTAATATTAACAGTGCGATTACGCCTGATCCAGACCGCCAGACCGTTCTTGACGCTGTCGCCGAAGATGATGGCATAGCAGTGCTCCCCCACCCGAACTGGGGGCCAGAGTTTGAACATTACAGCCAGGAAAAATTAGCTGAATTAAACGGGTACGCAGGGATCGAAGTATATAATGGCGCAAGCGAACGCGGGCAGGGGAGTTCTCTTGCGACCGACCACTGGGACCGTCTATTATCAAATGGTCACGTAGTCTGGGGGTATGCGAACGATGACTCGCACCGCCAGAACGATGTAGAGAAGGCTTGGACTGTTGTCCAGACGACAGAATTCACCCCAACGGCCATAATTAGTGCGCTTAAGACGGGGCGCTGTTACGCCTCAACGGGCGTGACAATTGAGGAGATTACAGTAGACAGTGACACTGTGTCGGTCCAGACGACCAATGCTGCCACGATCCGATTGATAGCCGACTACGGGACCGTCCACCGAGTTGTTGAATCAGCGACTGCGAGCTTTGACGTGCCCGGAGACTTGCGACCCGATGTAGACCCATCGTACGTCCGGATTGAGTGCCTCGGATCGGGCAACCGGACCGCTTGGACACAGCCACTGTTTCTCGACGGTCGGACCGAGTGAACAGAGTACTCGCTCAGGCTGGTTCCGGGTCAGGTCCGGAGACTAACGACCGATATTCAGAGGTCACGTGCGACAAGCAACCGGGGTAGATAGCCAACCGGCAAGTATGGTATGACACTGAGAACATCCGGTCGTTGTTGACGGATACGATTTGGCGTCATATCGTAGCAATCTGAAGCCGTTGACCGATATTGGTCCGAATGAGTCGTTTCTAGAGTTTAGATCAGGTGATAGTTTCACTCCCGGACCAGTCATCAGTATTGAGCTGAGCAAATCAGTCACCGCCCCGGCTCCGGGACTGCGGCTAAACTATGGGAGACTAACCGGTTGGTGTGTGATCACGACAGGCTCGGTGCTCGCCTCTCACGGTTTAGTATCTCGATGCCTTTCTCTAAGCGTTCGTGCCGTCGTTCACTCGGTCCGAGCACTGATCGTCGCATTGCTGGCATGTCATGGTATTCAGACACAACTGGCGACGCTGCCATCAGATCGAGATTTCAATATGGTCGGGCTGTTGCCCCGAGTGAAGGCGGACGGCGAGCTCGGCGCTGTGCA
>ERZ1034569.919-NODE-919-length-10195-cov-11.949606_pt1 | contig 10195 bp, 7 predicted proteins | sample MGYA00520706_ERZ1034569 | MGnify/ENA primary metagenome ERZ1034569 (study PRJEB33760, sample SAMEA4777722) | hypersaline lake metagenome | biome: hypersaline environment; feature: brines | place: Spain | collected 2014-08 | depth 0 m ...
GACGCGGCGGGATGGAAGTGTACGCCCTCCCGTACTTTACCGGCCCGCTCACCCCGAAGAAGGCGAGCGTTCTGTATCGCGCCATCGAGTCACTCGACGTTGAGCAGAACAAGACGGAGCCGCCGATGGGCGCCGTCACGTACGATCTCGAGGACGCGGCTCCGGAACTGGCCGAGCAGGAACTCCGGTATTACCTGCTGACGATGCCGATCGGGGATGACAAGCATGTCGTCGCTGAGTCGAACGCGGTCACGATGTATCACGCTCGCCAGCTCGCCGACGCGTTGTTGGCGACGCTTGAGGGTCCATCGTTTCAGCCCGGTCGAGGCAACTTCGGCGCCCCAACCAACTGGCCGCTGCTGAGCATCGATACTGAGGGTCCGGGTAAGACCGCACGACGACGCCAGGCAACGAACGATGTGCTGTTAGGCAGTTTCATCGATGCAGGTTTCCAACGGCGCGATGCCGACACGGTCGGGGACGATTTCCGTCGTGTGGCCGACCATCGCCTCCTCGCGGGGGAACAGTTGCGTGCGGAGACGCTCTTCGAGGAGTACATGCAGCGGTTCAGCGACGAGTTCGAAGGGACAGACCCGGTGCCCCCACAGTTGATCGGGATGCAACTCGCACAGTTAGAGAGCCTTTCGCGGGCGGGTCTCGTCAACGGTATCCCACCAGTCGAGCCCGCAGCCACGACCGAGTGGACGACCATGACCGAGCAATCAGATCCTACAGACATCGAGACGATTCGCGAACACCGACTGGAAGCGTTTCTCAATCGCCCACTGCTGACCGACGATCTCGAGCGGCGAGCCGCGTTCCTGGCTGGCGTCCTCGTCGGCCAGGTCAGCTGGTACCAGGAGAACGAGCGAGGCGTTGGGCGACCACTCGACATACGGACGCCGGCCGACGATATCACCGTCCGCGGATTATCGCAGGCGGTCCAGGCGGGCCTGGAAAAGGCCAAGATATACGCCGCTGAGGACGACTACGCGTCAGATGTCCTCTATCCGGAGGTCGTGGATCGACTCCTTGACGCGCTGGAGACCGACCCAGAGGACTGGAGCCTCTCGAAGCGCGACCTGCAGTTCGCCTATTCACTCGGCCAGGCTTTCGGCCGCCGGGCGATGCCCGTCGCCTTCGAAGTCCGAGACGAGAATATGAGTACAGAAAGCGAAGCGACCGCTGATGCAGCTGACTGACACACATGAGCCAGACCAACGAGATTCCACGCTCCGAGATTCTGTTCCTGACCGACGCGCAGGACTGCAACCCGAATGGCAATCCGATGAACGACGACCGGCCTCGTCGCGACCCCGAAACCGGGCAGGCCATCATCACCGATGTCCGGCTCAAGCGATACCTTCGCGATCAACTTGCCGACGACGGCTACGACATCTACGTCAAAAAGATGGGTGGGCGGTCCTATGGGCGGACGACGCTCGCCACGGACGTACTCGGTGACATCTCTGATGCTGACGATCTCGACGATATCGAGGACGTTGGTGCAGCGTTCCTCGATGCGGCCACCGACGTCCGCTACTTCGGGGCGACGCTCTCGTTCAATTCGAGCGACGACGAAGAGGAGGAGGAACTCCGGACTGCGCTCGCGGGGGCCTTCCCGAACAATTATCAGGGGCCTGTCCAGTTCCTGCCGGCACGGTCGCTGAACGCAGTCGAGGAGAACGAGGAGTACGACTCGCTCACGAGCGTGATCTCGACAGGAGACGACAACCGTCAAGGTGGCTTCGGGCTCGATGACAAGCGCATCGTCTACGGCATCTTCCCCTTCTACGGCCTCGTCGACGGCGAGTCGGCCAAAGACACCCATCTCTCCCCCCGCGACGTTGAGCGACTGGACACGCTGTGCTGGCGGTCGATCAAGAACCAGACCACCTCCCGAAGCAAGGTCGGACAGGCGCCGCGGCTATACCTTCGGGTGGAGTATGAGGATGAGCACTATCATATGGGTGACCTCCAGAATCTCGTCACTCTGGACGAGGAGCGGTCGGCAGATGCCCCCCGATCCGTCGTGAATGTGACTGTCGATTTGACGGCGCTCGTCGAGGCGCTTCACGACGAGAGCGACCGCATCGACACGGTACACGCCATCGGGAATCGTAACCTGTCGGTCGTCTGTGATGGCACCGAGCACAGCGCTGATGCCATCGAGTCGGTGATTCAGCACGACGACTACGCGGTCCACGCCATCGACCCGTACGAGGAACGCGATTTAGCCGAATGACCTGGGTCCACGCCGATCTTGAGAGCCACTCATGATGCCGACAGTCGATGACGACGGCGTTCCGGACAGCTGTCTTTCACTCGAGATTCGCGCCGACTGGGGGCATTTCAAGAAGTATGGCCGGACCGCAACGAAGCAGACGTTCGACATCATTCCCCGGACGACAGTTGCGGGGTTGCTCGCAGCCATCGTCGGGGCACCGCGAGACAGTTACTACGAGACGTTCGCTGAAGGACAGAGTGCCGTCGCGATTACTTCGCTGAACGACCTGCGAAGTATCAATATCCCCACAACGGGGGTCGGAACGGACCCGGACGCCGCCGCCTCACAACGCGCTGGCAGCCGTCGGTCCCGGTCTATTATGTACCAGGACACGACACAGCATCGACAAATCCACAATTACGAGGTTCTGGTTGACCCTGCCTATCGAATCGATGTAGCCGTCGAAGACGAGGCCTTCTACACCGAACTCCGAGAGCATCTCGAGGCGGGGACGAGTACCTATCCGCCGAGCATGGGATTGTCGGAGTATCTGGCCGCTGTCGAGTATCTCGGCGAGCACCAGGTCGAACGGCTACCAGACGCTACGGCAGTCGATTCAATCGTCCCAATTCCGTTGGCCGAGACGATTCCACAACCGGAGGTCGCGTATCGAATTGAACGGTCTCCCGCGGTGATGGAGCAGCACGGCGGCGGTCGCCGGACGACGCGCCTGGACGATCTCGTTTACACTCCGCACGAAGGCGAGGCAGTTCAGTTCGCTGCCGACGATATCCATGCTGCCTCCGTGGGGGATGCGACGGTCGTGTTCCGCTAGTCGAGTTACCATTATGTCCGTTATCTCACATCCAACGAATCCGTTCGGTGACGACCCACTACTCCTGCGGGAACATCTCGAAGAGGTGGCGAACCGGGCTGTTGCGCTCGGCCACGAGCGGGCGGTGACATCGCTTCGGGGAATGGGACTGTTACACGACTTCGGCAAACTGACTCCGCAGTTCCAGGCCTACATCCGCGACGAGTACGACGGCCCGGACAACGAGCGGTATCATGCTCGCATCGGAGCCTACGTCACCTTCTACGCGCTGCGACAGCAAGGGGTAGAGTCGCTGGACCAACTCGCTGGCGCACTCGCAGTGGCCCGGCACCACGGGACGATTCCCGATGCTGCTCCTTACGTCGGGACACGCCTTGCTGAGGCGTACGAGCACGATGCGCTGCACAAGCAGGTTGAGCGAGTTGCTGCCGAGAACGCCGCGCTTGCCGACGAGCTAATTGGCCGGGCAACGGATGAACAGGGCTCGTGGGGCGAGTTCGTCACACAGTTTGAGGACGGCACCCTCATCGATGGGCTGGAATCACTCAGTACGACGGCGCCACCGCTCTCTCCCCCAAAGCCTGATTCGGAGGCACTCCCGGTCCGGTTGTACGACCGGGTTCTCCGGTATTGGGGGACGCTCACGCTTGCCGACAAGTCACACGCGAGCGGGCTGACCACCGACGCACTGCTGAGCTATGAGTCACTTACGCGCAGCCCGCTCGACAATTATATCGAGACGCTGCAGGGGACGGCCGAGTCAGAACTCGAAGCGACACTAAACACACTCCGCGAGGATGCTCGCCAGCAAGTTGTTGAGGGGGTTCGGAGGTGGATTGAGGACACAACCGCGTCTCCGGTCGCGACTCTCCGGCTCCCGACAGGCCTTGGAAAGACGTTTACCGGCATCAGTGGCGCCCTCACCGCCAAAGCAGCCCTCCCAGAGACGACGCCAGGCCGGAGCATCATTTACGCACTCCCGTTCACCAGCATCATCGAGCAGACGCGGGCCCAGTTCGAGGACGACGCAATCTGGGGCGCTGACCCCACCGGGACTGCGTTCACCGTTCACCACCACCTCTCCGAGACGGTGACCTACGGCGATCGTGCCGAGAAACGTGATGAGATAGAATTCCTCGGGGAGAGCTGGCGTTCGGGGGTCGTTCTGACCACGTTCGTGCAACTGTTCGAGAGCCTCGTGGGACCCACATCAAATCAGGGGACGAAGCTTCCGGCGCTGGAGGGGTCGGTCATCATCCTCGACGAACCGCAAGCCCTCCCGAAGGATTGGTGGGCCTCGATGCCCCGGATCCTCAATATATTGACCGAAGAGTACGATGCGAGTGTTGTCTCGATGACGGCGACCCAGCCACCACTCTTTCGAGAGTTCGAAACTGCCGATCTTCTTGAGCGGGGGCGACCGAATTCAGATTGTGATACCGAGTCAAACCGGGAGACACACACGACGCAATCATACTTCGAGTCGGCCGAGCGAGTAACCTACTGCTGTGACGAATCAGCCTATGCACACGATCCGGACTACCCGAGGCAGTTCGTCAGCCATGCGGATGCCGCGGGTCGGATACTCGAGCGCGCTCGCGACGAGACGACCTCAGTTCTCTCGGTGTGCAACACGATTGAGAGTTCACGCGTCCTGACCGAGGAACTGAAACAACGGTCATCAACCACGCACCTCGGACAGACTCTCGCGGATGTTCTTGAGGAGCGTGCTTCGCCGGCCACTGAACTCGATCCAGAGGCGATTGCCCGGTCGGTACGTGCGCATGCTGGATTAGGGGCAGAAACGGATTCGAATCATGAAGTAGACGAGACGTTTCTGCTCACATTCAATTCGCGGTTCCGTCCGTTTGACCGGCGGGTTCTAATTCACCTCGCTGACCACCTCTCGACAGCGGGCCTCCCGTTCGTCTTCGTCGCCACACAAGCCGTCGAAGCAGGTGTTGATCTCAGTTTCAATATCGTGTATCGCGATATTGCGCCGTTGGATAGTATCGTGCAAGCAGCCGGCCGGTGCAACCGGTCGTTTGAATGGGGTGAACGTGGTGGGGAAGTAATCATCTGGACGCTCGCTGGAACATCCGAGGAGACGCCGGCGAATCCAGCGGACCCGCCGCCCGCCGAGTACGTCTACGACCAGTCGGTCCCCGGGCATCTCCGGCTCATCTCAGCGACACTGTCGGAACTGGATTCCAGCTCAGGAATCCCGGACAGCAAAGTATCGGACCACGCTGTCCGGCGATATTTCGCCCGATTGGCTGAAGAGAACCAGATCGGCGACCGAGGCATCACCGAGGAGATCGAGGCCTGTGAAGGGGAACAGTTGCTTGGACGCTCACTCATCGGTGACTACGAGACGGTGGACGCGGTCGTCGGCGTATCTCCGGGCGATGAAACTGCGCTCTCCGAGACGGCCGCAAAGTTCCAACCGGTCCCAACGGGAGCGGCCTACGAGGCTGTAAAGGGACTGTCGAGTCTGCGGGTATCGGTCCCCAAGACGGTCATGGAATCTGCAGGCAAAATCCCACGTCTTGATCGGCGCTCACGCGGTGACACAGAGGGCGTACAGTTATTCGAGTACACCAACCAGCCGGGGCTCGCGTACAATTTGTCCGGAGCAGGGCTCGTTGAGGATGAGGAAGGAATCGGAAGTCGATTCACGATTCTGTAACATCCGACTATCCATCGACCCCCCAGGGGGACACAGGGAATTGAGGGTCGATGGAAAATCTCATTGCTAATCCGCCTCACTAACCCTATATGTCCGTTGAATCGGGCATGGTTCCAGATGCACCTTTGAGGGGTTGAAGCGGTCTGCCGCCCGATCTGCTTCCCGAAACCCCCCACGTTCCAGATGCACCTTTGAGGGGTTGAAGCTTCTCGTCGTATTCAATAGTCCACGACAGCTGAGTTCCAGATGCACCTTTGAGGGGTTGAAGCGAGTGGAACGTGGAAACGGGTCGCATTAGCGATGAGTTCCAGATGCACCTTTGAGGGGTTGAAGCAGTTGGTCACTGCGGAACTTCGGCAGTGCAGGGATGGTTCCAGATGCACCTTTGAGGGGTTGAAGCGGAGGACTTCGGGTTCGTGCCGAACTCGGTCTGGGTGTTCCAGATGCACCTTTGAGGGGTTGAAGCGGGAAATTGGCGTCATCCAGCCGCCGCTCGTGCGGTTCCAGATGCACCTTTGAGGGGTTGAAGCTCTGCGAGTGACGACGGCACGGTGAAGGCCGTCGAGTTCCAGATGCACCTTTGAGGGGTTGAAGCGGCGAACACAACGGCGAGAAACAGCTTCGCGTGAAGTTCCAGATGCACCTTTGAGGGGTTGAAGCCACCGACGCGGGCGCTAAGGCATGATTTCTGCGCTGTTCCAGATGCACCTTTGAGGGGTTGAAGCCAAGACATCGCGATCTCCGGACAGTCCGAGGAACGCGGTTCCAGATGCACCTTTGAGGGGTTGAAGCGAGCGTCCGTATCCCAACTGCCTCGTTCACGAACCGGTTCCAGATGCACCTTTGAGGGGTTGAAGCATCCCACGGATAGGGTATCATGGATAACAGCATAGTGTTCCAGATGCACCTTTGAGGGGTTGAAGCAGTGGCACATAGGTTAGTGACTTGACACGTGGTAGTTCCAGATGCACCTTTGAGGGGTTGAAGCCCGCCTGTGATGGCTTTCTGCCCGTGTGCGCCGTGTTCCAGATGCACCTTTGAGGGGTTGAAGCACGGATACCGAGGTTATGCCCCTCATGTACGACGAGTTCCAGATGCACCTTTGAGGGGTTGAAGCTCGCGGTCAGCGCGCTGCTGTGGGGCTTGCTCGACGCGTTCCAGATGCACCTTTGAGGGGTTGAAGCTCGCGGTCGTTCTGGATGGCCGCGACGGCGGTGGTGGTTCCAGATGCACCTTTGAGGGGTTGAAGCCAGAGACGATGTCTGGCTGGTCTGGGTCTTGTGATTGTTCCAGATGCACCTTTGAGGGGTTGAAGCGTGATGATGTCCGGCTCCCAGTACCGAGAGACGAGTTCCAGATGCACCTTTGAGGGGTTGAAGCAAGCCAGCGGGTTACAGTATGTAGTGACATGACGCGTTCCAGATGCACCTTTGAGGGGTTGAAGCGGCCGTTTATCAAACCCGAACGGTGGCAACCCGAACGTTCCAGATGCACCTTTGAGGGGTTGAAGCTGCTGAAGATCGGAGCTAAGGCTCATAGTTGTGATAGTTCCAGATGCACCTTTGAGGGGTTGAAGCGGATGGTTCACGATGCGGGAAGTGGCGATCCCGAATGTTCTAGATGCACCTTTGAGGGCTTGAAGCCTTTCATCCCGATTGCCGTCCCACCACCACTCGACTGTTCCAGATGCACCTTTGAGGGGTTGAAGCGACGGCGTCTGCCGGCCGGATTGGTGCCCGGAGATAGTTCCAGATGCACCTTTGAGGGGTTGAAGCTTGACGCCCGTGACGACGAACTCGCCGTCTTCCTTGTTCCAGATGCACCTTTGAGGGGTTGAAGCGCGTTTTGAACGCCGCCCCAGCAAGCGGTCAGGTCGGTTCCAGATGCACCTTTGAGGGCTTGAAGCTTGTTGTCATCCGGAACTTCCCCGGGTTGCGTGTCACCCGAGGAACCCTGTAACAACGCGTCCTCCAGCGATGACGTTCTCCCGGCCAGACTCTCGTACACGTCTTCGGTGGGGTGGTACGCGGTGTATGCGCTGTAGCCAGCAAGGCCGCGCCTCCCGGTCGCGACGAATAGCGACGGGACATCCTCCGACGGGGTCTTCCTCGCAGTACAGGTCGGCGATGGCGAACGGGCGGAACATGGATATCGATCAGCAGACCGCCACCTCACGGCGGCCTTGATTCCCTTCCGCAGGCAAGCGGCTGGCTGCTCACCGCCCGCAAGGAGCTGCTGCCCTCGCGAAGGCTATCCCCGAGATCGGCGACGACCACGGCCATGTCGCCGCCACGTCTTCGGCTGAGGCCCGCCGCGATGCTCCGCGCGTCCGTATAGATGTATGAGGACTGAACTAAACAGCCCGGCGCTCTCGACCTCGACCGCGGTCGCTGTTACAGGCCACGCGCGCGCTTACGCGACCCCACCGCCGGTTTGTAGCGCGTAGCGCGCGTCCGCTCAGACAGCATGGGTGGGAAGTAGAGAGTCTGTATGTCTAAATTACACCGCTAAGGAGAGGTAAGAGGCGAAACAGGCCGCTCAGTGGGGTCTACCCCGCTGTTACACTTGTTACACTTCGGCCGGAACCGCTCTACCCCTTCAGAACCGGCGGTAGCGGCCCTCGTTACACTTGTTACACTTTCTGAGCGGATTTACGCGGTTGGGGTCGCGTAAGCGCGCGCGTGGCCTGTAACAGCGACGGGAGAGAAAGGGGGGGCGCGGTCAGTCGTCGAGCAGGTCCTCGACGGAGAACTCGATAGCAGCGGTTCCCTCAACCGGCGCACACGGCCGGGGGTCGGGGTCATCGAGTTCTCCCGCACCGACGCCGGCCGCTCGCAGCGCGTAAGCCGCGGCAATCTTGCGTCCGTTGCCAGTGTCCTGCGCCGCATAGGTCTGCCCTCTTTCCGGCGGCCGTCCAGCAACGATCCGCACGCGGCCGGGCACCGTGCGGTAGTATATCTCGGTAATCTCCTCGTCGGGAAGGAATCGCGTCCGCGCTTGTTGACAGACATCATCTCCTGGTAGTTGGAGGAATTGATCTCGACGAGCGGGGGCGTCTCCGTCTCGCTTCCATGTCGGATTATCCTCATCAAGTTGTCCTCCGACACGATTACAAGACACACGAGGGGGTCATAGAAGTCTTCTCACACATGCACAGGAATCGCTCAGTACAGAGCATGCACGTGTGGTTCTACATGAAACAGAGCATTAGGTTATTTATCACCCACTCTCGTCGTCGAGTATATGGAAAAGGTGAGACTCAGAGCGATACTCACGCCGCTCGGACTGTTCGTTCTCTCAGCCGGAGCGTACTGGGCAGTTCTAATGGGTGTCGTCCCGCTCGGTCTTGACGCGCCACTCATCTTCGCGGGGATTGCGGGAGTGACTGCTCTCGGGGCTGTGAAGATTGGAGCATGGGCACCAGCCCTCACTGCGGGGAGTGGAGCTCTCGGATTTGCCCTGGCTGGCCTAACTGTGGGTGGAATTCTCAGCTTGGGGGCTCAGCGGTCTTCATCGGAGCAGTACTCGCAACGCTCGGTGTATTGGGCTATACAGTCAGTATGTTCTATTATATTGGGACGCGAGTCTACAGCGTTACCCCGGCTTAGTCCACGGACTCGAATACGACCAACCTAAAAAAACACGCAGGGATATTCTATCGGCTGATTTGGCTGTAAAATCACGAGATAAACATCATGGCAGCTCTTCTATGACACCATAGTTACAACGGCAAGTGCTGAATACATCGCGCGTGTCTTACGCGAGCCTTAGTGGATTGGTTCTACATCGATGTGATTTTTGAGTTAGTGAGCTGGTCTCAATGGGGGAGTCCGACCACTCACTCTCGGAACCAACTCGGACAAATCCGGTTGGATTGAGATCCTCGTGGCTCCGGTAGTAGTGCGCCTTGATGTGCGACATATTGCATGTTTCTGCAACGCCCGAATGCTGGTAGATATCGCGGGCGTAGTCCCAGAGCTGCCCTCACTACAGAATCATCAGAGGCATCCACAACTGACTCAGGAAGTTCTGAACGACAAGGAGATTCACCGGGAACCGAAATCGAATCAGATAGCGATGAGACTGGGTATAGTGAGTCCGATTACTCGATCTGAACGACTCACAGTGTTAGATGAACGAGAGTGATCACTCACTACCGTTTCAACTGTTCTAGTGACACGTTCGGTTGTTTGTATTCTCTGCTAACTGCTCAGCAAACAGGTTAGATTGCTCCGGACTACCGCATGAGGTCGCGTAGGAGTTTACGTCCACAAATTTTGGTCGCCGCTGCACCACCGGTTTATACTGCATTCAGGCAACCATTTATTCCAACTCAATGCCGTTGCCTGAGTCCTGATTCGGCAGTCGCGGAGCGATGACCTCCACCAGTGAGTCCATATCACGGGTCTGGTACCACGCTGTCCCAGGGCCAGTAAACTCGAAG
>ERZ1034569.920-NODE-920-length-10195-cov-8.506312_pt1 | contig 10195 bp, 8 predicted proteins | sample MGYA00520706_ERZ1034569 | MGnify/ENA primary metagenome ERZ1034569 (study PRJEB33760, sample SAMEA4777722) | hypersaline lake metagenome | biome: hypersaline environment; feature: brines | place: Spain | collected 2014-08 | depth 0 m ...
CCGAAAGCGTCTGCCCGAAAGCGTCTGCTGGAGCCGAAGTGCATCTGCTGGAGACCAGGTATGTGGGCCTATGAGGCCGAGAGAGGCGCTGTGAAAGGAACGGCCGGGACAGGCGGGCAAACCCCTGCCCTTCGGGAACAGTCTTGTCTCCAGGCCAAAAGAGCTGCCAGTGGGGCCGGGAGGCGAGGAGGAGAGCGGGACTTCTGAGGGAGCGGGATCTGGGGAAGGCAGGATGTCTGTACTGCATAGCCCGTGGAGGCGGTTGGAGGGCTTAGGCCCCATGGGGAGGGGAGGGAGGGCGGGAAGGGTCGCCCGGAATGGCAAACGGGCGGTGGACCGTGCAGCGGGGGGGCCGACGGGTCGTCGGCCGGCGGGGGGAGTCGGCCGCGACGCTCGACGGTGACGTAGCGGACCTCGACGGCCACGTCGTGCCCGACGGCGGCGTCGATGCGGTCGTCGAGCGCCCGCACCAGTCCCGAGGTGTCCGTCCCGGGCGGGACGCCGACCGTGACTGTCACCGCGGTCGGGCGCTGGAGGACGAGGAACCGCTGCTCGTACGCGAGCGAGGTGTCGAGCCGCTCTGCGGCCTCGTAGTCGGCGACGAGCGTCCCATCGATGGCGGCCTCGACGGCGTCCTCGGTACGGACCTGCTGGTAGGAGTCGTAGGTGATGCCGCCGAGGAACACCGACAGGACGGCGATACCGACCACCAGGGCGCCGACGCGCTTGGCCGTCGCGAGGCGGGCCCCCCGCGCCCGGAAGAACCCCTCCGGCGCGTAACCAGCGTAGTAGAGCACCACGAGCGCCGCGAGTTCGATGGACAGCAGGTTGACCAGGGTGAGGACGCCGGCCGAGAGCGCGACCGACTCCAGCCCGAAGGCGATGCCGATGCCGACGGTGGCGGCGGGCGGGATGAGCGCGACGGCGATCATCACCCCGACCAGGGCGCTGGAGACGCCGGTGGTGAGCGAGACGGCGCCGGCGGTCCCGGCGCCGAGCGCGACCGCCAGCGAGAGGAAGTCCGGCGAGAGCCGCTCGCCGATCTCGTCGATCGTGCGCGGGTCCGCGACCTGGATCAGGTTGGTCGCCTCCACGAGGGTCGCGAACACGGCCGCGGCCAGCACGGACAGCACGATGCCGAGCACCTGGAAGGCCACGCCGCGCCGGAACAGGTCGGCATCGTCGATGACGGTCCCGACGGCGGCGGCCATCGAGGGGCCGATGAGCGGCGCGATGACCATCGACCCGACGACCGTCGCCGCCGAGTCCAGCAGCAGGCCCGCGGTCGCGACCACCGCGCTGACGACCGTCAGTGTGACGTACGTCGAGGGGGTGGAGGCGAGCTGGTCGGCCGTGCTCTTCAGCTCCTCGCGGGCGATGCGGTCCTCGCTGGGGGCCTCCTCGGCGAACCGATCTGCCAGGGCCTCGTACTGGCGTGAATCGATGGTCTGGGCCTCAGTCACGACCGTGATGGCGTCCTCGTCGACGCCCACGTCGCGGAGTCGCTCGAGGACGGGTTCGACGGCGCTCGTCGGCAACGGGAACGTCACCAGGTGGGTGTAGCGGTCGCCGGCCGCCTCCATGACGGTGTAGTCGACTCCCTCCTCGTCGAGGACGGCGACCACCGTGCCGTACGTCCCCGGCGGGAGCGAGGCGTGGACCAGTCGCACGGCCGGCCTTGTGGCGGGATTCGGGATAAGTGCTCGTGGTCCGTGGTCGGTGCTGTCCGGATACGGGCGGTTCCGTCGGACGGTTCGCGATCCGATGGTGGTCGCGTACCGAACGCGGAGAGTCGGTTCGGCGGAGCAGTACCGGTCCTATTCGGACTCGGTGAGCGTCTCGACAGGGGCCGGTCGGGTCGAGAGGTGGGTCTCCCCGAAGCCGGATCCGTAGTTGAGACCGTAGCCGAGCAGCCGATCGGCCCCGATGTGTCCGGTCCAGATGAGCGCGACCAGAACGGCGGTAGACACGTCCAGCCAGAGCCCTGCTGCGCCGAGCATCGCCGGACCCGTGTACGTGTGTGCGATGTTGTAGCCCCGGCTCCCGACCCGGGGCCCAGCCAGGTAGCCGACCATCGCGATATCCGGGGCCAACGCGAGGGCTGCCAGCAACCAGAGCGGCCCGTCCAGCAGGAAGTATCCCCAGAGTGTGAGTGCTAGTACGGCCAGCCCCTCGGTTCGGAGGAGCGTGCGCGGGTCGGTCCGTTGGACCCCCTGTCGCCTGCTCCCGGTAGTGTTCATACTGCTCATCTCGCGTATTCCTCCTGGTTACTCTGGCGCATCCGTCCTGAGGGTGCCGGATCGGTCACGGAGGAACACGCGGTAGGTGATCCCGCCGGTCAGGAGCGCGAACGCGGCCGTCCACAGTACCACCGAACCGGTGTTCACTGCCTCGCCAGTCGTCGGGAGCACGAGTGCGGTCATGACCGCACCGACGAGCACGCTCAGGAGGGTGACGAACCCGTTCAGACATCGCTGGAGTTGTGCGTCCATAGTTCGTATACGTTCGTTGAGATCATAACGGTACTGGGACACGTGAACGCACGACTCAGGGGTGTTCCCCATCGGGAGGCCCTGCTACCGTCAGTGGTATGATCCGGGCGACGTATCCGCCCCGCGCGGTTCGCCGATCGCGAGCCCCGAGGAGACGAGTGAGAGTATCGATGAGGGGATCGGATACCGGCTCAGGTGTCCGCGGAGGTCGAGGCGTCGACCGGCCGCGTCTTCGGTGTCACGGTCCACACCTGTGGGGCGCCGGCGAGCTGGAGATACAGCGAGTGCAACTGGAGGATCCAGCCGAAGGCGATCCACAGGTAGGCAATGGCGACGACCCCGACGATACGGCGTGGTGTCGCCGGTTCCGGGGTCACCGGATCGCGGAAGACCGCGTACGCGAGCGACACGGCGCGTTCGGGGACGAGAAAGAGGGTAAGTGCGACAACCACGGGCAGCGATAGGCCGAGCGAGACGCCGAGGGCGAGGGTCGGGAGCGCAAGTGCCGGGAAGATCACGTACACCGGCGCACTCAACGCGAGGAACAGCACCCACGACAGTCCGAGGGTCCGCCGTGGCCCGAGATGCCGCCACGAGCGGAGGACATCGCCGAGGTTGCGGCCGGCGACTTGCGCCCAACCGCGGGCCCACCGCTCGCGTTGCCCGAACAGCGATGTCCACGTCCCCGGGATCAGCTCGCGCGCCACCGTCTCCCGAACGTACGTGATCTCCCAGTCGGTCTCGAGATACAGTCGGACCGTCAGGTCGATGTCCTCGGTGAGCGTGTCGGTCGAGAGGCCACTGACGTCCGGGAGGACCTCCCGGCGAAGCACCGCCGCCGATCCCGCGAAGTGGGCCGCCCCGAGGACGTCGGCGTCGAAGGGATGGTCGAGCCACGTGCTGTGCTGGCGTTCCGCGCTGATGAACCGGGACAGTCGTGAGGCGTCGGTACCGGTGGGCACCTTCCGCCCCTGGACGATCCCGATTCCGGTTGCGCCGTCAGGATGCGCAGGGCGCGGGTAACGAACGCCGGGCCGACCGTCTCGTCGGCGTCGAGAACTAAGGCGTACGGCGTCTCGACGTGGTCCCACACCGCATTCAGGTCGGCAGCCTTCGAGCCGCCGGTCGCCTCGACGACCCGAACGCGATCCGGGTAGTCGTCCCGAACCGCGTGCATCAGCGCCTGGGTGCCGTCGGTCGAGCGGGCCGCCGGCACCAAGAGGAACGGGAGCGGGGTGAGCGCCGTGACGTTCTCCCGGAGCGACGCCGAGAGCGCGTTGACCTCGTCCATCGCCGTGACAACCACGGTGACCTCCGCGTCCTCGAGGGATACGGGGACGGTCTGCGTATCGTCGCGGCCCCGACGCCATCCGTGGACGAGTGTTCCGTAGTTCAGCGCCACACCGAGGACGAGGAAGCTCACGAACGCACCGAAGACCGGCGGGAGCAGCCACGGTGCCGCGACGAAGACGCCGAGCAGGAACCCGTTCACGATGACGAACAGGGTCAGCACGTGCTGGGCCACGGTCATGACGGGGCCATCAAGCCACCGAAGCACGGGCGGAGCCCGCCGGGGGACACCGAGCATCGAGAGCCCGGTGATCGCCGCCATACCGGTCACTGTCGCAAGGAGACGCCTCTCGGGCGATCGGAGCGTCAGCGTCCCTGTCGGTGTGCTCAGGGCCATCGCGATCGCGCCGAGGATGCCGACGACGACCGCACCGAGGAGCAGGGCCTCCCAGCGCCGGCGATCCGTCTCGGCTCGGGGAGGAACCGTCTGCGAGGAGAGCGTTCGCGCCCAGAACGCGTTGAGCAGCAGCGACGCGAACCCACTCGCGTACAGTACCAGCCCTGCGCGCGGCACGGTCGGCCCCCACGAAACGGTGAGCAGGGATGCCGCGAATATCGACCCATGACTCAACCCCAACGTCACGGCGCGAGCACGGAGGTTGCGCCTGGCTGTACGGACGTCGGTAGTGAGCAGGAGTGCTTGGAACGCGGTGGCGAGCACGACCAGCCGGACCGCGAGCGGGATCGGGGTCGCCCACGACGGGACGTCGGTGGCGACCGCGACGCCGACAACGAAGGTCAGCCCACCGGCGATAACGACGATGAGATGGAGTGTCTCCGCCGTCCCACCCGCCGGAGCCGTCCTGATCTCCGTTGACAGCGAGCAGAGCGCGAGGGCGCCACCGCCAACGGCGAGCAGCGCATAACCCCCGGGTCGGGTGCTCGGACCCAGCCCGACGCCGATCATCCCCAGGAGCGCGACAGCGAGCGACAGGGCCCAGACGGTGGAGTACAGACGCTCGGTAGACACGATGCGGTCTGGCTGGGATTCGAACCGGCTACTCACGGGAATCGACTGCTCCTGATGGGCCGATCGGTCGCAACTGCGTTCTGGCTCGCATAGTTATCACTTCCATTATGTTTCGAGTGCTAATAAACCATATCCACGCCCGTGCGACGGCTTGTCCCGGTAGCGGGCTGACCGAGACCGCCGCTGGGAGCGTCGTGTCGCAGCTTGGCACGCTCGTCACGGCGGACCGAACCCGTGGACGTGATTCGAACGGGTGAGCGGACAGCTCGAATTCGCGTTCCGGACGCCGGTTGATGCCGCCACGGGATGCCCGCCCCGTCTGCAGCACAGCCACGACGACCCATCAGCCGTCGGAGATTCCAGCGGGGAAGCGTATCCGAACGTCCGGAGCAGGCCCGCGACGAACCCACTCGTCCCGAGCACCCCGCGCCGCCCGAAACGCCTTCCCCGGTCGACCGCGAGGGGGGCGTATGCGCATCGCGGTCCCCAACAAGGGGCGACTCCACGAGCCGACGCTTGCCCTGCTGGAACGCGCCGGGCTGCACGTCGAGGACGGTAGCGACCGGAAGCTGTACGCGGACACGGTCGACCCGGACGTGCAGGTGCTGTTCGCCCGGGCGGCGGACATCCCCGCCTACGTGGCCGACGGGGCCGCCGCGGTCGGCGTGACCGGGCTGGACCAGGTCCGCGAGCACGGGGCCGACCTGCCGGAGCTGCTGGACCTCGAGTTCGGCCGCTGCCGGCTCGTCCTCGCGGCCCCCGAGGACGGCCCCGTCGCGTCGACGGCGGACCTCGACGGCGGCACGGTGGCCACGGAGTTCCCCCGGGTCACGCGGACGTTCTTCCGCGGGACCGCGGTCGACCCGGAGATCGTCGAGGTGTCCGGCGCGACCGAACTCACCCCACACGTCGACATGGCCGACGCCATCGTCGACATCACCTCCACGGGGACGACCCTGCGGATGAACCGGCTCGCCGAGATCGAGGAGGTGCTGGCCTCCTCGGCGCGGCTGTTCGCCGACCCGGACCGGGTCGGGGACGGGAAGGTCCAGCAGCTCCGGACGGCTCTCGGGAGCGTGCTGGCGGCGGAGGGCAAACGCTACCTGATGATGAACGTCCCGGGTGACCGGCTCTCCGAGGTCGAGTCGGTCATCCCGGGGATGGGCGGCCCGACGGTGATGGAGGTCGACAACGGGGCCGACGACGGGGACGCCGTCGCGGTCCACGTCGTCGTCGACGAGCGGGAGGTGTTCGAGACCATCACCCGCCTGAAGGAGGCCGGGGCGAGCGATATCCTCGTCACGGAGATCGAGCGCCTCGTGGAGTAGCCACGTGGCCGCGTGACGGAGGAGGGAAGGCTTACAAGCGCATGGAACGGACGACTCCCTGATGGATGACGAGGGGGCGGACCGGTCGCCCGACGACCCCGAGCGGGCGTCCGGCGACGAGTCCGACACCGTCGAGGAGCCGGGAAGCGGTGACACCGGCTCCCCCGACGCCGCCCCGGACACGGATGGGCCCGGGGGGACGGCAGATCCGACCGTCGAGGAGTCCAACGCCGAACCGGGAGCCGACGGGGGGACCGCGGCGCCCGACGACGGGACCGACGACGCGCCGGACGAGGAGGGCGGTGAGGCGGTCTCCCAGGCCGATCTCCCGCCGGCCGGCGACCCGGACGCCGACTACGGGCCGGACGGCGAGTGGGAGGACCCGTTCCCGGACGTGGAGACGGAGCCGCCGGAGGTCGAGTTCGACGACGAGGCAGACGCGGCCTATCCGGCGAACCCGAACGTTCCGGAGCAGGACCCCTCGTTCGACGACGGCGGGGCCGAGGCCGTCGACGCGGCCGCCGGTGAGACCGTCGGGCCGGCCGAGTCCGACGGCGGCTACGCCGACCCCACCTCGACGACGACCGTCGAGGGGGGCGGCCTCCAGGACGGTCCCGAGACGGACCAGGAGATGCCGCTGGCGGACCACATCGAGGAGATGGTCCGGCGCCTGGGCGTCGTCATCGTGGTGCTGGCGGTCGTCTCCGCGGTCGTCTTCCCCTTCGCCGAGCGCATCATCAACTTCCTCTGGTTCTCCTACCTGCCCGGGTCGATCGGGCAGTGCCCGGCCAACCCGGACATCTCGCAGGGGGGCGCGGCCTGTGCGCGGGTGTACAACCCGCTGGCGCTCATCTTCGCACGGCTGAAGACGGCCACCCTGGCGGGGCTCATCGTCTCGCTCCCCGTCTTCGTCTACGAGACGTACCTGTTCATGCGGCCGGGGCTCTACCCCACCGAGCGGCGCTACTACCTCGCCAGCGTCCCGACCAGCCTCGTCCTCGCGGCGGCCGGGGTCGCCTTCGCGCACCTGCTCGTCCTGCCGGCCATCTTCACCTACTTCGTGTTCTACTCCGAGGACGCGACGGTCATCGCCTTCGGCCTCACGGAGACGTTCGACCTGATGGTGCTGATGCTGGGCGGGTTCGCCATCATCTTCCAGATCCCCCTGTTCGTCAGCCTGGCGCTGATGATGGGGCTGGTCACCCGGCGGTGGATGGCGACCAAACGGCTCTACTTCTGGGGTGCCTTCGCGGGCCTGGCCTTCCTGTTCAGCCCCGACCCGACCGGGATGGCACCCATCATCGTCGCCGTGACGATGATCGTCCTCTTCGAGGGAACGCTCCTGCTGGCGAAGTGGACCGGGCGGAGGTAGGGCGACCCGTCGTAGCTACGCGATGACGAGCCACGCGCCGAGGACGACGAGCGCGCCCAGCGCGGTGCTTGCGACCGCGTGGAGCCGGAGGCGGTCGAGAAGGTGGTGCGCCTCGCCGTCCATCTCGTCGAGGCGCGCCACCCGGCCGACCTCGCCGCCGAGTTCGCACTCCGGCAGGAAGTCCATCGCCACGTGGAGGAAGACCCCGGCGGCGAAGCCGAAGACGGCGGCGCTCACGGTCGTCGTGAGGGGCGGCTGGACCACCGCGACCGGGATGGCCGCCAGGGCGACACCCGCCGCCGGGAGCAGGAGGACGGAGACGCCACGACCGGCGTGTCGGAGCCGGCGGGCCGCGGCGTAGCCCGCAGGACCCTTATGTGAGACGATGGCGAGGCCGAGCAGGAGTCCGGGGTCCGGGAGCGCGGCGTAGATGACCCCGATGATGAGCCCGGCGGCCAGCGAGTGGGCGGCCAGTTCCGCGGCCGCGGAGTTGAACCGGTCGACGTGCGCGAGACGGTGGCTGGCAGTGTGGGAGGCGTAGCCGGTCAACAGCCCGGCGGCGACGCCGAAGCCGCCGATCTTCGGCGCGAGGCCGAACGCCTGCGGCAGCAGGAACACCGCCGCCGAGGTGACCATCGCGCCGGCGGCGAGCCCGTAGCCCCAGACGAGGCCGAAGGCGTCCCGCGTCCGGGCGGCACGGCTCCCCATGACGGCCGCGCCCGCCATCGCGACGAACGCGACCCAACCGATGACCAGTAGCTTCCACAGCCCCATCGTGACGCCGAGCGCGGAGACGGCGAGGAACCCGACGAAGCCGGCGAGTCCGACCGTCGACACCCCGTCCATCCGGTCAACCACCGACTCGTCGCTCCGCGTCTCTGCACTCATTCTGATAACAAATCAGACGCTTTCGTTAATAGCGTTGTCGGTGTCGTGAGTCGGCTGTTAATAACCGGGCGGGCCGGCGTCAGCGGGTCGCCTTCTTCCAGGTGCGCAGGTCCAGTACCTCGCCGTCGAGGTCCTCGGCCGGTGCCTCGACCGCCGCCCAGTGGAACATGTCGGCCACCTCCTCGGGGTCGCGGCCGGGACCGTCGCCCGTGAGCGTCGTGGAGAGCTGGCCGGGGTCGACGACGCCGACCGTCGCGTCGAGTTCAGCCGCGAACTGGCGGGCCAGCGCCTCCGAGAGGGCCTTCGAGACCGCGTAGCTCCCGAGTCCGGGTTTCGGGTCGCGCGCGATGCTCCCCGAGGGGACGAGCACCCGCGCGTCGTCGGCGAGGTGGGGCACGGACTCCCGGATGGTGGCGAACACCCCTCGGCCGTTCGTGCGGAGGTGGTCGTCGAACGTGGCGTAGGACTCCTCGGAGATGGGGGTATCGCCGGGGTCGCCGTGGTAGACGCCGGCGTTGGCGAAGACGACGTCGAGGGGGCCGCCCTCGCGGGCCGCGGTCTCGGCGAACCGCTCGACGTCGAACTCGTCGCGGACATCGGCGCGCTGTGTCGTCGCCTCGCCGCCCGCCTCCACGGCCTTGGCCGCGACCTCGTGCAGTGCCTCCTCGTCCCGGGCACAGATGGCGACGTGGGCGCCCGCCGCCGCGAACCGGTGTGCGACCGCGGCGCCGAGTCCACGGCTGCCACCCGTAATGAGTACGTTCATCACCGGACCAACGACCGACGCGCTCATGGCCGTTTCCCCCGCGGCAGCCCGTGAGCCAGGGGCGGGCCGACGGCCTCGACGAGCGGGGCGAAACCGCCGTGACGGACCCGAGGCGCCGCGTACGCGAACCCTTTTGCGCGTCGACACCGTACATACGGCAGTCGAATGCGTCGCCTGCCCCCGATTTCGCCCCCCCGCGTGGGGTTGGTCCTGCTCGTCGTCGCCCTCGTACTCGCGCCGGTCGTCCCCGCCGTCGGCGCAGGGGCGATGGTCCCGGACGCCCGGCTGACGATATCGGACGTGTCGACCGCGCCGACCGCGCCGACGGCGGGCGAACCGGTGACGGTGAGTCCGACGGTGTCGCTGTCGGCCGGGAGCGCCGCCACCGTCGAGATCGAACGCGTCGAGCTCCGGAACGACTCGACGACGCTCGCCCGCGCCGTGGGGCCCGGGTCGCTCTCACAGGGGGACTCCCTGACGGTCGGTCTGGTGACCGAGTTCACCGACCCCGGCCGGAAGGACCTGACGCTGGTCGCGGTCGGGAACTCGTCGACGGAGAACGAGACCGTCCGGATCGAGCGACCGCTGTCGCTCGTCGTCCGTGACGCCCCGCCCCGGCTGGAGGTGACGGTCCCCGACCCGGTCGCTGGCGTCGAGGGCCGGGTCGCCGTCGAGGTGTCGAACCCGAGCGCGAACGCCATCAGCGACGTGCAGGTGACGCTGGAGGACGACCGCGCGGTCCGGAAGCGCGCCACGGTGCCGACGCTCGCGGCCGGCGCGACGACGACCGTCAACCTCTCGATGCGGCCGAGGACCGGCGAACAGCCGCTGGTCGTGAAGACGGCGTACACGACGTCGACAGGGGTGCGTGACGTGACCGAACGCCGGGTGATCGTGGACGCGGTGCCGCTGCGCGAGGACGTCGGGGTCTCGGTGACACGGGTCCCGCCGCCGGAGCAGCAACAGGCCGACGGGGGACTCGCCTCGCTGCTGGGCGGCGTCGGCGGGCTCGCCGGGGCCGGTGGGGGT
>ERZ1034569.921-NODE-921-length-10193-cov-83.249556_pt1 | contig 10193 bp, 5 predicted proteins | sample MGYA00520706_ERZ1034569 | MGnify/ENA primary metagenome ERZ1034569 (study PRJEB33760, sample SAMEA4777722) | hypersaline lake metagenome | biome: hypersaline environment; feature: brines | place: Spain | collected 2014-08 | depth 0 m ...
AGGGCGGGCAGGAAGCCCACCGCCGCCAGCAGGGTCGTGCCCAGCCCCAGCACCGCGAGGGTGCCCATCGAGTTGAGGCCGGGGTGGAAGCTCAGGAGCAGCCCCCCAAACCCGACCATCGTCGTGAGCGTGCCCATCGTCACGTGCTCGCCCGTCGACCGCAGCACCGTCCAGAGCGAGCCGGGGCCCTCCTCCCGGTACCGGTGCACCATGTGCACGCCCGCGTCGTTGCCGATCCCCAGGATGGCCGGAAAGACGATCATGTTGTAGAAATTGACCTTCAGCCCGAAGACCTCCATCACCAGGAGCATCCACAGCAGGCCCACCACGAGCGGCACGAGCGCCAGGCCCGCCCACCGGAGCGACCGGAAGTTGAGCAGCATCAGCAGGGCGACAATGACGAACGTCCCGGCAATCATCCAGGGCGCCTCCCGTTGCAGCAGCATCAGCATGTCCGCCGCCACGAGCGACGTCGAGCCCGCGTGGTAGGTGGTGCCGTCCTCGGTCGTGATGGTGCCCACGTCCTTGGCGAAGGCAATCGACTTCCGCCCGTCGGAGAGGCCGACCGACGGGTAGATCATGACGAACCGCCCGAGCTCGCCGTCCTTCGTCGTAAACTGCTTCCGGAGCGACCGGGGCACCTGATCGAGCGGGATGGGCGCGCGGGGCTGCGCGGCGCGGCGCAGCCGTTTGAGCGCGTCGGTCGACTCGTCCCGGAGGTACCGGTTCTCCGTGGCGGTCTCCCGGATCTGGGCGATGCGGGCCAGCTTGGAGGCCTGCGCCGTATCGCGGAGCGGGAACCGCTCCTGCAGGCTCTCCACCGCCAGGATGGTCGGGGAGGTCGTGTCCGCCCGCATTTTCTTGCGGACGGCCGCCACAATCTTGGGCACGGCCTCGCGGCTGTCCGCCACGATGTAGGCCGGGTTGCGGCGGTTGTTGCTGCCCCCGGTGCTGACGCGGTCAACGTACCGGTCCCGCTGCTCGTACTCGGTGTACTCGGGCTCCAGCGCCCCAAAGTCGTACTGAAAGTCCACCCGCGGGGCGAGCGCCAGGGCCAAGAGGACGGCCACGAGCCCCCCCACCACGACGGGCCGTGCCGCCGAATACCGCCGCGGGGCGTCGTCGGGCGCCGCCTCCATGCCGGCGCCCCTCCGCAGGTCGAGCAGGCCGGTCCGTTCCAGCAGGGCCAGCAGGGCCGGCATCACCACCGTCATGGCGACGAGTGCAAAGAGCACGCCCGTCCCCGCGATGGCCCCGAACTCGCTGAAGCCCTTGAAGTCGGCCACCACGAGCACGTAGAGGGCCCCGGCCGTCGTGAAGGCCCCGACGGCGATGGCCTGGCCGGTGCTGACGAAGGTCCGCTCCACCGCGTCGACGACCGAGTGCCCGTCGGCCCGCTCCTCGGCGTACCGGGCGTAGAAGTGGATGCCGAAGTCGATCCCCAGCCCGAAGAGCACGAGCCCGAGGGTCGAGGTCATAAGGTTGAGGCGCCCGAACAGCAGGGCCGCCACGCCGCCCGTCCACGCCAGGCTCATGAACAAGGGCACCCCGATCACGAGGCCCATCACCGGCGCCCGCACCAGCTCGCGCAGCAGCACCCGCCCGTCAAAGCCCGGGCCCGACCGCACCCGGTAGGCCTTGTACAGGAAGTACAGAATGACCACGAGCAGTACGGTCCCCACGCCCACCCCGAACGAGCCGGTCACGTCGCTCCAGATGGTCTCCACCTCCACGAGCTGCCGGTACAGGCGCCCGGCGAGCACGACCTCCATCTCCGGGTGGTACGACGCGGGCTCCATCCGGTCGACCAGGGCCCGCGTGTCGGCGTACAGGTTCTCGATGTAGCCGATGTTCGTGTTCGCCCCCGACGGGTAGAAGCGCAGCACCATCGTGGTGCTGTCGTCGGAGATCGGGTATCGTTTTCCGATGAGGCGGTCGTAGACCCCCTCCAGCGCCTCGCCGGACTCTTCCGTCGTTTCGGCGGTGTCGGCCGTCCCCCCCTCTTCTTCCTCGAGCTCGAAGTAGAACGGGTTGGCGTCCTGGCGGGCCCGCTTCGCCTCCGCGATCTGATCGTCCAAAAAGTCTTCGACCTGGCGCAGCTCCTGGTCGGACGCAAAGTAGAGCGCGTTGTCCTTCAGAAACTTGACCTCGCGCTTGTACTCGACCCGCGTCAGGTACGTCGCACTCGTGTCCGCCTCTCGCCTCAAAGACAGGGCCCTCGGAATGAAATCTTCCGCAAACGCCTTGTTGGCCTCGAACGACGGGCTGGAGATGGCAACCGCCATGTCGCGCTCCCCCCCGACGGTGCGCTGGAGGGTATCGAGCGCCTGGACGCTCTCGTAGTCTTCGGGGACGAGATTGGAAATGTCGGTGTCGATGGAGAGCTGAGACGCCCCGTAGCCGCCCAGGATCGTCGCCAGGACGGCGAGCACGAGCACCCCTCCGGCACGCTGCGTTACGCGCCGGATGAACGGCCGAAGGGCCCGAAAAAGACGATCCATCACGTTCGTGCGTTGAATGACCGAAAACGGAGATGCATTCTCCCGTCCCGTGTCAACGGGCCGCCCGCCTCCACGCAGGAGTAACGCCCCGGTCCGCTCGGGCGTTGATGCCCGGCTCCTAAACACGCCGACGGGGTTCTGATCCGTCTCGCCGCCCCCATCGGTAGGTTTTTCCGTCGTTTCTTTCTACCTTGGGTGCGGAACGCTCTTTTCTTCTTTTGCCCTTTCCCTCTCCAACCACTCGCTGCCCATGGTCAACACCTACGAATCGATTGAGATTGGCGACTCCCACGAGTGGACACGGGTCGTCACGGCGGAGGACGTGAAGAAGTTCGCCGACATCACGGGCGACGACAACCCTGTGCACGTCGATCCGGACTACGCGGAAGAACACTCCCGATTCGGCAAGCCCATCGTCCACGGCGTGCTCCTGCTCGGCCTCATCTCAAAGGTGCTGGGCCGCGACTTTCCCGGGCACGGCAGCATCGCCGTCGGCATTTCGTGCCGCTTTCTCCGCCCCGTCCCGGTCGGCTCCGAGGTCCGCGTCCAGGTGAAGGTCTCGGAGAAGATCGAGGACAAGAAGCACGTCAAGTTGCGCACGTACATCTACCGGGACGACCAGATGGTCGTCGGCGGCGAGGGGCGCGTCATTCCCCCGACGGAGGAAGAGGAGGATCCCCACCGGGCCCGCCGTTAGTGGAAAGCAGACCCGCGTCGCTCGCCCCCCGCACGGCCGGATCGGCTTCGCGGGAGCCGGGGGACGCCTGCCCCGAGGCCTCCTGGAGCTGTTCCCCCGTTAGTTCGGCAGCTTCAGGGGGCGGTCCGGAGCGACGACCTGGTCCACCTCCAGCTGGTTGATAATCGCGAGGTCCTCCTCCGTCATGTCGGACGGCAGCGCGTCCGTATCGACGAAGGACCGAAAGGCCCCCTCCCGGTCCGCCGCCTGGATCGCGATGCGCGCGGGCTGTCGGTTCAGCTTCTCCGAGTCGGTGAGCCGCGCGAAGCTTGTCATCGTCCGCTCAAAGTCGGGCCGGTAGGCGTCGTACTGATCGGCACTGGTGGCTCCCTGAAATTGGTACACGTTGTCTCCGTAGGCGATGAAGTAGGTCAGCAGGCGAACGACCTGCCCCTGCTGCGTCTTCCCCTCGGCCAGGACGCGCCGGGCGTCGTTTCCGTTCACGGAAGTGCTCTGGCGATCGAGGACCGAGAGGCCGTCCTGCCCGGCAAATTTGCGGGCCGCGGCGTCGGGGGTCTCGGCGTCGGAGAACGTGAAGATCATGTAGGCCGACTGGTCGGGCTGCACCAGGGCCACCTGTTGGGGCTGATTCTGTACGTCCCAGCGGCTCGGGATCGAAAACCGGAACGCCAGCTCGGGCTGATAGAACACCCCCTCCTCCACGAAGCCCTGACGCGGATTTTTGCCGAGGACGGTGCCCTCGAGGGCGTTGTAGTACGCATCCTGGTCGATCGTCGTGGCCGGCCTGTCCACCTTCTTCCGCCACGTCTGGGCCAGCTCCGGAATCGTCTGCTGCCGCGCCCCTGGGTCTGGGTGGGTCGACTGCCACGTCGGGATGGACTGCCCCCCCTGCTCCCGCACCCGTTCGAGGGACTCGAAGAAGGCCGCCCCCTCGGCCCCGTCGTAGCCCGCCCGGACGGCATACTCCACCCCGAGCCGGTCGGACTCGCGCTCGTTGTCGCGGCTGTAGCTGAGGGACAGCAACTGCGCGGCCTGCCCCCCAAGCCCCATGACGTTCTCCGCCACATTGCCCCCGAACGCCACCTGCCCGGCGACGGCCCCGCTGAGCAGAAGCCCCTGCGTGAACTTCTGGCGGGCCGCCTGCTGCGAGGCGTGCCGGGCGGCGACGTGTCCAATCTCGTGCCCAAGCACCATGGCCAGCTGGGCCTCGTTGTTGAGGTGGGCCACGAGGCCCCGGGTTACGTACACGTAGCCGCCGGGGAGCGCAAACGCGTTGATAATGGGACTGTCGAGCACGCGGAACTCAAACTCCGTATTTCGGAACCGCTCGGGCGTGTCGGGCCGCCGCATGTGGCTCTCCGCCAGCACCTCCTGCGCCACCCCGTCGACGTACTCCTGGAGCTCCTCGTCGTCGTAGACGCCGTACTGGCCCTGAATCTGCTTGTCCGCCTTCTGGCCCATCGTTACCTCCTCCTGCCACGAGTACCCGTAGGCGCGCGTGTTTCCGGAAACCGGGTTCGTGCCCGTCGAGACACACCCGGTGCCGACCGCCAGGAGCAGTACGAGGACGGGCACAAGGGCCCAGGGCCTCGTGCGTCGAGCGGGGGCGCGGCGTGCGGTCAAAGACCTGCTCATCGGAGACGTGCTGTCGCTTGTTGGCAAAGATAGGTGCGTCGTTCTCCGCTCAGTCGCGGGACGTGGACGCCGCGTCAGCCCCTGTGGGCGCCGACGCCGCGCCGTTGGCGGCCGTCGCCTCTCCACGGGCGTACTCCGGATCCGGCGTCACCGCCGCCGTCCCGCCGCCCGGGCGGACCTGCAGGGCACGGTGCGACGCGGGCTCTGCGTTGAGCGCCGGCTCGAAGGGCCCCCGGCGGGTGGCGGTGACGAGGCTCTGCCCCACGGCGTCCGACCGGAGGAGGTCGAGGAAGACCCCGGTGCGCTCCGCGTCGAGCTTGCCGAAGGCGTCGTCGAGGAGCAGCAGCGGCTCGGTGTCGTTCCGCTGTTGCAGGTAGAAGTACTGCGCCAGCTTGAGGGCCATGGCAAAGGTGCGGTGCTGGCCCTGCGAGCCGTACCGGCGCACCTCCAGGTCGTCGAGGCGGAAGACGAGCTCGTCCCGCTGCGGCCCCACGAGGGTGGTGCCGCGGTCTCGTTCCTGCCCCTGCTTGCGGGCGAGGGCCGCCCGGAATGCGTCTTCGATGGCGTCGGGCGTCGCGTCGGGGGCCAGGTCCGCAATCGTGTCGTACTCGATCGTGGGCCGCTCGGCCACCGCGTCGATGCGGCGGTACGCCTCTTCGAGGTCGTCCGCGAACGCCTGCAGGAACTGCTGGCGCCGGTGCACGATGCGGCTGCCGAGCCCGACGAGCTTTTCCGTCCAGGGGGCCAGGAGCTCGTCGGGCGGCGGGGCGGACCGCTTCTTGTAGCTGCGGAGCACCTCGTTGCGCTGGCGCCGCGCGCGACGGTACTTCATCAGCGTCTCCATGTAGACGGACCGCGCCTGGCTGAGGATGTTGTTGACGAAGCGGCGCCGCTCGCTGGGCCCGCCGGCCGTCAGGTCGTAGTCCTCCGGCGAGAAGACAACCACCGGCAGCGTGCCGACGATGTCCGCCAGCCGGTCGAGCTCCGCGCCGTTTACGAAGATGCTCTTGCCCTCGCCCGGCACGTACGCCAGCCGCACGGTCATCGGCTCCTCGCGGACCTGCCCGATGCGGCCTTCAATCTCGAAGTAGGGCGCGTCTTTGCGGACGGCATACCGGTCTCGCGAGGCCGTAAAGCTCTTGGTGAGGCACAGGTAGTGAACCGCCTCCAGGACGTTCGTCTTGCCCGCCCCGTTGGCCCCGTAGAGGAGGTTGATCGACGGGGCGAGGTCGAACTCGCTCTCCGCGTGGGCCCGGAACGACCGGAGGCGAAGGGTGTGCAGAATCATGGACGGGGCACCAGCTCTGGAAAACCTGAACGGGAGCTCGCGCGAGCTCCAAGGCTACCATTACGGCAGGGGCGGGGCCTTCGTTCGTTGGCCCCCAATGACGCCGCCGGCCCTCCTTTGTTGCGTCCGACGCTGTTTATGCCCAACACTTCGTCGTTTCGCCTCCGTCCGCTCGCCCCCACCGATGTCTCCGCGGCCGACCGGCTCTGGGCCAGTCGGTTCGGGGGCGCGCCCGATACGCGTCGCAAGTGGATCGAGGCGGCCCTGGACCCGACCCACTCGGCCGCTGGACTCGTGGCCGTCGGCCCGGACGATGCCCTCGTGGGCGTCTCGTTCCTTGAGGTGGGCACCCGGCGCTACACCCGCCACTACCTTGGGCTCGACACGCTTGACCTGGACGTGCCGCTCGCGTCCCAAAACGGCCTGTTCCATCTCACCTGTGTGCGGGCGGACTGGGAAAACCGTGGGGTCGGGACCGCCTTCTACAAGCGCCGGCTTGAGCGGCTTGCCGATCGGGGCGTCTCCCGCGTGTTCGGCATCGCGTGGCACCGGCCCGCCCCCGTCGGCAGCCGCGTGCTGTTCGAAAAGCACGATTTCACGCGGATTGCCACCATCGAGCGCTACTACGCCCGGACGAACAGTCGTCCTCACTGTCCCGCCTGTGGCGGCACCTGCACGTGCACGGCCTCCCTCTACGGGCGCCCGGAATCGTTCTGAGCGACCGGCGCTCCGCGGCGTGTTGTCCACGCCCCCATCTCGTTTTCGTCGCGACCTCGTGGGCCTTTGCGATGGTCGGGGCCTGTCTTTAGGTTTCAAGTTCTTCGTCCTCCTCACTCCCCCCACCGCCTGCATAGCGAACAGAACGTCGAAAGGCGTCGCGCAGGTATTCAGTTGCTGTGGTCATGGCGTGATACCGGACACTATGGAAAGAAGCGTGAACGTTGGTGTCCCTCTTGAGGAGAAGCGTTTGTTAACCTAACAAACAGACCGCTTTCCGTCTAGCCCCCGGTGATGCTCGTCGTTCTCTTGGCCACATCGCTGTTGGTCGTCCCGCCGTTCTCGGTCGACGCGGCCGACGACCTGGATGCGTGCCTGCGTCAGGCGCCGGTCCAGTCGCCCCCACCGATCAACTGGGGAGAGGGGGTGCCCCAAATGTGGTCCAGCACCCCGCCCGTGCCCCGGGACACGGTGCGGGCGTACCTTTCTCAAGTGCGTGCGGCGCGGGCTTGCTTCCGGACCCTCGACCCCTCGCGGGTCGAACGGCCCTACCTCGGCAACATCATGCGCACGTTTCAGGTAGAAACGGCCCTGCTCGCCGCCCTGCGCCGGTTCGCCGATGCGTTTGAGACCTTCGAAGACGCCCGCTCCTACCTCAACGCCGCCCCCAACATTCCGTCCGCCGAGGGCACCCGCACGGGGTGGATCCGCGCCCTCCATCAGGATCAGGGATTCCTTCACTTCCGGATCGGGAACCTCTCCGCGTCCATCACCCACTACTCGACGGCCCTTCGGAAGACCTCGGAGCACGAGGTTGGGCTCCGGGTCACCCACCTTCTCGATGTGGGCCTTCTGCATCAGTACACCCAGGACTACCAGTCAGCCCGTCGCTACTACACCCGCGCACGGCGGCTGGCGCGCGAGCACGACCGTACGTCCGAGGAACACCCTTCCGAATGGGCCCGCCTGCTCTACCTCCAGGCCAACCTGCTCCTGGAAGAAACCCTCAACACCGAGTTCGATCGGGCGTCCCTGCGTCGAGCCCGCGATCTCGCCCGCAAGGGCCGTTCGCTCGCCACGTCTTCCGACCGACGCATCGACCTTGCGCTTGCGCTGTCCGAAAGCCTCGGGTACCTAGGGTCGTTCGACCGTGCCTACGCGCTGAACGCAGAGGTGCGCCGGTACGCCCAAGCCCGGGACGACGCGCAGCTCCGCGCCTTCGCCCTGCTCAAGCTCGGCGTGCTACACATGCAAACCGAGCGCTGGACGGAGGCCGAGTCGGTGCTGAACACGTCACTCGCCATCGCCGAACGGATGGGCAACCTCGACCAGCAGCGACGCATCCGGCGGGGATTGGGGCGCCTGCACGAGCTACAGCAAAATTGGGCCACGGCAGAGGATCAATACCGGGCGGGCGTGGCCGTGATCAAGCGGTATCGGGAGTCGCTTACCGCCACGCAGTGGGCCTCAACGGCCTTTGCCCAGTGGCGCGACGTGCACCGCGGGCTCGTGCGCACCCTTCTGGCTCAAAACCAGCCCCGTGCGGCCCTGGCCGCTCTGGACCGCACCCGGGCCCGCTATCTCCGGGACCTGCGTACGCGGAACCGGGTGGCGACCCAGCTCTCCCCCGCGACTCGGGCCCGGTTCGACAGCCTCGGCCGTGCCCTCACGGACGTGCGCAACCGGCTCGGCACCGACTCGTTGTCCGACGCCACGGAGGCCGCCCTCCGCGCCCGCAAGGCGAGCCTCATGGCCAACCGGCAGCGCGTCCTGCGTCTCGACTCGGCAAGGACGCCGCGACCGTCGGTGGACGAAATCGCTGCGTCGATCGCCCAGCAGGATCGGACCCTCGTCTCGTACTTCCTCGACGACCCGTGGCCCGTGTACGACCGCCCCCCTCGCTCCGCGGCCTTCGTCCTGACGGGGGACACGCTCCAGGCGGTCGCCCTTCCGGGCCTCTCTCAGGATTCGATCCGGGCTCACGTCAACACCATCTCTTCCCTGTTCGCGGACCGGCAGGCGTCTCGGAGCATCAGCGCGATGCACTTCGACCTCCGCCCGCTTCGGGCGCTGCACGACCACCTTTACGCCCCCGTGGCGGCGCACCTCCCCGACGGACAGCCCCTAACGGTCATCCCCGACGGGCCGATGTTTCACGTGCCATTTTCGATGCTGGCCACGGCGGCGCCGGGGGGGCGCTACGACCACGAACAGGCCCGCTTTGTGCTCCACGAACGCCCGACGGCACTTGATCTCTCGGCCTCGCTGGCGACCGACACCTCGGCAACACGAGGCGACGCCGCATCGTCTTCGTCCGACCTGGCGGCCTTCGGGGTGTCCTCGTTTGATTCCCTCCGCCCCCCGCCTCCGTCCCTGCCGTCCTCCCGCGCCGACACGACCGCGGCCTCGTCCCTGTCCCTGCCCCCTCTGCCCGGCGTGCGGTCCGAGATTAACGCCCTCGACCGGCTGTTCGACGACGCGAAGACGTTCCTCGACGAGCAGGCGACGGAGCCGGCCTTCGCCGCCGCCAGCCAAGAGGCCGACGTTCTGCATCTGGCCTCGCACGCCCTCGTCTCCCCATCCTCCTCCCTCCAGAACGCCTTTCTTCTCCACCCCGACTCCAGCTCGGACGGGCTTTTGTTTCTCCACGAGCTCCAGACCCGCGACCGGGCCCTCCCGTTGGCCGTCCTCAGTGGGTGCAACACCGCCCGCGGAACCCTCCGAGGGGGGGAGGGCATGGCGGGGCTGCAGTATGCCTTCCGGATCATGGGGGCCCAGTCCACGGTGTCCAACCTGTGGCCCACGGCCGATCGGTCCAGCGTCGCGCTCATGGAGAGCTTCTACGAGAACCTTCGGGCGGGACAGCCCAAAGACCAGGCCCTTCGGCGGGCCAAACTCACGTACCTGGAGAATCACCCCGACAACCTGAGCCCCTTCTTCTGGGCGTCCGCAGTGCTCTACGGGTCCCCTCGTCCTCTCCAGATGAACGCCTCCGACGGCTCGTCGCTCCGGACCTGGGGCCCTGTCGCCCTCGCGCTCCTCGTGGTTCTTCTCGGCTGGTCCATCGTTCGATTTCGCTCCCAGCTGGGGCTCGACGCCTTGCACCAATAGAGAACGCCTCCGGTGTAGGAGCGTCTCCCTTCGCAGTACGCCCGCATTGCCCCCCCTTGCCCCGCATGCCCGACTCGTCCTCTCTCTTCGACGAGCTTCAGGACCTCGCCACCGAGCAGCAGAACCCCCACTCGACCCACATCGACACGGCGTCGGTGGAGGAAATTCTGCGCGTCATCAACACGGAGGACCACAAGGTGCCCATCGCCGTGCGCCGGGAGCTCCCGCACATTGCGGAGGCCGT
>ERZ1034569.923-NODE-923-length-10167-cov-27.117089_pt1 | contig 10167 bp, 10 predicted proteins | sample MGYA00520706_ERZ1034569 | MGnify/ENA primary metagenome ERZ1034569 (study PRJEB33760, sample SAMEA4777722) | hypersaline lake metagenome | biome: hypersaline environment; feature: brines | place: Spain | collected 2014-08 | depth 0 m ...
CACTGGCCAGTCGCTCGATTGTCAGCGCGACCGGCGGCAGCGTGTTTTCGGTGTAGAGCTGATAGCCGCCGATGATGATGTAGATGAAGCCCAGCGGGTACAGCATGACGCCGATGACTGGGTTGTCGCTGGCCGCCGACAACGACGCATACAGCAGAAACGTGATCGTGATCGCAAAGCCGGCGGCGACCGCACTGAAAAACAGCTCCCGAACGCCGGAGGTGATCTCCTCGTCGGCGGCGGCCACCACGCGCTGAAACACCTCGTCGGCCGAAAACCGATCGCGGAGCACCTCGCCGACCGCCGGCGCGCCGCTGCGGGATCGCTCGACGGCCTCCCGGACGGAATCCTCAGGATCGGAGGGGGAATCGCTCATTGTCCGAGTGAACTCGGGCGGCCTGATAAGCGGTTGGCTTTTCGGCCGGGTTCTGACTACTCGGGCGCGCCATCGAGGATCGCTGGGCCGCTGGACGCACCGATCCGCTCGGCTCCCGCATCGAGCATCGCTATCGCGGTCTCGTAGTCGCCGATCCCGCCGCTGGCCTTTACAGGGAGATACTCCCTCATGAGTTCGACATCGGCGACGGTCGCCCCGCCGTCGGCAAAGCCGGTTGACGTTTTCACCATGTCAGCATCAGCCTCAACCGCGGCCTCACAGGCGCGGTGTTTCTCGGCGTCGGTGAGAAGCGTGGCCTCGATGATGACCTTCACCGGAATCGGCACCGAGGCGACGATCGCGGCGAGCTCGTCGACGACGGCGTCGGTCTCGCCGGCTTGCAGGCGGCCGACGTTCAGAACAACGTCGAGTTCGTCCGCACCGGCCTTCCAGGCGACCGAGCCACCCTCGCGTTTGATCTCGGGGTCGGCCTGGCCGTGTGGAAAGCCGATGACCGTCGCCACGGTGAGATCGTCGGGCGCGTCGCTGGTGACCTGATCGACGTAGCAGGGCGGCAGACAGACGTTCATCCCCGCCTCGACCGCCTCGCTGACAACGCGGTCGACATCGCCTGGCGTTGTTGTCGGCCCGAGGACGGTGTGGTCGAGTACCGAGGCGAGCTCGCTGCGATGCATACCGGCTGAACGCCGTCCACACGCAAAAAGCTCCCCACCGGTGTGATGCCACCTCGATCCAGCTCTCATCGTCCGGCACCGACCGCAACCCTTTCTACCGGCTCCCCGAAAGCCGGGGTATGGTGTTTCCGGCCGGCTTCAGCCTCCCGCCGCTCCCGTATACGCTGGTGTTGCTCATCGGCGTGGCGGCCGTCAGCGTAGGATTCCGTCGTCGTCGCCCGCCCGTCACCGCACGGGGTATCCTCGCGCTCACACCGTGGATGGCGGTCGGCTCGACAGTTCATGTGCTCGCTGTTATCGGTGGTCTGCCGGCCGGTCTCGCCCCGTTTGGCGGGACAGCCGCGGTGTATCTGACGACCGCGATTCTGGCTGGCACAACGTGGCTCGCTGTCGACGCTGTCCGCCCGACTGCGGTCTCGCGCTGGCTCGCTGTCGGCGGCGGGGTGTTGCTGGTGTCGATGGCTGGTGTCGCCCTCTCGATCGGTGCTGCCCGCGACACGCTCGCGCTGGCGTGGCCGGCAGCCGCCGGTGTGGCCGCGATCGTGCTGACCGCCATCGGCTGGCTGGTGCTTCGGCGGCTCCGGCCGGCGGCGACCGCGACAACCGGGGCGGTCGGGCTGCTCGCGCTGTTTGGCCACACCCTCGATGGCGTCTCAACGGCGATCGGCGTCGACGTGTTGGGGTTCGGCGAACGAACGCCGCTCTCGCGGCTGATTCTTGATACCGCAGACGCGTTGCCAACGGCCGAGCTTCTCGGCGTCGGCTGGCTGTTTGTCGCCGTCAAGATCGTCGTTGCGGGCGTCGTTGTCGTGCTCTTTCGTGAGTACGTCGCCGACGAACCAACTGAGGGATACGCGCTGTTGGGGTTTGTTGCCGCCGTCGGGTTCGGCCCGGGCGTTCACAATCTGTTACTGTTTACAGTTGTGGGCGGCTAATGGAGCCACCGCACCGACCGGTTTTCACGTACCGGTTCTCACACCGGTAAACTCGAAGCGCGCGCCACCCTCGCTACCGTCGGTCACGGCGATCTGCCAGCCGTGGGCCTTTGTAGCCTCGCTGACGATGTTGAGACCGAACCCGGTGCCCTCGTTGTTGGTCGAAAAGCCGGCTTCAAAGATCTTTTTCCGGTCTTCCTCCGGGATGCCGGGGCCATTATCCTCGACGTAGAACCCGTCGGGCAGCCGACCGACAGTAATCGCCACACCGTCACCGGCGTGCTCTACGCTGTTGCGAAAGAGATTTTCCAGGATCTGCTGGAGTCGGCTCTCATCGGTGTGGACGACCGGCGCATCGACGACCGAAACCCCCGCGCTGGCAGTCTGGACGTTTTCCCAGCAGCCGGCGACCACCGTTGCAAGATCGACCGGATCGGTCTCCTCGACGGCTTTTCCCTCTCGGGCGAGGGTGAGCACGTCGTCGATGATCGCCTCCATCCGATCGAGATTGTCGGCGACGATCGGGGCGTGTTCGTCGTCATCGATCAGCGCGACCCGGCCTTGGGCGACGCCAAGCGGGTTTCGGAGGTCGTGGCTGACGACATGGGCAAACCGTTCGAGCCGCGCGTTTTGTCGGCGAAGCCGCTGTGCTTGGCGGTGACGTTCTAACCCGTGTCGGATCGCCCGGTGGAGCAACGGCCCGTTGATGTCGTCTTTGACGAGGTACTCCTGGGCACCGCGTTCGATCGCCTCAACGGCGGCAGCCTCATCTTGTAACCCGGTGAGGACGATCACCGGCACCGACGGGAGCTCCTCGCGGTCGTCGACGGCGTTGTTGTAGCGATCCAGCGTCGCCAGCCCGGTGCTCTCAGGCAGGCCGAGATCCAACAGAATGATATCGTAGCTGTCACCCCCGAGCTTGTCGATCCCGGTATCGAGGTCGGTGACGTGGGTGACCGTTGCCGGCGGGAAGCCCTCGGTGCCGGCCGCCGAGAGGTGGTGTTCGAACAGCGTCGCATCGCCGGGGTTGTCCTCGATGAGCAACACGCACAGCTCGTCGTCGGTGTTGATCGACATCTTAGCCCTCCGGCAGTTTCACGACCTGGAACCAGAACTCATCTATCCGGTCGACGATCTCGACAAAGCCGTCGAAATCGACCGGCTTGGTCAGATACGCGTTGGCGTTAAGCTCGTAGGATCTGGCGATATCCGCCTCGGATTCCGAGCTTGTGAGGACAACGACCGGGATACGGCTGAGATCCTCGTCGGCTTGCATCGCTTCAAGCACCGCTTTCCCGTCCTTTCGCGGCATATTGAGATCTAAAAGCACGAGATCCGGCCGCGGGGCGTCAGCGTACTCGTCTGTCTGTCGAAGAAAGCCCAAGGCCTCAACGCCGTCGGTCGCCACATGGAGGTTGTTGGCGAGTCTTCCTTCTTCGAGTGCCTTCCTCGTCAACGTCACGTCACCGGGGTTGTCCTCGGCCAACAGAATCTCAACGGGGCTGTCCGTCCCGTTCATCCCCATACACCACCGACCGGCCATACACGCAGCCGACACCAAGACCACATATCTCATACTAAGAGCGCGTCCGGTTTAGCTATTCGCGTCCCAGCTGTCAGTCAACGGCCATTTTAGGGGGTTTAGCGGCCGAATACAACGCTGTGAGCCCGATCGTTTATACTCACACTCCCCCAATAATGTGAGGATGAAAGAGACCGTTGCAAGCGTCTTCGACGATCTGGAGATCGGGATCACGCTCCACGATCCAGAGACGGGGGCAATCCAGGGGGGTAATACCCGGCTCGAAGAGCTGTACGGCTACTCGGCGGCCGAGCTTCGGGAGCTGTCTGTCGCCGATTACAGCGCGACCGACGAGGGGTACACCCAAGCCGCCGCCGACGCGCGGATTCAGGCGGCCGCAGCCGGCGAACCCCAAGCAGTTGAGTGGGTGATCGAACGCGCCGACGGTGAGCGCGTCCCGGTTCGAGTGCGGCTTGCACGCACCGAGATTGGCGGCGAGACGTACGTCATCGCGGAGATTCGGGATATCAGCGACCGCAAACAGCAGGCGGCCGACCTCGAAGCCGAACGCGGCTTTATTAACCAGAGCCTGGAAACACTTGAGGACGCGTTTTATGTACTCGATCCTGATGGCCGCCTCCGGCGATGGAACTCGACGTTCGCCGAGCGGACGGGCTACTCGGCGGCGGAACTCGACGGGATGTCTGCACTGGAGTTCGTTCCGGAACGCGACCACGACGCGGTCAGCGAGTCGATAGAGGAGGTGTTAACGACCGGTTCGTCGGTTGTCGAAGCAGAACTGCTCGCCACAGACGGCGGGTCGACCGTCCACGAGTTTACCGGTACCCGCCTCACCGACAGCGACGGAACCCTCCGCGGGATTATCGGGATCGGTCGGGATATCTCCGCCCGCAAGGAGCGACTCGATCAGCTCGAAAAACAGGAACGGGCGTTCCGCAATCTTCACCAAACAGCCTCGAAGGCTGACCCCTTCGAGGAGAAGATGGCCGAGCTGCTGGAGTTCGGTCGGGGATACATGGGCGTCGAGCAGGGGTTTTTCACCCGGATCGACGGCGACACCCAACGGATCACCGTCGGCGTCGGTCAAAACGAACAGCTCCAAACCGGGGCGAGCGCGCCGTTTTCGGAGTCATACTGCCGGCATACGGTCGATCCCGACACTGACAGCCCGCTGACGGTGACCGACGCAGCCGCGGACGGATGGGCGGACGACCCGGGGTACAAACGGTTCGGGTTGGGCTGTTATGTCGGCTCGGAGGTAACCGTCGACGGCGAGGTCGTCGGGACGATCTGTTTTGCCGACCGCGATCCAACAGACAGGGAGTTCACCGAGACCCAAGAGACGTTTGTCGAACTTCTCACAGGATGGGCGAGCTACGAGCTCGAACGCGCCGACCGCGAGCGAAAATACCGGCGACTGACCGAGCGCATCTCGGATTCATACTACGCGGTCGACACCGATTTCACCGTCACCTACTGGAACGACACCATCGCCGACCGGCTGGCCATCCCGCGCCAGGACATCCTCGGCGAAACCCTCTGGGAGTATTTCCCCGAGGTCACCGACACGGTTGTTGAAAATCGGCTGCGAGAGGCGATGGCCACCGGCGAGCCGACCACCTGTGAGTACTACTACGAGCCCGCCGACTACTGGACGGTACTGCAGATCTACCCCGACGAGGACGGGCTGGCGGTCATCTCAAAGGATATCACCGACCGCAAGGCCTACGAGCAACGACTTGAACGTTCAAACGAGCGACTCCAGGAGTTTGCCTACATTCTCTCACATGATCTTCAAGAGCCGTTACGGATGGTCTCAAGCTACATCGACCTTCTTGAAACGGAACTCACAGACGATCTCGATGCGGAGACACGGGAGTATATGGAGTTTGCCGTCGACGGGGCCGAGCGGATGCGAGGGATGATCGACGGGCTACTGCAGTACTCCAGAGTCGCGAGTGATGGCGAGGCGTTCTCGCCGACCGACCCAACGGCAGTTCTCGACGGCGTGTTGGCTGACCTCACGCTCAAGATCGAGGCGGCAAACGCCGAGATAGATGTCGGCTCGCTGCCGACGGTTCACGCCGACGCCGACCAGCTGGGCCAACTGTTTCAAAACCTCATCAAAAACGCGATCGAACACGGCGAAAACGGAGTCAGAATCGAGATCGACGCCACGGAGACACCTGCCGGCTATCGGTTTTCGGTCAGCGACAACGGGCCAGGCATCCCACCGGCCCAACAGGACGATATCTTCGGGCTCTTCGATACGGGCGGCGACAGCGACGGCACAGGCATCGGGCTGGCTGTCTGTGAGCGCATCGTGACCCGTCACGACGGGACGATCAGCGTCGAGTCGACGCCCGGTGGGGGAACAACGTTCGACGTTACACTTCCCGAGAAAGACGCCTGACCAGCCGTCTGACAAGCTTATTTAGGGGTCGGTGCGGTGGGTCGGGGTATGCAACCCCTCACGAGCGGGCTGACGCCGGGAGCCGTCTCGGTGCCGTGGTTTCTGGCCGTCGCCGTCCTCGTCGGCGTGGTTGCGGCCCTCGTGATGGATTGGCCGATGAGCCGCCAGCCCGAGGGGTTTACGCCGGCCTTTATCGCCGCTGGCGTGCTGACACGCACCCCAGCCCGGGCGGTTCGGTTTCGAACGGCGATGATCGCTCACCATCTCGCCGGCGGGTTGGCCGGGCTGCTGTACGCGCTTGTCGCCCTTGGGGTCGATCGAGTCAGCCACGGGCTGTCCCCGGCGATCGGTGTCGCCCTGCACGCCCATCTACTCGGCGTTGTCGTCGTTGTCGGCTTCATCTACGCGTTTTTTGCGCATCTCGTCCTCCCGCGGGCTGGTGGTCGCCCCTACGAGGAGCAGGCAACGGCGGTTCGGGGCCAGTGGCTTCGCTCGGCGGTCGTCTATGGGCTGACGATGTTGGCTCTCGTGCCGGCAGTTGTGCTCTCGGTGGCCGGCTGACTCCGGCTACACAACGCGGTTTTCAAAATCGGTCTCACCGTTGCGGTATCGCTCGACGTTGCCGGCAAGGATTTCTGCTTTTCGCTCGTAGTACCGTGGCGTATGACCGGCGTTGTGGGGTGTGATCGAGACGCTCTCGAAGTCCCACAGCGGGTGGTCGGCCGGCAGCGGCTCGGGATCGGTCACGTCAAGGGCCGCACCCGCGATCCGATTGGCCTGTAACGCGCCCACGAGGTCGTCGGTGTCGACAACCCCACCACGGGCGATGTTGACGAGAAAGGACTCGGTCGGCAGCGTCAACAGCGCGTCGCTGTCGATCAACCCGGCTGTCGTCTCGGTCAGCGGGCAGGCCAAGACGAGGTAGTCGGTGCGGGCAAGGGCTGCATGCAGCTCATCGAAGCCATACACCGCATCTGTTGGGCCACCCTTTGCGGGGGTGTAGCGAACGCCAACTGTTTCAACGCCGAATGGATCGAGTCGGTCGACAACCGCCGAGCCGATCGCGCCGAGGCCGACAACCGTCACCGTGCTGCCCTGAAGCTCGTGGGCGGGATAGGACTGCCAGACGCGGTTGTCCTGCTGGCGGCGCGCACGGCCAAAGCCCCGAACGTGGCTCAGGATCGCGCCGATGACGTATTCGGCGATATTCGGGCCGTGCACCCCGGAGGCGTTGGTCACCGCAACGCCGTGTTCCTCGAAGGTTTCCAGCGGCAGGTGGTCGACGCCCGCGTAGACGCCGGCGAACAGATCGAGATTCTCGGCTGTCTCGATCAGCGATTCGTCCAGATCGTAGCCGGTGACGATCGGGGCTGATTCGACGAGGTCGCGTTCCTCAGCCGGGGTGGTGCCGACGGCGATGTCGGTCTCCGGGAGTTCCGCGTCCAATGCGGCCGCGTAGTCGTCGGCCGACAGCCCGTGAATTTTCTGTCGGAGGACAGCGATCTGTGGGTGAGACATACCTCTTTGTTCGCTGCCACCGGCTTCAGTTTACGGGCGTCGCTGGTGCCGCCGGTGGTAGCCCTGCGTGCTGTGGTGGGCCTTTCGATCGTTCTCTCTGTGGTCAGCAGCGACGAGAGCGGCAGGTCGGTGGGGAACGCGACCCCGCCGGTCAGTACGACGGCCGACACGCCACATCCGGCGGGCTAGCTCGCGGCGAGCAGGCGGCCGCAATCGAGGGGATTCAACAGGACGCCGCCAAGGGCGACCGACCGCGACACAACAACAGGAGCCGACACTCACCGCTCGGCGATCGGTCGCTGTTCCTGTACTCCAACCCAGTTGCTGATCGTCCCTGTGTCGTCGGCGATGGGCGCGATGGCGACCCGGTTTTGAAACTGGCTCCCGTCTGCCCGGTAGTTGTCGAGTTCAACGACGACGGCTTCCCAGATGTCGACGGCTTCGCGGAGATCCGCAACGGCGGCGGCGGTCGTTTCAGGGCCTTGTAACAGTCGGAGGTTCTCTCCGAGCACGTCGGATTCCGCGTAGCCGGTCAGTCGCTCAAAGGCGTCGTTGACGTACCAGATCGGGTTGTCGGTGTAGGCCGGCCCGGAGACAACCATGCTGACCGGCGTCTCGTCCATCGCTTGGGGTGCCCAATCGAGGGCCGGCTCCTCACCCCCACCGTGGGCGGTTGCCGGTGTAGCCGCCCGAATCTCGCCGAGGAGGGTCGCAACCGACTCCACGACCGCCGCCGAGGGGATCGTCGGTTCGGCGGCCGCATGCCGGGCGTCGAGCAGCTCGGCTAACTCCGTGCTCGCGGTCATACCGACTGTCGGCACCGGAGCCAGTTAGCGGTTGAGTTTTCGCCCGCGTTCCGTGGGTTTAATACCCAAACCGGCCGGGTGAATGGTATGGAACGCGTAGACGTTGCCATCGTCGGCGGCGGCCCCGCCGGCATGGCTGCCGCCCACGCCGCCGCCAGCGACGGTGCCGCAGCCCTTGTCTTGGAGAAGGGCGTCCCGCGGGCCGATCGTGAAGGGCTTGGCCCTGATTCGACGGATGCGGCCGGCATTCTTGACTACTGGGTGGAGATCATGGATATCCACCCCGAGGAGTTTTCCGACGACGTCCTCGTCCAACAGCTTGACCGCGCCGAGTTCATCGGCCCGACCGAATCCTGTACACTGCGGAGCACCGGTATCGACTCAGCCTACGAGCATTTCGGCTACACGTTCAACCGCGCCCGGTTTGACGACTGGCTACGGGAGCGCGCCGAAGCCGCCGGAGCCGACTACCGTGTCGGCGTCCGTGTTCGCGGCGTTGCAACCGACCACGCGGCTGACGACAGCGACACCCCTCGACATGTGGTTCGGACAGCCGACGGCGACGACATCGGGGCCGACTCGCTCGTACTTGCCGACGGCCCACAGCGGACGGTCACGAACCCGGTTCTTGACGAGTATCTCCCCGACGACATGGCCGCCTCCGAGCGGCTGGCCGCGCCGACGGCTAACCATATCGCCTACCAGGAGTACCGCCGCTTCCCCGCGGAGGTCTTTGCGGAACTCAAAAGCGCGATCAAGTTCTGGTGGGGGCATATGCCCGGCCACACCGCCTACCCGTGGGTGTTCCCAAACGATGACCGTGTCTGTCGTGTCGGGCTGACAATGCCGATCGGTCTTGATCTCGACGCCGTCGAGAACCGCACAGACTACCCGCTGATCCACCCTGACGACGAGTCGATCCCAAACGGCGCGACCTACATCCGGCGACTCCTCGAACTGGAGTGGGGCGATGAGTACGATATCGAGACCGAGTTTCCGCTTGTCGAGGATCGCGGCAAGCGCGACGGCACCGAAACCTACAGCATCTCCTCGACACGACCCATCGACTCGCCCGCCGAGGCCGGCATCGCGGTTGCCGGCGGCGCGATGGGAACAACCTCAGAGTTCCACGAGGGTGGTGACCATGTCGCCATCCGTACAGGGGCGATCGCCGGCGAGTTGGCCGCCGCGGGCAACCTTGCGGCGTACAACGACCGCTGGCGTGCGGCGATCGGCGACGAACTGCTGCGAAACGTCACATTCGCCGCTCTTTGCGGTGACTACGACCCCGATGATTGGGATCAGACGTTTGCAACCGCCCGGAAGATGGTCACCGCAAAGGGGCCGACGCTGTTCACCCCGAGCGCGGTAAAATCCGGCCTCGCCAGCGCGAAGATGTACTACGGCTACAAAAAGCGGAAACGAGGGTTCAAGCGAAACGGCTACGTTCAGCTGACCGCCGACGAGTACGTCTACTAGCCGGCAGATCCCGGTTTCACAGTGATCGCCGAACGCGACGACAGCGAGAGGAGAAAACCGATCAGACTTTTGCGGCCTTCTTCCGGGTGATGTAGCCGGCGACGCGGTTGCGGACGCCCTTTGATTCGACCGTGGTGAGCTTGGCGACGTGTTCCTTGTTCGTCTCGAAATCCGTGTTGAACGCCTCCGGATAATCCGAAAGCAGCGTGCGACCGAGCTGCTTGACGTACTTCGGTTTGATTGCCATACGCGAGATTTGCGCGGAGCGACACTAAAACGATTCGTTCCGCGGTGGCCTCTCAGCCGTCGTCAGCGACGCGTGATCGCCACCCGGTCGCCTCGCTCAGTGTTTCAAACGCCACCCGTTCCCGCGGGCCGCCACACTTTTTGACCGTTTCGTCA
>ERZ1034569.924-NODE-924-length-10163-cov-5.364365_pt1 | contig 10163 bp, 12 predicted proteins | sample MGYA00520706_ERZ1034569 | MGnify/ENA primary metagenome ERZ1034569 (study PRJEB33760, sample SAMEA4777722) | hypersaline lake metagenome | biome: hypersaline environment; feature: brines | place: Spain | collected 2014-08 | depth 0 m ...
TCTCAACTGCAGATCTTGGTCCTTCCTCTTTTTCCGGGTCTAGGTCCGTACGGAATAGGTCATCCGGAGTTTTCACTTCCATATGAATACAGTAGATAAGGGAAAGTTATATGTCATACAGATTTTACAGTAGCTTGATATCGTCGATGTAGCACTTGAACTTTCCGTTCATACTTGAGCCGAATGAACCTATGGCTACAGAGCTTACTCCGGATGCAGAATCAACGAAAGATGCCTGGGATACCTTCTCTGTCGCTGAGCCTGCAGGACCGTAGAATATGCTGTAGGTCTGGTTCTGCCAGTCGATCTCCATCCGGTACCTGCTCCATCTGTTGTACTCTCCGGTTGCGCCTCCAACATCAATCAACCCGCTTCCCTCGGAGTATACCGGGTTCGGATTCGAGGTGCCTGTAGCCGTCGAGATACGTCCCTGTGAATCAAGCATCCAGAAGCCTACGCCACCCTGACCGAAGCTTTGCTCGTTGTAGCTCCAGGTAACCGTCTGTGGCTGGTAACCGGAGCCATCGAGACTGTACACCGCTGCCGAAGTGAAGACGCCTGCACTCCGGGTATGGCCTATCGTATTGTTAGTTCCGTTGTTCAACCTGTATGACCTAGATCCGTCCACGGACTCCCCGGAGACTACCTTCTCATCGGAGCTTGAAAGAGAGGTACTCCATCCTGCCGGGGTAGGGCCTCCGGTCGAGTCATCCTCAAAGCTCTCTACAAGCACAGAAGTAGATACCGAGGTAGTGACAGCCAGGGTTCCATGGCTCTGCGTATGCACCCTTACGGACGGAAGATCGGCTCCAGAAACCTCAGTGAGAGGTACAAAACCTGTACCAGAGTCCGTCTGAACCCTCAGAAACTCGTATATATCAGATCCGGAGTCACCCGGCTGGAAAACCGGAACAGATACCTCTCCAGTATCTGTCTGTATCTGGACCTTACCTATCTCCGACATACACAACTAACGTTCGTACTACAATATATACTCATAGGTTTACCTGAAGTAACTCAGTATCGCCTTGCCCACGTCCTCCGGCTGGTTGATTTCAGGCTCCACGTTGTTCGTGATTAAAACGGCGTCCTCATGGTGATCCCCCTCTAAGGTACCGTGTGGGGTCTCCTCGGGCAGTGTCTGTACACGTCCCTCCCCGAACTCTGCGAAGCCGTGATCCGAAAGCACGATCAAAGGCTCATCCGAGTCAAAATCATAGTACTCCAGTAACTCTCCAAGAACCTCGTCCATCCTTCTGTACCACTCCAGTATCAGGTCCTTGTCGTTCCAGTAGAAGTGAGAAACTCTATCCAGCTGCATGAAGACGACCGCGAAAAACTCCGGGTCCTCCTCAAGAACCTCCTTCGACTTCTCCAGAAGCTTCTTTCTGTCCGCCTCAAGCTCCTCTAAGTCACTGGAAACCCCGAAGCCTTCCGGCTCGTACTCGGTGTTGTAGTTTATCGGCGGGATAACCGCAGGAACCTGAAGTATCTTTGACCCAACATCAAGACGCTCCCAGACAAACTCGGCATCGATATCCTCCCTTTTCTGGAGCTCGTCGTCTACCACAAAGTCCTTGTGTCCGTGTTCCTCCTGGCGCAGACCTGTAAATATCGAGGTCCAGAGAGGCGCAGACTTCGGCGTCTCCTCGACCGTAACAGTCTTGTACTCACACTCCTCCATTAATTTATCGAAGTTAGGGAGCTCGTCCCTGTGAGGTTTTATGATGTCCCACGTAGCCGCATCTATACCAAGTACCTTCATACAGTAGACACCTAGTTCTGTGTTCAGCCGTCGAGATAGCCGAGGCTCTCGAGCTTCTGAAATATCTCCTTCGCCTGCTCCTCCGTAATCTCATCCTGATCCGAATCAGACTCCGCTAACTCCCTGAGCTTGTCCTGAACGAAACGGGAAAGGTTAATGTGGTTCTCGTCCACGAACTCCGCAAGATCATCAGGCAAAGAGATAGTTTTCCTCTGCATTATGCATAACTTAAACATACCTGTTTATTAACAGGCAGGTCTCAGAACCCTCACCAGACGAGATACCTCATCTTGTCTTACTGCTCCAGACACGCTGTGCCTGGAACAGATATATCTGAGCAAATACTCCAATCCATCTACAGAAAGCCATAAAACACTCGCCTGACTCTAACGGCACATGGGAGCATCTCCTGTGCACAATAAACAGAGTATCATGTACGGACCCGGAGAAGGTAATGCATGGGTGGCTGTAAGAACCGATCAAGGACCGACAGTGATAGAAGGCGAGCCTTCCCTGGCAAGAGCCGTCTCAGCGGCAGACGAGGCAGTCAGGGGAATGCTGGGTAAAGAAGAGGACGAAGGCATTGAGGACGTAGACGACATACTTGAGTCCGACGAGGTAAAAGAGGTCAGAAACGCCACAAAGGAGGATGCAAGTACCGAGAAACTGATGCCGGAGCCCGGATATGCAAGGGATACCGTTGTAGAGACTGTAGATGACGTCGACCTGGAAAGGCTGGCGTATGCAGCCTCAGAGGCCGGATACAGTACAAGAGTTATACCGGGAGAAGAGGACCTCTACGGAGGTAAGATAGATATTTTTCCGGGGGGAGAGTATCTCTATGATGACAGGACGAATACAGATAGCTGGACGGTCGGGGAAACCAACTTACTCAGTCTTGGAGACGCGGCGCCGTCACCGGAAAGATCCAAAACGTTCAGAAACGCCCGGAAACCTTCTAATCCGGATGCAGGGGTCAGAAAGATGGATCCGGAAAACCGCAAGGAAGTCGTAGAATCATATCTTCAGCGCGAGGAAGAAACAGGTATTCCGGAACACGAAGTCTACATCGAGACCGGCATAGACGAAAGTGAACTTATGGAAGCCGCGGAGAATGCAGGATACCGGCTCGATGCAAGTACAGGGTTGCTATGCGATGACGGAGGCAGGGCGGTAGGATCACTGGAAACCGAAGGAAGTGCCTTCACAGTCACAGGCTCCGAGGAACAGGAGGTTATCGAGAATTACGTAAGCTCGACCTCTACTTCCTCGGCTTACCCAGTAAACGTCTGAAGAAGTTTACCTTTCAGACACAGACTTAAAATCTGAGGTGCGTGAAGAGTACATGGATACAGAAACCCGTTCAGGAGACGCTGAAGGACTTCCGGAGCCCGGACCGGATATGGCCGAACCGGAGTCACCTGACCTAGGAGAGGAAGACGGTTATACCGACGGCACCGGGTTCGAAAGATATCCTGTCGAGAAGACGGCAGAGGAATACGGCATTGATGAGGCCTACGACTTTGCCCTCGAACAGGATCTTCCGGACGGAGCAATAGCCGCGACAGCGAAGATCCCAGGGGTACGTGTTGAGGAGGTAGATGAGTACGAAGACCTTCTAAACTACGAGGAAATAGCGGTAGACGAAGACGGAGACGTCTACGGGCTGGAAAGAGACGAACTCATCGGGTTTATCGCAGACTCCGAGGTCTACAGTGATCTGGACTACATCGAACGTGAACACGTAAACCTCCACGAACTCAACCATCTGGAGCAGTTTACCGACGGGCTGTGGGGAGACTCTCTGGACGAGGGGTACAACCTCTCAGATTCGATGCGTCAACAGCTGAACTACGTAGACCGCCTCCAAGAAGTATCAGAGGATCCGATACTCGGAAACTTCATAGACGACGGCGTCGTGACGGCCCTGGTGGAGGGATACGCCCAGAGGGTCACGGAGGCGATACAGCCAGAAGGGGAGGAAATCGGAGAAGACTTCTACCCAGGATATACTGCCGTCGCAGACTACCTCATGCAAGTTAACGGCACACATCCGGAAAAGGAGTTTGACCCTGAGATCAACCCCGAGAAAGCTCTGGAACCCGAGTTAGAGGAATCAGGGAACCCTACGGAAGTCGAAGGATAAGAGATCTTAGAGTAGCTCAAGCCTACATGGTATTCATATGACCAAGCCAAACCCGCGTTTAAATTAGTTACTATCAATTGGTCACACATGAGGGAGGCAGACTACGAAAGGGTGAAGCTGGTTGAAGACAGTACTGGCGGATATAAAGATCCGCTTATGGGCGGACTTCGACAGCGAATAAAAAGGGCAATAAACACAGACCGAGACCTGGAACAAGTGAAGGAAGATCTCGGTCAGTACAGCGACAGCTACGACGAGATTCGAAGAGCAACCCCAGAGGATGCCGGAATGGAGACTAAGGAGATAGGAAAAGATGAGAACCGTGATATAGTTGTAGACATAGATGGCGGCATAGATCAGTCATTAATGATGTACGCAGCGGCAGAGAAAGGATACATACCAGTTCTAGATCCTGATCCGAACGGTGAAACAGGAACAGTATTCATAAACGGATGGAGGATAGAAGAAGACAACCTAGTTAGTTTAGGCGGCACCGGAACAAGCACGCTAACCGAGCCAAGCAGAATTACAGGAGCCAATCATAGTGGAGTCTCCGCAAAGACAGAAGTGATGAAGAAGTACTTCGAGGCAGAGGAAGAGTTCGGAGACGGCCCGGTACCTCTGCCAGAAGTAATGGAGGTAAGTCTTCCATACAAACCTGAAAAACTGGACGTACCAACATATGACGCCCACAACCCTGAAGAAGCTCTAGACCAATCAGAGGGCCAGAGTGTTGAGAGTGATTCATCTAAAAGTAGTATTGAGGGTGATTTGACAGCAGCGGAGTTTGCCAGAGAGGTAGAGGCAAGCCTAAATGCCGATGATGGAACATATACAGATGAACTGAGTCACCTAAGGGATGGGAGGCCGACATCAACCGCAGACGAGACTGAGAGAGACGACCACAGAGCGGTAATCAGAAACCAAGAGCAACTAACCACAGTAATTGATTACCTTGAGAGTCAGCATCCCGAAAGGAGCGGTGCTGTATAATCCCACAGGCCATCTTACAGCACAAAAACCATAAAATTTAGCCATGGATGGAGGGAATCCTAACTGATAAGGGGTACAACGTTTCAACCTGTAAAGTAAGAAGTCTTGAAGCAGTTCAACCCCGAGCCATCCTCATACAGTGTGGGGTTGACACCATTTAAATATTTTGTTACCTAGTGATAGTATATGCGTGAAGTTGAGAATGGAAAGGTTAAGTTTGAACAGGATGTAGCAAGATCCCCTCTAAGTAAAGCTTTACAGCTGCTGGAAGGCGCAGTAACCTCAGACCCGGACCTGAAGAAAGCAAGGGAGGAACTCAGCGAATACAGTGACAGTTACAACGATATTAGAAGAGCGACTCCGGAAGACGCCGGGCACAACGGAGATGTTTTTCCCAAGGAAAACAAACTGCGAGACATAGTTGTAGACCTAGACAAGCCTGTCGATCAGTCAGTAATGATGTACGCAGCGGTAGAGGCAGGACACACACCGGTTTTGGATCCTGATCCGAACGGTGAAACAGGAACAGTATTCATAAACGGCTGGAGAATAGATGAGGGTGATGATTTAGTGAGTTTAGCCGGCCGCCACAAGAACAGGGATGAGCTCCATGAGTCTCCGTTTCTAATGAGAGGTGGGACTGACGGAGATAACGGTTATAACGCAGTTTCTGAGAGGACAGAAGTGATGAAGAAGTACTTCGAGGCAGAGAATGAGTTCCAGGACGGTCAAATACCTCTGCCAGAAGTAATGGAGGTAAGTCTTCCATACAAACCTGAAAAACTGGACGTACCAACATATGACGCCCAGAACCCTAAAGACGCCGAAATCGAACTAAGTCATCTGGACTGTCAAGTACCTCTAACCGAAGATTCAACCGACTATCCGGTTCCGACCTCGACGGTTAGAGGCAACCCACGGAGGGAAGACACCGACTACAGGGCAGTAATCAGAAACAAGGAGGATTTCGCGAAGGTATCAAGATGCCTAGAGGAGGAACATCCAGGAAAGATGGCTTCCCCATAACCCCAAGAGACCACTTGTCACTCTATAACAGTGAATAAAAAACTTGGCCGGGAGTGTGGGAATACGATTGTGAAGTTAGCGATGGCTTTCATCAGCTTCATCCTATCGTCAGTGGACTACAGTCCCACAGTTAGATGAATTAAGATCCGAAGGGAAAGAAAGAGAATCTACCTCTTCCAGACCGGTTTTTCTTCCTCTTCGCTTGCCTGTGCAGTATCAGGATGCGGTAGAGAGTCTCCTACCTCCCTGACAAACTCCTGTACCTTCCTGCCCTTTTCCGTCTTCTCATCTATAACCTCTTGTTCTGATTCACTCTGTTCCCTGGTATGGAAGAGGGAAAGCTTTTCCCCCTGAACCATGTACCTATCCAGGTTTGTCTCGTCTATAACAGGATACAGGTCCGAAGCCGTATCCCCTTCCTCAAACGAGGCCAGAAAACCCGTCCATTCAGCCGTTTTTCTGGTGAAGGACTCTATTACATCGTCAAACCCTTTGATCTCCTCTCTGTAACTCCTTACTGTATCATAGAATTCCTCAAGGCGTCCTGTAGGTTCATAGACGCTTCTCTTCGGATTCTGTAGGTAGGGCCTCCGTTCCACAAACCCCAGATCCTCGTAATGCCTCCTTAGATTACCCCACTGTGTCTCATCCTTGGAACTCAACTTCCCGCCGTCTAAGACTTCTTCAATCATCTCGAGGGAGTCTTTCCAGCTGAGAATGGAGATGTATTCATCGGCAGTCTCAACATTTTCATACCTCTCCATTATCGCCAGAGTACTCCAGAAAACTTAATACGCTGATGCCGGCAAACAAAAGCAGCCGATGGAAGAGTCGAACTACGGATCTCGGGCGTTTTTAGGGTTCCACCGGGCCTAAAGCTCCCATGCTGGAGAGTCCTGCTCATCCAGTTCATCGTAAACTGTCTCACCGATCTCTTCAATGAACTCCTGGACGGCTCTGCCCTTTTCCGTAACGTTGGATATAGACCATTTGCCGCCTGATTTTTCTGATTCTAACAGACCAAGCTCATCCGCTTCATCGATGTAGTCTCGCCTGGTACTAGGATTCACATCATCAACTATATCCATAACAATATCATCTTCCTCAGCCTCGGAGAGAAACTCTGTCCAGTCTACAGATTTTCGGGGTCTAAAACAGTCCAGAACATCTTCAAACCCATCGATTTCTGGCCTGTATTCCCGAACTACCTCATAGATTTCCTCTCCCAGCGAGCTTAGAGAGTGCTTTTTCTTCTTAGGGTTAGTTAGCACGGGCGACGTTTCAACAAGCCCCTCAGGCTCCACCTTCCTCATGCGATCTACGTAAGTAGAACCGAACGAATTATAAACCTCATCATCACTGGTAATATGGCCTTTTTTGTACATCGAGTCCATTAACTCCGGGAACCCGTTTCTAGATAGCTCACTCAGATAATCATCAGCTAGCTCAATTTTCTCGTAATCCATGTTCATTCAGTAGTAGCAAACTCTTTTTTATGTTCCGATACCTGAAGAGTCTTATCACGCCCGCAGTAACTAATTTATAACCTGGCTAGAAAAAATTTCTTTATGGGGAGCAGTCTGGGAGATGTAATGAACTGGATCAGGGACCACCGGTACTTTGTGGGTGCGTCTGCCGGAGTCCTGACCCTTTACACTGTTTTACAGATCTTTCTGTTGCAGACAGGGATGCACGGCTATGACTCGTTCAGGGATCTCATAGTTGCAAAGGAGATTGCACAGAGAGGAACCTTTTCCTACTTCGGACAGGCTTACTCGGTGAATCCGCCGCTCAGTTACCTGATGAGGGCGGCTGTAATTAAGATCGCAGGCTTCAGTCTCGTGGCACAGAAAGCCCTCGGAATCCTCATGTTTTTCCTCGGCCAGGTACTGGTGTATGCGACATCCAGAAACTTCTGGAGCAAGAAAAGATCGCTCTATGTGTTCCTGGTCAGCTCTCTTTCCTGGAGCTTCGTAATGGCTACAAGAATAAGGTCCTTCGCGTACATGATGCTTTTCAGCGGCCTGATATTTTACACATACACACGTTATCTGGAAGACTGTACTCGGAGAAACGCGGCTCTGGTAGGAGTTTCACTGGGACTTGGAATGCTGGCAAAATCCTCGTTCGCGTTTCTTGTCATCCTTCTGAGCCTTCATCACTTCCTGAGATGGCTGAAAGACGGTACCAACGAAGACATTATACAGTACGGGATATTCGGGTCAGTCGCGTCCCTGCTGTACATACCTTACCTGGCATACCAGGCGGTAAACGGACTTCAGATGCCATGGACAGCACAGCAGATGACGGTAACCGGGGAGGCAGCATGGCTGGAAGGATTTACGCCCGAGTCCCACCTCTTCCTCTACAGAAGGCTGGTGGAGATGTACCCTGTAATGACTACAGTGACACTGGCAGGCCTCATACTCTTCAGGAACAAGATAAGGCAGAAACTCTACGGACCGCTCGGATTCATGGCACTGGTAGCGGGCCTGGGACCTCTCCTCGGGAGACTGGTTCTCGCAAAGGTACACGTCTACGTGATGTTTTTCATCTTCATACCGCTTCCATTCCTCACGGTATGGACAGTAAAGACCTGGCTGGAGGAAAAAGAACCCTCTCTGTCTCTGCCGGGCAAGCTGGAGGACCTCACCTCAGGACAGATAATAACAGCCGTTCTGGTTCTGGCTGCCGGTATACACGGCACGGCAAAGATACAGGAAAACACAGGCCCCATCGGGAGCCATATCTCTCCTTCAGCAGAAAGCTTCATAGAAGATCTGGGACCGCAGGATACCGTAATGTCGGAGGACTCGTACGTGAGACTACACGCACTCTCAGATGCATACATCGAAAACGCAGACAGCCCCTCAAGAGGATTACTTCTGAGGTACGGAGCCGATCACTACATCTCAAAGAATCCAAGAAACAGAACATACCTGGAGAAATACGGAGAGATACAGCTATCCGGAAAAACCAGGTACATCTATAACTTCAGCTACCAGAATCTTCAGGGCATAGACGTAAAGACAACACAGACCGTAAATAACGAAGGGGACCCTGTGAGCTACGTGATCTGTCAGGTCGCAGGAGAAGGCTGGAGAAACACACATGTCTCCGGAAGAGATGGAGAACTCACATACACGACACCTGAAGGATACAGAGGCCCGGAACAAGCCAGGTGCCGTGCTCTCGGCTACCAGGACTACAGAGGAAGAACACAGCCATACATAGACCTCGGTCCTGAAAAACCTCTGAACCACGGCTACGATAACTCAAGATACTGAGTTACATGTACCCAGGATCCTTCAGCTTCTCCTTGACCTCTTCCTCCTGATCCTCACTGTAATCCTCATTCCCGGAACTTCTCGCAGAGGCCTCCTTGAACTCGAGATCTTTCTCTGGAAAAGTCATTCGGCCGGTTGTAAACCGAGTTTCAGGTTTTAGATAGCTGTGTGGAGAGGAGGAAGCTGAAGACGTAATCAAAAGATTATAAGAAAAGGTGATTAATTCGTTGACGATGCGAGAAGATGATGTGAGCATGGTTCTGCCTTGTTACAACGAGGAGAATACTCTAGAGGGAACCGTCACCAAGGCCAAGAACGAACTGGAGAAACACAGCAAGGACTTCGAGATAATAATAGTTGAAGACGGGTGCACAGACTCGACACCGGAGATAGCCTCCAACCTGACAAGTGAACTGGAATGTATGAAGCATCTGCATTTCGAGGAACGGCTTGGAAAAGGCAAGGCAGTCGAAAAAGGATTCGAATCCGCGGAGAAATCAAAGCTATTCTTCATGGATACCGACCTAGCTACAGACCTAAATCACATCAGCAAACTGATCGAAGAGCTTGATGAAAATGACCTCGTAATAGGGTCAAGATACATAGATGGCTCTGAGGCAGAAAGAGGCCTGATCAGAGACCTACTTAGCAAGGGGTATAACTCTCTTGCACGCTTATCGTTCGGAACAGGGATTAGCGACCACCAATGCGGCTTCAAAGGCATCAACAGAGACGCCTACAATGACATAAAAGACAGTATCAACAGCGACCACTGGTTCTGGGATACCGAACTGCTTGTCCAAGCAGAAGAAAACAACTACAGTACGAAAGAAATCCCGGTTGAGTGGGAGGAGAAGGAAGGCAGCGAAGTATCAGTAAAAAATAGCATAGTATACTTCTCAAAGAAGATTCTGGGAGAGAAAATAGGGCAATGAAACAAGCAATC
>ERZ1034569.925-NODE-925-length-10145-cov-39.067195_pt1 | contig 10145 bp, 10 predicted proteins | sample MGYA00520706_ERZ1034569 | MGnify/ENA primary metagenome ERZ1034569 (study PRJEB33760, sample SAMEA4777722) | hypersaline lake metagenome | biome: hypersaline environment; feature: brines | place: Spain | collected 2014-08 | depth 0 m ...
ATCGGGAGGCACTGTCGGCCCACAGCGATTGGGAGACGATCCCCCAGACGTTTGTTGACGGCGAGTTCGTCGGCGGCAGCGATATTCTCACCGAGCTTGACGAGCGTGACGAACTCGAAGCGGCACTGACGACCTGACGCCGCAGCCCGACCACAGACAGCCATCAAAGGATAGCCCATATACCAGTGGGGGCCCTACTGTCGGTAGGTATCGGCACCCACGTCGACGACACCACCATCCAACATCATGACAGGCCGCGTATTCCGTCTCCACTCGACGCTTGAACTGCCGCTCGAAGATCTAGAGGAGTATCTGGACGATCCAGCACTCCCCGATGAGATCGACGAGGTGACACTCACCCGACGCAACAACACGCTGATTATCAACGCCGAGGCCAGCGACGAGAGCCTCAGCAAATACACGCCGACCGCCCAACTCAAGGCCAGCGTAACCGAAACCCGAGTCTACGAGGAGGAACCACCGCGTGCTGGCGGGCCAAGCTGGGGCGACGAAGAAGAGGAGGAAATCCCCTCAGAGCTTGTCGAGTTCGCCTGCTTCAAAGGCGATCGGGAAACCGTCCTCCAGAACACCGCCGTCCAGTACGGCATGTTTCAGGTGCTCACCGAGATCGCCATGCGCTCCGAAAAGGGAACGCTGACAGCCATCTCCGAACACGACGGCGAGCTTGAGGCAACCCGGATCGTTGAAGGCGAAAAACGGCCCGCAACCGTCGAGGTCGTTGAAAACCCACAGAACAGTGCCGGCAAAAACGGTGTCAACTGGCGCGACAACGAGTTTATTGACGAGTAACACGCGCTGACGCTGTTTGTGTGTTGCTCTTCAGGTTAATCAGCTACGGAGTCGCTGGGTTGGGCGTGGTCTGCGGTCGGCTCGGAGATCCCCTCGGCGGCCGGCGTCTCGGGGACGGTTGCGACCGTCGTGATCGCCTTCGGGCTACCGGGGCTGGCCTGCTGGATGTGGTGTTCGAAGTCGGTGTAGCCCGCAGCCGCAAACATGCGGTCGGCCTCGCTTTCGTCGTAAAATAGCATGATCGCGTCGGCGAGTTTCTGCATCACAACCGAGTTGGGATAGTCGGGGCCGACAACGAGCACGCGACCGCCGGGCTTTGTGACACGGCGGAACTCTTCGAGGGCGTCGATCGGGTTGGGCCAGTATTCGATCGAGCCTGACGACCAGAGGTGATCGAACGTGTCGTCGGCAAACGGGAGTCGTTCGGCGTCGCCGCGGTGGAATTTCACGCGGTCGTGTTTGCCGAACTTGGCGAAGGCCTTCTCCATCTGGTGGATCGACTGGTCGAGACAGTACACCTCGTTGGTGTGTTTGAGCAACCCCTCGGTGGCAAAGCCGGTGCCACTGCCGACATCGAGAACGCGGTCGTCGGGCTCAATGCCGAGCCACGCGATCGCTTCATCCCGCATTGTGTCGTTCCAGATGAAGGGGTTGATCGTGTCGTAAACCTTCGAGAGATATTTGTAGAACAGGCGCGCGCGAGCCTTGTTCTCAAGGATTCCCATATCGTCTTCTTCTACGTACGGCGTGATAATAACGGTAGGGATTCACCGTCCCCAGCCCGCGTCGACGACCCCTCCAAACGCCGAGACGTTCCGCAAACACCTTATACGCAGATAGTGCAGTTCACAACGATTAGTGAGTATGCCGAGACAAGAGGTTCTCAACGAGATCAAGGCAGCCGAGGCCGACGCCGAGGAGATCGTCGCCGAGGCTGAAGCCGACGCCGAGGAGATCGTCGCCGAGGCCCGCGAGGAGGCCGACGAGATCCGCGCGACGGCCGAGGCCGACGCCGAGGATGCGGCGACCGAACAGCTCGAACAGGCTCGCGAGGAGATCGAGGCCGAACGCGATGAGATCCTCGAAACCGGCGAAACAGCCCGCGAGGAGCTCGTCGAGGCGGCCCAAGACCGGATCGACGACGCTGTCGACCTCGCGCTTGACCGCTTCGAGGAGGCTGTGAATGCTCAGACCTGAACAGATGAGTAAGGTGTCGGTGACGGGCTCGAAACGCGTCATCGACGACGTTATCGAGACGATCCACCGGCTGAACCTGCTCGACCTCTCCGATTACGACGGCTCCTGGGAGGGGTTTGCGGGCGGCCGGTCGCTGGAGGGTGCAGAGGCGATCAACGACAGGCTCGTCACGGTTCGGGCACTCGAAAACGCTCTCGACATCGGAGCCGACGACGGCGGCCAGACCCGGATCGTCGACCGCGAAGAGCTTGAGGCCGAACTCCCCGAGCTCCGCGACCGGATCAACGAGCTCGACGACCGCCGAAGCGAGCTGGAAACCGAGATGCGGGAGATCGACGAGGAGATCGATGCTGTCGCCCCGTTTGCCGATCTTGGCCTCGATCTCGACCTGCTGAGCGGCTACGATTCGCTGGCCGTTCTCGTCGGCAAGGGAGATCGTGACGCGCTTGCGGCCGCACTTGATGCCGACGAGACGATCAACCGCTTTGATCTCTTTTCGGGCAGCGACACCCACGCCATCTTCGCCCAACCGGCCGACGACCACGCGGCTGACAGCGAACTCATCGCCGACGCAATCGTCGGGATTGAGTTCACCACCCTGTCAGTGCCCGACGCCGAGGACGCCCCTACGGCGTACGTCGCCGACCTCCAAAACCAACGGGAGACGCTGGAGGCCGAACTCGGCGAGGTTGAAGCCGAGTTGGAGACGGTCAAAGCCGAGTCAGCGGGCTTTCTGCTCGCGGCTGAGGAGTATCTGACAATCGAGGCCCAAAAGCTGGAGGCTCCCCTCTCGTTTGCGACAACGGCCAACGCCTTTGTCGCCGAGGGGTGGATTCCGGCAAGCCGGTACGACGAGCTTGAGGCCGCACTCGACAGCGAGGTCGACGGCGGCGTCGATGTCGACGAGATCGAGCGCGCGCAGTTCAAGCGCGACGGCGAAGCTCACGTCGAGGAGCAGACGGGTGGGGCTGACGCAGGCGACACCGAAGCCGCGACAGATGGTGGCGAGGTCGTCGCTGATGGGAGCGGCACTGTCACCATGGGTGACGACGACCCACCGGTAGTGCAAGGCAATCCTGCTGCAGCAAAACCGTTTCAGGTGCTGACAAAGGCCTTCTCTCGCCCACAGTACTCCGAGTTCGATCCGACCGTACTGGTGTTTCTGACGTTCCCGATCATGTTTGGGTTCATGATCGGTGATGTTGGCTATGGGCTGATCTACACGCTCATCGGCTACGTGTTGTACAGCCGGTTTGACTCATCAGCCATCAAGAGCATGGGCGGTGTAACGCTGTGGTCTGGCGGGTTTACCATGGTGTTTGGGATTCTGTATGACGAGGTGTTTGGTCTCCACCCGTTCGCCGAGCCGATGCCGGAGTATCTCGGCTTGGGCTTTCTGCATCTACACAAAGGCCTGAAGCCATACTACGCCGAGTGGGCACTTGCATGGTTCTTCCTGAGTATCATCGTTGGTGTGGTTCACCTCAACGCAGGGTACATTCTATCCTTTATCGAGGATATCAAACTGCATGGGGTCAAAGAGGCGATCTACGAAAGCGGATCGTGGCTGCTCATGCTCAACGGCATCTGGCTGTTCGTGCTGAGCGATGTGTACAGAGCCCAGAAGCCGGACTTCATCTTCACCGTATTCAATGAGGGATCGAATGCCGCGGTCGCCCTCGGCTTCAATGGGTTCGGTGAAACCGCTGGCCTGGTCGGTATCGGTGCGTTCTTCGGTGGAACCGTGCTGTTGGCGATCGGGGAACCACTGGAGATCCCCGAGGTGCTCAGTCCGCTCGTTAACGCACTCTCGTATACACGGCTGGCTGCGGTGTTGCTCGCCAAGGCCGGAACCGCGTTTGCGGTCAATCTGATCGTCTTCGGGGCCTACTTCAACGGTGGAAACTTCCATTTCATCTTTACGGCGGCTGAACTCAGTCAGCTCCAAGCCGAGGGTGCCGACATTATGTTTGCCGGACTGACGACCGGCGGAACGTTGGGCCTGATCGGCGGCGCGCTCGCATTGATACTCGGTCACACAGTTGTGTTGGCACTCGGGGTAACAAGTGCCGGCCTCCAAGCCGTCCGGCTGGAGTACGTCGAGTTCTTCGGGAAGTTCTACGAGGGCGGCGGCCGGCAGTATCTTCCGTTCGGCTACGAGCGAACATACACCACCACCGACGAAAGCCCATAACGTCCCCGCAACTCGCCACGGATATTGAAATGGTCGGCGCGCTGTTGTTCGTCGGCTCTCTGTGCGGCTTATCCGCAGTTGGTGCGATGAATGTCAGCGGTGGCTGCGGGCGCACGAGCACCCTGTGAGGCGTCGACCAACAGACCACCGCTGCCGTCGCATCCCCGTGAGTCCTGATAATCGGTGTCACACCCGCTCACTGGTGGGACTATCGGGTTTGGGAAGCTTTATGAACAGCGTGGCTGCAATACCAATTGTTCGGCTATACGCCAACGATATCAGACACACATGAGCTTAGAACTTGCTACAGCAGCTAGTAATGTCGTACTGACGAGTGGAGCAGCAGGCGGCCCGGCTCTCGGACCGGCCGCAGCAAGTGCGATCGCCGTCGGACTTGCCGCCTTTGGAGCCGGATACTCCCAGCGAGGGATCGGTGCAGCCGCCGTCGGCGCGCTGGCCGAAGACGAGGGGCTCTTTGGAAAGGCACTCCTCCTTACGGTGTTGCCGGAAACGCTCATCATCCTTGCACTCATCGTTGTGGTTCTGATCGGCCTGTAAGGATATCCGGCTAACAATGAGTTTGGAACACGTCGTCGACGACATTACGGACGAAGCCCGCGCGCGTGCAGAGGAGATTCGCGCCGAGGCTGAGGAGGACGCCGAGGCGATCATCGCCGAGGCCGAGTCCGATGCCGAGACGATCAAAGCTGAGCGCGCCGCCGAGGTCGAGTCCCAGATCGATCAGGAACGCGAACAGGCACTGTCGAGTGCGAACCTCGAAGCCAAACAACAGCGGCTCGAAGCCCGTCGGGACGTGCTCGCCGATGTCTACGAGGAGGTCGAAGCCGCACTCGTCGAGCTGTCGGGTGACCGACGGGAGTCGCTCACCGAGGCACTTATCGAGAGCGCGGCGGCGGAGTTCGATGACGACGCAGCCGTCAGCGTCTACGGCCGCAGCGACGATCAGGAGCTTATCGAGGAGATCCTGGCCGAGTACGACGGGTTCAGCTTCGGCGGCGAACGCGAGTGTCTCGGCGGCGTGATCGTCGAGAGCGAGACCTCCCGCGTTCGGGTAAACAACACCTTTGATTCGGTTCTCGATACCGTCTGGGACGAGAACCTGAAGGAACTCTCGGATCACCTCTTCGAGCAATGAGCACACCCGGTAGCTCGACTCGATCCGGCTCGCGGAGTTCGAATCCGGAGTACGTCACGGCCCGGGTTCGCGCCCGCCGCGGCGCGTTGTTCGGTGACGACGAGTACAGCAAGCTTGTTCGGATGGGCCCCGCCGAGATCGCCCGCTACATGGAGGAATCCGAGTACGAACGCGAGATCAACGAGCTCGGAACCCGCCACAGCGGGGTCGATCTCATCGAGTACGCGCTGAACCGCAACCTCGCGCGACATTTCGACGCGCTGTTGGACTTTGCGGAGGGACAGCTGTACGACCTTATCGCGCGATACCTCCGGAAGTTTGACGCGTGGAACGCCAAGACGGTGATCCGCGGCGTCTACACCGACACCGACAACGAGGCCATCGAGACCGACCTGATCCGGGCCGGCGAGTTCGACGACGCGCTTGTCGCTCGCCTGCTTGAGTCCGGGACGGTCGAAGACGTGGTGACGACGCTCAACGACACCATCTTCGGCGACGTCGTCGACGACGCCTTCGAGGACTTCCAGGAGAGCGATACACTCGTTCCCCTCGAAAACGCCATCGACCGAGCGTTTTATGAGCAACTCCTGACGGAGCTCCCCACCGGCGAGGCCGTCGGGCTCTACCGGGAGTTCCTCGAAGCCGAGATCGACTTCCGAAACGCCCGCAACGCGTTGCGGCTGGCCCGCAGCGGCGCGGACATCGATCCCGGTGGCTACTTTATCGAGGGTGGGCGGCTGTTTTCGGCCAGCGAGATGACGACGCTCGTCGCCAACACCGACGAACTCGTCACCCGAATCCGAGAGAGTATCTACGGCGATCAGCTGTCTGAGGCTCTTGAGGAGTTGGAGGCTGCGGACAGCCTCATCGACTTCGAGCGCGCCTTAGAATCCGCCTTACTACGGTACTCCCAGCAGCTCGGCAACGTTCACCCGTTGTCGATCAGCCCGATTGTAGCCTACATCTTGATGAAGGAGCGGGAAGTAACAAACATCCGTGCCATCGCTCGCGGCCGCGAGGCCGGGTTGAGCGAGGCCGCAATCGAACAGGAGTTGGTGATCCTATGAGCCAAGAGATCGCGGTGATCGGGAGCCCGGATTTCACCACCGGGTTTCGGCTGGCGGGCGTCCAGACGTTCGAAAACGTTCCCGACGACGAGAAGGACGACGCGCTTGACGATGCCGTCGAGCGCGTGCTCGACGACGAGAGCGTCGGGATCATCGTCATGTACGACGACGATCTCGATCATCTCTCGCGCGGCACACGGAACGCGGTCGAAACTAGCGTTGAGCCGACGCTCGTGACCCTTGGCGGGGGCGCGGGCAGCGGCGACCTTCGCGGACAGATCAAACGCGCCATCGGTATCGATCTGATGGACGAGGAGTAACTATGAGTCAAGCAACCCAACAGGACGCCGAAACCGGCGTCATCGAAAGCGTCAGTGGGCCGGTTGTGACCGCCCAGGATCTCGACGCCCGGATGAACGACGTCGTCTACGTCGGCGACGAAGGGCTGATGGGCGAGGTTATCGAGATCGAAGGCGATATCACGACCATTCAGGTGTACGAGGAGACCTCCGGGGTCGGCCCGGGCGAACCCGTCGAAAACACGGGCGAGCCGCTGTCGGTCGATCTCGGCCCTGGCATACTGGATGCCATCTACGACGGCACCCAGCGCCCACTTGACGTGCTGGAAGACAAGATGAACAGTGCGTTTCTCGACCGCGGGGTCGACGCCCCCGGGATCGACCTCGACAAGGAGTGGGCGTTCCAGCCCGAGGTCGAGGAGGGAGACGAGGTCTCGGCCGGCGACGTGGTCGGCATCGTCGAGGAGACAGTCACCATCGACCACAAGGTGATGGTGCCGCCGGACTCCGAGGGCGGCGAGGTCGTTGCTGTCGAGTCCGGCGAGTACACCGTCGACGAGACGGTCGTCGAACTCGATTCCGGCGAAGAGATCACCATGCACCAGGAGTGGCCGGTGCGAACGCCGCGCCCAACCAAAGAGAAGACAACACCGACCGAACCGCTCGTCTCGGGACAACGCGTCCTCGACGGGCTGTTCCCCATCGCGAAAGGTGGAACGGCGGCGATTCCCGGCCCCTTCGGCTCCGGCAAGACCGTCACCCAACACCAACTCGCCAAGTGGGCCGACGCCGACATCGTCGTCTACGTCGGCTGTGGCGAGCGCGGCAACGAGATGACCGAGGTCATCGAGGACTTCCCCGAGTTGGACGACCCCAAGACGGGCAATCCGCTGATGGCCCGGACCTGCCTCATCGCCAACACGTCGAACATGCCCGTCGCAGCCCGCGAATCCTGCATCTACACGGGGATCACCATCGCGGAGTTCTTCCGCGATATGGGGTACGACGTGGCGATTATGGCCGACTCCACCTCGCGGTGGGCCGAGGCCATGCGGGAGATCTCCTCCCGGCTGGAGGAGATGCCCGGCGAGGAGGGGTATCCGGCCTATCTGTCGGCGCGGCTCAGCCAGTTCTACGAGCGCGCCGGCTACTTCGAGAACACCAACGGCACCGAGGGATCGGTGTCGGTCATCGGTGCGGTCAGCCCGCCCGGTGGTGACTTCTCCGAGCCGGTTACCCAGAACACGCTGCGGATCGTCAAAACGTTCTGGGCACTCGACGCTGATCTGGCCGAACGCCGGCACTTCCCGTCGATCAACTGGAACGAGTCCTATTCGCTCTATCGCGATCAGCTTGATCCGTGGTTCGAGGAGAACGTCACCGACGACTGGTCGGAGACGCGACAGTGGGCGATCGACGTCCTTGACGAGGAAAACGAGCTTCAGGAGATCGTCCAGCTTGTCGGCAAGGACGCCTTGCCGGAGGATCAACAGCTAACCCTTGAGATCGCCCGCTATCTGCGGGAGGCTTATCTCCAGCAGGATGCGTTCCACCCGACGGACACGTTCTGTCCGCCGGAGAAAACTCACAGCATCCTCACGACGATCAAGCTGCTCAACGACGAAGCCTTCGATGCCCTCGACGCCGGGGTGCCGGTCGAGGATCTTGTCTCCCTTGAGTCGGCCCCACGCATCAACCGGATCGGGGTTCAGGAGGACTACGAGGAGTACATCGAGGAGCTGAAAGACGACATCACCGAGGAACTGCGGGGGATGTACTAATGAAGGAATATGAGACCATCAACGAGATCAGCGGCCCGCTCGTCTACGCCGAGGTCGACGAGCCGATCGGCTACGACGAGATCGTCGAGATCGAAACCGAGGACGGCCGGACGCTTCGCGGACAGGTACTAGAATCAAACGACGGCCTCGTGGCCATTCAGGTCTTCGAGGGCACCAGCGGGATCGACCGCGATGCCTCCGTGCGCTTCCTCGGCGAGACGCTGAAGATGCCCGTTACCGAGGATCTGCTCGGGCGGATTATGGACGGGACGGGCCAGCCGATCGACGGCGGGCCAGATATCGTTCCCGAGTCCCGGGAGGACATCATCGGCGCGGCGATCAACCCCTACTCCCGGGAGTACCCCGAGGAGTTCATTCAGACCGGCGTCAGTGCCATCGACGGCATGAACACGCTTGTTCGCGGCCAGAAGCTGCCGATCTTTTCGGCGTCGGGGCTGCCACACAACGATCTGGCACTCCAGATCGCCCGACAGGCCAGCGTGCCCGAGGAAGAAGAGGAGGGCGAAGACAGCGAGTTCGCTGTCATCTTCGGCGCGATGGGGATCACTCAGGAGGAGGCCAACGAGTTTATCGACGACTTCGAGCGCACCGGCGCGCTCGAACGCTCGGTGGTCTTTGCGAATCTGGCGGACGACCCCGCCGTCGAGCGGACGGTCACGCCGCGACTCGCCTTGACGACCGCCGAATACCTCGCCTTCGAGAAGGACTACCACGTTCTTGTCATCCTCACGGACATGACGAACTACTGTGAGGCACTGCGGGAGATCGGTGCGGCCCGCGAGGAGGTGCCGGGTCGCCGTGGCTACCCCGGCTACATGTACACCGATCTGGCGACGCTCTACGAGCGCGCCGGCCGGATTCAGGGCCGTGAGGGGTCGGTCACGCAGATCCCGATCCTCACGATGCCCGGCGACGACGACACCCACCCGATCCCGGATCTGACGGGGTACATCACGGAGGGCCAGATCTACGTCGACCGCGACCTCAACAGTCAGGGTGCCCAACCGCCGGTCAACGTCCTCCCCAGCCTCTCGCGGCTGATGGACGACGGGATCGGCGAGGGGTTGACCCGGGAGGATCACGGCGATGTCGCAAACCAGATGTACGCCGCCTACGCGGAGGGTGAAAACCTGCGCGACCTCGTGAACATCGTCGGACGAGAGGCACTCAGCGACCGGGATAACAAGTATCTCGACTTCGCTGACGCCTTCGAAACCGACTTTATCGATCAAGGGTTCGACACCAACCGCGGCCTTGAGGATACCCTCGGTCTCGGCTGGGATCTGCTGAGCGAACTCCCGAAAGAGGAGCTCAACCGGATCGACGAGGAGTTTATCGAAACCTACTACATCGACGACGAAGGCGAGGAAGTCGAAGCAACCGCCGACTAAGCTCGCTGTTTTCTCTTTCCTGTCGCTTCGGGTCGTTGTAACTCTCAGGCAGCGTCGCGTGCGTCGAGATAGGTGTTCACGAGCAGCGGTGCGATAACGCCAAGCCCCAACAGGCTGGCAAACGGGAGCCACCCGGGCAACCCGGTTGCGGTGTTGATGCCGACTGCGGCTGTTACGGCGACAGCGATGAAGCCGAGGATGACGATGTTCTCTCTGGAGAGCATGGCTG
>ERZ1034569.926-NODE-926-length-10132-cov-8.203831_pt1 | contig 10132 bp, 6 predicted proteins | sample MGYA00520706_ERZ1034569 | MGnify/ENA primary metagenome ERZ1034569 (study PRJEB33760, sample SAMEA4777722) | hypersaline lake metagenome | biome: hypersaline environment; feature: brines | place: Spain | collected 2014-08 | depth 0 m ...
CGGGTGTGGACGGTCCCGTCGGCGCGTGGCGGCGGGACGGTCCCCGGACCCCCGGTGTCGAACTGCCCGCGATGTGCACCCGTTGTCGTGTCGAGGGCGTGAACGGCACCGTCGGCGTCCCCCACGAACACCGTGGTTCCGACGACAGTCGGCGAGGAGGTCACCGACGCGCCGGCATCGAACCGCCACCGCCGCGCACCCGTTGCCGCGTCCAGGGCGTAGAGGTGATTGTCTGTGCTCCCGACGTACACCGTTCCCGACGCCACCGTGGGCGAGGAGTTGACCGTGGCGTCGGTGTCTGCGGTCCACCGCTCTCGTCCCCGCTCGGCGTCCAGCGCGTAGACGCGGCCGTCGCCGCTCCCGACGTACACCGTCCCCCCCGCCACCGTCGGCGAGGAGTTGACCGACCCGTTCGTCTCGGCCGTCCAGACCGGGTCGCCGTCGACCCGGTCGAGAGCGTACACGTCGCCGTCACCGCTCCCGACGTAGATTCTGTCGTCGACCACTGTCGGCGAGCCATCGGAGACGATACCGGTGTCGAACGACCAGAGCCGCCCGCCGGAGGCGGCCGCCAGCGCGTCGACAGAGCCCGCGGCGGTCTTTACCACGAGTGTCCCAGCGACCACCGTCGGCGACGCGTAGACACCCCGTTCGGTGTCGGCCGTCCAGTACTGCTCGCCGGTGGCACCGTCGAGAGCGTACACCTGGCCCGTGGCGTCGCCGTCGGTGACCGTCGCGACGAACACCACCCCGTCGGCGGCCGTCGGTGACGCGATCACACCACCACCGGTCGAGCGTTCCCAGTCGAGAGCCCCCGTTGCCGGGTCGAGCGCGAGAATCGAACCCGCCGAACTGCCGACGTACAGCCGCCCGTCGACGACTGTTGCCGACGACGACACCGCGTCGTCGGTCTCGTACCGCCACCGGGGCGACGGCGCGACCGACACTGTCCGTGTAGTGCTGTCCACCACACCGGCACTGTTGGTCACGGTCAGGGTCACCTCGTGTCTGCCGACCGTCTCGAACGTGCGTGTGGTAGTTACCCCGGTCGCGTCGGTGTCGTCGCCGAACGTCCACTCGTAGCGCTCGATGTCGCCGCTGGTCGGCGTGGCGTCGAACCCGACCGTGTCACCGGTTACGGCCCCCTCGGTGTCGGCGCTGAGCATCGCCGTCGGCGCCTGGTCGGCCCACACACCGGTGTGACCGAGCGTCCCCAGGGCGACCCGTGAGTCCTCACTCGACCCATCGAGACCGGTACTGACCGCGTAGACAGTGCCGCTCACGTCGGCGACGTAGAGCGTTCCGTCGATGACTGTCGGCGACGACCGGACCGGACGGCCGGTGTCGAGACGCCAGACCACCGCACCGGTTGCCGTGTCGAGGGCGTACAGACCGGCGTCACTCCCGAGGTACACCCGGTCGTCGACGACTGTCGGCGAGGAGAGAACCCGGCTGTCTATCTCGGTGGACCACCGTATCTCACCCGTCTCGACTGCCAGCGCCCGGAACACACCCTCGAAGTCGGAGACGTAGACGGTGTCGTCGACCGCCGTTGGTGACGACCTGACCTCGGCGTCGGTCTCGACGGCCCAGGACTGTGTCCCCGTTGCCGCGTCGAAGGCGTAGACGGTCCCGCCGGCACTGCCACCGACAGCGGAGTCGACGTCACTCCCACCCACGACCACAGTGCCGTCGACAACCGTCGGGGACGAGGAGACCGACCCGTCAGTCTCGGCTGTCCAGACTCGCTCACCGGACGCGGTGTCGACCGCGTACACCCGGCCCTCGTCGGTGGTGCCGGTGCCGACGTACACCCGGTCGTCGACGACTGTCGGCGAGGAACGGACAGCGTACTCGGTGTCGACCTGCCAGCGCCGCCAGCCGTCACCGGCGGCCAGCGCGACCAGACCGGAGGAGATATCCCCGTCTCCGGGGCTGATGCCGGCGTAGACGGTTCCGTCGGCGACGGTCGGCGCAAAGAGCACCCGGGTCTGTCCCGGTATCTCGACCGCCCACCGCCGCTCACCACGAGCCACATCCAGCGCGTGCAGGTCCGGCTCGTCGACCGTGGTGCTGGTCCCGACGTAGACAGTGCCGTCGACGACCGTCGGTGCACTGGTGATCGCCCCACCGGTCGGGTAGGTCCAGTCACTCGTAACAGCCGAACTGTCTATCGCGTGGACAGTCCCCTCGTTGTCTCCGATGTAGACGGTGCCGTCGACGACCGTCGGTGAGGCCTGGACAGTCTCCTCGACCGAGAACCGCCAGTCGACCGGTGGCGCAACTGACACGGTCTGTGTCGCGGTTGCGGTCTCGCCGGCACCGTTGGTCACGGTCAGGGTCACCTCGCGGGGACCGGGTGTCTCGAACGTGCGTGTGGTAGTCGCCCCGGTCGCGTCGGTGTCGTCGCCGAACGTCCACTCGTAGCGCTCGATGCCGTCGCTGGTCAGGGTCGTGCTGAACGTGACCGTCTCGCCGACCGCCGGGTTCGTGGGCCCGAAGTCGAACCGCGCTGTCGGCGCCTGGTCGGCCCACACACCGGTGTGACCGGTCGTTCCCAGGGCGACCCGTGAGCCCTCACTCGACCCGGAGACCGGTGTATCGAGCGCGTACAGCCCGCCGTCGGCGGCACCGACGTAGACGGTCCCGTCGGCGACTGTCGGTGAGCTAACGGGCGAACCGACATCGACCGACCACAGCTGTTCGCCCGTTTCGACCGCGAGCCCGTAGACACGCCCACCCCTGGTCCCGGCGACGACTGTCTCGCCGGCCACCGTCGGCCCGGGACCTGTCCGTCGCGGGACTTGTCGCTGCGTCGACTGGTCGATGTCGAACCGCCAGCGCTGCTCGCCCGTTGCCGCATCGAGTGCGTACACCTGGCCCTGTGCGGCCGAGAACGCGGACGCCTTGACGAGGACTGTTCCCGCGGTGACCGTCGGCGGTGCGCTGACCGTCCCGTCGAGGTCGAACGTCCACAGCGTGTCGCCGCCGTTGACGGCGTAGAACCGCTCGTTCCCGCCGGCAAAGACAGTCCGGCCGACCGGTGTCTCCGCGACTGTCGCCGCGGCCTGTGTCACACCGCCGAAGTCGACACGCCACCGCCGGTCACCGGTTGCCGCCGCGAACGCGTACAGGGACTCGCCGCCGGTGACGTAGACGGTTCCGTCCACGACCGTCGGTGACGAGACCGGACCGGCAAACGGGTCACTGTCGATACCCCAGAGCTCTCGCCCGCTCCCGGCACTCAGCGCGGTGAGGCTGGTGCTGTTCGAACCGGGGCCGACTGTGGGCTGGACGCTGCGACCGACAAAGACACGACCGTCGGCCACCGTCGGGGACGACGTCGTAGCCGGGACGCCCGTCCACACGGGCTCACCGGTCGCGGCCTCGACTGCGTGTGTCCGACTGCGGTTACACGCGACGAGCAACCCGTCGACGACCGTCGGGGCCGCCTCTATCTCGCCGCCGGTGTCGAACTGCCAGCGCCGCTCGCCTGTCGCCGCGTCGAGTGCGTACAGCCGATTGTCCTGGCTGCCGGTGTAGACGGTTCCGTCCACGACCGTCGGCGACCCGGTGAGAGTGTCGTCCGCGCCGAACTGCCAGGCGATTGTTTCGTCTGCGGTTGCGGTGCCCAGAGCCGCCGAACCGAGGAGACCTGCACCGGCAACCTGCAGGAGTCGGCGACGCGAGAGTCCTATCATGAATCGGTGGAGGGTCTAGTCTGTGGGTATCCGATGAGCGATAAAGTATCTTCCCGTGTGTGTCCCGGCGGGAGACCGCCCGACGACTACCGCCGGTTGGAGGCCCCAGAGACGGGGTCACCGGCTCGTCACGACAGGGTTAAACTCGTCTGTAGCCAACAAGATATCTCGGTAGATCTGATGACAGACTCCACGAGCGCTCTCACACCGGCCGCTGTCCGCGGGTACGACGAACAGGCACCGACGGAGACAGACACCGCGACGTTCGGACTCGGCTGCTTCTGGGGGCCGGACGCGGCGTTCGGTGCCGTCGAGGGTGTTGTCCGGACACGGGTTGGCTACGCGGGCGGCACACGGTCGGACCCATCCTACGAACTGCTCGGCGACCACACCGAGGTGGTGCAGGTCGACTACGACCCACAGCGGCTGTCGTTCACGGACCTGCTGGCACGGGCGTTCGAGTCACACAGTCCACACAGACAGACGGGGAAACGCCAGTACCAGAACATCATCTTCACCGCGAGTGACGACCAGCGCACGCAGTTGCGGCGCTACCTGGCGGCAAACGGGCACGACCGGGAGCGCATCGAGACGCGTATCGAGGGGCTCTCGACGTTCCACCTCGCCGAGTCCTACCACCAGAAGTTCAACCTGAGCGGAAGCCGCTGGGTCACCGAACCGTTCGAGGAAGCGGGTTACGACGAGGCCGACGTCAGGGAGTCACCCGCCGCCGCGAAGCTCAACGGTCATCTCGGCGGTCACGAGGTCGACGTCCCGTTGCTGACAGAACACCGCCGGTGACACCGGTGCGGTCTCGGGAGTGACAGAACAACGCCCGGGAAGCGTGTCACTCAGTCGTCGGCGTTAGTGGTCGAGTCCGGCGAAACGTCACCGGTGTCGGCAGGACCCGGCCCGTCGAGGTCGAGCACCTCCTCGACCTGTGTCGCGACGATAACGGCCCCGACAGCGGCGAGTGTGGCTGCGAACACGAACGGGACGGCGAACCCGTAGGCGACGAGAAAGCCGGAGAGGAGGGGGCCGGCGGCGACGCCGAACCCGAACGCCATCGTCAGCACCGACAGGGTCGACCCGGACCCGTCTGGCGATGCGAGATCACCGGCGAGAGCGAGCGCCGGCGCGAACACCATCGCACCGGCGACACCCTGGCTGAATCTGGCAGCGACCATCAGCCACGGGTCGAGCACGAACCCCTGGGCGAGCGTCGTCGGGACCAGCAGGACTGTCCCGAGCAGGATGAACCGCCGGCGGCCGTAGAAGTCCGTCGCCCGGCCGATGGGGGCCTGGAGGAGAATCTGTGCCAGCACGAACGCCGCAAACTGGAGCCCGAACATCAGTTCCCCCTGTCCGAGACGCTCGTTGACCGGGCTGCCGAGTGTCGCGAACACGGCGATACCCAGCGCCATGAAAAACGAGACGACACCGAGTGCGAACACGGGGTCGAGCAGGTGGTCGCCGCCGTGGTCGAACACCTGGATACCCGTCGAGCCCCCGTCCGGGTCCGGTTCGGTCGGTTCGATGTCCGGGTCGTGGATGGTGAACAACACGAGCAGGAAACTCACCACGGCGGTCGACGCGGCAAAGTAGAACGCGGCGTCGAACCCGGTGAGCGCGACCGAGAGCCCCGCCAGGTCGAGCGAGTACGGGCCGGCACCGACGACCGCGCCGCCGGCGATGGGGCCGACACCGAACCCGACCAGCCGAAACGTGTTGTACGTACCCATGTTCCCGCCGCGGTTGCCGTCGTCGGCGAGGTCGTTTACCAGTGCGACGGTCGTGGGTATGATGAGCGCCCCGGCGATCCCCTGGAGAGTCCGCAGTCCGACGAGATGCCAGTACTTCGTGGCAAACGAGTACGAGATGCCAGAGACAGCGATAAGCACCAGCCCTGCGAGCACGAATATCTTTCGCCGACCGGTTCGGTCGGAGAGCCGCCCGGTGAACGGCTGGAGCGGGCTGTTGACCAAGCCAAACAGCGCGAGAACGACACCGGTGATCGCAACCTCTGTCAGTCCGAACGTCGACCCGGTGACGAACTCACTGCCGATAAACAACGGCAAAACGACAATCAGAAACGAGTTTCCAACCGACTCCGCCATCCGGGCGAGTGCCAGCGCGAGCACCTGCCGGTCCACACCGAACAGCCGTCTCATCGAGGATCGTCACCTGACCGTATCATATCTGTTATACGGTCTGTGAGTTTTATAACCTTGCGAGACGGGCCCGGTCGCTCGGAGAAGCTGAGACGGCCGTGAACAGCGCGGCTGTTCACCGAACACCAGTCACGGCGGTTGCCGTTCCGTTTGTTCCGACCTGGACCGGTACGGTCTTGCTGTCGTCGCCGGTGACGACCTCGTAGTAGTATGTCCCCGGCACCAGCGACGACACGTCGAGATCGAAGCTCAGGCTCCGTTGGTCCCCCTCGCCCAGTTCGAAGCCGTCTACGGCCCGGGTGGCCGTCGCGTCGAGCTCACGGTGTGAATCGGCAAACCGGTGTGCGACCGTCCCGAGTGTCCCGAGTCCGCCGGCGTTTTCCACGGTGACCGTCAGCGTCGCCGTGTCGCCGGCCAGCACTCACATGCGCCGGTACCCGCTCGTCGCCCGGTCGGCACGGGCCACCGTCCGACAGACCGAACAGTGAGTCGCCACGGAACAGCACGTGTCGGTGGGACAGAAACAGAGCAAAACCGTTAATCGGGCTCCTTACAGTAGCAAACAACGTGTTCCCCGACAGGTTCGTTCCGACAGGGCGGTACGGGGCCGTCGTCTGCGGGCTCGCAGTTGCCCTCCTCCTCGCGGGGTGTGTCGGACTCTCCGACGACACACCCGACCTCCCCGACGGCGACGAGGCCGTGGAGCGGTTCGCCTCGGTGGACGTGTACAACCAGACGGTCGTCACACAGTCGACAGTCGACAACGAGACGACCGAGGTCAGAATCGAGCGGACCGTCCGACCCGCGACAGGCGAGCAGTACCAGGTGACATACCGGGACGGAAACCGGACAGTGACCGTCTCCAACGGGACGACGAGGTGGATCTACCGGCCGGCTGTGAACGAGGTGACCCGGATACAGACAGAGGGCACGAACCAGACACAGCAGGTCGAACGACTGCGTGACCTGGTCGACAGTCTCGAAACCGACGAGGCTGGAGCCCCGGTCGCCCCCATCGTCCCGGTGTTTCCGTCCGACTCGCCCGCGAGTGGGGGGTCGTTCAACGCGACGGGCTACTCCGAACCGATAGAGACCGAGTACCGCGGGGTCGAGACGGTCGGCACCCACGACACCTACGTCGTCGGACTGGAGTCGGCCGAGACATCCGAACGGGAGATAAGCCAGACGCTCTACTACGACACCGAGTCGTTCGTGCTCATGAGAGCGGAGTACAGTATAACCACCGGTGACAGTCAGATCGAGGGGCAGATGCGGGTCCGGAACATCAGTCTGAACCCATCCGTCGACGACAGCACGTTCGAGTTCGACCCGCCCGACGACGCGACCGTCGTCACGCCCGGGATCGAGCGGTTCGAAAACGAGAGTGAACTCAGGCAGGCGGCCGACACGGAGGTACCGGAGCCGTCGGTGCCGGCGGGGTTCGAGTTCGAGCGCGGAACCGTCGTCGACCAGGGTGTCTCACTCCAGTACAGCGACGGCCCCAGGAGTATCTTTGTCGTGACACGGTCCACGGCGAGCGTGGGGGGTGACGAGTCCGAACAGGTCGACTACCGGGGCAGGAGCTACAACCTCACCAGGGAGTACGGGCGGATACTGGTCGACTGGCGGTGTGGCGACACCGTCTACTCCGTCGAGGGCAACGTAGACCGTGACACGTTGCTCGAGGTCGGCGACTCCATCGAGTGTCCGACCGCAACCAGCGCCTGAGACCGGGCAGGACACACCCAGGCGAGTCCGACCCGGCCGGTGTCGACGTTCCCGGTGATGTTGTCACACGGCGGACACGGGACGGGTGAGCCGGGGGTGGCGCGGTCCGGTAGACACAGCGAGCAGATACCCTACTGTCCCCCGCGGGACCGCATCAGTTCGGCGATACGCTCCGGGTCGGACACGAACGCGATCGAGGACCGCGGCTCCCGGTCGGCGAGGGCATCCTCGGGCGGACTGTCGGTGCGCTCGAACGACACTGTTCCGGTATCGAGCCACAGTGGACTGCCAAACAGCCCGCTCTCGACCGAGATATCCTCGATACGGTCGTACGGAACTGCCCACTGTGGCTCCCCGAGTGCCCTGTCGTACGCCGCCACCCCGGCGTCGTAGAACCGGTACTCGACCTCGCCGAGCGCGAGTCGCATGTGTGCGATACTCAGCACCGACAACACCGCGAGCAGGCCGAGTACGAGACCGTTTATGAACAGAAACGGAACGACAGCGCCACTCAGCAAGAAGAGCCACGAGAACAGTAGGAGAAACAGCGAGAGGACGCGGAGGTAGAACGAGTTGTCGTTCAACTTGTCATCGACCACGTAGCCGGCGACCAGCGCGTTCAGCACGCCCGCGGCGACCACCGACCTCGGTTTCGGTTCCACAGTCTCGAGCGGTCGCCGGTCCGGCGTCGACGGCGGTGTGAGCGTGACTGTCTCCCGGTCCGGTGCTCTCGACCGGAGCCACGAGATCAGTCGGTCGGCGCTCGGTTTGGTCTCGCGGTACCGGTTCTCGGGGCCGGTGTCGTCCCCGAATCTCGTGTGTGAGACGCGAACACTGTATGCGAGTCGGAGGAGGATAACGAGAGCAGCCACGGTCATCACACCGGGTCGTGTCTCCTCGATACCGCTCTCCGCGACACTCGAGGCGGTCGACTCGGAGAGGATAAACAGTACCACGGCGTAGAGGGTAAACAGGAACTGTCGTTTCCACGGGTTGACCGCGACCGGGGGTTCGTACTCGTGTGCGCCGGTTTCGGCGTGCTCCCGCAGTAACAGCCAGGACTTCGCCGCCGCCGCGACGGCCCCGCCCACGAGTAGGAACGGTGTGGCCGGGTTGCCCCAGAACCGGCCGGAGACGCTGAGAGCCGAGACGAGCATCGTCGGAACAGAGATGATCGACCCCCACCACAGCGCCGTGACCGCCATCGGCGCGTTCTTCGGGTAGACCGGGGGCAGACTGTCGGCGATACTGACTGTCCCGCGCTTGTGTTTCAGGAGACGAAAAGGAAGTAACACACGCTCGCCTGGGATGGTCACCCGATCGAGATCGACAGGTCTCGTCGGCCGTGCGAACAGCCGCTGTACACACACACGACCCATCAGGAACAGGAGGTCTATCCAGTACAGAACGGCGATAGCCACTACGGCGAGGTGCCCGTACACGACAACCGACACCGCCGCCACCGCCTCGACACACAGTGCCGCGAGAATCACGGTACGATTCCGGGTCACCCGAACGCGGCACCTCCACAGGTATCGCCAGCAGGTTCGGTCATCTCGCCAGGTCACTCACAGTTCGTGCGACGGGACCTGCTGCTCGGGGGCCGGCATCGGGACGACAGTTTCCGGGTCCGGGAGGAGATGCCCACACCCCTCGGTTTGGACACACTCGCCCGATTTACTCGGGGAGGGGAACGGCAACAGACAGTCATTACCAGTTTTATTTCTGCCGTCGGATTAAAAACACCGTGTCGTGGTGTCGTGCCCGGAGACACCGGCCCGGGTTGGCCGCCGGCCGACGAGAAGGAACCACAGTGACGACAGCCAACGCCGGCAGAGCGGAGCGATACAGTCCTGCCTGGGTGTGTCAGTCGGGTCGAAGAGGCGTGTCTCAGATCTCGGCAGACGGGTAGTCGGGTGTCGGTCAGTTCTGCAGATGGGGGGTGGGGGTGTGTTAGACGGTAACGTTGTGAACAAGGTATATATACCCGCCGACGTGTTGTGGCGTATGGAACGGAGGCGATACCTCGCACTCGCCGGCAGTGGACTCACGGTGATTGTTGCAGGATGTATCGGTGGCGGTGACGGTGGAGACGAGGAGAACGGGAATGATACCAACGGTACAGACGGCACCGATAACGGTAGTGGTGGGGGCAACAACAACGGAACACTCCCGGGTTACCCCAGTGACGACAACGAAACCGACGAGAGCGGTGGGAACGGAGCCGACGGGTAGGGCGTGACAATCCCGGCTGTCTGCAACCGCGTTAGAGGCTCTTGGCAGTTCGGAGACCGAGGCAATCGATAGTGAACAGCGAGGTTCGCCGGATTTCCCGTTTTCCGACCACTCGAGACACTGTCGAGTGGGGGTGTCTCACTGCTGGGGTTGGTCGGTAGTTGAGAGACGCTGGCGGATTCGTTCACATCCTCGAAGAGGTATGTACGCGCATAGAGAAAATCAGCGTCGGTGGAGAGTGCTAACGTCCTGACGGAGATTTGAACTCCGGTCCCTGGCTCCGCAAGCCAAGAGGAT
>ERZ1034569.928-NODE-928-length-10127-cov-7.850179_pt1 | contig 10127 bp, 8 predicted proteins | sample MGYA00520706_ERZ1034569 | MGnify/ENA primary metagenome ERZ1034569 (study PRJEB33760, sample SAMEA4777722) | hypersaline lake metagenome | biome: hypersaline environment; feature: brines | place: Spain | collected 2014-08 | depth 0 m ...
GCGAGGGTGTCGCGCGTAGGGTGCCACCGGAGGCCCGTAAGCTGCACGGTGCCGCCGTAGCTCGTCGCGGGGGTCGTCTCGCCGGTGGATCGGTTCCGCACGTGGACGTTGGCCGTGCCGTCGGTCGTCGCCACGAACGCGAGGCGGTCGCCGTCCGGGCCGTAGGTAGGGGCGGAGGTGCGGCGGCCGTAGGTGAGGCGGCGCTCGTTGGTCCCGTCGGCCCCCACCACGAAGAGGTCGTCCACGATCGAGCCGTGCGCGGCCCGCGTCTGCCGGCTAAAGGCGATGCGCTCGCCGCCCGGGGGCCACGCAATCGGCGCCTCGATGGCGCCCTCGGCCACCCCGTCGGCCTCGCCGGTTGCGCGGTTGTGGCGTAAGTGACGGGTCGGAAGGCGGGGACGGACGGCTCGCTGGTGGTCGCAGGGTGAGTGGCGGTAGGACGACTGCTCGCGGTCCGCCAGTTCCAACCGTTCACAGGTGGTGCGAGTGCCGGTCATCTCGTCAGAGAACAGGTGCTCGACCAGATGGACGTGGCCGTTGTCATCTTGGACAGGACCGGGCGTGTGCTCGACTGCAACGCTGCGTTCGAACGGACGTTCGGTATCGACCGGCGCGAGGCAATCGGCGGGCGACTCACGGGAGTCACCGACTCACTGTCGGCGGGCGAGCAGGTGCCAGTCGAGACAACAGACGGACGCCGGGTGTGTGACGTCGAGCGAACCGCCCTGACCGATGTGGACGATGTCCCCATCGGCGAGGCGTACCTGATTCGGGACGTTACGGAGCGCCGAACTCGCGAACAGCGTCTTGACGTTCTCAACAGGGTTCTCCGACACAACCTCCGTAACGATCTCGACGCGATGTACGCACTCGCGGAGACCCTGGAGACCGAGCCTCGTGCTGTCGAGACTTCCGACGTGGGGCGACGGATCCGGGATGTGGCGACCGGTCTGTCTGACATCGGGGCGACCGTCGAACGTGGCGAGCGGCTTCTCGACCGCAACCGGTCCGCCGACGAGACTGTCGACATCGGAGCAATCGCCCACGACGTTCTCGGTCGACTCACCGAGCAGTACCCGGGAACGGGGACAGTAAACGTCGCCGGCACACCGACGATTCGAACCGACTCCTCGCTGGTCGAGGCAGTCCTGCGAGAGGTCGTCGAGAACGGACTGCAACACGGGCCGGGGGCGGATGCACACGTCGTGGTCGACGTGGCGGTGACCTCCGGAGGCGTCGAGGTCACCGTCCGGGACAACGGGCCGGGAATCCCCGACCGGGAACGGGCCGTCCTCGTCGACGGCGAGGAAAGTCCGCTCCGACACGGGAGTGGTGTCGGGCTCTGGTTGGTCAACTGGGGGCTGTCCCGTCTCGGTGGGGATCTGCGTATCCGGGAGAGCGAGGGGAGCGTAGTCACGTTCACACTCCCGGACGACGAGGCCGGATTGTAACCGGCGCTACGGACCACCGACGGGGAACTCGTCGCGCCCCAGCACGGCAAGAAAGTCAGGTCGAACTCGACATCCCGCCGTCGACGACGAGTGACTCGCCGTTGACGTACCCGGAGAGGTCACTGGCGAGATACAGCGCCGCATCGGCGACGTCACCGGGCGTTCCGCCCCGTCCCAGCGGCACCGTCTCCATGAACGCATCCTCGGCCTCGGTACCGAAGATAGGGACGTCGTCGGTGGTCATGGAGGTCTCGATCAGACCGGGATGGATGGCGTTGACCCGGACACCCTCGGGGCCGAGTTTCGCTGCCAGCGAGTAGGTGAGCAGCCGAACGGCACCTTTCGAGGCTGTGTAGGTGACGTGGTCTGCCGCGCCTTCGAGTCCAGCGACACTGGAGAGATTGATGATGGTGCCGCCGCCGTTGTCGACGAGCCGCCGCGCGGCGGCCTGGGCACCGAAGAAGACCCCCCGGACGTTGATGTCCATGAGGAACTCGTACTCCTCTTCGGTCACCTCGAGAAACTCTTCGGAGCGAAACACACCAGCGTTGTTGACCATGTGATCGATACCGCCGAAGGCCTCGGCAGCCTCGACGGCGGCGTCGAGGTCATCCGTATCGGTGACGTCCGTTTCGACGAACGTCGCCTCGACGTCGTGTTCCTCGGTAACGAGTTCGTGGGTCGGCTGACCGCCCTGGCGTGGTTCCTCGCGGATGTCAGCGACGACGATATCTGCTCCCTCCTCGGCGAACCGCCGTGCGATCGCCCGTCCGTTCCCGCTCGCTGCGCCCGTGATTACCGCTGTGTCATCGAATAGCATACTCACCGTAGAGTACGGTATCTGTACAGATAAGTCCGTCCCGGGTGTGCTCTCACAACCGCTGTCGAGCCTGCTCCGCAGATATCGACTGTCCGATTGTTTGAGTACTGTGCAAGGCAGTGTGGTTCATCTCGAAACACCCACCGCGTCTCGGACACAGACCCCCGAGGCGGTTCACTCGGGAAAGGCCATCACGGGGACGGACGCGTTACGGACCAGTTGGCTGCCGGGGTCGGCGGTGATCAACCGGCTCTGCGAGTCGAGATCCCTGGGTGTGTACACGATGACCGTCGCGTCGAGGATATCGGCGGCGTCGGTGAGCGCCTCGGCGACCTCGCGCCCCTCGAGGGTGGCCCATCTGAGTTGAACATCACTCCGGTCGAAAAGCGAGACGAACGTCTCGTAGGTCGTCTGTGCAAACTGGTCCTGTCCGGTTTTGACTGCCGTCTCGGCGCTCTCACCCTGTGTAATGTGGCAGATAACGAGCGTCGTCCCGGATTCGATGTGCGGACGGATCGCTCGAGCGGTGCGGTCGGCGTCGTCCGGCCCGGCGAGCGGCAGCAGAATGCGCTCGAATAGTGCGTCGTTCACACGCAGTTATCGCACGAATTCGATAAAAGTGTACCGGCCGTGTCTCGGGTAGTCGGGGAGCCGTCGGGTGTTTGTATCGGTCGTGACAGCTTCCGAGGGGGCTGTCACACGGACACGAACCTCCCCCGTACCACCACGACGAGTGTCTCTCTGCCGAGACCAGTATAAAAATCAGCGACAAGCGCACGCGGTATCCACAAGTCGAGTCCGGCCTGTCGGGTGAAGCCCCCACGGGAGCCGGCACACAGCGCCACCAGGCGATAGCCGGGGTCGTTGCTGGCTACCAAACGGATGGACAACGTCAAAAGGCCAGAGATCGAACGACGGCCAGGTGACGCTCCGGCGTCAGGTATCTATGGACAGAGAACAGGCAACACGCGACTGCACAGCCGTCGTCGACGCGATAGGTGAGGCCGTTATCAGCGACCGGGAGTTTCTGGAGACGGTCCTCACGGGACTGGTCGCCCGGGGACACATCCTGCTGGAGGACGTGCCCGGGACGGGAAAAACACTGACCGCCAGGAGCATGGCGACCGCGCTGGGTCTCTCGTTCTCGCGGATTCAGTTCACCCCGGACCTGCTCCCCGCGGACGTGACCGGCACCTACGTGTTCAACGAGCAAGACCGGGAGTTCGAGTTTCGGCCGGGTCCGGTGTTCAACAACGTAGTGCTGGCCGACGAGATAAACCGGGCGCCGCCAAAGACACAGTCGGCGCTGCTCGAGGCGATGGAGGAACAACAGGTGAGCGTCGACGGTGACACCCACGAACTGCCGGAGCCGTTTTTCGTCATCGCGACACAGAACCCCGTCGAACAGGAGGGGACCTTCGCGCTGCCCGAGGCACAGATCGACCGGTTCATGGTGAAGACCAGTCTCGGCTACCCCGACTTCGACGGCGAGTTGACGCTGCTCAGACGGCGCAACGACCGCTCGGCCCGGAGTCCGAGTGTGGCGTCGGTGCTCTCGGCCGAGCAGGTGCTCGACCTGCAGACAGTGCCCGAGTCCGTTCGGGTCGACGACGACCTGATGCGGTACGCACTAGAGATAACACGGGCCACCCGGCAGGACTACCGCGTCGCGATCGGTGTCTCGCCGCGTGGTTCACAGCGGTTGTTCGAGGCGGCCCGCTCCCGGGCCGTGCTCGACGGCGAGGACTTCGTCACGCCGGATATGATAAAACGCATCGCCCGGCCGGTGCTCGCACACCGTCTCGTGTTGACCGCAGACGCACAGGTAAACGACGTGAACAAGTACGAGGTAATCGACGACGTGCTGGACGACACGCCGGTACCGACGGTCAACTGAGCAGAGCTGCGTGTCCGACTCGGGCGACCGACACACCCGGGTAGCTCAGTCGTGTGGGTGGAACCGGTCTATCGCCCCCCTGACCGCGTCTGTGTCTCCGACGAAGGTGATACGCTCGCCGTCGTGGAGCACGTAGTCCGCAGAGGGAACGTGTGACTCCCCGTTGTGGCTGACCGCGGCGACGATACAGCCGTCCGGCATCGCCGCGTTTACCTCCTCGATGGATTTGTCCACCAGGTCGTCGGCGGTGACCTCTATCTCCTGAACGTCGTGTCCCTCGCCAACCTCGTTCATCCAGTGTGCGAGCGCCGGACGCTGTATCTCGTCGTCGATAGCTGTCGCCGTCGCGAACGTGGAGTCTATCGCCGTCACGTCCATCGAGTCGAACGCGTCGACGTTGGACGGGTCGTTGACCCGCGCGTAGACGTCAGTTACGCCGAACTTCGTTCTTGCAGTCTGGGAGACGAGAAGGTTGACGTCGTCGTCACCGGTCGCCGCGATGACCCGCTTTGCCTCGTCGGCACCGGCGTCACGCAGTTCACTGGTCTCGCTCGCGTCACCCCTGTGGACGGTGAACCCCGCCGACCGCAGGCTCTCGATTCGGTCGTCATCGTCCTCGACGACGACGACGAACTCTCCTCGCTTTTCGAGTCGTTCCGCGAGCGCCCGGCCGACCCGGCCACCCCCGGCGATGATGGTCTTCATTGGTGACACCTTGAGCGCATCCGCAATCTGTCTTGCGAACCCTGCCTGTGTCGCGACAGTCGCGAGAATAACCGCGAAGACAGCCGCCTGGAGAAGCCGGGAGGCCTCGCCGGCCCCGGCAATACCCTCCGCCTCCTGCAGTTCGATAGCGAACAGCGTCGCCACACTCGCGGGGATGATACCACGAGGGCCGACACCGGCGATGAACGTCCGCTCGCGCCAGCTAAACCGCTTCGCACCGACCGTCGAGAAAACCACCAGCAACGGCCGGACCACGACGATGGCAGCCAGCGCCAGCAACACCGCGTCGGGGCCCAGTTCCCTGATCGCGTCGAGGTCGATCAGAGCGGCGATGGCGACGAACACGAACGCCAAGACCACAAGCGTCGCGTTACGGGCGAACTCCTCTATCTCGTGGCGGTGGGTGAGATCGAGGTTACCCAGCACGATACCGGCGGTCGCTGCCGCCATCACCCCGCCCTCGGCGGTGAGTGTGCTGGCGGCGGCGTAGCCACCGACTGCCCCGGCGAGGGCGAGAAACTGGTTTCCCCGCACCGCGTCACCGGGCGTGATTTCGAGCTGTATCAGCGCGTAGACGGCCCCCGCGGCGACCAGACCGACACCGAGTCCGATGCCGAGTTTCTCCGCGAACATGATGAGAGTGTCCGCAAGCGGGTCGTCGTGCAGAACCATCGTCTCGAAGATAACGGCAGCCGCGATCGCCGCCGTCACGTCGTTTATAATACCCTCAGTTTCGAGCGCCGAGGCGACGTGCTCTCTGACACGGACCACCTCGAGAATCGGTGTGACGACTGTCGGGCCGGTCGCTACCAGCAACGCCCCGACCACGAACGAGACGTTCCAGTCGGCCCCCACCAGAAAGTGGGTCGCCGCCGACATGCCGACGAACATGAGTATCGCTCCGACGGTCACCAGTCGCAAGGCGACGGACCCGGCCTCACGGATGCGGTCGAACTGGAGCGCGAACGCACCATCGAAGACGATGATGGCGACGGCGACACCGACAATCGGCTGCAGTCTCTCTACGCTCCCGAACGTTCCCTCGAGCGTGATAAACTCAAACACCGGCCCCAGCAGGATACCGAGTGCGAGGTAGAACACGACGCTCGGGACCTGGAGACGGCGCGCAATCAACTGGACCCCGAGGCCCAGCACGAGTATCGAGGCAACGGCGAGCAACAGATTCCCCGGCACCTCCGAAGCGGACTCACCCGCCGCGAGTACGCTATCGACTGCGGCTACAGGGGTCAACACGTTCTCTAACACGGTCTAACAGATGATTAGAACCGAGGGGTATTGTTCTGTCGGTTGCTGCACGAACCCTCGTCCGTGTCGGAACAGTCCTCTCGTCTCGCGTGAGACCCGTTCACCCGCGTTGGCAAAGCTACCCTGTTCGACACCATCTTCAATTCTGTTCCAGTCCCACCCGTCGTAATCGAGTCGTAGTCCCCCGGTTGAGTGCGCGGTGACACGCCAAGCGGGCGTCGTGAAGCAGGCTCTCGTTACCACTCTGTACGTCCGACGGAAACGCGAGTGTCTTGCTGAGAGCCCGTCTCCGGGTCACTCTTGATCGCTCTCGGCGGGCTCTGCGGTGTGAACGACTCTCAGGGCGGCTCCACACCAGCGTTTGGGGACGGTGGCGTGGGCGCTGTTGCCGAACTCCGTGAACTCATCATCAAGAACTCCCTCGCCGTCGATTTCAGACCGATTCCCCGTGTAAACGTATATATTTTGAATGTAGTTGAGCGTAACAGAGAGGTGGTCACTGGAGCGTACGGTCTTCACCTCGGGGTCGAGTGGTTCGAGAGATTTCGTCTCTCGTCGGTTGCTCGCGGGCATCGCCCGCTCGCAGGTTCGACAGGGTCCACCGTTCATCACGGAAGACTGCGTCTTCGAAGACGCCGAGACACTCGGCCTGCTCCGCCTGTAGACTCTTTTCCCGGGCCGTCGGTGAGTTCGGACCCACACCGGTTGCTGTCTGTCTCGGGTCGTCGAGACGCCCGACCAACATCCATATCTAATCTCGAACGAAACAGATGATACGGGACAGAGTATGAGTTACGAACCCGACGACATCGACAAACGAATTCTCTACAGGCTCATGGAGAACGCCCGTCACATATCGGCCACAGAGCTGGCTGATGAACTCGGTGTATCCGACGGGACTATCCACAACAGAATCGACCGACTCGAGGACGAGGGAATAATCAGAGGCTACCAGGCGATAGTCAACTTCGAACGTGCCGGTGGACATCTGGTGGGCATCTACCTGTGTACCGTGCCAGCCGCCGACCGGGAACAACTCGCGATGGCCGCCCGGTCGATTCCGCGCGTGATCGATGTCCGGATACTCATGGCCGGCAAGCGTGACCTCCAGGTCGTCGCCGTTGGCGAGAGCACCGAGGACCTACGGAACATCGCCCGGGAACTGTCGGCGCTCGACATCAGTATCGAAGACGAGGAACTCCTCCAGACCGAACTGCGGAGCCCGTACGAGCCGTTTGGTCCCGACGACGACAGTCAGGCCAGTGACGTGAACACGTTCTCCCTGGCAAACGGCACTGATATCCTCGAGGTGGTAGTCGAGGACAACGCCCCCGTTGTCGGTCAGTCGATTGTCGAGGCCCGCGACACCGGACACCTCTCCCCCGGGACGACGGTCTTACTTCTCGAACGGGACGACGAGACAATCGAGCCCGACCAGACGACAGTTCTCCACGGAGGTGACGTGGTTACGATTATCCCCTCCGACGACCAGACTGAGGCTGTTCGGGCGTTCTCTCAGACCGCGGTGTCTGACTGACGGTAGGTCACGAGAACCGTCTCGTGAGGTTTCGGACTCTCGACGGGGGGCGGCTACCGTCGACGTGCCCGGTGTCTACAGAGAAAGCAGGCAGAGTGCCTCGGGGTCGTACGGAAATCGAAGATTTCCGTGATGAACGGTGGACACCGTCCACCGAACCTGCGAGCGGGCGATGCCCGCGAGCAGCTGACGAGAGACTTCGTCTCTCGAACCACTTGACCCCGAGGGTGAATGCCGTCACTATATACCACAAATTTAAGAAGTTCGAGATATGAAACACAGACAATGATCAGAAACAAACCACTCAAAGTATGAACTAGAAGATCTCTAGTTCTTTGCTGGTCGTTCGGCAGTTTGGAAATGCGACTCCTCTCAAAACCGTCTATTGGGCGTGAGACGGGAGTTGTCGGGCGGTGGTGGAGCCGCCGACCTTCACGGACATATTGGCGTGTTCGGGTGTGAATTCCAGCCGACCCCTTCCGGGGGAGGTCGAGGGGAATTAAATTCGCCTGCGGGTGCGGTGCAGACCCAAGACGGGGAAGCCTCGGGGCTTGACCCCGAGGTACTTCACTGGTGTCGAGTGGGCGTTCGGCCCACGTGTTGTCGCGGTCACTCGCTGCCTGGGAGTCAAGAACCGGAGAGTGAGTCCACCAGCCCCGGTGGCCCGACGTACTCGACCGTCTCTGTGTCCTCGTGTACCCGTATCAATTCGGCGTCGACGAGTTCCGGCACGACCTCGGTTTCGAGCACCCGAGTGGCTGTCTGTTCGTCATCGGGGAACCGACTGGCCTCCTCCGCGGACAGTTTCACCGCCAGCGCGGTGAGAGGCAGTTCGTTCGTCGTGGTGTTGACGAGCTGTTCGACCACCGTCAGCCGCCGACTGAGTTTCTGACTGTTGTCACTCACTGCGGTTGCGAGGGCGTACGCGTCTGCCGTCGAATCCTCGATACTGTCGGCGTGACCCGTTGTCTGACGTGTGATGCCGAACCCGATACCAGCGATCAACCCGACGAGTGCCAGCTCCTCGAATATGATCATCCTGTCGATAAGCGTCCCGTCTCGGAGAACCTGGTGTGCGTAGATTCCTCCGGCGACCCCGAGGGAGCTGAGCATTCCGGCGACACTCCAGCCGAAGATCGCCCAGAGCTCTGTGGTGCTGTACCGGCTCCCTACGAGTGAGTATGCGGTGGCTACGACAGCAGCCGACAGCACTGCGACCACTCCCATCTCGGTGCGTCTGACGAGTGATGAGTACGGGTAGTCCGTTACGAAGGGGTGCTCGATAAGATACACTATCGTGACCGCACCGAGTATCGTGCCGACGACCGCCAGCAGTCCCATCGGAAACTGGCGGCTGTTTCCCCCGAACTCCTGTGACCATCGTGTTGCCATCTGTCTGCGTTCTATTACGAGTTTGATTGTAATAAACCTATTCCAAGCCACTCAAAATTGGAATACCGTAATTGATTTAAATACATCAGTCTTTATATCCAATTGAAATGGTAAGCCACGACCTCGACCGGAGTCTAGGTCTCTACCCGACGATGATGATCAGTATGGGTGCAATGATCGGAAGCGGAATCTTCGTGTTACCGGCACTCGGGTTCAAGAAGGCCGGACCGGCGGTGATCCTCGCGTACGTGCTGTCGGCGCTGGTGGTCCTCCCAGCGGCGATGTCGAAAGCCGAGATGGCGACAGCGATGCCACAGGCCGGTGGCACGTACCTGTACATCGACCGGGCACTCGGGCCGCTGTTCGGCACGATTGCCGGGATCGGCTCCTGGTTCTCCCTGACGTTCAAGTCGGCGTTCGCGCTGGCTGGACTCGGCGCGTACCTCCTCGTCCCGGAGATCATCCCAATCGGAGAGGAGTTGCTCTTGCCCGTGAGCCTCGCACTCGCCGGGGCCGTTATCGTGTTGAACATCTCCGGAACGGAACTCAGCGGTCGGGTGCAGGCGGTCATCGTCACACTCGTGCTGGCCGGACTCGTCGCGTACACGCTCAACGCGGGCGTCGAGGTCAACCCCGACAGCTACACGCCCTTCACGACTGACGGGTCGGGGGGCGTAATAACGGCAGCAGCGTTCGTGTTCGTCTCGTTTGCCGGCGTCACAAAGATCGCGAGTATCGCAGAGGAGGTGGAGAATCCGGGCAAGAACCTCCCGCGAGCGATTCTCGGCTCGATGGCGATCATGACACTCGTGTACATCGCCGTTGTCGCTGCGATTGTCGGACTGGCCGACGCGGAGACGTTGAAAAAAGGTGGGCCCGGTGGTGATAGCGCGTCGCTCACACCGATGGCAGACGGTGCCGATGCCCTGTTCGGTGGGGCCGGCGTGCTGATCATCTCCGTCATCGCGGTCGTGGCGCTGACGAGCATGGCAAACGCGGGTGTGCTGTCGACCTCGCGGTTCCCGCTGGCGATGAGCC
>ERZ1034569.929-NODE-929-length-10126-cov-6.572237_pt1 | contig 10126 bp, 8 predicted proteins | sample MGYA00520706_ERZ1034569 | MGnify/ENA primary metagenome ERZ1034569 (study PRJEB33760, sample SAMEA4777722) | hypersaline lake metagenome | biome: hypersaline environment; feature: brines | place: Spain | collected 2014-08 | depth 0 m ...
GACCACCCCGATATCACCGACAGTGTTTGGTCCCCGCAGCCACAGATATCGACAATGCCCGACCGGGGTGATGCGGCGGATAACTACTACGCGGTGCTCGGGGTCCACCCCGACGCCAGCGCCGCGGACATCGAGGCCTCCTACCGCGAGCGGGTCAAGCAGACCCACCCCGACCGCAACGACGACCCCGACGCCAGCGAGCAGTTCCAGCGGGTCAAGCGCGCCCGCGAGGTGCTCACGGACCCGGACGAGCGCGACCGCTACGACCGCCTCGGCCACGAACAGTACGTCGACGGGACCGCCGGAACCGGGACCGACAACGCCGGAACGGCCGGCGGTGCCAGCGGCCGCCGGCCCCGGGAACGAGAGCGTGCCCGCTGGACCACCGACGGGTGGACCGACGCCGGGAGCACCGGCACGAGCGGGACGGCCGGCGCCGGAACGGGTGGGACCGCAACCGGCCACCACACCGACGGCCCGACCGGCTCGAGCACCCGTCGCTCCGGTGAGCCGGGCCCGGCCACGGCTGCCGGGACCGCGTCGGCTGACCTCGGCGACCGCATCACCATCGCCGCCCGGGCGCTGGAGCGGTACCGCTTCGATATCGACCCGAAGACCGCCGTCTTCGGGATGGCCACGTTCATGCTCTACCCCGTCTTCCTCGCGAGCAGCGTCGCACCGGGGTTCCCGATCGCCGTCAACGTCCTCCTCTCCTGCTGTCTGCTCTGTACAGTCGGCTACCTGCTGGCCACGCCGGAGGTCGGCGTCCCCGTCTTCGGCGCGTGGTCGCTGTTCGGCCCCATCATGTTCATCTTCGTCGACCGCCCACTGCTCTCGTGGGCCGGCTTCTTCCTCGTCGCCACCACGCTCGTCCCGTTCGGACTGAGCCTGATGGTGCTGGAGCTGCTCCGGCTGGACTGATACGGTTCGCTCGTGTGGCTCCCGATACTCGTAGCCCGAGTTCCATCGGTGGCTCCGATGATAACTGGCCTCTTTCCCGGAGAAGATACGACCGCACGGTATTGGCCCCGAGCCCGGCATTCGCTCGCTCCGTTCGGTCATGCGGCGAGCTTCGGACTCAATCGTGCTTGAAACACCGCTGGCCGGTGAACGCCATCGCCATCCCGTGCTCGTCGGCGGCCTCGATGACGTCCTCGTCGTTGACGCTGCCGCCGGGCTGGACGACGGCCTCGATGCCGGCGTCGGCGGCCGCCTCGATGCCGTCGGGGAACGGGAAGAAGGCGTCCGAGGCCATCACGGCGCCCTCGGCGTCCTTGCCCTCGGCGTGTTCATCGGCCTTCATCGCGGCCAGCCGGACCGCGTCGACCCGCGAGACCTGACCCATCCCGACGCCGACGGTCTCGGTCTCCGTCGCGAACAGGATGCCGTTGGACTTGACGTGCTTGAGCGTCCGCCAGGCGAACAGCATCGTCTCGACCTCGTCGTCGGTCGGGTCGCGCTCGGTGACGAACTCCAGGTCGGCGGCGGTGACCTCCCGGAGGTCCCGGTCCTGGACGAGGCGGCCGCCGACGAGTGGCTTCTCCGTGTGGCGCTCGCTCGTCGTCGTGAGCGTTCCCTCGTCGCCGACGTCGAGCACGCGGAGGTTCTCCTTCTCGAAGAGCACGTCCAGCGCGCTGTCGGTGTAGCCGGGCGCGACGACGACCTCCTTGAACGAGTCGATGATCCGTTCGGCGGTGGCGGCGTCGCAGGTCCGGTTCAGCGCGACGATGCCGCCGAACGCGCTCATCGGGTCCGTCGCGAGCGCGTCGTCGTAGGCCTCGGCAAGGCTGTCCGCGGTCGCACAGCCCGCGGGGTTGGTGTGCTTGATGACCGCCGCCGCGGGCTCGTCGAACTCCTTGATCAGGTCGAGCGCGCCGTCGGCGTCGTTGTAGTTGTTGTACGAGAGCGACTTGGCGCCCTCGTTCAACTGCGGGGCGTCGACGACGTTGGCCTCCTCGCAGGTGGTGTCGGCGTACAGTGCCGCGGCCTGATGAGGGTTCTCCCCGTAGCGGAGGTCGGCGACGCGGTCGTCCGAGGCGAGCCGACGGCGCGGGAACGGCTCGCCGTCGTCGCGGGTCGCGGTGTCACCGTCGACGTGGACGACGCCGGCGTCGTGGTCGACCGTCACGCGGTCCGCGGCGAACCACTCGACGGCCCGGGGGTAGGCCGCGAACTCGGCCTCGTACAGCACCCGCTCCGCCAGCTCGTCCGTCCCGTCGTCGTCGTAGACGGGGACGGACTCCTGGGTGACGATGGGACCCTCGTCCACCGTCTCGTCGACGACGTGGACGGTGCAGCCGGTGACGGAGACGCCGGCGTCGAGCGCCTGCTCGTGGGCATCCGTCCCCGGGAACGCCGGGAGCAGCGAGGGGTGGACGTTGAGCGCCGTCGGCACCTCGTCGAGGAACCCCCCGGTGAGGACGCGCATGTAGCCGTCCAGGCAGACGAGGTCGAACTCGTAGCCCGACAGCGCGTCGAGGACGCGGGCCTCGTGGGACTCGCGGGACTCGCCGTCCTCGCGAACGACCACCTCCGTCGGGATGCCGCGCTCGGAGGCGCGTTCGAGGACGGGCGCGCCCTCCTCGTTGGCGAGGACGACGGCGAACTCGGCACCACCCGGCGCGCGGTCGGCGATATGCAGCAGGTTGCGCCCGCGGTTGGACGCCATTCCGGCCAGTTGCATGTTCGATGCCGGGAGTCGCCGGCCGTTAGTGATTGCGGTCCACCCGGTCGGGCGGGGCGCGGTCACGGGCGCCACGGGGGCCCGGCACGAGACGGGGGACCGTCGGCGCTCGACGCCCGGTCCGTGCCGCGCGATCACGTTCGACGGGTCGGTCGGCTGCGAGCGATAGGCCCACCCCGAGCACGGTGTCCGGCTCCATGACGGGACGGACGGGCTGCTGGCGTTCGTGCCGTCCGCCGGCCTGGAGGCGCTGGTGACCGAGCGCGACTCGCCGTCGCTAGTCCAGGTCGTCGGGCGCGTCGGCGTCGTCCTCGACGGCGCGCTTCATCGACTCGCGCCGGGACTTCGCGTCCCGGCCGGTGCACTCCAGCAGGAAGTCGTTCTTCGCGTCGTTCGCGTCGCCGGCGGCGTCCACGTCGCCGGTCTCCATCAGGTCCTCCAGGTCGCGCTCGACGAAGTCGACGGCCAGCTTGTCCTTCTTGCCGTCGTACACGACGGCGCCGGCGACGACCCGCTCGAACACGGGGTTGTCCGGCTCCTCGACGACGAACAGGTCGCTCCCGTTGAACTCCTCCGTTGCGGTGATGGGGCCGAAGTAGTCCTCGATGGTCCCCTCCAGACCCGGGACGCGTTCCTCGAGGTACTCCCCTCGACGCATCTTGTACTCCTCCATGCGGGCCGGTTTGCGGAGGAACGGTTTACCGATTTCGGCCTGTCCCGTCACCCCCGGGGGCGCCTACTCCCCGGCCTCGAGGTAGCCGCGGACGCACTCCGGACAGGCGTCCCCCCGGCGGAACGAGGAGCTGGCCGGGATGGTGTGGCTGCACTCCGGGCAGCGGTAGTAGCCGTCCGGTACGGTGAACGAGGCGGTCGCGGCGGGCTCGGGCTCGACGTCGGGTGCCGGCTCGGCCGTCGCGTCCGGCGTCTCGTCGTCCGCGTCCGTGTCGGCCTCGGCGTCAGCCGTCGACCCCTCGTCCGCGAGCGCGTCGTCGGCGTCGTCGCCGAGCGGCTCCGGCTCCCACGCGTCCGGGGCCTCCTCACCCGGCCAGCGCCCCGGGGCGCGGTCGGCCGGCTCGTCGTCGGTCAGGATCTCCGCGTCGTCCGTCACCGGCTCGTCCGCCGTCGCGGGGTCGTGGTCCGCGTCCGTCGGCTCGGGCTCGGGGCCCGCTACGTCCGCCATGCCCTCGGCCGCGTCGCCGAGCACCGTCGTTCCGTCGGGGTCGGCCTCGTCGTCGGAGCCGCCGGTCAGCACCGTCGCGTCCTCGCCCTCGACATCGTCGGCGGCGTCGAAGCCGGCGCCCTCGCCCGCGTCGCTCGGCTCGGTGACGGCGCCGGCCTCGGACTCGTCGGGCGCCTCGAACGCGTCGCCCGCCGACCCGTCGTCGCCGGGCGTACGGAGCGTGGCACCGGCTTCGACGCCGCCGTCGGCCGTCGCGCCGGCCGCCGAGACGACCTCCTTGTTCGTCGAGACGACGCGCGTGGTGCCACACTCCGCGCACCGCTCGACGTCCTTCACGATGGTGACGACCTCACTCCCCGTGGAATCGCGCTCACGGACCACGTCACGCTCGTCGAACGCGTGCCCGAAGAGCGAACACTTCAGCCCCATTACACGGGGATGGCCCCGACGCGGATTTAAACGTACTGGGGGATGTGACCCTCGACGTGCGGGCGTCAGACGCCCGGCTGACGCCGTTCCGTCGGTCGGCGGTCGGTCGGGTCCGGACCGGGCCGGGACGCCGGGTCGGAGGGGGTGACGGTGCGCGCCCGGCGGCACGTTCCGTCCCGCGCGGATTTATCACCGGGCGAATGCAACGGTCGGATATGCAGGCGAAGCCGGAGTACCGGGATCGCGACGCGACCGAGGTCACCGTCCTCGACGCGCTCGTGGACCGCCACGAGGAGGGGATGACGGTGTTCGAACTCCGGTCCGGGACCGATCTTGATATCGACAGCATCGAGGCGGCCCTGGGGGACCTGAAGGAGGCGAACCTCATCCGAGTCGAGGAGGAGACCGGCCGGGCCCGCATCTACCCGGACGACCGCGTAGTGCCCGACCCCGGCGAGGCCGCGGAGACGGAGCGGTCGTTCGTCGACCGGATGCTCGAACGGCTGCCGCTGTGACCCAGTGCGTCCGACGGCTGGCTGACAGAGCCAGGAGCACGACGCCGCCGTCCTGCGGTTTTCACTTCCAAGTCGGTTCGAGCGGCTATTTACCGGGCCGGCACCTTCGCGACGGTATGTTCGGACGACTCGTCGCCGCGCTCCGCGACGACCGCGCCGTCGTCCACGAGTGTCGTCACTGTGGGACGACCGTCGAGCCCTCGACCGTCGGCTGTCCCGCCTGCGAGTCCGGCGACATCGCGCGCTACGAGCTGTAGGTCCGGCCCCATCGCCGTGGCGTCGGAGTTATCCGCCGACCCCTGCTACCGCCGGGTATGACTGTCGTCCCGGAGGACCACGAGGCACACGGCGCGACCTACCGCGAACTCGCGGACGGGCGGCGCGCCGTCGAGCGGTACCGCCGGCCCGAGCGGACGGCCACCGCCGTCCGGAGCGGGGTCGGGGTCATCGAGATGGGGTACGGTGTCGTCGAGGTGACCGGCGACGACCGGCACGACTTCGTCGACGATGCCGTCTCCAACCGCGTCCCCACGACGGACGGGGAGGGCTGCTACGCACTCCTGCTCGACCCGCAGGGCGCCATCACCACGGACATGTACGTCTACAACGCCGGCCGGCGGCTGCTCGTCTTTACGCCGCCGGCCCGGGCGGAGCCGCTCGTCGAGGACTGGTCGGGCAAGGTGTTCATCCAGGACGTGGATATCCAGGTGGCGTCGGCCGACTTCGGCGTCTTCGGCGTCCACGGTCCCACCTCGACGGAGAAGGTCGCCTCCGTGCTGAACGGGGCCGGGTCGCCGGACCGGCAGTGCTCGTTCGTCCGGGGGTCGATGGGCGATGCCGGCGTCACCGTCGTCCGGACCGACGGCCCCCTCGGCGAGGAGGGGTACGAGGTCGTCTGCACCGCCGACGCCGGCGGCGAGGTGTTCGATACGCTCCTGACTCGCGGGCTCAACGCCGTCCCCTTCGGGTACGGCGTCTTCGAGACGCTCGCGCTGGAGGCCGGCACCCCCCTGTTCGACACGGAACTGGAGGGGAGGATTCCGAACGTCGCCGGGATCCGGAACGCGCTCGACTTCGAGAAGGGCTGCTACGTCGGCCAGGAGGTCGTCTCGAAGGTGGAGAACCGCGGCCGGCCCTCGGAGCGCCTGGTCGGGCTGTTGCCGGAGGCGCTCCCGGAGCGCAGCGCGGCCGTCTTCGACGGCGACAGTGCCGTCGGCGAGGTCACCCGGGCCACCGCGTCGCCGACGCTGGAGCGGGACGCCGCCCTCGCGTACGTCGGCATCGGGCTGGACGCCGGAGCGGTGACCGTCCGCGTCGACGGCGAGGAGGTGCCCGCCGAGGTCATCGACCTGCCGTTCCACGAGGGGTCGGACCGCTCCGCCCGGGTCCCGCGGTACCCGCCCGCCGACGACTGACGCGGACCCGAAACGGGGGGCGGGCGCTGGGAGGTTACTCGGCAATATCGGGTATAGTCTCGCCAGTACGGGTGTTCCACTCGTACTCGGACCGTAACCCGATCATCCGGGCGTATCGGCGTTCAGCAGAAGTTCTGGGTCGCGTAGACGGCCCCGTCGGCGACTACGATACCGATGCCCTGGCTGGTGTAGCGGTCACGGAGGATGGCCTCGCGGTGGCCCTCGGAGTTCATCCACTCGCGGACGACGTGGTCCGCGAGCGTCCCCTCGGTCGCGGCGAGGCCGCCCGCCCGCGTGAGATAGATGTTCTCGCCGCCGTTACAGTCGATGCCGAAGCGGGCATACCGGTCGTCGACCCCCGCGCCGTCGGGGGCCTCGTGGGCGAAGTAGTCGCGCTCGTGCATGTCCCGGGAGTGGCTGGCGGCGACGGTCGCTAGCGACTCGTCGTACGCGAGCGGGTCCAGCCCGCGTTCGACCCGGCGGTCGTTGACCCCCTCGGCGACGAGTCGCTCGACGCGGGTCTCGTTCAGGTCGTCGCCGGCTGCCGCGCCGGAGCCCGGGGCCACAACCACGACCAGGAGTACCGCGACCAGCACCACGACCGCGCTCCCGGCGGCCATGTACGCGCCGCTCCGGGAGGGTGTCAGCAGGTCGCGCCAGCCCGGCACCCCGTCGTCGGCCATCGGCTTCGGCTGCGGGCCGTCGAGGTCGATGACCCAGCCGGTCGTCCGGGCGGCGTCCAGCCCGGGGCAGTCATGGGCGTCGGCGGCGCGGTGGCTCGCGCACACCGGCCGCCCGCAGTGCGGGCAGGCCGCGGTGACGGAGGTCTCCCGGCCACAGACGACGCATTCGGCCATCGACGGCCGTAGGCGGTCACGGGACAAAAGCGGCCCGCCGTCGCCACTGCCGGCCCGGCGGTGGCCCGCGTCTTTATACCGTCCGCGACTGCAGAGACGACTGCGGATTACCCGTACCGCCTCTGACCCCACATCGTGGCGACGGGTAGTTCCGCAGTAGCATCCGAAGCCGCGCGCGGCAGGGAGGCGTCGCCCCACACGGCGCTACCCTTCGTGGACCCGAACCGACACTCCGGAGCGGCCGCTCAGTCGCCGCGCGTCTCCACGAACCCGACGGCGCCGTGGGACTCGCGGTCGAGCGAGCCGTCCTCGCGGCGGGTGGCGGGGTCCAGCTCCCGCAGAGGGCCTCACGCACCGGCGCGAGCAGCCGGCCGCCGGGACGGGCCCGCTCGACGACGGGGCTCGGGAACGGCGTCGGCGGCGCAGGTGAGGGAGGCCGCGTCGCAGAGCGCGTGGTCAGGCCACCCCTCGCGGCCGTCGCCCTGTCGGACGTGGACGTCGTGGCCAGGGCGGTCGAGCCGACCGGGTCCCGGCCTCGCGGTACGCCTCACCCCCCATCGCCGCTACCAGCCCGACCAGGCGTTCGAGACCTTCGACTCGTCGCGCCCGTACACCCGTTTGATCTCCTTTGCGGGGGCCTGGTCGCCCGCGTAGTCCAGCTTGCGCTGGCCGTACCGCTCGACGTCGTCCCGGAGGACGATGCCCTCGACGGTGAACTCGGCGTCGCCGTACTCCTGGACCTGGCCGACGGTGAACAGTTCGTCGCCCGGGACCCGGACCTCCGTCGAGTAGGTGGAGTCGTGCCGACCGTCCTTCGGGTGGAGCGTGAGGTCGACGGCGACGTTGCCGACGACCCGGGTCCAGACCGTCCTCACCTCCGCGACGGGGGCCGCCTCGGCGCGCTCGCCGTCGAGGAGTTCGAGGCTCGTGACGGCCGCCGAGAGGATGGCCTCGTCCGTCTCGACGAGGAACTCGTCGCCGGCCGCCAGCTGACCGTCGGGGTCGAACTCGGCAGTGGCCTCGATGGAGTCGCCCTCCTGCGAGGCGATGACCCGGCGCTCGACGGTCGGGTCGCTCGGGAGATCGGTCCTGTGGACGTGGTCGCACTCCGTGCAGCGGACGGTGGCGTGCCCGGACTCGTGCAGCAGCTCGTGGACCGTCTCGTCCCCCGGCGAGCAGGACGGACAGGCGACCGCGACGCGGTTCGTACTCATGGGCGGCGCTTGCCGGTCCGCGGGTATAAGCCCGCGGTCACGACGGTCGGGGGCGGCATGGTCGGCCGCCGACGCGTCGGGCTCAGTCGTCCGCGGGGGCGGCCCCGGCAGTCGGCGCGCGGCGCTCGCGGTAGTGCAGCCAGACGATAGCGCCCGTGGCGAGGACGCCGGCCCCGGTGGCGATGGCGAACGCGACGCGGTAGCCCGTCACGGTGTAGACCCGGGCACCGTTGATTACCTCGCCCGTCCAGTAGGCGTCGAGGACGGCCCCGAGCACCGTCGGGAGCACCGCGGCGCCGAAGTAGCCCATGCTGTTGATGACGCCGGTGACCGTGCCGGCCACGTCGGGGTCGTGGCGCTCCTTGCCGACGGTGAACGCGAGCGCGACGCCGCCGTTGGCGAACAGGGCGCAGAACAGCGCCGCGCCGACGACCGGGAGGGGCGGGACGAGCACCAGCGCCGCGTAGCTCAGGGTGAACAGCGCCGCCGCGCCGATCATCAGGCCCGTCCGGCGGGCGAGGCGGTCCGAGAGCGCCCCGAACGCCGGCGACCCGACCACGAACCCGACGTTACCCAGCAGGACGTAGGTCGAGGCGCGCGCGACGGAGACGTCGTAGATGTCGACGACGTAGGGGACCCCCCAGAGCCCGAGGACGGTGAAGTTGGCACCGAGCGTGAGAAAGAGCGCGACACCGAGCAGCCACGTCTCGCGCTCGCCGAGGACGGTCCGGGTGTTGTCGAGCACCTCGCGCAGCGTGGCGGTCTCGCCCGGGTCGGCGGCGTCCCCGACGGCCTCGTGACCGGCACTCGTCGGCGTGTCACGGACGACGGCGCCGATGGCGACCGCCAGTGTCGCGCCGACGCCACCGGCGACCAGCATCGCGCTCCGCCACCCGACCGACTCGATGGCGAGCGCGAGCGGCGTCGTCGCCAGGATGCCGCCGACGCCGGCGGCGGCGATGGTGTAGCCGGTCATTGTCGCGTACTCGTCCGGGCGGAACCAGTTGGCACAGAACCGCAGCGTCGCGATGTAGAGCACGCTCCCGCCGAGCCCGATGGCCGCCCGGGCGAGGAACGCCTCCGCGAGCCCGCCGCTGAGGGCGAACCAGGCGACGCCACCGGTCATCACGGCGAGGCCGAGGGCCCCGACGCGCCGGGGACCGTACCGGTCGACGGCCAGTCCCGAGGGGAGCTGCAGCGCCGCGTAGATGTAGAAGAAGGAGGCGTGGAGGCTCCCGAGTTCGGCGCCGGTCGCGTCGAAGGTGGCCGCGAGCGTGTCCGCCAACACCGCCGTCGCCGTCCGATGGAAGTTCACCAGCAGGAACCCGCCGGCGAGCACTCCCCACAGGAGGGCGCGCTGCTGTCGCATCGAGATGCGTCCCATACCCGGAATCGGAGACGGCGGCGCCATAGCTGTTGTGACGAAGCCGAATGAGGGGCTGGGGCGGAGCGGTCGGCGGCGGGCGCCCGAGGGTCGGATGCGCCGCGGCGGAATCGGTCGATCTCCGGGGGTTGAGGCCCGCCTAAACGCGGGCTGAGAGCGGGACACGCCGGATTTATATCCGAGGGTCGCACATCCCCGGACGACAATGGGACAGACGCTCACTGAAAAAATCCTCTCCGACCACCTCGTGGACGGGGAGCTCGAGACCGGCGAGGAGATCGGGATCGAGATCGACCAGGTGCTCACGCAGGACACGACTGGGACGCTCGTCTGGCTGCAGTTCGAGGCGCTCGACCTCGACGAGGTCCAGACGGAGATCGCGGCCCAGTACTGTGACCACCAGACCTACCAGTTCGACTTCAAGAACACGGACGACCACCGCTTCCTCC